>Ga0182745_1000130_pt1 | contig 104548 bp, 83 predicted proteins | sample eDN3rd30CKraftBY_FD_128523 | JGI IMG/M metagenome (GOLD analysis project Ga0182745, IMG submission 128523) | Enriched backyard soil microbial communities from Emeryville, California, USA - eDNA 3rd pass 30_C Kraft BY (version 2) (version 2) | ecosystem: Environmental > Terrestrial > Soil >...
AGTTCAAAAATAAGTCCCTTGTTTTCACTGCCTTTACCCTCCCGCCCCGCGGGAGGGTCGGACGCGGTAGCGGCCGGGGAGGGCCAGGAACGCCCCTCTCCTCGCCTGAGGCTCGACTCTCCCGGAGGAGACTGCTGATTTAATCGGTTTTCGCCGTTTGCTGCTACTACTTATAGAGCTAGCAAACACTTTGCTGGCGCAACATTTAGTGATAGCAACATCAGATTTTTGATTAAATCAGCAATCTCCAGAGGGAGAGTGAAATCGGGAAGTTATTTTTGATCTGCTCCTAAGAGCCTTGCCGCCAAAGGGTCCGCCCCTTTTGGGAATGGCTCTAAGCTGGACTTTCGCGTTTTTTTAGTTCCTGAATCGCTGGCGATTTAGAAAGTAGAACAATTGTCCCCAATTGTTCACCCCGAAGCCGATCCGTGGAACAATTGAGGACAATTGTTCTACATTGTCGGCTTCGCCGACCGCAGCATTGCGAACGTCGAACTGATTTTGGAGGTGAATCGCGTGACTACTGACGCCGCACTGTCGATGGACGTCGCCCCGGTGCTGCCCGACTACGGCACCTTTCCACGCACGCCGGCCGATGGCGTCGATTGGATTCATCCGGAGGATGTGTCGATCGTCGACGGCTTAATCCCCGGGCCGCGCGTATTCTGTCGGTATCGCTATGAAGATCCGTATTACCACTTCCGCTACGGTGAGATCCGCTTTCGACTGCGTCCTTGCCTGTGGTTGCCGGTCGCAGACGAAGGGATCGAGATCGGCGATCAAGTCGAGACGATCGGGGTGGGGATGCAGCAGGAGCTGTTCGTCTCCGAAGTGATCGACATGCACTTTTCGCAGCATGATCGCCGCATCCGTTATCGTCTGGCGCGCACCCCCAGCAGCGACCGCTACTACTACAGCGAGCAACTCCGGGTGCTGACCGACAAGACGCACCTGCGACCGAGCGACACGGTTTATCCACAACCCAACTGGGACCGCCAAGCCTACCCACCCAGCGACTCACTGAGTTTGCGCGTCGATGACGAAACCGCCGGCAATAACCCTCACGAGCCCGAGTAGACGTGCCATCTACAGCATGTCATCCGCGCAACCAGCGCAACCAGCGCCACTAGCAGTCATAAGACGTCTCTGTCTACCCCCAGCATCGCCTATCGCCCAAGGTCGCCGATCGCTCCGCCGATCGGAGTTCAGCATGCTGGCGACTGCCGCCGGCCAGCATCGAGAATGGGGTCAATCATCCGCGTCGTGCGTGAAGCTCGTCGCCCGTCCCAACAGATCGGCAACGCTATCGAGAGTTCGAATCAACCTCCGTCCCCCTTTCCCGTCCCTTTCCCGTCCCAACTGCGATCGCAGCCGACTCGCAGACTTGCTCGCCGATCGTTTGCCGGCCGAGGAGTTGCCAACACTGACGGCGCATCTCGAACATTGTGACGCGTGCCGCCAGCATCTCGAATCGCTCGCGGGCGACGGAGCGGAATGGGGCGACGTGCGCGAAGCGCTATCAACTGGCGAGGCGAGTGAGGCACCCACTCCTGAGCCTGCCTGGGAGGTCGCCGGCTCGTCGGAGCCCGAGGTGTTTCATCGGGAAGCCGGTTGGGTGCGATCGCTGCTCCAGCCTTGTGAAGAGAGTGAGTTAGGGCGATTGGGACGGTATCCGGTGCGCGGCGTGATCGGCCAGGGCGGAATGGGAGTCGTGCTCAGCGGTTGGGATACAGAGTTGAACCGGCCGCTCGCTCTGAAGCTGCTCGCGCCGCATCTGGCCAGCAGTGGTGCAGCGCGACAGCGCTTTTTGCGGGAGGCCCAAGCGGCCGCGGCAGTCGTTCATCCCAATGTGGTGCCAATCTACGCGATTCATGCCGACGCTCCGCTGCCCTATCTGGTGATGCCTTACATCAGCGGCGGCAATCTCCAGCAACGCCTCGACAGCGCTGGGCCGATGGAACTGGAGGACTGTTTGCGAACCGGTTTACAGATCGCTGAGGGACTCGCCGCGGCACATCGCCAGGGGCTGGTTCACCGCGACATCAAACCGGCGAACATCCTGCTGGAAGAGGGTGGTCACCGGATTTTGATCAGCGATTTCGGATTGGCGCGCGCTCTGGATGACGTCTCGATGACCGCCAGCGGCGTGATTGCCGGAACACCTCCCTATATGAGCCCCGAACAAGCCCGGGGTGAAGCGGCACATTACCCCAGCGACCTCTTTAGCCTCGGCAGCGTGCTGTACGCGATGGCGACCGGGCGACCGCCTTTTCGCGGCGAGTCATCGCTAGCGATCCTGCGTCAGATTGGGCAACAACGGGTAACACCGATTCGCGAACTCAATGAACGGATGCCGGCGTGGTTGGACCGTCTGCTCGCTCGTCTGATGCACAAACACGCTCCCGAGCGACCGGCGTCGGCCCAGCGGGTGGTGGCGCTGTTGCAAGGCTGCTTGGCCCATGTTCGCAGTCCGGCTGCAGAAGCCCTGCCGCCGGAGCTGCGAGCATCGCGCCGGATCACTCGACGCGCCGTCGGGCTCGCAATTGCAGCCGCGATGGTCGCCACGATCGTCGGCGTGCCGGTTGTTGGCTCCTGGCTTCGCACCTCCAAACCGGACATCAACTTGACACCGACTCATCGGGCTATCGCTGATCCGGCGGCCAATCCCGATACGCCTGCTACCACAGCGCCGCAACCGGCGCTGCCGCCAAGACCAAGCCCAATATTGCTCTATCCGCCTGATTCGATCGACCGGCAAATTATCCGCATCGAGCAGGAGTTGCAGCAGTTGCAGCGTGCGATTGCTGAGGACCTTGGTCACCCAACAAATGAGGATTTCGATGTCGACTGAACAACAACCACCGGATTCAGCCCGCCGCTGCTTTGACGCTTTGACGCGTCGCCCCCGCAGGCGACTGGTGCTGCTGCTGCTGAGTCTCTTGATCGGAATTCTGGGAGTTACCTACTTCCCTGAACCTCTCCTGAGTCTGGCCGATGACGCCCTGGGGAAGGCGGCGAGCATACAGCAGCAACGCGGTGTCGAAACCAAAACGCGGTACATTAGTGAAATTTATAACAAAGAAGTTGTTGATCCAGAGACTGGCGAGCGATCATTTGCTCCGGTCACGCGTCAGGTGCCCGTTACCGAGACGCTCAACCCCGGCGGACCGCCTGGCGGGTACATGTTGCAGCCTGCACCCGTCGCAGCTTCATCCGCGGCCGAACGCCGGGCCAACGAGCTTGCCCAGCGCATTCGGCAAATCGACAGTCAGACCGAGCAGGAGCCGTTGCGGCAAGAGCTGGCCGAGGCGCTTGGTGAAGCGTTTGACGAACGTCGCCAACAGCAGCAACAAGCGATCGAGCGGCTGGAGCTGCAACTGAAGTCGCTGCGTGAATTGGCAGCCAAGCGTGACGATCGCAAGGACGAAATCATTCAGCGCCGCATTGCCGAACTGCTGGGCCAGCCCGATCCGTTGGCTTGGGATGCGGCACTCAGGCCCGCGACGGGATCCTACTACGGAACGGCTCCCGTACCGCAAAGTCTTCCTGCTTTACCACCGCCGGTTTTCTTGCCTGCCGCTCCCGTACCTGCGTTTCCCTTACCGGCACCTCCTATGCACGATCCCTCAGCTGATCCTGCCTTAGATCCCGTTTCTCCAAGTGCTGTCCCAGCGGCTGAGTTGGCTGGCGATTTCGACGCCGCCGAACGGCTATTGAGCCGGTTAATCGAACTACGGCAGCTCCGGTCGGAGATCAAAAAGTGGCAATTGCCGCTGCCCAATGAGGACTCCGAAAGTGATTCGCCCGAAGCCGGCGAACGGGCTGCGAAGAACCGCGAGCGCGAGCAGGCAGGACGCGAACAGTATCTGCAAGGACTGTTAGCCAAGGAGCGGGCTGTGGTCGCCAAGTTGGAACTTGCTGAGATCGCCTGGCAAGCGGTCGAGCAACCCCTTCGCAATGAAGTTAAGGCGGCTGAACGACGAGCTCAAACCGCTGCCGATCGCGCTGAGAACGCCAGCAGATTGCGTCTGCCCAGCGGCACGACTAACTATGAACTGCAGGCGGCGCAACAGGCCCAGGCAAAGAGCGAACTGGACCTCGAAGCGGCCAAGCAACGACTCGCTGCGTGGGAGAAAACCGAGGCGATTCTGCGCAAGCAGCGCGAAGCGTTGGAGTAGCAAACGGAGAGATCGGCGATGCCACGAACCTCACCCTCTGTGTCCTCCGTGCCTCCGTGAAAGCCCCCTGCTGCGTGTCGTTGCTGGAAGTGATCGCTCACAAAGGCACGGGGTTCACGGAACTGGTAAACTACCATTTCATGACCATGTAGTTTCCCACGCTTCCTCTGGACTCACTGGCTATCATGAACCCGATTCTCCGTTTGCTATTTCCTGCCTTGCTCCTGCTCGCCACTCCGCTGCTGGCCCAGGAGCCAAAGAGGATGTCGGGTAATCCGGTCTTAGAAGGTTGGTATGCCGATCCCGAAGGGATCATCTTCGGTGACACCTACTGGATCTACCCGACCTACTCCGCTCCGTATGATCAGCAGGTGTTTTTCGACTGCTTTTCCTCACCGGATTTGGTCACTTGGACGAAGCATGAGCGGATCCTCGACACGACCGAGATCAAGTGGGCCAAGCGCGCGATGTGGGCGCCGTCGATTATCGAAAAAGACGGCAAATACTATTTCTTCTTCGGCGCCAATGACATTCAAAACGATGACACGCTCGGCGGCATCGGCGTGGCCGTCGCCGATAAACCTTCCGGGCCCTTCAGGGACCACCTCGGCAAGCCGCTAATCGGGAAGTTTTACAATGGCGCGCAGCCAATCGACCAGTTCGTCTTCAAGGACGCCGACGGAACGCACTACTTGATCTATGGCGGTTGGCGGCACTGCAACATCGCTCGACTCAACGACGACTTCACCGGATTCGTTCCTTTTGAAGATGGGACCACCTTTAAGGAGATCACGCCCCGCGGTTATGTCGAAGGACCGTGCATGTTCATTCGGAACGGGAAGTACTATTTCATGTGGTCCGAGGGCGGCTGGACGGGGCCGGACTATAGCGTTGCCTATGCGATCGTCGACTCGCCATTTGGACCGTTTCAGCGGATCGCTAAGGTGCTGCAGCAGGATCCGCAGATCGCTACCGGCGCGGGCCACCACTCGGTGATTCATGTGCCGGGCACCGACGAGTATTACGCCGTCTACCACCGCCGCCCGCTCGGTGAGACCGATGGCAATGCCCGCGTGACCTGCATCGACCGGATGGAGTTTGATGAGCAGGGCCACATCAAGCCAATCCGGATCACCAACGAAGGCGTGCCGGCGCGGCCGCTAAATTGAGCGGAGACACGCGTGGGAACGCTGTTGCGCGTGCTCCGACGTTAACTGCCACAGAATCTAAAACTTATATTTGAACCGGACAGTTGGCGTCATGCTTGATCAATTGCCTCTGATAACGCAGCGGCTGATGCTTCGGCGACTGTTGCCGGTCGATGCGGACGACTTGCTCGCGATCTATGGCAACCCAGACAATGCTCGCTACGAGTTCTGGCAAGCTTGGACTGCCGAGCAGGTTGAAGAGCTCATCTATTCCCAGGCTGAGGTGTTTCTCGGCGATCCCGGAGTGCCCTTCATCCTGGGTGTAATCGAACCAGAATCCGCTGCTCTAATCGGCGCGGTGCATCTAACGATCAATAGCATTGAGGATCGGCAGGGCGAACTCGGATTTACATTTAACCCTGCTCACACCGGACGTGGGTTCGCAACCGAGGCCGTGAATGCAGCACTGGGTTACGCATTCTTCACGATGAAGATGCATCGCATGTTCGCTGCCGTCGATACCCGAAACGAGCGGTCATGGAAGTTGATGGAACGCCTTGGGATGCGCCGTGAGGCGCACTTTATCCATGCCAACTTAGAAGGTCAGCATTGGGCCGACGATTTCACTTATGCCATGCTGGAACACGAATGGTCCAGTTGCGGAAGGCCGAGTTGCTGACGCCTGAAGAAGGTATTTTAAGGCGACAAATGTTCGCCGCTGGGATCTTTGCTGCCGAAGTGTAAGGCTTAAGAAACTCAGCGGCGCAATCACCTACGGCGCAACGCTGAGCCAGAGTTGCCGGGTGGAAAAGCCGGGCCGCGGCGAGGCCTGGGCGGTGGCGATGATCGCTGCTGCCGGCTCATCGGCTGCTGGGGCGTCGCCGGTTGCTGGGGCGCGGGCGATGATGCGAATCGGTCCTTGATGTCGCGCGGCAGCCTCGGCGGAGAGCTTTAATTTGACCTCTTTGGCCGAGTCGCCCTTGGGCTCGGAGAGAGCAGGCTCACAGCTCACGCCCTCAGGCAGATCGACGGCAACGATTTGCAAGGGCTGATCAAAGCCATGCTGCCGCTGGATCTGAACTGCGACTTCGAGCGAGTTGCCGGCGGTCAGGCGGTGCCGATCGGCAGCGGAGAGCGTGACAGCGGGCGCGATCTTGCTGATCGACGCGCTGTAGGCGTGGCTGATCCCCGAGCCGCCAACCAAGTCGCTGATTTGGATCTCGACCGGCTTGTCGCTCGGTGCTGTGAATTCGATCGCGGCGTCGCGGTCGTTGCGCGAGGCGTCATCGTTGCGACCGATCTGTTTGCCGCTCTCGGGATCGAGTACGGTCACGACTGAATCGAGTTTCAATCCGCTCGCCTGCGAGTGCACGGCCACGCGGTACTTCGCGCCCGCTTCCACAGCCACTTGCAGCCGCGTGATCTCGCGTGGTTGAGCGATGTGGCCGGAGACGATCGCCGGCACCTGCTCGATCGGTGTGACTTCTCCTGCTGCTGCTTGTACCAGCGTGTGGGTCGCAGGTGTAGCGTTAGCAGGCCGCGCATGCCAACCGAGCGCACCGGGCAGCGTTAGTATGGCCGGCGACACTTCCGTAGCGGCCGCAACCACAGCCATCGCCGCTTCAGGCAGATTCCAGCCAAACAGCCGCGCATCGACTGGCGTCTCAGCAGACGCAATCAGCGGCAAGCTGTGGTCGATCAGCGGCCCGGTGGTAACTTGTAGGCGATAGACAAACGAGGCGGCGCCGGCGAACCCGATCGTACTGTTGGCGGTTTCCGGGAAGGCGAACAGGCGGAGCGTCAGTTCCGCATTGTGCTCACAGTGATAGACCAATTGCGGATCGATCCCACGCGAGTCGTCGGCCTGGGCCAGCACGTTGCCCGACACGTCAATCAACTGCAACACTGCATCCATCGGCGAGCCGAGCAGGCGGTGAGCCATAACGTCGGCCACCAACGTCTGACCGGCGCTCACGGAGACCGTGATGCAGTCGACGTCGTTCGCCTTGTCCAAGCGGCCGACGATCACCGCCGGCAGATCGGCGCGCGTCGCTTGGCCGACTTCGTTATTCGGTTCGGTTTCGACGCTGACCGCGACCGGCTCGACTAGCAGCGGCACGAGCGCCGCAGCGCTGTTGTCATCATAAAACCGCAGCCAAGCGATTCCTGCCGCAGCCTCCGCCGGCACGGTGACGGTCAGTCCGCCCGACTCCTCGCTCACCTGAAACTGCAGCTCCGCTCGGTCGCAGGCCACCTTGACCGGCCAAGTCGGCAGCTTGCCCTCGAGCTTGATCGCCGTCGCTTGTCCGACTGTTACCGCCGGTGGGAACAGACGATCAACGCTCAGTTCCTGTGCCCAAGCCGGGCCGCAAAACGTAGCCTGCCAAGCCGCAGCGGCCAACAACACGGCCGCCTTGAACGGGAGAGATAAGTGAATCGGTTGCATCATTAGTCTTGAATGGTGAACTCAGGTGAGTTGAGCATGGCCCACAGCACATCTTCGACCGCTTCGCGGCGCTTGTCGCCCGCGGCGTTGATCAGTTGTGCTGCGTAGGTGGACTCCTCCGCCGTCGGGAAGCGTGAGTACGCCGCCAGATACAACTCTTCCACGACCACCTCGGCCGAGGCTTCGCTCGCTGCCAATGTTGCCGCCCGTCCCGATGCGTTTCGAATCCGCGAATCGATTTCGCGGTCGTTCATCAAGTGCAACGACTGCGTGACGGTCGATTCGGGAATCCGTTCGCAGGGCGGGTCTTGGTTTTCATCGGGACGACCAAAGGTATCGAGGAACATCGAGCGGGCGCGGTGCGTCCATAACTGCGTCGCTCGCGACTGGGCCGGCATTCCGCTGAAGGAGGAAGGTGTCTGCGTCACATCGGCGATCGCGTCCAGCAGCGTCTCGGCACGCAGTTGCTGGCGGTAGTGCCGTGAGTAGTTCAATCGATCGCCGACATTGGTCTCATTGGGCGTCGAACTGGTTGCATAAGCTCGCGAGCTGGTGATCGTCCGCATCAGCTCCTTAGTGTTGTAGCCGCTCTCCTGGAAGTGCTTGGCCAGCGCGTCGAGCAGTTCCGGGTGCGTCGGCGGGTTGGTGCTGCGGAGGTCATCGACCGGATCGACCAAGCCGCGGCCCATCAGCGCCGCCCAGATGCGATTGACCTGCACTTTGGCAAAGTAGTCGTTTTCCGGCGACGTCATCCACTCGGCCAGCACCTGGCGCGGGTCTTGGCCGCTGGCAATTTCTTTGGTGTCCCCAAACAGCGGCCGCGGCGCCAGCACTTCGCCGGTGACCGGATGTTTCACCGAGCCGCTGCCAGAGAAGAACATGATTTCTTCGGAGCCGGAAATCGGTGGCGACAAGCCGGTTCCTTTGCGACCGATCTGAGCGAAGTACGCGGCGAACTGGTAGAAATCCTGCTGGCTCCACTTCTCAAACGGATGGTGATGGCACTTGGCGCAGTCCAAGCGAATGCCAAGAAACAGTTGGCTGACCAGCGTGGTGAGTTCCTCGGGATCGCGGCGATCGCGATACATCGTGACCGCACCGTTTTGCCAAGTGCTGCCCTGGGCGGTGACCAGGCGGCGGGCAAACTCGTCATAGGGAACGTCGTCGCGGAATTGGTCGCGGATCCAGTTGTCATAGTTCAGCACCGCCTTGATGCCGACGCGGTAGGGGTTGGGCCGCAGCAGGTCCGCCCACTGGTTCGCCCAATGATCGACGTACTCCGGCCGCTCGAGCAGGCGGTCGATCAACTGCCGGCGGCGCTGGGCGGACTCCTCAGCGGTGCGGCTGTCCGAACCATCGGCGGCGCTGAGAAACTCGCGGGCTTCTGCGGTCGACGGCAGGCGTCCGATCAAGTCGGTGTAGACGCGGCGGAGGAAGATGTGATCTGGCGCCGGGTCTGACGGCAGGATCGCCAGTTGCCGCAGTTTGGCGTCGATGTGCTCGTCGATGAAGTTGAATTGCGGCAGGTGCGCAAACGCTTCTGCGGGGAGTTGTTCGCCTTGTGGGATGACGACGTCGGCGACCGAGATGTGATTCATGTACCGCGCCATCACCGCCGTTTCGCCTGGCAGCGCTGCAGCGGTCATCGTGCCGGCTTCGTCCACCCCGACCACGGTTGCTTCGTTGGACAAGTAGGTCGTCAGCCGGGTCACGTCACGGGTCGAGCCATCGCTGTAGTGCGCCAGGACCTGCAGCGATTGCTGTTCGCCTGGGGCGAGCGAAAACTTGTTCTGCACCAGTTCCACCCGCTCCAGCGTCGGCTCGTCAGCGACCCGTCGCGGGGCGCCTTGGGCGATCCAGTGGATCAGCGTTTGGTACGGCGGTGAGCCGACTTCCATCCGTCGCCCGCCGCCGTGTGGCAGTTCCGCGGTCGCTTTTTGAATCAGCAGGCTTTCCGCTGGAACGGCTGGGAAGATCCGGCGGCCCCGCGCTTCGCGGACCACGGCGTTGTAGTCAAAGTCAGAATCGAAGCCGAGCAGCGATAATTGGAATCCGTTCTGGCCGCGCTGTTTGCCGTGACAGGGGCCCGTGTTGCAGCCCAACGCGGCGAGGATCGGTTGGATGTCGAGTTCGAAACTGATCGGGGCGTCGTGGGCTGGGGACGCCGCGGCAGCGGTGGGTACCGCGGCCGCAGGGGCCGGCTCGGCCGCCGCCGCTTGGCCGGCCACGACCGCTAGGGCACAGACAACAAGTGGCATGAACGCGGCAGCGAAGTTAAACGCTGGGCTGCGAAATCCAGTCCGCATCGGTGAGCGAGTCATGGGCGGCGGGTTGTTCAGGTGGGTGACGAACGGGTGGGACCGCCAGTATAGCGGCTGGCCCGGTTGAAGTCGCTAGAATAGCTCATCCATTCCAGTTTTCTATCAGCCGCGATCACGCGGACGCCGAACCTACGACGACAACCCTGCCAGGTCGGCGGCTCGGCGGACGCGGTTGATGGCGATCATATAAGCCGCCACGCGCAACGAGACGTCGTGCTGCTGCGACATTTGCCACACCGCTTCGAACGCGTCGGTCATCGTGCGATCGAGCTCTTGGCGCACGCGGTCGAGGCTCCAGCGGTAGTGCTGGCGGTTTTGCACCCATTCAAAGTAGCTGACCGTCACGCCGCCAGCGTTGGCTAAGATGTCCGGCAGGATCTTGACGCCGCGCTCGTACAGCCGCTGATCAGCCAGCGGCAAGATCGGACCGTTGGCCGCTTCGATGATCACCGAGGCGGAGATCGAGTCGCAGTTCTCAGCATTGATCACACCGCCCAAGGCTGCGGGGATCAGCACGTCGATATCGTCCAGCCACAGCAGGGCGCTGGCCGGCAGGCGTTCGCACTTATCGTAATCTTCTAACGTGCGCTGCGGATGATGCAGCACGTGCCGGAGCATGTCGGGAATGTTCAGCCCGTCGGGATCGAAATAGGTCCCCGTCACATCGCCGATGGCGACGATCGGAAATTGGGCTTCGTGCAGGAACTTGGCGGCGTGCGAGCCAACGTTGCCAAACCCCTGGATCGCGACCCGCGACTGTTCGGGTTTGCGTCCCAGCCGCTTGACCATTTTGGTGGTCAGCGTGCCGACGCCGCGGCCGGTCGCTTCTTCACGGCCGCGGGCGCCGTACTCCTCGACCGGTTTGCCGGTGATCACCGACGGGTTGAAGCCGTGGTATTTTTCCCACTGATTGCGAAACCAGCCCATCACCCGGTAATCGGTACCCATGTCGGGAGCGGGGATATCGGTGTCGGGGCCGACGATGTCGTGGATCTGATCGACAAACGCCCGCGTCAGCCGCTCCAGTTCACGTGTGGACAGCGAGCGGGGATCGACGCCGATGCCGCCTTTGGCGCCGCCGTAGGGCAGATCGACCACCGCGGTTTTCCACGTCATCAAGCTCGCCAGCGAGCGGACTTCATCCAGGTCGACTTGCGGGTGATAGCGCAGGCCGCCCTTCATCGGCCCGCGGCTGTTGTCGTGCTGGACCCGGAAACCGACCAGCGTGGTCAGGTCGCCGTTGTCGCGCTCGAACGTGACCTGCACCTGGACTTCACGGCGTGGCATCAGCAGCATTTCGCGGATCGAATCGCTCAGTTCCAACCGGTCGGCTGCCAGATCAAAGTAGTACTGGGTCGCTTCAGACGATCTCATAATCACTCATCGGGTGCAGTGGAGGCGGGGTGATTTCCCCAGACAGTGGCTCATCCAATCGGACATCTCAGCGGTCGCCCCGCCAACCCCGCCAGCAGGTTGTCGACGCAAATCTCCGCCATCGCGTCGCGCGTGGCTACCGTGGCGCTGCCGATGTGCGGCAGGATGATGCAGTTCGGCAGGCTGACCAGCGGATGCTCTGGCGGCAGCGGCTCGGGTTCGGTCACATCCAGCCCGGCAGCCCACGGCCGGCCTCGCTGCAGTGCCTGAACCAATGCGTCTTGGTCGATCACCGCGCCGCGGGCGGTGTTGACCAGCACCGCGGTCGGTTTCATCAGCGCCAGTTGCTCATGCGAGATCATTCCGCGAGTCTCCTCGGTCAGGGCGGTGTGCAGCGAAACAAAGTCGCTCGCTTGCAACAATTGCTCCAGCGTCACGCGGCGAGCATCGGATAGGCCGTCCAGTTGTTTGTCGCTCCGCGCGGTGTACAACACGCGCATCCCCCAGCCACCGACCAGGCGGCGGGCAACCGCTGCTCCGATCCGCCCCATCCCGACAATCCCTAGCGTGCGGCCCGTCAGGTCTTGGCCGAGCCAACCGGTCGGTTCCCAGGTTCGCCACTTTCCTGCGCGAACTTCGTCAGCAGCGGGTTGCAGATGGCGTGCCGCTGCTAGCAGCAAGGCGACAGCGATGTCAGCGGTCGCATCGGTAAGCACATCGGGCGTGTTGCCAATGGCGATCCCACGTCGCCGAGCTTCCGCCAAGTCGATGTTGTTGACCCCGACCGCGAAGTTGCTGACCACCTTCAACTGCGGCCCGGCGGCATCGAATACCTCGGCATCGATCGTGTCGGAGAGCAGCGACACGATGCCCGCGCAGCCAGCGACCGCCGCCAGCAGTTCAGCACGCGACGGCGGCAGTCGGTCGGGCCAAACGCTCGCCTCGGTCGCTTGCTGCAGACGCATCAGTCCGGCGGCGGGGAGCTTGCGAGAAACGAAAACGCGAGGACGAGACTCGGCCATAGACGGGTTGCTTGAAGCGGTGCGAGGGCATGGGGAACGTGCGGGTTGCGGCCAGCCGGCTTCACCAGCAACGCCCTTCCCGGTGAATCCGCAGATTTCGATGTGTTCGCACCAGTTACCGATACGTTACGATGAATCGTCACGTCCTGACCAACCGGCACGTTTTCCGCAAGCGGAACGTTACCATAAATCACAGCCGCATTTCCTGCATCCCAGCGAACACCGCTGAGTCTCACCGCAACCCTTGAGTTATCCGATGACTTCGTCTCGACATCCCAGCAGCACGGCGACCGCTCGCAGTTTCGAATGGTTTTACAATGCCGTCGCTCTGCTGACGTTCCTGCTGATCGCCGGATTGATCTTTGCATCTGTAACCGCCAGTGGCCAAGAAGCGACGCCTGCTGCCGAGCAACAACCGGCCGCTGAAGAAGCTCCGGCCGCTGCCGAGCCAGCCCCCGCCGAGCCGGCCGCTGCCAAACCAGCTCCGACCGAGGCTGCTGAGGACGGGCAATCGGATCTGGACGAGGCGATGGTGCGGCGGATCGATGCCGAAACGCCAAAGCAACTCGAAGCCGTCGTGGCGCTGCTGGAATCGGCGATCGCCAAGGGGCTCAGCGACGAGAGCCGCACGTTTGCTAACAAAATGATCGCTTCGATTCAGCTCGAACGGGCTCAGGCAACCGCCGCCCAGTTGGTGCAAGGCGGCGGCCTCCGCGCTCGCGCCCTGCGGGCCGAGGCGCTCGAATTGCTCAAAGCAGCGACCAAGCGCGATCCCGAACTGGTCGATGCCTACCTGTTGATCGCGCGGCTGCACCTGCTGCCCGAGGGCGACGCTGAAGAGGTCCGCATTGCCACGACCAAAGCGATCGAACTGCTCAAGGATAACCCGCAAGCCCAAAGCAATGCCTACCTGCTGCGGGCGCTGCGGCAAGTCGACGACGAGGCACGCAACGCGGACCTCGATCAGGCGGTCGTCACCGACCCCAACAACGCCGAAGCCCGCCAGGCTCGTGCTCTGCTGCGGCTGCAGCAAGAAGACGTCAACGGCGCGGTGGAGGACCTCAAGGCGCTGCTCAAGCAAGATCCGACCAATCAAGCGGTCGCCCAGGTGGCCGTTGAGCAACTGGTCAACATGGACCGCACCGAAGATGCACTGGCACTGCTCAATGAGACGCTGGCGGCCAATCCGAGCGAAGGGTTGTATCGGCTCCGCGGCATCATTCACCGCGCTGAAGGCAAAGAAGATGAGGCCTTAGCCGATTTCGGCAAGGCACTGGCGATGCAGCCCAAAGACCCGATCTCGCTGCTGCAGCGAGCCGAAATCTCGCTCGGGCGCGGCGATGTCAAATCGGCCAAACGCGACCTGAGCGAAGCGATTCGCGTCGAGCCGCGGGTTGCGGACAGCGTGGCGGCGGTCCGCGTGCGCTGCTTCATTGCCGTCGAGGAAGGCCGGATCGCCGACGCGATCAACGACATGAACCTGATCGTGCAAGCGAACCCCGAAGACCCATTCTGGACCCTGCAACTGGCCAATCTCTACCTGCAAGACAAACGCCCGCGCAAAGCGATCGAGCTGACCAACCAGGTGCTGGACCGGGAACCCAAGAACGTGTCGGCGCTGCGGACCCGCGCTGACACGCTGCTCGGGCTCGGCGACCATGCCGCGGCGATCAAAGATTATGAGCTGGCGCTGACGGTCGACATCGCCAGCCCGCAGCAGCGGAGCGGCATTCTCAACAACTTCGCTTGGGTCTTGGCCACATCGCCCAAGGATGAACTGCGCGATGGCGAGCGTTCGCTCAAGCTCGCGACCGAGGCGGCGGAACTGACCGAGTTCAAGGAAGCGCACATCCTCAGCACGCTCGGAGCCGCGTACGCCGAAACCGGCAACTTTGAGGAAGCGATCAAGTGGAGCACGAAAGCGGTCGAACTGGGACGTGAAGAAGAGCACGACCAGGTCGAGCAACTGGAGGAAGAACTGGAGAGCTATCGCCAAAACAAGCCGTGGCGGGAAAAGCAAGAGACGCAGGAGAATCAAGCCCCGTTGCTCGGGCCGGATGACTTGATCGATACTTGAGAGCTTAGCTGCCGACAGCCTCCGCAGATCTTCCGATAACCGGCGTTCAGGTTCGTGAGAACCGGACGCTAATGCGTGGCGGTTGGTTGAATTTCGTCCAATTATCATGTTCTGTGCTGCTTAGCACCCGGTTTCTCTCCTTACGCCCGCAGGCCGCACACACAGCTTTGGATACACAGCAAACCGCGACGGGGCCGCTGACGATGGTCATCGCCGCGACACCCTCGGGCGTGATTGGCGACGAGGGCAGCATGCCCTGGCGGCTGAGCACGGATCTGGCGCGGTTTAAGAAGATCACGATCGGCGGGACGCTGATCATGGGGCGGAAAACCTTCGACTCGATCGGCCGTCCCCTGCCGGGTCGGGAAACGATCGTCATCACCCGTCAACCTGACTGGCGGCATGAGGGCGTTCACCGAGCCGGCTCACCGGAGGACGCACTGGCGTTGCTTGCCCAGCTCGGGCGACCCGGCTACGTCGTCGGCGGCGCCGAGGTCTTTCGCCTGATGTTTCCCCTGATCGAACAAATTTGGTGGACCTGCGTCTGGTCGGCCACCGACGGAGATACGCGGGTCGAGATTGCGTTAGAAGATTTTCGGCTGATCGAGGTCGCCCGACTGCCGCAGACCGCCCGCGACAGCGCGCCGACGGAGCTGCAAAAGTGGGTTCGCAAAAAAACGATGCCAAAAACTCGGCGTCCCCATTGAGTTTTCTCGCGCTATTGCACTATATTCTCCGATCCCTAGCCTGAGACATTTTCCCATTCATCAAGTTTTCACGCGGTTTTGCTACCAAAACCGGCCGTGACTTGCCCCAATCGGCTCTGCCGGAGGCCGCGCTATGCCCCGTATGATGGGCGTTGATATCCCCAACGACAAGCAGATTCAGTACTCGATGACCTATCTCTACGGAGTCGGTCTCTATTTGGCTCGTGAAATCTGCGAGAAGCTGTCGATCGACCCGACTCGTCGGGCCAGTGACCTGACCGAAGAAGAGCTCAGCCGCATCTCGACGATGCTCGAGCGCGACTACACGGTCGAGGGGCCGCTCCGCCGCCAAATTGCACAAAACATCAGCCGGCTCCGCGAAATCCGCAGCTATCGCGGCATTCGGCACCGCGTCGGCTTGCCGGTTCGCGGCCAACGCACCAAAACCAACGCTCGTACCCGCAAGGGCCCGCGCAAGACAGTCGCCGGCAAGAAGGGTGTCAAGGATCTGCGCTAGCGATTGCCGCTGGCGCAGTTGCCCTGGCTCGGTTCCAGGTTGCCCTCGCATGCCCGCAGTCGGCTGCTTGCCGACTGAGTTGTGGCGGTCCGAGGGCGGTTTCGTTTGCTCAGGGCATGGCGGCCCGCAGCGTCGCACCGCGACACTGCAATAGAAAATAAGACGCCAGCCTGGCTTGTTCGCCGCTATGATCGCGGCGGCCGATCAGGCGGCGTTACCCGTTCTCATTCACGTTCAAGTCAGATTTTCAGTTTAGCAGGACCTCGCGGTGGCAAAGACCAACAAAAAGAAACGCGTCCGTCGCAATGTCAGCAGTGGGATCGTCCACATCCACAGCACGTTCAACAACACGACGGTCACGATCACTGATCCCAAGGGTGACACGTTGTGCTGGGCAACGGCCGGTACCTCCGGATTCAAGGGTTCTCGCAAGAGCACCCCGTTCGCGGGCCAGTGCGCTGCTCAGCAGGCGGCTGAAAAGGCGACCAAGTTCGGGATGCGGGACGTTGAAGTGCGCGTCAAAGGTCCCGGTTCGGGCCGTGAAAGCGCTATCACTTCGCTGCAGGCCGCTGGCTTGAACGTCAAGTTGATCGAGGATGTCACCCCGATCCCGCACAATGGCTGCCGCCCCCGCAAGAAGCGCCGCGTCTAGTTTCGCCGTCGCTGCCGCTTGCGGCCGGCCACGTCTCTCCCAGTCATTTTCTCACAGTACGAAGGTTATCCACCGATGCACATTCGATGGCGCGGAATGGAATTGCCAGGCACCCTGGAAGTCGATCGCGATTCGCTGACAGCGACTTATGGTCGGTTTGTTGCCGAACCGTTTGAACGCGGCTTCGGTACGAGCGTCGGCAACAGCCTCCGCCGAGTCTTGCTCAGCAGCCTGATGGGTAGCGCCGTCACTCAGATCAAGATCCGCGGCGCCCAGCACGAGTTCACGACGATCGAAGGTGTGGTCCAGGATGTGACCGACATCGTGCTGAACGTCAAAAGCCTGATCGTTCGCAATCACAGCGAAGCGACCCGCGTGATCACGCTCGAAAGCAACAAGGCTGGCGTGTTGACCGGTGCGGACGTGGAAACCGATGCCGATGTCGAGATCATCAACAAAGATCACGTCATCGCCACGTTGACCAAAGACATCCCGTTCATGATGGAGATGGTGGTTGAGAACGGTCGCGGCTACGTCCCCAGCACCGAACACAGCGTTGTCGATCACGAAATCGGCATCATCCCGATCGACGCCGTCTTCAGCCCTGTGACCCGTGTTCGCTACCAAGTCGAAGACACGCGTGTCGGTCAAAAGACGAACTACGACCGGTTGGTGTTGGAGATTTGGACCGACGGTTCGGTGTCGCCGGAAATGGCATTGATCGAAGCTGCCAAGATTCTCCGCAAGCACCTCAACCCGTTCGTTCAGTACCGCGAACTCGGGCCGAGCATCTTCTCGGCTGGTCGCGGCGGCGCCGGCTCGGCCGAAGCACAGCTCGAATCGAAGCTGAACATGAAGTTGAGCGAACTGCGGCTGTCAGTGCGAGCGAACAACTGCCTGGAAAGCGAAAACATCGCCACGCTTCGCGATCTGGTCCAGCGGACCGAAGATCAGTTGTTGGAAGTCCGCAACTTCGGCGACACCACGCTCAACGAAGTCCGCGAAAAACTTGCCCAGTACGGCCTGCACCTCGGCATGCGAGTCCCCTCGGCTTCGCACTAACGGCGGCCCGCGGCGCTCATTTGCCATCAGCATCACTGCGATCGAGAAGCCTGCCGAAAAGGGGTCTGACCCTCTCCGGCAAGGCCAAAAACGTCATCCTAACGACTTGCCTCCAAAGGGTCAGACCCCTTTTCGGTAGGCTCTAACGTTTGTTTGCCATAGGCAACGGATTGAATCATGCGTCACCGACGAAAAAGTCGCGTTCTGGGCCGTAGCCCAAGCCACCGCAAGGCATTGCTGAAGAACCTCGCCAGCGCTCTGTTCCTGACCGAGCGCGATGCCGAGTTGGACGATAACGCACCGAAAGTGCCCGGCCGGATCGTGACCACGCTCGAAAAGGCGAAAGAAGTCCGTCCGCTGGTCGAGAAGTGCATCACGATCGCGAAGAAGTCGCTTGCCTCAGCTCAAGAAGCTGAACAATTTGCCGCTCCGGCCGAACGCGGGACCGAGCAGTACAAGCAGTGGCGGAAGAGCGAGAGCTGGCAGAAATGGGCCGCCGCTCGTGCTCCCGTCGTCACCGCGCGCCGTCGCGTGCTGCAGTTGATCGGCGACAAGCAAGCGACCGCTGTGCTGTTTGACCGAGTGGCTGAGCGGTTTGTTGATCGTCCCGGTGGATACACGCGCATCGTCCGCTTGGCGACGCCGCGGTTGGGCGACGCTGGAACGCGGGCGATTCTGGAGTTCGTCGGCAAGAACGATCGCATCAAGAGGAAGAGCGTTAAACCTGCGTTCGCCGCCGATGACGCGCCGCAAGAAGAACTCGCTGGCGCTGCGGCCGAGTGATTCGATTGCAGCAGGCGCGGTCGCTGTGCCTGTCCGCCATCGGTCGCCTGCACAGGGTATGAAACACCACAGGCGATGAACTTCGGCAAAATTCGATCAGCCGGCACGCGTTAGCGTCCGGTTCTCGGGAACCATCCGCCAGACTCCGGCGGCAGGTTTGGATTGCCGTCCAGGCTTGGTGACGGTGGCGTCCGCTCCGAATGATTGCAAGACGGGCGGTGATGAGGTTGTGCAGACCATGCTGGCACGGTTGACTCTGGCAGTGTCGAGGCGTTGCTCGGTCTCGCTGCCTGCCCGCTGCCCTGAGGATGCATGATGTTACAAGTCGGCGCTGTTTCCTATCTCAATACAAGGCCGTTGATCTATGGCCTGCAGCAGCGGCTCGAGGGAATCGGCAACCTGTCGCTGAACCTGCCCAGCCGGCTGGCTGAGGATTTGGCGGCCGGCAAACTCGACGTGGCGCTGATCCCGTCAGTTGAATACTTTCGCGGCGCCGGACGCGGTTACCGCGTCATCTCCGATGCGGCGATCGCCTGCCGCGGCCCGGTCTGGAGCGTGCGTTTACTGAGCCGCGTACCGATCGAGCAAATCAGGACGTTGGCGCTCGATGTCGGTAGCCGGACCAGTGCCGCACTGGTTCAGGTGCTGTTGCGCCGCGCCCACGGAATCAGCCCGCAGACGGTTCCGCTGGCGCTGGAGCAATTGCCTGAGTCGGTCGATGCCGATGCGGTGCTGCTGATCGGTGACCGGGCGATGCACCCTCCGGAGGGCATCTATCACGAGATCATCGATCTGGGCCAGTGGTGGAACCGCTTGACGGGGCTGCCGTTTGTCTTTGCGATGTGGGTCGCACGTCCCGGAGTTGACGTCCAGCCGCTCGAAGGCATCTTGCAGCAGTGCCGCGACGACGGGCTGCAGCATGCGGAGGCGATCGCTCGCGACGAAGCGGGTCCCCATGGGCTGACGATCAGCGATCTGCAGCGGTATTTCACCGAGCACCTGCAGTTCTTCCTTGGCGCTGACGAGCGGGCAGCGCTAGAAGCCTATCGCGCCGAAGTGGTCGCCGCCGGCCTGCTCGATGCTGACTGCGCTGGACACTCACCTGATCGGGCAACGAGCAGCACAGAGCATGATATTCGATAAAATTCAATCAGCCGGCACGCGTTAGCGTCCGGTTCTCGCTAGCAATGAGCCGCACAGCGGCGACCTTGATCGAAAGCATGATCCAGAGCTGCTTGATCTGCTCCTGCCACTAACTGGACAATATACCAGCCATGACCGAGTCCATCTTGCAACGTGCAATTCACGGCGAACGCCTCTCGGGCGAGGACGCCTTGCAACTGCTGCGAAGCGGCGATTTGGCGGCAATCGGCAACGCCGCTGACAAGCTCACTCGCCGGCTGCATCCCGAGTCGTACCGGACCTATAACGTCGACCGTAACATCAACTACACCAACGTCTGCACGGCAGTCTGCAACTTTTGCGCGTTCTATCGCAGCCCGAAGAGCGATGAGGGCTACGTGCTCTCGCGCGAGGAACTGATTCAGAAGGTGCAAGAGACGGTCGAGCTGGGTGGCAACCAGATCTTGTTACAAGGCGGCTTGCATCCCAAGTTCACCTTGGACTGGTACGAACAGATGTTGCGGGACATCAAACAAGCCTGTCCCACGATCAACATCCACGGTTTCAGTCCGCCGGAACTGCATCACTTCACGAAGGTCAACAAACTGCCGATCGAGACGGTACTCCAGCGGCTGCGGGATGCGGGACTGGGCAGTATCCCGGGTGGCGGCGCGGAGATCCTCGTCGACCGCGTGCGCAGTGAACTGACCCGCGGCAAGGTGATGAGCGATGATTGGCTCAATGTGATGCGGGTTTGGCACCGGCTCGGCGGCAAGAGCACCGCGACAATGATGTTTGGCCACGTCGAGACGCTCGCCGAGCGCGTCGAGCACCTGCAGCGGGTCCGCGACCTGCAGGATGAAACCGGCGGTTTTACCGCGTTCATCTGCTGGACGTTTCAGCCGGACCACACGGAGCTGTCACACCTCACCCCGGCCGGTTCGTTTGAGTACCTCAAGACGCAAGCGGTCGCGCGGCTGTTCCTGGACAACGTTCCCAACATTCAGAGCAGTTGGGTGACCCAGGGCTTGAAGATCGGCCAACTTGCAATGTTGTTCGGCGCCAATGACATGGGCAGCTTGATGATTGAAGAGAACGTCGTCGCCGAAGCCGGCACGGTGCACTTCTTGACGCTCGACCAGATCCGCGACGCGATCAGCGAACTCGGTTATGAGCCTCGTCAACGCGACGTCTTTTATCAGCTCGTCGATCCCGCCTTAGAGCAACACGCCATCGACGCCAACCGCCGCCGCGACGCCGGACTCAACAGCAGAGAGCTGGTCCAGCTTGCAACGTAGCCAGCACTGGCTAGAAGTCACGCTTCAGCCCGCTTTCCCCCGTTGGAGTTCACGCTTCAGCCCGCTTTCCCCCGTTGGAGTTCAGGCTTCAGCCTGCTCTTCCCCAGACCTCGGCCACCGCTTCGTTAACCACTTTGCCTTGGTGAATATTGGCCGCGTCGCGAAGGGGCGTCGGCTGGGTCGCTGCGTCTTCGAAGCCCATTTTGGCCAGCCGTGCGACCCAAGGCAGCGTGGCGTTGCAGAGCGCGAACGTGCTGGTCCGGCCGACCGCTCCGGGCATGTTGGTGACGCAGTAGTGGACGATGTCGTCGACGACGAACGTCGGATCGCGATGGGTCGTCGGCCGACTGGTTTCAAAACAGCCGCCTTGATCAATCGCTACGTCGATCATCACGCTGCCGGACTTCATCCGCCGCAGGTCTGCGGCGCGGACCAGGTGCGGCGCCTTCGCTCCCGGGATCAGCACCGCGCCGATCACGACGTCGGCTAACGCGAGTTGTTCGAGAATCACATGCCGGTCGCTGAACAGCACGTTCACATTCGCCGGCATCGTATCGTCGAGGTACCGCAGCCGGTCGAGGTTCACATCGAGGATCGCGACACTGGCGCCGAATCCCGCGGCGATTTTTGCCGCGTTGGTCCCCACGCCGCCGCCGCCGAGGATCGTGATGTGCGCCGGCTGCACTCCCGGAACGCCGCTGAGCAGAATCCCGCGGCCGCCCTGCGGTCGTTCGAGGTACTTGGCTCCTTCCTGAATACTCATCCGCCCCGCGACTTCACTCATCGGGGTCAGCAGCGGCAAGCGGCCGGCCGCGTCGCGGAGCGTTTCGTAGGCGAAGCAGCTTGCGCCGCTGTCGACCATTGCTGTGGTCAATTCACCGCTGGCGGCGAAATGGAAGTAGGCAAAGATCGCTGTCCCGGACCGGACCAGCGGCCATTCTTGCGGCAGCGGTTCTTTGACCTTCACGATCAATTCAGCTTGCTCAAACACCTCAGCCGCGGATTCGGCGAGTTCGGCTCCTGCCTGTTGGTACGCTTCGTCAGCGATCCCCGAGCCTTGGCCAGCACCGGTCTGAACGATCACGCGATGGCCAGCGGCGACGAGTTGCTCGACTCCAACCGGCAGCATCGCCACGCGGTACTCGTCCGACTTCACTTCCGCGGGAACACCAATTCTCATGCAACTGAATCCTTACTTGCGCTGCAGCCATGCGCCGAGAGTGTAGGCCCGTGCCGGTCACATCAGTCTGGCGTGACGCGGCCCCGACGCAAACGGACCAGCCCCACGCAGGCGATTGCGACCAGGACGCCGACGACCAAGCCGAGGCCGTGGAGCGGTTCCAGCAAGTAGTGGGCAGCGGAATTGCCGTCGGGAGTCACGCCGTGGCCGGGGTGCGCGGAAGCGGTTGACACGCTCAGCACCGTGACCGCAGCGGCCATCGCCGTGCGGATTGCGGCAGGAACAAACTGAACAAACGATGCCATCGGAAGGGCCGTTTGAGGTCGTGAAAGGTGAAGCTTGGGAAACTTAAATCTGACGGGAGCGGGCCATCGCATCTTCGGCCTTCGTGATGTACTGCTGGTCCTGCGTTCCTGCCCAAGCCCGCTGGTAAGTGACGCTCAAGGCGGTGAAGTTGAACGGATCGGTGGGTTCGAGTTCGCAAGCCTTTTCGCCGTGGGCCACCGCTTCGGCGTGTTGGCCGGTCTTGGTGTAGACGCGGGCCAGCGCCAGGTGAGCGAGCACGAACGTGTCGTCCTGAGCGAGGATCGCCTGGAGGCCATCGATCGCTTCAGAAAACCGCTCTTCGTCGATCAGTTTCTCAACCGCGTTGTACTGACTGTGGATGTCGCTCATCGGTAACTCCGATCGGAGTGAGTGGGTAGCCTGAATGCAGAAGGATCACGGCCATCGAGATGGCCGTGATCCTATCAAGTGAACAATGAAAGGTTCGTCGAACCGGACGCTCACACGTACCGGCTGATTGAATCTTTACCGACTATCAGATCCTGTGCTGCTTAGCGGCAGGATCACTCTGCCTTCGCCGCGGCTTCGGACTTCAGCGCCGCCTGTGCGGCAGCCAAGCGGGCGATCGGCACGCGGAACGGGCTGCAACTGACGTAATCCAAACCGACCGAGTGGCAGAACTCGATCGATGCCGGATCGCCGCCATGCTCGCCGCAGATCCCGACCTTGAGCTTGTTCTTGACGCTGCGGCCCTTGGTCACGCCCATTTCGACGAGTTGCCCGACGCCGGTCACGTCCAGCGACTGGAACGGGTCGACGAGCAGCAAGTCCTGAGCGAGGTAGTGCGGCAAAAAGCCGTTGATGTCGTCGCGGCTGTAGCCAAACGCCATCTGGGTCAGGTCATTGGTGCCGAACGAGAAGAAGTCGGCATACTCGGCGACTTGATCCGCGGTCAATGCGGCACGCGGGATTTCGATCATCGTGCCGATCAGGATGTCGAGCTGATCGGTGAACTTCTTGTCCTTCTTGACCGTTTCGATCGTCTCTTCGGTCTTGGTCCGCAGGTATCGCAGCTCAGCAGCGGTGCCGATCAGCGGGATCATGATTTCGGCCTTGGCGTCGATCCCCTTCTTGGTGCAGTTGATCGCTGCTTCGACGATCGCCCGGACCTGCATTTCGAGGATTTCCGGGTAGGTCACGCTGAGCCGACAGCCGCGGTGACCGAGCATCGGATTGTGCTCATGCAGCGCCTGGGTGCGAGCCTTGATTTCGCTGGCCTTAACCCCCAGATCGACCGCCAATTCCTTCTGAGCGGCGGCATCGTGCGGCAGGAACTCGTGCAGCGGTGGGTCCAGCAGGCGGATCGTCACCGGCAGTCCGGCCATCGCCTTGAAAATGCCTTCGAAGTCTTTGCGTTGGAACGGCAGCAAGTTCTTCAAGGCCGCACGGCGATCCTCTTCAGTGGTGGCGAGGATCATCGCCCGCATGTGACCGATCCGGTCCTTTTCGAAGAACATGTGCTCGGTGCGGCACAGCCCGATGCCTTGGGCACCGAACTCACGAGCCCGCTTGCTGTCCGCTGGCGAGTCGGCGTTGGTGCGGACATCCAAGCGGCGGAACTGGTCGGCCCACTGCATCAGCTTGGAGAAGTCACCCGAGAGCTTCGGCTCTTGGGTTTCGACTGCGCCGAGCATCACTTCGCCGGTGGTGCCGTCGAGGCTGATCGTGTCCTTGGACGTGAACACACGGCCCTTGATCGTTGCCTTGCCGGCCTTTTCATCGATCAGCACCTCGCCGGCACCGGCGACGCAGCACTTGCCCCAACCGCGAGCGACGACCGCGGCGTGGCTGGTCATCCCACCGGTGCTGGTCAAAATGCCGGCTGAGCAGTGCATGCCGTCGACGTCTTCGGGGCTGGTCTCGCGGCGAACCAGAATCACCGCTTCGCCTGCATCGGAGCGTTCTTTGGCTTCCACAGCGCTGAAAGCGAGCTTGCCGACCGCCGCTCCGGGAGAAGCGGGCAGACCGCGAGCCAGCACGTCGGCGGCATTCCGCGCGGTCGGCTTGAAGCTCGGCAGCAGCAACTGCGTCAAGTCGTTGGCCGGCACCCGCAGAACTGCGGTCTTCTCGTCGATCAAGCCCTCCTTGACCATGTCACAGGCGATCCGCACCGCAGCCACACCGGTTCGCTTGCCGGTTCGCGTTTGCAGCATGAACAACTTGCCACGCTCGATCGTGAACTCGATGTCCTGCATTTCAGCATAGTGGTCTTCCAGCGTCTTCTTCACATCGAGCAGCTCTTTGTGAATCAGCTTGTTCCACTTCGGCATCTCGGCGACCGGTTGCGGCGTGCGAATCCCGGCCACGACGTCTTCGCCCTGGGCGTTGATCAGGAACTCGCCGAAGAACTTGTTTTCGCCGGTGTTCGGGTTGCGGGTGAAGGCCACGCCGGTCCCCGAGTCATCACCCATGTTGCCGTAGACCATCGACTGGACGTTGACGGCGGTGCCGAGCAGACCACGGATCCCTTCGATCTCGCGGTACCGCACGGCGCGGGCGGTCATCCACGAGCCGAACACCGCTTCGATCGACAGTTGCAACTGCTTGATCGGGTCTTGGGGGAAGTCCTGACCGGTGTGTTTCTTAACAGCCGCCTTGTACTCTTCGCACAGCAGCTTCAGCCCTTCGGCCGGAACGTCGGTGTCCTCGGTGACGTTGTACTGGGCTTTGATCTTGTTGAACGCTTCTTCGAACGTGTGGTGCTCCATGCCCATCACGACGTCGCCGAACATGTTGATCAGTCGGCGGTAGGCGTCGTAGGCGAAGCGTTCGTTGCGGGTCGCCTTGGCCAGACCTTCGGTCGCGGCATCGTTGAGGCCGAGGTTCAGGATCGTGTTCATCATCCCCGGCATGCTCGCCGCGGCACCGCTGCGGACCGAGAACAGCAGCGGGTTTTCGTTGTCGCCGAACTTCTTGCCGAGCTCCTGCTCCAGCAGTGCGACCGCTTCGTGGACCTCTTCCATCAAGCCGGCGGGCAACTGCTTGTCGTTTTTGTAATACGAATCGCAGCACTCGGTGGTGATCGTGAAGCCCGGAGGAACGGGCAAGCCGATCGCGGTCATTTCAGCCAGGTTAACGCCTTTGCCGCCGAGCAACTGCTTGCTCATGCCCTTGCCTTCGGTCTTCGTGCTGCCGAAGTAGTAAACCATCTTGTCGTTGGCCATGCTGTCTCTCGATTCGACGCTCGGTCTGGATAAGGTGCGAGTCACAAGCGCAGGTCGCACCGCGGGTGGACGGGAACAGAAAGGGGACACCATCGGACGCAGAAACCGAGACGACTGCGGCGGTCGCGTGGTTGACCGCAGCCGGCAGAAAAGGCGACCGACGAACGGGCGAGAATGTAGGGGGCGATCCGCTTGCGGTCAAGGTGCGAGGGTTGGGGGGCCTGCTACTGCCAGCCGGTTTACGCTGCCGTATTCCTGGTATCGCTATCGCTCCGGGTGGCACGCTCAGAGCCCTGGCGATGGGCGTGAGTGGCGGAATCGATTCCGAGCCGATGAGACTTTCACGGATGAACCGGCAGTTCCCCCGGACACGCCCTTCGTTCCTCAGGGACGTGCCACCCAAGGCAGCAGGGACGTGCCACCCAAGGCAGCAGGGACGTGCCACCCAAGGTAGCGAGGCTCTCAGCCCAATGGATGAGCCACAGATTTCGCGGAAGTACCTTTTCGGATAGGCTCTTGGTTATTACCCCTGAGAAATGCGTTTCAGCTTGCGGTCCAGGGTGCTCCGCTCGATTCCCAAAATCGCTGCGGCTCGGCTCTTGTTACCGCCGGTCAGCCGCAACACCTCGAGCAGGTGTTTGCGTTCCAACTCCAGCAGCGTCAGCGGCTGCTCGCCATCGCCGGTCGCCGCCGGCTCGTGGGCACTGCCGGCTGCCGCCTCGGGAACAGCGGCAGCGGCGTTCGCGCGGCCCTGATCAGCGGGCTGCGGGGCCTTGATGGTTGGCAACGCGAGATCTTCAGCATCGATCCAGGAATCGCTGCCGAGCACCACGGCGCGTTCGATCACATTTTTCAATTCGCGCACATTTCCCGGCCAGCGATGGGCGGCCAGCGCCGCCCGGGCCGCCGGGGTCAGCCCTTCAACGGCTCGCGCCGTTTTTTCAGCGAAGTGGCCGACGAAGTGATCGGCTAGCTTGAGCACGTCCTCACCGCGCTGGCGGAGCGGTGGGACGACGATCTCGACGACGTTCAGCCGATAGAACAGGTCGGCGCGAAATCGCCCGGCGGCGACCTCGGCCGCCAAGTCGCGGTTGGTCGCCGCGATCAGCCGCACATCGACCCGCAGCGGCACGTGCCCGCCGAGCCGCTCGAAACGATGCCCTTCGAGCACTCGCAGCAACTTCGCTTGCAAGCCCACATCCATTTCGCCGATCTCATCGAGCATCAGCGTGCCGCCATCGGCCGCTTCAAACTTGCCTTTTTTCTGCTCCGTTGCGCCGGTGAAGGCCCCTTTTTCGTGTCCGAACAGTTCGCTTTCCAGCAACGTCGGCGACAGCGCCGCGCAGTTCAGACAGATCAGCGGTCCGTCGTGCCGCGGGCTGGCTTGATGAATCGCGCCAGCGACCAATTCCTTACCAACCCCCGATTCTCCACGTACCAGCACCGTCGCATCGCTCGGCGCGACGCGGCGGATCGTCTCCTTCAGCCGGCGCATCGGCGGGCTGCTGCCGATGATTCGCACCGAATCTTCGAGCCGTCTGCGCAGTGAGTCGACGGTGCGGCGGCTGCGGTGGAGCGATCGCACCAGGCGGCCGTGCTGGCGAAGATTCTCGACCGCGGCACCGAGCACGCCGGCCGCCGCGGTGGCAAGTTCCAGTTCCGCTGGCGTCAGTTCCGTCGCTTCGCCGCTGTACAGATGCAGGTAGCCGATCGGCTGGCCGGGTGCGGAAGGCCCAGCCGAAAACGCGTGCTGCGGCAACACGACCGGCGCCAGCAGCGCGCTTTGCACCGATAAGTCACCGCGGCTGTCGGCCGCCTGCAGCTCGCCATCATCGACGAGATTGCGGATCAAGATCGGCTGGCCAGCGGACAACAAGGCCTCGACCATCGCCGCCGCCGGCCAGCGGTAGGAGCGGTGCTCTGGCGTCAGGAAGGTGACCAATTCCGGCGGCCCGTCGTTTGAGCCGCGGAGGAACACGCCGCCGAAGGCCTGCGGCACCGCCGCGGTCAGTGCTTCCAAGGTCAGCTCGGCGGCCTGTTCGATCGTTTGGCAGGACGCGACTCGGTAGGCGAGCTGAAACAGCGTCGGCCAGGCGCCGGCGTCTGGCCCAGCGCCGGCACTCGACGCGTCACGGCTCGGCCGCGCGCCAAGGTAACGGCTCTCATGCAGCCGGTGGGTGATCTCGGAGGCGTCGATGCCCTGGAGCGTCAATTGGTCGTCGGTGGCCGCCGCGCCACCGGCGGTATCGGCCGGCGGCAAGCCGGCCAGCGCGTCGCGGATCCGCGTGACGAAGGTCAGCGTGCAGCCAGCGATCTCGATCTGGTCACCATCGGCCAGCGCCCGAGCGGCCTCGGCGATCGCCACCCCGCCGACCCGCGTCCCATTGCGGCTGCCTAAGTCGCGCAGCCACCAGCGCCCGCCGTCCCAGCGGACCTCGGCATGCCGCCGGCTGGCCTGATGGCTGCGGATCGCGATCGAATTGCTCGACGCCCGACCGATGATCGCCGGCTGATTAGGAGCCAAGCGAAGCACGTCGGACCAGCGTCCGCCCCGGCGGACTACGAGAAAAGCGCGCTGGGCCTGCGGCAATCGATCTTCGGCAGCAGCAGTCAAGGGAGCGGTCACAACGAGTCGGGAGCCTCTCAGGATGGGGTATCAAAGCAACGCGCCGTTGGAGTCCAGTCTTCAGGCTGTCCGCTTTCCGTTGGAGTCCAGTCTTCAGGCTGCCCGCTATCGGGACTCCATACAACGGAACTTCTGTTGTAACCGCACGATAGCGTAACTATTCTAGCTGAGTGAACCGACGCCGCTAAACCCGGGCGTTTCGAGTCTTGTCTGGCCATTGAAATCGTCTGCCCTCTCAACTGTCACCGGAGTTACCCCATGGGGTCGTCCGCCATGCTGCTTTGCCGCACCCATTGCTTCTCGTCACCGCGTCTCGGCCCCTTGCGCCGGCTATCGTCCTTCCGCGGCTTTGCCATGCTCGCCTCCGCGGTGTCGGCCGTGCTGCTGGCCGGAACGCCCGCTCAGGCGCAGCTCGGGGCGTTTCAACAGCGTGCGGTCGGGGGCGTGATGGTCGACACGCAAGGCCTACTGCGGTCGGCAACGATCGATCAACGCCAGGAATCGCTGAAGCTGATGCGCGAGGCGATCGCTCAGCCCGAAGGCGACATTGCTGCTCCGGCTGAGCTGCGAATGATTTCGCTGACGAAGCTGCAGCGGGCGATGGAAGCCGCGGCCGCAGACGGTCAACCGCTGAGCGACGAGATTCGCTACCTGGCGGGCCTGCAGCGGGTGCAGTTCGTGTTCGTTTACCCCGAAAGCCAAGACATTGTGCTGGCCGGTCCCGCTGAGCCATGGGTGGTTCGCGACGACGCCGCGGTCGTCGGCGTCCATTCTGGCCGCCCGGTGCTGCAGCTCGATGACCTCGTCGTCGCCCTGCGGAGCGTCGAGTCGGCGCGGACCGAAGGCATCTCCTGCTCGATCGAGCCGACCGCCGAAGGGCGTCAGCGGCTGCAGAACCTGCTCAAGCGAGTCAATCTGCGTCCTGGCCAGAACCCTGCGTCGCTCGAACCGGCGATGCGCGAAGCGTTCGGCCCCCAACTGATCAAGCTCAGCGGCGTTCCGGCCAACAGCCATTACGCCCGCACGTTGGTCGCGGCGGATTACCAGATGAAACGGCTGGCGATGGCACTCGAAGATGCGCCGATCGCCGGGCTGCCAAGCTACTTGGCGCTGACCAAATCGCAGCGGCACTCGGCCCAGTCCAATCCACGCTGGTGGATGGCCTGCAACTACGATGCGCTCTCGCACAGCGATGACAAACTCGCTTGGCGAATCAGCGGCCAGGGGGTCAAGACGCTGACCGAAACCGATTTGATTCAAGCTGATGGACAGGCGGTGCGAGCCGGCCAAGTGGATCGGATGGCCGCCAAGTGGGCCGAAACGATGACCGAGCAATTCGAAGCGCTCGCCCAGCGCCAAGCCGTGTTCGGAGAGCTGCGCAACTGCTTCGATCTGAGCGTGATCGCGACCTTGATCGTGCAAGAACAGCTCGCCCAGCGCGCCGCGTGCGACCTGTCATACCTGATGGGCAGCAGCGGCCAGATCGAACTGGAGACACTGGCTGTCCCGCGCATGGTGGAGCCCGAGTGCAGTTTTGTCCGCGGCAATAGCGGCTGGACAGTCACCGCTTCGGGCGGCGTCGATGTCAACGCCTTTGAGGTGGTCGAATCGCAGCAGCTCGACACCTCGCTGACCCAGGTTCGTCAGACCGCTGAGGCATCCGCAGCGGCGACGTGGTGGTGGAATGGTTGAGCCCGGTGCGGCTTGCGCATGTTTTGCTAACCGTCCGTTAAAAAAACAAAAATATTTTTTTTTCCGCAAGCGACGGGCCTCTAGGACTCCGCCGCAGCGCTGACAACGGTTCCAGTCGCTCTTCAGCACAACCGAACGCGACTAAGCCAAACGCAGGGCTGGGTTCAACAGCTCATTGGATTCGGCCATTGACTTGAGCTAACGGAACTCATAATCCCGTTAGCCCCCTTGACAGAATCTCGCGCCTGGCCGCCCGCGTTTGAGCAGGAGCAGCAAACGCTGTAAACCGTTTAACCCACTGGCCTTGCCCAGCTCCAATTCCAGGGCATTACTGGACTTCTAACGCGGTGGTGAGGGCGAATATTTTCTTGACTAACCGCTCAAATCGCTGATAATCCATCCGTGTAGGTTTGGCAGGAGCCGTCCCCATGCTTGGATACTTTCGCGGCGAACCGGATGTTGCTGACGAAGCCATTATCATCTAGGCGAACCGCTTGATCCGATCGGTGGGCTGACTGCGATGGGCTCCAGACTTTTCAGCACGTGCTGCTGAAGTCGCTTTCCCACGCTCTAGAGCATTTGCTCGCTACCGTTACGCACAAGTACCGCCGCATGCGATGCGATCGATTCGTCATCGCCAGGAGAAATTTGAAACTAATGAGCGCATGTAAGAACGTGTTTGAAGCCATTCTCCGTTATGGTCATGACGAAGATTTCGTGCCGCACGAAGACAACCACTTCACTCCGACCGATGCACCGGCTGGCAGCCCCGAGAAGATCGAAGTCCTGCGCCGCCGTGTCGAATTGGGCCAGCCGCTGTGGCACACCACCGACCGCGTCGATTACAGCGGCCTGACCGGAGCGATTCGTCCGCGCGAGTAATCGCATCACGCCAGCGCGACTCCCGCCCGCTGGTCGTCCCCACGCGCTCGCCCACCGCGCATTATCATGACCCAGACCGCTTCGCTGCCAGCCGGCAGCGAAGCGGTTTTTTGTTTAGGGACTTTCGCTAATTGAACAGCTCCCCATCCCAGGGCGAGTACCGCCATGGCTTGGGGTGGCACGCTCAGAGCTTGGGGTGGCACGCTCAGAGCTTGGGGTAGCACGCTCAGAGCTTGGGGTGGCACGCTCAGAGCTTGGGGTGGCACGCTCAGAGCCCCAGCGATGGGCGTGGTCTGCTGCAATAGCCCCCGGACCCGACGACGAGGCGAGTCTTATTACCCTGCCGTTCTCTTCAGCACGCCCTTCGTTCCTCAGGGACGTGCCACCCGGAACAGGGACGGCCAGCGGGAGGAACCTTCGATTAGGTCTAGCAATAAGCAAATCCCAGTGCACTCTCGTGCTCGTGCTCGAAACGGAGGCAAAAGTCAGCGCAGCCGGTTCTGACCGCGATCGACTTAATGTTGCTCATCCTTCGCCGCAGTTCGCCAGCCGATTTTGCTCGGATGTTCGAGCACGAACAGGTGAGCGCGCCAAGCTCTTAGCTGTGAAAAAGTCCTCCGCTTGGGCCCGACCTCACGGCAACTTACGAGTCCGATTCATCCGTCTGGTCGGGGACCGCGTAGGCGGGCCGGATGTCGCTGAGGATCATGATCCCGGCGCCGAGCAGCAGCAGCGAGACGCCCAACAGCAAGCCGCAGGCAGCTTTGCGGCCGTAGCGGTTTTGAACCGCAGAGACGGTTCGCAACTGATAGAAAAACGGCGAAAACGCCAGCGCATTCCAACTCACCAAGCTGGCCATCACGATCGCCAGCCCACCGACCAACCATTCTGCCTGTATGTGCATCGTGCCGTTCTCAACCGCGCGGGGCGAATCTGCTCTTGAGTTCGCAGGTCAGCCTTCGTTCTGCCGACTGCGGCGGCGCAGTGCGCGGATCTGCGTCCGCGCCGATTCCAGATCGGGACAGATTTCCAAAGCTCGCTCAAGCGCTTCGATCGCTTCAGCATAATCACCCGCAGCGATGCGGCAGCGAGCCAATCCTAGCCACGCTGGATAGTGGTAGCGGCAATGCCACAGGCAACTGCAATAAGCCGCTTCGGCCGCGTCGAGATCCTCCAGCCCCTGCCAACAAACGGCCAGTTGATGATGGACTTCGGCATAACAGGGCGCCTGATCGGCGAGGATCAGCGTCGGTGCCAGCGCCGCCGCGTGCTCGCCGCCATCATTCAGATGCATCACCTGCAGCAGTCGCTGGTGGTGCAGAGGAGCCGCATCACGCATCAACAGCGCTCGGAAAGAGTCGTCGGCGACCAGCCGCACGCCGCGATCAGGGTCCGACAACGCTCGCCCCAGCGGCTCGATCGCCGCGTGGTCACCGAGCATTCCCAAGGCCAATGCCGCCGAGCGCCGCATTTCTGTGTCGCCACGAGCGAGAATCGCAAGTAGGCTACTGTTCCAGTAATATCGATTCACTGCGGCGGCATACCGAGGCGCGTTCCCGTCGCTGAGATAGCGGCGATAAGCGGTCACCAAGCGGGTGCTGCGGGCGGGAGGAATCATCACAGTTGAAAGCGTCCGTTGATTAACAAAGACTTGCGAGCTGACCACCGTGCCAGTTCGGGAAGCATCCTATGCAGCAAAACCTCGCGGGCAAGCATTTTTTTGAACCAAAACTGCTAACCACTGGACTACTGAGTCTAGTTGTCCCCCCTCCTGCAGACAATCAATCCACAGGGGTGTCGCTCGTCGCTCAGGCGGTAGGGCTCCGCGACTCCCTTGGTCACCTGGGCAGCCAACACTCCGGACCTCATCAACACGATCAGAGCCGACGCTTCAGCAGATACCGGAGTCGAGTTGGAATCATGCGGCTGGTGTTTGGCGCTCTGCTTGTCATTATTGGAACCAGCCCTGCCGCTGCCCAGCACCCGGATGGGCAAACGCTCGCTGCGGAGCCTGCCTTTGCGGTCTCGCCAGAACTGGCCGCGAAGCTCAAAGCTCCGTTTCGCTCGGCGATCACCGCCAAGCCGCTGCGCGAAACGCTGAGCCAAATCGCAGCCGTCGCCGAGATCAATTACTGGCTCGATCGCCGAGTCGATCCAAGCTTGGCAGTGAACGTCCCGGCCGGGTCGAACTCGGTCTATCAAGCGATCGCCCGCGCCGCCGAGTCGCTCGAACTACAGACTGCTGCCGTCGGGAACGTCGTGATCATCGGCCGGCCAGAGTGGGTCACGCCGCTGGCCGGGGCGATTCTCGCATTGCCTGCGGAACGCCGAGGTTCCGGCTGGCCGCCGATCCATTGGCCAGCCGCCACGACGCCTGATGAAGCACTGCGGATCGCAATGGCGGGTGCGGACACGCCGCCTCTGCCACACGATCTTTGGCCAGCGGTTACTTGGCGCGGTGTCGCGCCACCGTTGGCTGGACTGCTGATCACCGCTCAGTTTGACCAGATGCCAGCCGAGCCGCGGCGGAGCCTCGAGTTGCAACAGGGCAATCACCAGGCAGAGGCTGGGCAAGAGGATCCTGGAATGGCCCCGCAGAGCGTGCTGTTCTCACGCGACCCGTTGTTCGTTCGGCCAGCCGCTGACGAGCCGCTGCGGAGCCAGCCGCCGCGGCCGACGATCGAGTTGCAGCCGCTGCAAGCTCCCAGCAGTCTGACGCTGATCTACCCCAACGGTCCGCATGTGCCGCAGTTGAGGCAGGCGGCGCAGGCGGCCGATCCGGCGAGCCGGTTTCGCGCCGGCCGCAGCGGTGGGCCGTTGGAGTTGGCCGGGTCGCCCGCGGCGCATCTGGCGGCGATCGCTGCGTATGTCTCGCAGCCGAGCGCCGCCGCAGCGGTCCAGCTCGATGCCACGCGATTTTCGTTGCGGCTCCGCGATGCCCCGGCAAAAGATGTATTCGCTCAATTGGCGGCAACGGCAGGAAGGCAACTGCAAATCGCGCCGGCCGCCGCTGCAGCCTGCCAACAGCGGGTCACGCTGGAAGGCACGCAGGTAACGCTCGCTGAGCTGACCCAGCGGATCGCCAAGGAGATCGGCGTGCAACCGACTTGGACGGCAGAGACACTGCTGATCGAACCGGCGCGGTGAAAACAAAAGCTCGCCGATCGCTCTTTGTCGCCGATCGCTCCGCCGATCGGAGCCCGCGTCGGCAAGCAGACCAGTTCGACCGGCGGAGCGGTCGACCACCTAGTGTCGCCGATCGCTCCGCCGATCGGAGCCGGCGTCGGCAAGCAGACCAGTTCGACCGGCGGAGCGGTCGACCACCTAGTGTCGCCGATCGCTCCGCCGATCGGAGCCGGTGTCGGCAAGTAGGCCAGTTCGACCGGCGGAGCGGTCGACCACTATGCCCGCTTTGCGCGACCGGAACAGGTGGGGCGGCTGGCCCGGCTGCGAGTCTCAACGCGGGCGCGGACGCATGGTCGCGACGGCGCCCCTTGGCTAGACTGCTGAGTGTCGAAGGCGAGCGGATGAGGTCGGCGTGGCAGGGGTCCCCGAACCGCGCATCGCCGCAAAAAAACCAACTAGTTGACGGGACAGTCAGTTATGAGTGATGCCAAGGTGCGCGGGGTGGTCCACCTGATCGAAGAGACCAAGACCTATGGTCAGAAGGGATTTCGCAAGCGTCTGGTGGTGCTCGAACAGGAAAAGGGCAGCTTCACCAATTATGTGCCGCTGGAGTTCACACGCGACGCCTGCGACTCGGTCGATCAGTTGCAGGTCGGCGATGAGATCGAGGCCGACTACATGCTCACCGGCCGTCGCTGGCAGCGCGATGCCAACAGCGAGGTCAAGTTCTTTCTCAATGCCGAAGCAACCGGCTTTCGCGTCCTCAGCGGCGGTGCCGGCGGCGGCATCGAGATCAGCTCGCGCGGTGCCAACGATCGCCTGGCCGAAGCGATGGACGACGACGAAGCGCCGTTCTGAGGACTGGGCGGTCGACAATGCAGGGCGGAACAGGTTTCCGCAGGCGGTGTACGCTTGGCGGTTTTCTGGCGGCGACTTATCCTACCGGGCCACAGGAATCTCCTAGCGGGCCGTAGGAATTGACGTCCCGTCTCCGTATTTTGCCTCGACGCATGGGCAGCTCGCGATCATGAATCAGCCTCTATCAGCCGACCAGCCGCTGAGCGAAGACCAGCTCAAGGACCCACGCGTTGCCCGCCGCGACAAGCTTCGCCGACTCCACGAAGCGGGCATCGATCCCTGGGGATCGCGGTTTGACGATCGCCTGATGATCTCTGCGGCTCGTGAGCTAGCGAACCAAATCAAGTACCGCACCGAAGCAGGTGAGGAGCTCGAGCTGCCGGAACTCGGCCCCGAGGTCGACCTGCGCAAATGGCGCGGCGAACAGGGGCCCGGTGAAGAGATTGGGCCACAGGTCCGCGTGGCCGGCCGGATCATGCTCGCCCGCGACAAGGGCAAACTCGTGTTCATCACGCTGCGCGACTGGACCGGCGAGATCCAGATCTTCATCGGCAAGGGCCAGGTCGGCGAGGAAAACTTCGACCTGACCAAGCTGATGGACCTCGGCGACTTGATCGGCGTCGATGGCCGGCTGGGGCGGACCAATACCGGCGAGCTGACCGTGTTCGCCGAAAAGCTGCACTTCCTCACCAAGATGCTCGAGCCAGCCCCGGACAAGCACGCCGGCCTGACCGATCCAGAACTGCGTCAGCGGATGCGGTACGCCGACTTGGCGTTCAACGACGGGGTGATGAAAACCTTCCTCGACCGGACCGCGATCGTCCGCTCGGTTCGCCGCACCCTGGACGCCGATGGGTTCTGCGAAGTCGAAGGGCCGACGCTACACGCGATCGCTGGCGGTGCGGCGGCACGGCCGTTTCTTACCCATCACAACGCTCTGGATATGCAGCTCTATCTGCGGATCGCGTTGGAGCTGCATCTGAAGCGACTGATGGTCGGTGGCATCGAGCGGGTGTATGAGCTCGGACGAGTCTATCGCAACGAAGGGATCAGCCCGCGGCACAATCCTGAGTTCACGATGCTGGAGGCTTACCAGGCCTACGGCGATTACCGCACGATGATGGACCTGACCGAACGCATCGTGACCGATGCGATCGAGGCGATCGGCGGCGGATTCAAGCGCAAGTTCGGCGATGTGGAAATCGATTTCACCCCGCCGTTCGACCGCAAAACGTATGCAGAGCTGTTTCAAACCGCCACTGGCGTCGATCCGGTCGATGTGCCGGCGGTGATGGAACTGGCTGGGAGCCTCGGAATCGAGACCGCTGGAAAGCATCCCGATGTGATCCGCAACGAGATCTTCGAAGAGAAGGTTGAGGACTCGCTCGTCGGTCCGATTTTTGTAATCGATTACCCGGCGAGCATCTGCCCGCTGACGAAGCGCAAAGCGGACAACCCCGAGATCGCCGAGCGGTTCGAGATGTTCATCTGCGGGATGGAATTGGCCAACGCCTACACCGAATTGAACGATCCCGAGTTGCAAGAGACGCTGTTCATGACGCAGCTCGAAGGGATGGCCGAGGAGGATTCGATGGCCAAGATGGACCACGACTTCGTCCGCGCGCTGCGGTACGCGATGCCGCCCGCCGGCGGGCTGGGAATCGGCATCGACCGGCTGGTGATGATCCTGACCGGCCAGCGGTCGATCCGCGACGTCGTGCTGTTTCCGTTGCTGCGGCCGGAGTGATTTGCTGCTTGATTTCTCGCGCGGTGCGGAGTGAATCTCTTAAGGGTGAAGAAAGATGCCAGCCCGCAGGGCGAAACATCTATGCCGGTGGCGTCAGCCACCGGACCCTATGCAGCAGATGGAATCAGCCCGAAGGGCGACACCACGCCTAAAGTCGGAGCTGGTTTGACTGATGTGTCGCCCTCCGGGCTGATTACCCAACTTGCAATCAATCACCGGTGGTTCACACCACCGGCAGAGAGATGTCGCCCTGCGGGCTGGATCTGCAAACAGCTCGGAGGGCGAAACATTTGCACACCGCCGTTCAGATCGCTGGGTAGCCGCGAGCCAAGTCGGCGGCCCAGCATTCGATCAGCGTCGTTTGATTCGCGTTCCGCTGCACCTGCCCGATCGCTTCGATCGAGCGTTCCAGCCGATAGATGATCGCCGGCAGCCGGTTCGCTTCGCCCGCCGCAGCGGCCATCTGCTGGCGAAAGGTGTGTACGGCGATCGAGAACACGTCGCGCAGCCGATCGCGTTTGACTGACGCAGCCGCGTTCTTGCCGAGTTCGTCAACGGTCGAGGTGATCAGCTTGGCAAGCGCCACCGGGCTCAGCGGTGATTGGCTCAGTTGCTTGACCAACGTCGTATGAATCCCGTCGGCCCCTTCGGTCAGGATCGAAGCGGCCGCTTCGCAATCGCCGCCGCACAGATCGATCGCCTGCTCAGCCGCCGCGACATCGCACTGCACCCCGCGGAGCCGCATCAGCGCCACCGCTTCTTCGCCTCGGGGCGGGTGCATCCGCACGATCTGGCAACGCGAGCGAATCGTCGGCAACTGACGCTGCTCATTGATGCCGAGCAAGAAGATCACGGCATCCGGCGGCGGTTCCTCGAAGGTTTTCAGCAGGCAATTGGCCCCTTCCTCATTAAGAAAATCGGCGTCGTGCAGGATCGCGACTTTGCGAGTTCCCTGAAACGGGCGCAGGCGGATGTCACGGCAAAAGCCCATCCGCATCCGCGCATCGCGCGGGCCGATCAGCAATTCCAAGGGGATGAACGCGCGGTCGTCAGGCTTGCGGACCTGGACCAAGTCGGGGTGCGTATCGGCTTCCACCTGCACGCAGCCTGGGCACTGGCCACAGGCGGACAATTCATCGATCGCGGTCCGCTGGCAGAACAAGCACTTGGCGACCCACTTGGCCAGCGACCGTTTGCCGATCCCAGGCGGCCCGACCAGCAGGAATGTGCCTCCCAAGCGGCCTTTGGCAAGCGAATTGGCGAACCACTGCTTTTGCGCGTCATGTCCCAGCGGTGCTGCTGTCGCACCGGTCATGGCTTGCCATTCCGCTCAATTTGGCGGATTTTCTCCACCCGCCGCTTATGCCGGCCGCCTTCAAACTCGGTCCGCAGCCACATCAGCACGAGGTCGTCGATCGGGCGGTCGCCGATCAGGTCGCCGGGTAGACACAACACGTTGACGTCGTTGTGGCGGCGGCTGAGTTCGATCATCACTTCGTCATAGCAGGACGCGGCGCGGACGCCGGGAAACTTGTTGGCGGCGATCGCCATCCCGATGCCGGTGCCGCAGATCAGAATGCCTCGGTCGGCTTTGCCGCTGCTGACCTTGCCAGCGACCAATTGGGCATAGTCCGGGTAGTCGACAGCCTCCTCACTGTCGGTCCCTTCGTCAGTGACTTCATAGCCAGCTTCGATCAATTTCTGCGTGAGGCGACCTTTGATCGCCACGCCGCGATGATCGCTGGCAAAACTGATTCGCAACATCACACGCTCTCCTGATCATCGCGCGGCCCATCGGGCTGCCCCCTATGGTGCCAATTCTCCCTCAATAGATGATCTTGGGATGTTTGGCTTGCCTTGTCAATCGCTTCAGCAGAGTTTACCAGCTTCGGCAGGAAGTTGTCGCCCAGCGCGGCGAGCCACTGATCCAGTTCGCTAGCGATCTGAGCGGAGCACTGTTCATAAAGCTCAACCGGCCCACCGACCGGATCGGCGATGTCACCACCGTCACGGCGGAGTGTATGCACGCAATCGGCCATTTCCGGCCAGGCCGCGAGGATCGCCGCGCGGTGGCCGCGGGTCATCGTCAGCACCACATCGGCGCGGTGCATGATCGCATCGCTCAGCGGACGACTTTCGTGGCACGAGATGTCGATCCCTTGGCCTTCCATGACTTCGACCGCCTGCATGGCAGCCATCGCTCCGTCGTTTGCGGCGACCCCGGCCGAGATCACATTGACCTGCTTCCAGTCCTCGCCCCTGGCCGCCAGTCGCTGTTTAAGGATCCCTTCGGCCATCGGACTGCGGCAAGTGTTACCGGTACAGACCAACACAACCAACGGTTTCGCAAAGTCATTCATCGCAGCAGCCTCAATGGCACCGTGTCTGAGGATTTCGTATTGATGGCCGATCACTCGCACCACCGTCGACGCCCCACCATAGCGCGTCGGGCCTTCGTCGAGCACCAGTGGCAGAGCCTCGCCAAATTGATCGACCACTTCTTCACCACGCGTCGGCGGGTTCTTACCCGTCAGGTTCGCACTGGTTAAGACAATGGGTCCGCGTAAATATTGGTGGATCTGATTGATCACCGGATGATCGACGACGCGAAAGCCCACGCAGTTTTGCGACCCGACGACCCACTGTCGCACCCGTGGATGCAGCCGCGAGGCAACCGACGCTTCACCCTCGCAAGGCACGACCAGCGTCAGCGGGCCAGGCATGCAGCGGCGGGCGAGCCGCCGAGCCAACGGCGACCAATCACAGACGTAGTCGAGAATTGCTTCGTGCCCCCGCACCGACAACACCAGCGGTGAGGACGGTGGACGCCCCTTGAGTTGGGCCAGCCGCTCGACCGCGTCAGGATTCATCCCGTCGGCCGCTAGGCCGTAAACCGTTTCCGTCGGGATCCCGACAACATGCCCTTTGGCCAGCGCTTCGACAATCCGATGAATGCTGTCGCGTGGGTCATCGGTCCGCCGCAGATCGAGAACCGTGGCCATGAAGTCGATCGGTCGCTAGAAGAGTCGATGAAAGCTGCGAGCCGGTGGCCAAAAAGACGGTCACCGAAAAGGTCGCTCGGGTGCTATTCTAGTTGTTGATGACACGCCTGAGCAACCCGCTAATCCTTCTGCTTGTCGCGGTCCGCTGATGCGCCTCGCCGGTCAACTGTTGCTAGAGTCCACCGACTCCCCTGGCCACTGCCAATTCATTCCTTCACGCGGGCACGATGCAGCGGCGTGCGCTGCTCGCTGCCGGCGTCGGGATCTCGCTCGGCAGCGACATCGGCGCCGGGTATGAGCGGAGCATGGTCCGTGTCGCTCGGGCGATGGTCTTGGCCGCAGCTCGCCTCGGTGACCCGCCGCCTGCGGCCGCTGCGGCTTGGCACGCGATCACCGCTGGCAATGCGGATCGGCTCGGTTGGGCTGACGCCGGGCGGCTGCAGGTCGGCGCGACGGCCGATCTGGTCATCATCCGCCCGGACATTCCCTGGCTTGAGCCGCCGGTCGATCCGCTGGCGCGGTTGCTGTTCGCCTGGGACGATCGCTGGATCGAGCAAACCTTGCTGCGCGGGCGAACCGTTTTTCCGTCCATCCCGATTGTGCAGCGTCCCTAGTGCTGCTTTGTGCCTCAGGGCGCTGCGATCACTTCGCGTCCGGCGCGCGTGCACTGGGCTTGGTAGATCGCTAGATCGATGTTCTCCGACATGAACTGCACCCGGCCGTCGCCATAGAGGAACTGGGCGCCGCCTGGATGCAGGCTGCTGAAGTCATCCATGTGGGCTCCTGGATGATTGGGCGGATGATCACCGACGGCGACAATTCGGGCAAAGCTGTGATCGCCGTGGGGCACGTTGCCGACCCACGTCGACATGCCCAGCCGCGAGGTTCGCTCGCCGATCATGATCGTCGTGCTGGTCCCATCGATCATATCCGCAAACCGCAGGCGGCTATTGTGAAAGAACATTCCGTCCGAGGTGCAGTGTTCGCCCAGCGGCGTCTCTTCACATTCATGCAGATCAAAGGTTCCATAGCAGCCGATGTAGTTCGAGGTTGCTAAGGTCGCCAGCGGGTTGTGGGAATCGCGATCGTGGATCTCCCACAGCGGCGCGCCGGTGTCGGTGGCGCATCGCAAGATCGAAATCGGCGTCGCTCGGTTCAGGCTGTTCGATTCGCTCAAGACCGTTTGGTTAAAATCCAATTGCTCATAGAGCGCCGCCTGTTCCAGTTGCGGCAGGATCATCGCCGCCCACCCCCAGCCGCTGGCGCCGTCGACAAAATGCCGGCCGGATTCGTCGTGTCCCAGCCAGCCGGCCGGAAAGACCTTGTGGGTGTCGTGATAGTTGTGCAGCGCGATGCCGATTTGCTTGAAGCTGTTTTGGCACTGCATGCGGCGAGCCGCCTCGCGAGCGCTTTGCACGGCGGGCAGCAGCAGTCCGACCATCACACCGATGATCGCGATCACCACCAGCAGTTCGACCAGCGTGAAGCCGCCCGGCAGGCGGCGAGGCGCGCGGGCGGCCGGCAGCGGGCGGACGGCGTGAGGGGGGGCGTTCCAGGTCCGGATCATCGTTGGCGTCCTCGCGCAAACGGAAGGTGGAAACCGCATCGCCAAGCGCGCTGCACTTGGAGATTAATTGCAGTCGGTATGTAACAATCTACGAAGCGACCAAGGGGCGTCAAGACAGATGCAATCGGGTTGCACGAAAAAAGTACCGATTATTCTGATTCTGCTAGCGTCCCGGTCGCGGCCGTGGCAAGACGCAAAATGGCTCGCGGTGCCCTGGCTGCAAACGCACAACAATTGCATTTACTGCCGTCAGTCTACCGCCGCCTCCGCGGCCGTCAAGCATCTGCAATCGAATTGCAAAAGAGTTTTACGGCGGGGCGGCCGCGCAGGCCGGCCCAGGCGCGCACTTCCCGAGACGCTTAGCCGCCCGAGAGCCGTCTCAGGGTGCGGCCGGACCGATGCCGCCGGCCGTGTTCCAGTAGCCGCCGCGGCTGTGATCAAATCGCGGCCTTTGCCCGCGGACCGACTCATCGAAGCACGCGCGGCCGCCGTCTCGGCAATCGAATACCCGCCGGCCACCGACCCAAGTCGTCCGCGGCCAACCGCGGAGCGTGACGCCATCCCATGGACTCCAGCGGCACTTGGTGTGTTGCTCCGCGTCGCGAATCGTCCGCTCGGCCGCCAGATCGACCAGCACCAAGTCGGCATCGTAACCCGGAGCGATTCGGCCCTTGCCGGTGATCCCCCAAATCCGCGCCGGCGCATCGCACATCCACTGCACCACCTGCTGCAGCGTGAACCGCCCCTGCACCACTTCGTTGAGCATCAGCGGCAGGCTGTTCTCCACCGCGGGCAGGCCTGAAGGGCTTTGCGGATAAGGGAGCTGCTTTTCTTCCAGCGTGTGCGGCGCGTGATCGGTAGCGATCACCTGGATGATGCCGTCGATCAGCCCCTGACGCAGCGCCTGATTGTCGGCGGCGGTTTTGATCGACGGGTTCATCTGCACCCGCGTGCCCAGGCGAGCGTAATCGTCGAGATTGAAAAACAGATGGTGCGGACAGACCTCGGCGGTGATCATCGGCCCGGCCGCGGCGATCAGCGGCAACTCCTCCGCGGTCGACACGTGCAGGACGTGAAACCGGTGCCCGTGCCGCTGGGCCAAATCGATCGCGCGGCGCGTAGCGATCACCGCTGCCTGGGTGTCCCGGATATTGGAATGGTCGGCGACATCGGTCGTGCCGGTCAGACGTGCGGCGTTGGCGCGAACCGTCGACTCGTCTTCACAATGGGCGCAGATCGGCAACTGGGTCTGAGCAAAGATCCGCTCCAGCGCCTCCTGTTGGTCGACCAGCATGTCGCCGGTGCTGCTGCCGATGAAGATTTTGATTCCCGGCACATCCGTGGTCGCGACGAGTTCACTCAGATTGTCGGTGGTCGCACCGATGTAGAAGCCGTAATTGACGAGCGACTTTGCGGCGGCGAGCTGTTCCTTGTGCCGCACCCCGGCCATCGTCACCGCCGGCGGTTTGGTGTTGGGCATTTCCAAGAACGTGGTCACGCCGCCGGCGGCACAGGCCCGACTGGCGGTTGCCAAGTCTTCCTTGTGGGTCAAACCGGGATCGCGGAAGTGGACTTGGTCGTCGATCACACCGGGGAGCAGGTGCAGCCCCTGAGCCTCGACGATCTGATCGGCAGCGGTGGCGCGCGAGGCATCGATGTCGAGGATGCCAGCGCCACTGAACAGCACATCGACGACCCGCGAGCCATCCGGGAACACGACCGTCGCGCCGCGGATCAACGTTCGTGCTGTGGTCGGTTTGGCCGTGGGCGTTGCAGACAAGGTCACCAATCCAAAGTAGGGTCATCGCAGATTGCGGGGCCAAAGAGAGCGAAACTGGCGGGCGGCGTCGGGACTGGCCATCGACAGTTGGCGCGAGGCCATTCTACGATCTTTGGGAGGGAGTGCGAGACAGGCTGGCGGACTCCATGGGCCAACGCTTGCCCGCCTTCCAGGGCAGCAGCGACCGGTGGAGCGGTCGGAAACCGATGTTCGATCTGGAAACCTTTTTGATCCTGGCCCTGGTGCTCTCGCTGGGGACGTTCGTGCAAGCCGCTTCGGGGTTCGCGGCCGGCTTGCTGATCGTCTCAGTGCTGGTGTGGCTGGGTTACGGCATTCCGGAAGCGCAAGTGGCATTACTCGTGGCGACGCTGCCGCAGAACCTGTGGGGTGTCTGGTCGTTTCGCGACGCGATCGAACCGCGAATCCTGGCTTGGCCCGCGGTTGGGCGGTTAGCCTTTTTGCCGGTCGGCATCGGCGTGCTCAAACACTTGGAAAGCCTGCCGCTGGAAACACTCAAACAGGTTGTCGGGGCGGTGATGTTGTTAGTCACGCTGAGTATCGTGCTGCTGCGCCCTGTGCCGCGGCGGCGATTGCACCCGCTGTGGAGTTGGATGGCTTTTCCCGTTTCCGGGTTTTTGCAGGGTCTCGTCGGCATGGGCGGACCGGCGATGGTGTTGTGGGTCCAGGCCCATGACTGGGACACACGGCGGAGTCGCGGCTTTTTGTTCGCGATGTATTTGCTCAGCCTCTTTCCGGCGCTGGCGATGATCGGCTGGGCGTTTGGGCCGCGGGTGATCGCGACCGCGGTGATGGCCGTGACGCTGACACCCGCGGTGCTGGTCGTCACCACGTGGGGACTTCGCGCCGGAACCTGGCTGGGCCGCAAACGGCTGCGGCGAGTGACGTTGGCGCTGCTGGTGGTGATGGGCTTGTCGAGCCTCCTGGCACCGCTGCTGAGCGGCCGCTGACGGCTTGTGAGCAGCGGCGGCATCGGCCTGGGAGAGAGCTGAAATTTCAAGCTGGGTTGACCTTGAGGCAAAATCCCAATTTTTCGTAAAAGAGCCAACCAAGCGTTTCACTCGCCACTGCCCCGGGTCAAGGATGATCACCGCCATGAAATCATTTCTCACATCGCCACCGTTGACGATCTTGCTGGTCGCGGTCGCCCTGTCAGTCCCCAGCTCTGCCGCTGACGCTCCGAAGGCGGCCGCTCCCAATGCCGCAGCCCCGCGAGCTGCCGCTGGCGGATCCATCGTAGCCGTGGTCAACGCCGATCCGATCACCAGCGATCAATTAGCCGACGAGTCGGTGCGGCGTTACGGCGTGGACATGATCGACAACATGATCAACCGTCACCTGATCCTGCAGGCCTGTGTGGCCGCGGGGATCGAGGTGACCAATCAAGATGTGAGCGCGGAGATCCACCGCATCGCCACCAAGTTCAGCCTGCCGACGGACCAATACTTGCAACTGCTGCAAGACGAGCGCGATATTTCGCCGGACCAGTATGCCCGCGAGGTGATTTGGCCGATGCTCGCCTTGCGGCGTCTGGTGCACGACCAGGTGCAGGTCACCGACGAAGAGTTCAACCGGGCGTTCGTCGCTCGTTATGGCGAAGCGATCAAGTGCCGGATGATCATGGTTTCCGATCGCCAACTCGCCGAGTCGCTGCGCCAGCGCGCGGCCGCTAACCCCGAGCAGTTCGGAGCTCTGGCCAAACAGTACAGCCAAGATGAAGCCAGCGCGAGCGTCCGCGGGCTGATCCCACCGATCCGCCGCTACACCGGCGACTCGAATCTGGAGCAGGCCGCGTTTGCGTTGGCCGAAGACGCGGTCTCGGAAGTCCTGCCGCTGGGCGACCAGTGGATCATTCTGCAAGCGGTCCGGCGATTGCCAGCGACCAGCCCCAATGCACAGGCGATGCCAGCGATTCGGACGCAGATCAGCGACACCATTCGCGATGAAAAAGTGCGCGACGCCGCGACCGAACTGTTCGCGAAACTGCAGCAAGAAGCCCAAGTCGTTAAAGTGCTCGGCGATGAGCAAGCCAGCCAACAGCACCCTGGTATCGCGGCGATCGTCAACGGCCAGAAAGTCACCATCGCGCAAGTCGCTGCCGAATGCGTCAAGCGACACGGCTCGGTCGTGCTCGAAGGCGAGATCAACCGCAAACTGCTCGCTCAGGCGCTGGCCAAGGCTGGCAAGCAAGTGACTCAAGCGGACCTGGATGCCGAAGTGGCTCGGGCCGCAGCCGCCTACGGCTACATCACCACCGATGGCCAGCCCGATGTCAACGCTTGGTTGGAAGTGGTGCTCAGCGAAGGCCTGGCATCGACCGATCTGTACTACCGCGATTCGGTGTGGCCGAGCGTGGCGTTGGCGAAGTTGATCGAAGGGCAAGTCAGCGTCACCGAGGACGACCTGCGTGAAGGATTCGAATCGAGCTTCGGCGTCCGCGTGGAAATCCTGGCGATCGTGTTATCCGACCAGCGCACCGCGCAAAAGGTTTGGGATCTGGCACGCAACAATCCCACCGACGAGTTCTTCGGCAACCTGGCGGAACAGTACAGCGTCGAGCCGGTGTCGCAAAGCAACTTTGGCAAGGTGCCGCCGATCCGCAAACATGGCGGTCAGCCCGCGCTGGAAAAAGAAGCCTTCTCGCTCAAACCCGGTGAGCTGAGCGGGATCGTGGCGACCGGCGACAAGTTCATCATCATGCGTTGCCAAGGACAAACCGAACCGGTGGTCAGCGACTTTGCGGCCGTCCGCGATGAGCTGCTGGTTTCGATCCGCGAGAAGAAGAACCGGCTGGCAATGGCCAAGAAGTATGACGAACTGAAGGAAACCGCTCAGATCGACAATTTCTTTGAAGCTGCCAAAAAGAGCAGCCGAGTCGCCCAGGCGCCGGCAGCCGCCCCGGCTGCGACCAAGCGGTAAGTGTCACCAGGGTCGCCAATCGCCAGCGTCGCCGATCGCCAGTGTCGCCGATCGCTCCGCGATCGGAGTCTCAGCAGTAGGAACCCCGGTTCGACCGGCGGAGCGGTCGACCACCTTGGTCGCCGATCGCTCCGCGATCGGAGTTCTGGCAGCAGGTAGTCCCATTCGACCGGCGGAGCGGTTTTTGTCGCCGATCGCTCCGCGATCGGAGTCTCAGCAGTAGGAAATCCGGTTCGACCGGCGGAGCGGTCGACCACCTTAGTCGCCGATCGCTGCGCGATCGGAGTTCCGGCAGCAGGTAGTCCGGCTCGACCGACAGCGAGGTTGTTTCTCATCGAAGAATCTCTTTTGGCGCCGAACCCCTAGTCGCCGCGGGCTGTCGTTGGTGACAATTAGCAGAGCGATCGTGGTCGCCCGCGGTGTCCACCGTCCCATTCCCGTTTAAAAAACACCTGTCAAAGTCGCTGTTGCGCCACCTCTTGTGATGAGCGAAAGTTTCAATCTCGATGGCCCCGCCATCGATGCCCCGATCGACGATCCGACTCCGCCGCCGTTCGAAGTCAAGTTCGCCGATCGCGTCGACCGCTTGCCGCCGTACATGTTCGGACGGATCAACAACGCGCTGTATCAGAAGCGGCGGGCCGGCAGCGACGTGATCGACCTGGGCATGGGCAATCCGTCTGATCCGCCCCAAGAGTTGGTGATCAAGAAACTGGTTGACGCGGCCAGCGACGAGCGCAATCACGGCTACAGCAAGTCCAACGGGCTGCTCAATCTGCGCCGCGAAGTGGCCAGCAAGTACAACCGCAAGTACGGCGTGCGGTTGGACCCCGACAACGAGATCATCGCTTGTCTGGGGAGTAAAGAAGGGTTCTCGCACATGTGCTTGGCGCTGATGGGCCCTGGCGACACGGCGATGATCCCCGCACCGTACTTTCCGATCCACATGTACGGGGTGATTTTGGCTTCGGGCAACGTCGTTGCGCTGGATGTCGCTGACCCCGACAAGTTTCTGAGGAACGTCGCCTACACCTGCGAAAACCTGACGCCGCGGCCCAAGCTGCTGATCGTCAACTACCCGCACAATCCCTCGTCGGCCACGATCGAACCGGAGTTCTTCGTCGAAGTCGTGCGGCTGGCCAAGAAGTACGGCTTCCTGGTGATCCATGATTTTGCCTATGCCGATGTCGCCTTTGACGGCTACATGCCGCCGAGCTTCCTCTCGGCGCGCGGGGCCAAGGATGTCGGCGTCGAGTTCACGACGATGAGCAAGGGCTACAACATGGCCGGCTGGCGCGTCGGGTTCTGCGCCGGCAATGCCGAAATGATCCGCGGTCTGGGGACCGTCAAAGGCTACTACGACTACGGGATGTTCCAGGCGATCCAGATCGCTGCGATCGTGGCGCTGCGAGAAACCGAAGCGGCGGTCGAAAGCCAGTCGCAAATCTACGCCGGCCGGCGCGACGCCTTGGTCAGCGGCCTGCGGCGACTGGGCTGGAATGTTGAGGTGCCTCGCGCCGGGATGTTCGTCTGGGCCCAAGTCCCTGAGCCCTGGCGAAGTTCGATGAGCACGATGGACTTCGCTATGAAGCTGCTCGAAGAAGGCGACGTGGCGGTCAGCCCTGGAAGTGGGTTTGGACCGGCTGGCGAAGGCTACCTGCGGTTGGCACTGGTCGAGAATGAACAGCGGCTGCGGCAAGCGGTGCGTCAGATCGCTCGCTGTCTGAGCCGAGATCCGCTGAGCGTCGCCAGCAGTTGATGCCCAGTAGCTCGGCGATCCAGTCGGGCGAGATAAAGGCCATGTTGGCGACGATCATGATCGTGCCGAACGTGACCATCCCCAAAAACAAGGCGATCCCGCCGTGGACGGCCACGGCGATCGCCAGCACAACCGGCCGGGTCAGCTTGGGCCACACCAGGGCGCAGTAAAACACTTCCCAGAACACGGTCAGGTGCGTCAGCGCCGAGAACACGACCGGGAACCGCCCCAGCCAGGTCAGATTGAGCGACTGGTACTCGTAATTCGCCGCCGCAAACCACAGCGCCGTGCCGTCCCACCACGTGGTGCCGCGAGCTTTCCACAGCCCGCCGAACAAATAGACAACGCACAAATGGACCTGCACCAAGCGGGTCGCAACGTTGGCCGCCACGCTCGGCGCTGCATCTGGCAGCAGCCAAGCGACGAAGCGATTGCTCTGCACCGCCGACCGGTAGCGGCGGCGAAGCACCGAGTCGATCGAGAAGATGCTTCCCGACGGGGCGAGCATCAGGTACATCGCCAACATTGTGACGATCTGGTCCAGTCCGAACAGCGTTCCGGTCATCCGGTGGACGAGCATCAACTGGAAAAACCACGCCAACGGTCCGGTCAACCGCGTCAGCAGCCCCAGCGCAAAGCAGGCGGAAACCGCCATCGTCAGCAGATGGTGAGCCCAAATCGCCGCCGGGCTGCTGAGGTGCCAGAGGTAGCTGCGAGCGGCATCGGGCGGCGAAAACGCTCCGCCGTGCAGCGCTGCGGCGGTGCTGTTGTTGATCCACGCCGAATCGCCCAGAAAGTCGCTCAGCCGCAGCGCCAGCACCGCCTGCGAATAGAGCAGCATCATGCCGGTCGCGATCCGCATCAGCGCCAGCGTGTGCGGCCGCCGCGGCGTGAACCAAAACCGGTCCCACGCGTCGACGACTTCTCCGCCCCAGTTCCGTATTGCTTGAGCGATCACCTGGCCACCTCCGAGCGGTCATTTTGAATTTGCATTCGGCGTTGATCTGCCTGAGGGAATTGCAACGGTGCCAGCGGCGCCGGCGGAATGGTCTGCACCGCCCCGGAAAGTTCTCCCCCGGGAAGTTCCCCGTCGATACTGTCGTGCAGGATCCGGTACAGCCGCGGATCATCCAGCGGCATCTGCTGGTCGATGAACTCGGGCAGCCCTGGCGGCCGGTGCTGCAGCCGCTGGATCGTGATCTGGCTGTCGGGATGATGCGTTTCCAATCGGTTGCGGATCGAATCACGCACGCTCTCATACCGCCGCCGCGATTGGTGCCACCCACGCAATGCCGACGGGTCCTCGGCGATCTCCCGTGGCGGTTCGCCCGGCGGGTGGTAAACGTCGTTGAGGAACTCCGAGAGCATGAAGTGCCGGTGGTACAGCAGCCGCGGCGACTGATCGGTTCGGTCGGGATACCGCCGCGTCGTCCGCTGCTGATCCGGCCCCACAATGTCCGCTTCGATCAGGTGGCTCGGCCCCGGATCGGGAGCAAAGAATGCATACCCGTGATCGAGGTAGGCGAATTGGCTGTAGCCGCGGACCGGGGCGCGAAACCATGTCGCCGATGGACTGGCGCCAAATGGGCCCAGTGTGGCGAACTCGATCGGCCGACTGACCACCGCCCACAGGTGACCGATGATCAACACGCTGATGGCGATCCGAACGGCTCGCGAACTCGGCAAAGACCTGGCGTCTGATGCGGACAAAGCAGCCCAACCATGCGCAGAAGGAGAGAGGATTCAGTTGCACCAGGCTGTTAGCGGCAGACCTGTGCTGAAACCTAGCTGGCAAAGTGGTGACTGTCGAATCAAACGCCGCAATTCGGCTGAAAAGTGGCGGCAACAACCAAGGTTCTTCCGCGAGTGGCACGCCTAAACGTTGGGTGGTACGCTCAAAGTTTGGGTGGCACGCTCAGAGCCCCAGCGATGGGCGTGGGCGCTAGGGAAGGGGGACATGACGAGATATTCGCTGGTTAAGCAACTCTGGATGATTCTTTCGGCCAAATCGGGTGCCGCTGTGCGGCTCATTGCTCGTAAGAACCGGACGCTAGCGCGTGCCGGCTGATAGATTTTTTTGCCGAATAGCATGTCCTGTGCTGCTTACCTTGCAGTTTTCCAACACGCCCTTCGTTCCTCAGGGACGTGCCACCCCGAGCAGCGACTAGCCACTGAGAGGATCAGTGTCATCAGCCCCAGTGACGAGCTCAGAAACCCGTAGCACAATCAAAAAAAATCGCGTTGTTCAGCCGGAGCCGAACAACGCGATTTTGAGTCATCGGAAGCCTGGGCCGACCGCCTGTCAGCGGTCTACGGCTTTGAGTTTAGCGGCTAGCGACTTTGGTGGCGTCGAAATCGAAGCTCACGTCATGCGCCGAGCCAGCGAGCAGATCGAGGGTCCGCTCTTGGCTGACCAAATTGCCGTCAACTTCAGCGGTGACGCGGATCGTGTAGCCTTCCCACTGCTGTCCAGCGGCCAGCTTGCGCGAACGGAACGTGCGGACTTCGCCTTGGCCTTCGGTCTCGTTACCAGCCAACACCACCTTGGCATCGGCCGGGACGCGAACGGTGACGATCGTTTCCAGGGCATCGTTCTGAGCAACCGGAGTGGTTGCTGGGGCGTTGAAGACCATCCGCTCGGTCGAGCCGGCACGCATCTTGACGGTGCGGCGGACCGGTTCGTCGGCGCCATCAAAGAAGACTTCGACTTCGTACTTGTAGAGCAGGTCCTTCTTCAGACCCTTGGACATGAACTGGCGAATCGGACCGGTGCTGGAGGTCGGCAGACCGTTGACGTGGACCAGCGCGGTCTCGGGGACAGCAACGGTCATCAGCACCGAGTCGTCGCCGATTTCTGCAGCTTGGCTACCTTCAGGAGCAGCACCTTCAGCGCCGGGGTCGGGAGCGTACTGTTGATCCGGTGCCGACTCTTCGTAGTAGTAGGTCGGTGCTGGAGCATAACCGCCGGAGCTGCCACCGCTGCTGCCATAGCTGGCTGCATAGGGCTTGTAGTAGCTGACCGCACCGCCGCTGCTGCCGTAGCTCGCGCCGCCACCGCTGCTGGCATAGCTCGCATACCCGCCGCTGCTGCCGTAGCCGCCGCTGCTGCCATACCCACCACCGCTGCTACCGTAGCTGGCGTAAGCCGCCTTGGCAGCGCGGTGCGCATGCAGGCGATGAACCAGCCGGCGCAGTGGCCCAACGTGCCCACGGCCGTGGTGACCGTGCGCGTGATCGTATCCGCCAGACGAGCCGTACCCGCCAGACGCCCCATACCCGCCGGACGAGCCGTAGCTGGCTGCTACGGACGAGTAGCCACCGGACGACCCGCCGTAGCTACCATAAGAAGCGGCCACGCCGCCTCCGGAAGAACCGTACCCGCCGCTCGAGCCGTAGCCGGCCTGAGCCGATGGTCCAGCAGCGAGGGCAGCAGCCATCACCGCCGCACCCGACAAAATTCGAAAGTTTCCCATGGGTTTCGCACCCCTCCTGTTGTGTTGACGACCGTAGACCCGTCGCTCCTCGCGGGACCGACGCCGAGTTCTGTTACCCTACTTCATAGAATACTGGCGCGACTGTGAGGTTCAAGCAGCACGCGAAGATTTTGGCACCTGAGCAACATAGGCAGGTCGGGTTATTTGGGCAGGCACTCGATACAGCCAGAGCTCGCCCCGCATCGTCACAACCTGAGGGGTGTTTTTCGGTTTGTTGGTCAACGTCTGAGGGTCCGGCCACTCACCGCGCACCCAGTTCGCCAGGGTGGTCGTTTTGCTACCACATTTGGCTGTCCAGCGAACTCCGTAGCGCGTGCAAGCGGCGTTCCAACTCCTTTGCTTGGCAGAACGTCCGCCAGCTCGGCGGCTGATCCGCTAAACTAACAGGGTCGCCGCACAACACAGCCTCGTTGGCGACCTGCTCCCGACCCGCTCGTCAGCACCTGGCGGCGGCTGTCAGTCCATCCGCTTTGGAAGTTCGTTCGATGTACCTTCGCCTGGCGCACCGCCTGCTCACGCAAACCGACAAACGCTTGCTCTGGAAGGCGATCTGGACACTTGGGGTCGGCGGCCTGCTGAGCGTTCATAAGCACAAACGCCGGTTGGCCCGGGGCGAGTTTTTCCCGCCGTTTCTCTACTTGTCGGTGATCAACAGTTGCAACCTCCGCTGCCAGGGCTGCTGGGTTGACGTCGCCGCTAAGCAGCATCGCATCGAGGTCGACGCGGCCAACCGCACGATCGATCAAGCCAAAGCGATGGGCAATCGGTTCTTTGGCATCCTCGGCGGCGAACCGTTCATGCACAAAGACCTGCTGAAAATCTTCGCCGCGCACCCGGACGCCTATTTTCAGGTGTTCACCAACGGCCACTTCATCACCGACGAAGTCGCAGCCGAACTCCGCCGACTCGGCAACGTCACGCCGCTGATCTCGGTCGAAGGTTCGGAAATCGTCAGCGACACTCGCCGCGGTCGCGCTGGGGTGCTCAGCCAGACGATGCAGGGACTCCAAGCGGCGCTGCGGCAAAAACTGATGGTCGGCGTCTGCACCAGTGTCTGCAAGACGAACATCGACGATCTGGTCAACGACGCTTGGGTCGATCGGCTGATCGAGATGGGTGTGCTGTACTGCTGGTTTCATATCTATCGGCCCGTCGGCCCCGAACCGAATCCCGATCTGGCTCTGTCCAGCGCCGAGCAGCGGCGGGTGCGGCAGTTCGTGGTCGACACGCGGGTCAACAAACCGATCGTCGTGATCGATGCCTATCATGACGACGCCGGCAACGCGCTCTGTCCGGCGGTGACCGGCTTTACGCACCATGTCGGGCCGTGGGGTGACATTGAGCCCTGCCCGGTGATTCAACTGGCGACCGAGTCGATCCACGATCAGCGACCGCTGGCGGAAACATTCAACCAGTCGGCATTCTTGCGCGAGTTCCGCGAGCTGACCGCCAGCCAAACCCGGGGCTGCGTGATCATGGAGCGGCCCGACCTGTTGGTCGAACTGGCCGAGCGGCATGGGGCCCGCGATACGACCGACCGCCGCCAGGTGATCGAGGAACTGCAGCAGGTCGTACCGCGGCGGAGTCAGTATCAACCGGGCGACGAGATCCCCGAACGCAGCCTCGTCTATCGCTGGGCCAAGAAGTACGCGTTCAACGATTTCGGCGCCTACGGTCGCCACTTCGACGCTACGCGCTACCGCGACCCTGACCGCGTGGTGAGCGACCGTGGCCGTGCGGCGACGTCGTTGCCAGTGGTGCAAGCCGGCAACGGTTCACAGCCGACGGCGGGCTAAGTGACCTGGCCGAGCCGCAGCACGGTTGCCGCCAAGGGCCTACCGAGTCGAGAAACACCGCGTTGTCTCACTCCAGGTCACTCGCAAAAAATCGCCGCCCGGCTTACCATCGCAGGAAACGGTATTTCAATCTCCACCTGCCCCTTCAGCATCACGGGCCGTGCACATGCCGCTTTGGCAAATCGATATCTATCCAGCTGATGGTTTTGTTGACCGCGATGGCCAACGTACCAGCCAACAAATCAGCGAACTCGGACTGGGCGACGCGATCGACGTCGACTTCGCCCGCGGCTATCTCGTCGAGGGCGACCTGGAACTGGCCGACGCCGAGCAACTCGGGCGCGTGTTGCTGAGCGACAGCGTGACCGAACGGGCCGTGATCGCCGCCGTCGGCGATGAACTGCTGGCCGAACCGCCCGGCGACAACCCGACGCTCGTGCAGGTGCTGCCCAAGCCCGGCGTGATGGATCCCGTCGCCCAAAGCACGATTGCCGCGGCCCAAGACGCCGGCTGGCCAGTGACCGCCGTACGGACGCTCCGCAAGTACTGGCTGCCGGAACTCCCCGAGGAGCGGCTGGAAGTCATCTGTCGCCGCGCCTTGTCCAACGACTCGGTCGAACAGGTCGTTCATGGGCCGCTGCAGATGGACCGGCTGAATGTCGGTGGCAGCTATGAGTTCTCGCTGCAGCACGTCCCTATCCGTTCGCTCGACGACGACGGACTGATGACCTTGTCGCGTGAGGGGCAACTCTACCTGACGCTCGTCGAGATGCAGACGATCGCCCAGCACTTCAAGGACCTCGGTCGCGATCCGACCGACATTGAACTGGAAACGGTCGCTCAAACTTGGTCCGAACACTGCAGCCACAAAACGCTCGCCGGGCGAATTCATTACGTCGGCCCGAGCGCCGATGGCAAGCCGGGCGGCGATGTGCGGCAGTATTCCAACATGCTCAAGGAGACGATCTTTGCGGCCACGCAAACGATCCGCGCTGTCGCTGGCGACGGCGACCGCTGCGTCAGCGTGTTTAAGGACAACGCGGGAGTGGTGCGGTTTGATGACCAGTACCACGCCTGCTTTAAAGTTGAAACGCACAACCACCCCTCGGCGCTGGAGCCCTACGGCGGCGCCAACACAGGGCTGGGCGGCGTGATCCGCGACCCGCTGGGAACGGGACTCGGAGCCAAGCCGGTCTGCAACACCGACGTGTTTTGCTTCGCTCCGCCGGACACCCCGGTCGACCAGTTGCCGCCGGGCGTGCTGCACCCGCGGCGGGTGATCAACGGGGTTGTCGCCGGTGTGCGCGACTACGGCAACCGCATGGGCATCCCGACGGTCAACGGCGCGATCTACTTCGACCCTCGTTACCTCGGTAACCCGCTGGTCTACTGCGGCAACGTGGCGATGCTGCCGGTCGGGATGGAGGACAAACGCGTCGAGCCGAACGACCTGATCGTCGCCATCGGTGGCCGCACCGGCCGCGATGGGATTCACGGCGCGACCTTCTCGTCGGCCGAATTGACAAGCGAATCCGAATCGCTCTCCGGCGGCGCGGTGCAGATCGGCAATGCGATCACCGAAAAGATGGTGATGGATGTGCTGCTGCAAGCGCGCGATCGCGGGCTGTACAACGCGGTGACCGACTGCGGGGCCGGCGGTTTTTCCAGCGCCGTTGGCGAAATGGGCGAAGAACTCGGCGCCGAGGTTTGGCTGGAAAAATGCCCGCTCAAGTACGACGGCCTCAGCTACACCGAGATCTGGATCAGCGAAGCCCAGGAACGGATGGTGTTTGCCGTCCCGCCTGAAAAATGGCAGGAACTGCTGGAACTGTGCGAGAGCGAAGGGGTCGAGGCCGCGGCGATCGGTCAGTTCGTGCCGACCGGGCGACTGCTGCTGACCTATCAGGGACACACCGTCGGCGAATTGTCGATGGAGTTTCTGCACGATGGTCGCCCACCGGTGATTCGCGATGCCGTTTACAACCCGCCGCCGGTCCAACCGCTGCGACCGCAGCCGCTGGCGCGGGCCGAAGGCAACCGCGTGCTCAGCGACATCCTCGGATCGCTCAACGTCGCCAGCAAGCACTGGGTGATCCGCCAGTACGATCACGAGGTGCAGGGCGGCAGCGTCGTCAAACCGCTGGTCGGGCCGCAGTGCGACGGACCGAGTGATGCCGCCGTAATCCGGCCGCTGCTGGAATCGCGGCGTGGGCTGGTGATCGCCTGCGGCATGAACCCGCACTACGGCGACTACGACACCTACCACATGGCCGCCTCGGCGATCGATGAAGCGGTCCGCAATGCTGTCGCCGTCGGTGCCGATCCCAAAACGATCGCGATCCTCGATAACTTCTGCTGGGGTTACACCGACCGGCCGGAGACGCTCGGTTCGCTCGTCCGCGCCGCGATCGCTTGCCAGGACTTGGCCGTGGTGCTCGGCACCCCGTTCATCAGCGGCAAGGACAGTCTCAACAACGAGTTCAGCTATCTCGACCAGCGCGGCGAAAAGCAGTCGATCGTCATCCCGCCGAGCCTGTTGATCAGCGCGATGGGCCAGATCGACGATGTGTCGCTGGCTGTGACCATGGATCTCAAACGCGCCGGCAACCTGATCTACTTGGTAGGGGACACCTACGAAGAACTCGGCGGCTCGCACTACGGCCTCGTCTCCGGCGTCAGCGGCGGCCACGTGCCGGAAGTCAACCCGCAGACTGCCAAGCGGACCTTTGACGCCGTGCATGCGGCGATCTGCCAGCGGCTGATCCGCAGCGCCCACGACCTCAGCGAAGGCGGGCTAGCGGTGGCGGCTGCCGAGATGGCGATGGCCGGGCGGCTGGGGATTCGGCTCGATGCCAGCAGCGTCGATGCGACCGAAGCTTGGCCGGCAGAAAAGGAGAAGCTGTCGGACGTCGGCAAACTGTTCGGCGAATCGAACACGCGGTTTTTGCTGGAGGTCGCCCCTGAGCAAGCGGCGGCGCTCGAAGCGATCTTCGCCAATTCGTCGGTGCCGCTGCGGCGGCTCGGCGAAGTCCAACAGCGGCCGCAAGTGGAGATTTTCCTCGACCAGCGGCTGGTCGTCGACATGCCGATCGAAGCATTGATCCAGCGTTGGAAAGATCCATTAAACTGGTAAGACGCTGATCGCCAGTGTCGCCGATCGCTCCGTCGATCGGTGTCAGCCAAGCCGGCTCGACCGGCCCTCGATCGGGGCGGCCCAGCCGGTTCGACCGACGGAGCGGTCGACCACCTTGCGCCTCATTCCCATGAGACCGATACCATGATCCTTCCTGCTTCTCCGACGGCGCTGAGCGTCGTCGTCTCTCGTGGTCAATCGCGCCACCCTGACAAGCGAGCGATCGAAGCGGCATTGGTCCAGGCGGCGGAAGCGATTCCCGGCGTACGCGTGTTGGATGTCCCGCATCTATACGATCTCAAAGCCGACAGCGAGGTGATCCAGACGCTGCGCGAGACCGACAGCGCCCTGATCGTCGCATCGTGGCTGTTTCCACGAGCGACACACTGGCTGTTGGATCGCCTCGGAGTCGGCGGCCAAGTCGGCGCAACGGCGTTCGACGAACCGGTCGATGACGAGCCGGCGAGTTCAGGGGCGGCTGAGGAGCCAGAGACCCGTGTGACCGAACTGTTCCCGCGCGAGCAGCGCACGATTTACTCGCTCGACCTGCGTGCTGGCGATGCGGAGCGGCTGGTTGAGGAAGTTCGCCGGCTCGCCGAGCAGACACTGGCGGCAGCAGAATCCGCCGCCGATTCCCGTTCTGCCATGCCACCGCTGTCGTCGCCCGGTTCGCTGCGGCTCGACGATCCTGCGACCCGTCGCTGGTATCCGGTGATCGACTACAGCCGCTGCACCAATTGCATGGAGTGCATCGACTTTTGTTTGTTCGGCGTGTACGGCATCGACGGAGCCGAGACGATCCTCGTCGAGCAGCCCGACAACTGCCGCAAAGGTTGCCCGGCCTGCAGCCGCGTCTGTCCGGCCGGGGCGATCATTTTCCCGCAGCACAAAGCCCCAGCGATCGCGGGCGCCGCGGTCGAGGGCGACGAGGGCTTTAAGATTGACCTGTCGCTGCTCTTCGGTGCCCCCGATCAGACGGCCGACCCGATCGCTCTGGCCGCACGTGAACGCGACGAGCAATTGCTGTTGGCCGGCCGCGCCGTCGCCGGCATGCCCGAGCGCCGCAGCCGCTCCAAGGCGCCACAAGCCCCGCCCGACCAACTCGATGACCTAATCGATCAATTGGACCAGTGCGAGTTGTAGGCAAGCCTCTTGGTTGCCGGGATGCAAAGCCTTGAATGACGCCATCCTCGGCCGGGACGTCTAAGTCTTCGAACTGCTACCCTTTCCAATCGGGTTATAGATTAGATCTGCCAAGTGCGTTTCCGGTAGGCAGGTCGATAGTTGGAAGTTGCCATTTTCGCCTAAGATATTTCGTTCGTTCGGAGCAAACGCTTCGGAATCTTTGAGCTGCAGGCGAAGCACGATCGCTTGTCTTTCGCTGGCTGTACCCTGACCTAGCACGGCTGCAACTGAGGATCCGAGAGGGTGGGCGGTGATAAGATCCAACACGCCATCGCCGTCGAGATCATCGATAACAATATCATCGGCCCAACCGCCGACCAGGTAACGTTGTTCAACGAATTCGCCGGCGCCATTGCCTAATAGGATGGATGCGTCACCGACCGATCCGTTGGCGGTCACAATATCCAGCGCACCATCGCCATTGATATCAGCGACGGCGATCGCAAACCGGCGACCGTTGGTGCCGACGTGCAGCGGCTCAGCAAAGCGGCCATCACCCGTGCCGAACAGCACTGAGACGTTTTCGGTGTAGAAATTGGCTGTCGCCAGATCCAACACACCGTCGCTGTTGAAATCACCTACGGCCATCCCTTCGGGCATGGCGCCGGCGCCGATGGAGAACCGTTGCTGAGGCGCAAAAGTGCCGTCGCCGTTGCCTAGCAGGATTGAGACGTCATCGGCGTCGTAATTGGCAGTAGCAACGTCCGGCACACCGTCGCCATTAAAATCTCCTACCACGACGGAATCAGGATCGATGCCAACTGCATGAAAGGGAGTCGGACCAATGATGTTCGTTGTGACCAGGTTGAAACTCCCGTCGCCGTCGCCGAGCAAAATTAGCACCTCGTTTGACGCGCTGACGACCAGATCGAGTATCCCATCAAGGTTGAAATCCGCGATGGCGATGTCTCTGGGCATGCCGCGCAACGACGAGCGTTGTTCATCCTCAAAGGTGCCGTCACCCCTGCCAAGGAAAAGAGAGAGTTCCCACGAGGCGCGGTTGATCGCCGCGAAGTCGAGCGCTCCGTCACCGTTGAAATCGGCTGCGACCATCGCCTCAGGCCGGCGCCCGGCGGCGAAACGCTGCGGCTCCGCAAACGTGCCGTCGCCGTTGCCCCGTTGCAGCCAAATCTCGTTTTCATCGCTATACGCGGTGAGCAGATCGGGCACATCATCGCCATCAAAGTCGCCGGTGATGACCTTGTAGGGCATAACCTGCCAGTGCGGTGGTTTCCGCCCAATAAAACCGGTTTCACCGTCTGATTGCAGTACCGAAACGAGGCCATACGAATGACTAACGATGGCCAGATCTCGATTGCCATCGCCACTGAAGTCGCCACCGACAAGCGAGGCCGGCAAGGTGCCCGCTGGAAACCACTGCTCTTGCGCAAAGCTGCCATCGCCAAGGCCAGCTAGTAACGCGATGTCATGAGTGGTCTGCTTAGTGGTAACGACATCCAACACCCCATCGCCGGTGAAGTCGCCGGTGATGACTCCTGAGGGTGAATGCTCAGTGGCGATCTGTATCGGCGGTTGGAACGATTCCCCCTCTTGATTGAGCAGAACCACCACTTCTTTGGAGTAGACGCTGGTGGCCACCAGGTCCAGCATGCCATCGCCGTCGATGTCACCCGTGGTGATGGAATCCGTCCATATCGTCGTGTTGGCGTATTTCCTCCGCTCAAAGGTTCCGTCACCGCTGCCCATGCGGATCGAAATTCCTGGCGAGAGCCGCCCGGCAATCGCGACATCCAAGATGCCATCGCCATCGAAATCGCCAGCCGTCATTACCTGAGGATACGACATCACCCACAGCGATGTTTGCTCCTCAAAATGACCATCGCCGCGACCACGAAGCACCGAAATACTGCTGGAATCCGTATTGGCGACCACGATGTCGAGCTTGCCATCTCCCGTAAAATCGCCGCTCACAATCGCTTGCGGACCATGCTCGACCGCCAGGCGGCGTTGGATTGTAAACGTGCCAGTGCCATCCCCCAGCAGCAGTGCGACATCATTCGAGCCCGCGTTCACCACGGCAATGTCGGTTAAACCGTCACCGTCGAAATCGCCAGCGGTGAGCGCGACCGGCTTGCTGCCAACAGCAACCCGTTGCTCCTGAAGAAACCGCCCATCTCCTTTGCCCAACAGGACGGAGATGTCGTTGGAGCCTTCGTTGGCGGTGACAACGTCCAGCAAACCGTCACCATTGAGGTCAACACTAACACCAGCCTGCGGGAAATCGCCAACAGTGAACCGCTCGTTGGGAAACAGGCCGCCTGCGAGTTGTTCCTGCCAGCCACCTGGAGGAACCTGCGGATCCTGCCCGCCGACGGGATCGACTTCATTCGATTGCGGTGTGATCTTGAGCGTCGATCCACTGCCAGCAGTCGTACTGGTCAACCGAAAGACCAACTGCCCCGACTCATGCCCCTCCAGCCCCGTCAAATCGAGTTCGACCGTGGAGCCGTCGTAACGGACGCGTCCCGCGGCAAACTCCGCATGGCTACGCGAGAGCATGAACAGTGCGGTTCCCGGTTCACCGCGGTCCAATAGCGTTTGTGTAGGGTCCTGAGGGTTGACCAAGTAGACCGCCAGCGTGTCCTGGACTGCGGAGGGAAGGCTGGCGGGATTGAACGTCGCATCGATATCAAAGCGATAAGTTCGCGTCCCTGACTCGCCGCCTAGTCCGATCGTGATCGCGAGTTTGTTGGCGGCGCCTGGCGATTCGCCCAACACGTACTGGCCGTGAGTCAGCGAGCGTAGGCCATTGAGCACTTGCAGGGCATCGAGCGGGGTAACATACCCGTCACCACTGACGTCGTAGAACGGTAAGTCAGAGTCGCTGGGGCGCGGCGCGATTTCGCTCGTTCCCTCCCCCTCTCGCTGCCGCTGAGCGACCTTGTTGAGCACCACCAAGGCGTCCAGCGGCGTGACCAAAGCGTCGCTATTGACATCCAGAGCATTAACCGGATTTTGCCAATCCGCTGCCAGCAACATCCGCTGTTCCAACGCCTCCACTCGCAGGGCGCGTTTAGGTCGGCGTATGAGGCGTCGGTTCAAACTCTGCATATCAACGGTCGTTGCTGATGGAATCACTAAAAATGTCGGTCGCGAGCACCATTTTAATCACCTCGTGGCCGAACCGTCGCGGTCGAGCGGCTCCAAAAATGGCTCGCACCAATGGGCCTATTCCCTTCACGCGGAAAAGCCTGCGACTGAAGCGGCACTGGTCTAAGCGTCAGAATCGATTCTGGGAGCGCGTGTTGGGTGCCCCGCATCTGTACGGTCATAAAGCCGACAGCGAGATTATTCAGAAGCTCCGCGCTACCAATAGTTCCCTGATTGTCGCGTGCTGGCTGTTCCTACGGACCACACGCTGGTTGTTGGACCACCTTGAGATCCGTGGCCAAGCTCAACCACGTTTGATGAGTCAGGCGATGAGCCACCGGCTGAGGAGGCGGAGCCCCGTGTCACCGAGTTGTTCCTCGCTAGCAGCGCACGACTGACAGCCGCGACATGCGTCCCGGCGATGCCGACCGCAGCCAGCAGCCGCGATTTGTCGTGACGATTTCAGCGGAAGTAGCGGAAGTATCGAGTGGGTGAAGATGCTGATCCGGTGAGCCGAATGTCAGCGATTCAAACTCAATCAGTTGGCGTTCCCTGATGAAGATTCGCTTTGAGAAACGGTGCGAGGACTCAGAAGAAGAGCTGGCAGCAGTGGATGCGCTGCTCCCTTCCACGGTCTGCTGTTGGATTGCCTGCCCGACGCGGGGGCAACACTTTGCCGCTATTCACTTGCTTCCGGAGCCGGTGGATCGACGAACTTGGTCAAGTTGGGCATCTTGGCTTGGAATTCAGCGGCGCCTTCTTCGGTGATCCCCGTGCGACCGGCGCGGAGGGTTTCCAGGGCCTGCAGTCCCTCAAGCTGCTTGAGTCCTTCGTCGGTGATCCGCGTTTGGAACAAGTACAGGCTTTTGAGCTTCGTCAGGCCCGCCAGATGCGCTAGCCCCTCATCGGTGATCTGTGAATCGCTCAGGACGAGTTGTTCGAGTTGCGACAGGTTGCTCAGATGCTCCAAACCGTCGTCACCGACCTTCGACGGTTTTTGATACCCACCTCCCAGGCTTAACTTTTTTAGATTCGTCAGGTTAGCCAGGTGGACGAGTCCGGCGCCGGTGATGTCGGTGCCGCTGAGGTTGAGCGATTCGAGCGTGTCGAGGCCGCTGAGGTGAACCAGATCGTCGTCGACGATCGGACGGGATTCGAGAATGATTTCCTGCGCCTTGCCCTCGGAATTGAGAACAATCTTGGCTCCCAAAGCTTCCAGTTCCTCTAAAGCGGCCCGCTGGCTGTGATGCAGGTTGCTGCAACCCAGGACAGACGCAACGAACAAAGTGAGCACGAACAGCGCGCATGCCTTCACAATAAACCTTCGAGAAAGAGGCAAAAATCGATGAACAGAAATCAAGCAGCCCAGAATGTGATATTCGGCAAAACACTATCAGCCGGCACGTGTCAGCGTGCGGTTCTGAGGAACCATGATCCGAACCGCGGCTAGCGATTTGATCGAAAGCCTTATCCTGACCTGATTAAATGACATCGTCCGCGGCGACGCGGACGATGTGCTGAAATACGTCGAGACAAAGCTAAACGGCTTACGGGCGTCGCGGGGGGCGTCCCTTGGTCTTGAAGTCGTCTGCCGAATAGAGGCTGGTCTTGCCAGGATCGGAGGTATCGACGAAGTCGGGCCGCTCTCGCGGATCGGGCTTTTTCTCACCACAACCGCTAAGGCATAACGACACCAATACCAGCGTTAGGAGGCCGGTTAACGTTCGCATTCAATGAACCTTTGGAACACACTGGATTAGAACATGAAGAGTCGGCGGCCGGACACGGAGCACCCGGCCGCCATGACGATGAGTTTGTGACGGCTTAAAACTCGGTCTTCGGTTGCACGCCGTCCATTTTCCCATTGATGATCACCCAGGTCGCGTAATCGATCGTCTCGCTCACGGTCCGGATCGAACCATCGGCATAGCTCGCCATTACGATTCCAGGATGCAGTGAATCAGCGCCCCAGTGCTCGTTATTGGGGCCAATATGAGTGATGTAGCCGGGCTCCTGCGAATAGGGAGCCGGAGCGGCACATCATCACGTCCGGTTGTGAAATCGGCTGCACCGCCACCGTGAGCACCGCGAAGAGTATGCTGTAAGCACAGGTAGCGCTCTGTAAGGACTAACCATGATGCCATCCAAGCCGTTTTCACCGATCGATTCCCAGGTCCGCATCGGCCATGTTCATTTGCGAGTCGCCGACCTGGAACGGGCGTTGGGGTTCTACTGCGGTGTCCTCGGTTTCGAGATCACTCAGCGGTATGGCTCGCAGGCGGCGTTCCTTTCCGCAGGCGGTTACCACCATCACATTGCGTTGAACACTTGGGAGAGCTTGCGCGGATCGCCGCCGCCTGCTGGAACAACGGGGCTCTATCACCTCGCCATTTTGTATCCGCACCGAGTGGCGCTCGCCGATGCGCTCCGGCGCCTGATCGCTGCGGAGATTCCGTTGGACGGAGCGAGCGACCATGGTGTCAGTGAGGCACTCTATCTGCGTGACCCTGACCAAAATGGCGTGGAGTTGTATTGGGATCGCCCTCGAGCAGCCTGGCCGCGCACGCCGGCAGGCGACTTGGCGATGTTCACCCGCCGGCTCGATCTGAACGACTTGCTCCGGGCGAGTCCGCCGCTAGAGGATATTTAGGTGGCACGCTCAGCGCCCCGGCGACGGGCGTGGTCTGCTGCAACAGACGCCGCGGCACCGCTTGATTGATCGGCGGTTCCCCTCAACACGCCCTGCGTTCCTCAGGGACGTGCCACCCCGAGCAAGGTCCTGTCACTCCGAGCAAGGACGTGCCATCGGGAGGAGCAGCGTCCGTGACTGAAGTCATGAGCCACGCAATTCTCGGCAGAGCCTCAAGTCGCTAGCTGCTCGCCTGCCCTGCTCATTCAAACCCGGTTGCTCGGTCACTCGCCACCTGAGAGCTACTTGACTCCCGCCCCAAAACAGGATATTTCTGAAGGCTCTGAGGGGAGGGCTTCTTCATGGCTGTTGCAATTGCGGTCAGAGAAGATCAGGACATTCTCAACTACTGTGCGAAATACCTCGCTCGTGAGAGTGTCGATCCGCGGCATAACTTCGGCCAGTACGATTCGTCTGATCCCCGCGGTCGGATCTGCGAGCCATGGCGATTTCCCATCATCGATGGCCACAGCGATGGCCGGGATTTTATCGCGAGCTATGCGTTCAACGATGTGACGCTCATCTATGCAGCACCGTTTCAGCAGCCGGTGCCGCGGGAAGTCGGTGTTGTCGGAACCTTCGCCAAGCTCTACGAACCGTTGCCACTGCAGCGGCTCATGTTTCAAGGTTCCGAAACACCCTACTTTGCCGTCACGGTCGTCGTTCCCAAGGGCGAAGTGCACACGTACAAATTCGTGGTCGATGGGCAACCCGAGCTCGACCCCGTCAATCCACAGCGCGTGGTGCTGGACAACGGCCGGACCTGGTCGCGTTTTTTTACCCAAAATTGCACTCAGCCGATCAGCCTGGAGCGATGGGAATGCGCGCTGTTGCAGCGTTTAACCGACCACATCCTGCCGTTCCGCACCCAGGAAGGGCAACGCGCGCTGCAGCAGAATCTGGTCAACAAAACCTTCTTGCTCGACCAATCCGTCGGGGCGGTGAACTTCATCGATAAGTTGATCGCTCGCGAGGAAAACCATTATCTGGACACCTACAAGACCTGCTTGGAACTGATCGATCGCGTGCTCCGCCAACGCAATCCGTTCGAAGAGCCGGCGAGCATGCCTAAACCGATGTTCGTGACGTTGTATGACGAGATGGGAGCTAACAACGTGCCAGGCTGGGATTATGGTCGCTTCGACAATCCCCGGTTCTTCCTGCAACTGCTGCGGCGACACACGTTCACCGGCGCGTTTTGCCATCCCAAATACGGCGGCAATACGCAGGCCGCCGGTTGGGCGTTCCTCGAAGAAAAGTATCGCGGCGTCGACGGCACGACGTTGTTCGACTGGCGCCGCGCGGTCGAACGCCCCTGGGGCAATGATCCCGATTACCACGGTTAAGCAGCGCGTGAGCAACGACCGCTGATCCGACAGTTAGTGTTCGCTTGATCCCCAACGTTCCGAATCGACGAGGTGGCCGGTATGCGCGACCAGTTCGATGTGGTGATTATCGGCAGCGGTGCCGGCGGCGCCCCGATCGCCCATGTGCTCGCTCAGGCGGGCCAGTCGGTGCTGATCCTGGAGAAAGGCCCGCTGCTGTCGGCCCAATATCAGGACCCGCGCGGTCTGAGCGAGTACAAACGCGACGAACTGCTGGCCACCGGCAGCGAAAAGCGAATTCAGCATCCCGTCGCCAATCAAGGAGCCTCGTTCTACACCAGCCATGTCGAGCCCGACCTGAATGACGAGCCGCATATCTACCGCAGCGCCGATGGAAATGATCGTGTCACCATTGAAGGCTACACCGCTCAAGTCGTCGGCGGCGGCACCAACCTGTACGGCGCGGTTTCCTTGCGATTTACGGCTGACGATCTGCGGCTGCGTTCTTATAACGATGGCCGCACCGATCTGCGCAATGATCCCAACGGCGACATCCAACGCGAAGTCCGCGATTGGCCGATTAGCTATGAAGAGCTAGAACCCTATTATTGCCAAACCGAAAGGCTGGTTGGGATCAACGGTACCCGTGTCAACCAAGCCAAAGCGTTCAGCGAGGACAACTATCAGGCGCCACTGGAGCCCAACCCGATCAGTCGCTTTGCCGAGATCGGCATGGACGCCCTGGGCATGGCCCGCTACCGCACACCGCTGGCGGTGATCACGCGGGATCATGCGCCCAGCGGCCGCAAGGCGTACCCGCCCAAAACCGGCTTTGTCAATCGCTATGGAGACCCGTTAGGCCTGAAATCCAATACGTGGGTGTCGCTGCTTTGGCCGATCATTGATCAAACCGATTTGGAGCTGTGGCCCAACTGTGTGGTCACGCATCTGGAAGCCAACGGCGGGCAAGTCACGCGGGTCCATTTTCGTGACCCCGGCGGAACGGCCCGTAGCGTGCAAGGCAAAATCGTCGTCGTCGCCTGCTCAGCAATCGAGTCGGTACGGCTGTTGAAGCTCTCCGGTGAACTGGATGCGGACTTCAATTTGCGCATCGATTCCAGCGGGTTGCTGGGCAAATATTTCCTCACGCACTGCTTTGGCGGCGCGGAGGCGATCATGCCGGGACGATATGACAAATCGATTTCGCTCGACAGTGACTGGGCGACCGACTTTTGCGCCAGCGACGATTTCATTCGCAGCAATGGACTGTGGGCCGGCGGCGCGATCTACAACAACACCTCCGATCAGGCGCTGCCGATTTCGCTGGCGCGAACCCATGGCAGTCAGGATCTCGACACGATCTGGAAATCGTTTGTCGACGATACCGGGATGACCGGCGAAAACCTCACCGCTTGGATGGATGCCAATTTCGGTACGCGGTTGTCGGTGAGCTTCATGGCCAACCAGGTGCCGCTGCCGAGCAACCGCATCGAACTGCATCCGACGATCCGTGATAAATGGGGCCGGAAGGTGGCTTATATCATTAAGGACTGGCACAGCCATGATCGGTACCTGATGGACACGCTGGCCGAGCAGTGCGCGCGGGTGTTGCAGTTCGGCGGCGACGGCGGCCAAGGCGGATATCCGGTGAATGAAAAGGGGGGTGTCTACTTGGCGGAAAATGGGCTGGTGCGAATCGCCAATCACATTCTTGGCGGAGCCCGTTTTGGTGAGGACGAACAGGATTCGGTGCTCGACCCGGACTGCCGCGCCTGGGGCTTCGACAACCTGTATGTGACCGACGGCGCGTTCATGCCGACCAGCGGCAGCGCCAATCCCACGTTGACCATCCAAGCCAACTCATTCCGTGTGGCCGACCTTCTCACCGCCAGGATTTGATCATGGACGCACGCTTCAACGAGCTCTTCACCCATCCGGAAAACAGTGTCTTTCGCGTCGTCTTCTATCCCGATCGCATCTACCATGCAGCGTACCTAAACGCCACGCGCAGCCGGCGGTACCGCTACAACGTGCAGGAGGTGCGCAACCAACTCGACATCGGAGTGCTCAAGGGCGAAGTGTATCTCGATGGCGAGCGGCTGACGAACTTCCTGCGGATCGAGTACCGCGCCAGTCGGCTGGTCGAGCAGGCGCGGGAAAAGCTGCGGTTTCTCCGCGGCGAACTGCTGGGCTGGGTCCGCGTCCGCCCCGAAGGCGCCGCCCCCAGCGAAGCGACGCTCAAACTGCACTATTGCCCCTGGGTCGATGCCTATCAGGTCGAGGTTTGGGAAACACTCGAGCCGCCGCCGGGAAAAACACACGATTTTTCCGTGCTCGATCTGATGGGCCGCAACAACTCGATCACGCGCGTGAGAGCCTTCGGACCGGCACTGCAGGACATCCGCGCTCTGCGGCAACTCGAAGTGGCGTTTCGCGAAAACGATCGCGACCTGCCGTTCGGCTGGCAAATCAACAACCCGGAGTGGGATAACAATTACCTTCGCTCGCACCAGGAGCCGATCACACAAGATCCCAGCTCGCCGCTCAACACGATCGCGGACATGAACTATTTCATTGACTTTCGCCGCGGTTGGTTTCTGCAAGCTGACGACTTCCAGCCGGTCCGCTATCGCAACGCGATGATGAACGATGATGCGCCCGAGCGGGATAACGACAACATCATTGAAATGCGCTGGCTATTGCAGCGCGAACTCGGCGGCTCTCTGGTCTTTTTCCATGAGGTCACCATCCCGCCTGGCACGGTCGAAGGGACGCACCGTCACATCGGTACCGAAGAGCTGTACTACGTCGTCTCGGGCGAGGGAATCGCCTACATGGGCGAGCATGATGATCCGTCGCTGGCGCATCTGCCCACCGTGGAACGGTCGATTTTCGGGATGGATCCGCGGCCCTGCAAAGAGGTGCCCGTGCGCGCGGGCCATGTGATTTTCACCAAAAGCGGCGGTATTCACGGCATCCGCAACCCAGGAACTGAACCGCTTAAGTTCGTCGCGTTCTTGTATCACACGACGTAAACACGCGGACTCAAACACGTCCAGCGGCTACCATCAGCACCGTCCAATCCGAGGTTCCTCCGATGCAAATCGTTCATTCCGATGCGGTGTTCCGGGTGCCGCCAGGAAGCACGCCCGATTACGCCAAGAACAACCCGTTGCTACGCGTGTTAGGGCTGATCGAGCAGACGCAGTTAGCGGCCGAACGCGAATTCTATTTGGCGGAACACCTCCAATACCTGATCCCCTATGACTACCTCGAACTCTACGGTCCGAGTCAGCCGAACGAAAATGTGCTCGATCCGGTACAGCAAGACTTCAAGAATGACTTTCAGAAGCAGAATGTCCGCGATTTCCGTACCACCGATGCGCACGTGATCCGTGGGTTGGTCAGCGTGGACAATTGGACCGGTCCCTTTATCCGGCTCTCCTACCGCGGCGGCCCCGACTCCATATTGTCCGAGCGAGCGCAGCATGCTCTGGGAGAGAGCATCAAGGCCTGGGTTAAGGTTGGCAACACCGCCACCAATTCGCTGATCACCATTCCTTATAACGAAGCCAGCGACCGGTATGAAGTCGAACTGTGGGGGTTTCCTGGCTCGAACCTCGCCGCACAGCTCGACACCAAAGGGCGTGCGGCGTTGGACCGAGGCGAGATCCAGGTGCGCAGCGATCTGGTGAAGGGCAGCATCAATGATTTTCGCCGTGAAGACATCAATGAACAGTACCTCATCAACGTTGCCCCGGAGAACGCGATGCATCCCGTGCTGCCGCTGCACATCGAGGTCGCCTGGGCCGACGCCGGCGCTCAGTTCTGGGACTCCAAGGACGGCGCAAACTACCAATATGAATTCAACATGATCCTGCGCGGCTGGGATCATTACCTAAAAGTGGGCATGAGCCCAAACCCGCACGGTGGCATCAATTTTTTGGAGTACCGAAACCTGATGTCCAATTACTTTGAATATGAACAGCGACCGGAACTGCTGCGACGGGTACAACCTTGGATGCTCGATGCCTATGGGCAGAAGAGCGGCCAAACGCGTGAGGAGAAATTCATGTCGGTGGACTACATGGATTTGCACATCATGAAGCCGAGTTGCGGGATCGGTCTGCATCGCCACCGTGACAATCAGGAGATCTTTCTAATGATGGAAGGACGCGGCTATATGGTGATCGGTGACTGGTGCAAAATGCCCCAGCGCGAGCGGTGTTTCGAGGTCCGCACCCTCCGCGCCGGCCATTTTGCAATGCTCAAAGGCGGCAATCTGCATGGCCTCATGAACGCTCTGGACGAGGATGCGTCGTTGTTCATGTTCGGCGGCTACGATTGAACTGACGATCATCCGGGTTTTCGAAATCGCCTGTGTTGCGCAGGCCAGCATAAGTCTTTCGGTCATACACTCGCCGTCGTTCGACTCGTGGTTCGTGGGAACCGGACGCTAACGCGTACCGGCTGATAGAATCTCTTCAACTAGCAAATCCTGGGCTGCTTAGTGGTGTTCATTTACCCTGAGCATCTCAGCAATTTGCATTGCTTGTGTTACGCATTCGTTTCATTCGAGGAACCATGCCATGGTGAGTGATTGCAATCGTCCTGCGTTTGGGTGGTTGATGGCAGCGATCTTGGCTGGCTTGCTGTGCGTTTCCAGCAGCCTTGCCGTCGGGCCGGATCGGCTCGGCGCAACACTGGATGAAACCGAAGCGACGATTACCTGGCGCGTCTTTTCGAGCCGTGCGACGCGGGTCGAGGCCTGGATCTACAACCAGCCCTACGCCGCCGCCGAGCAGGCGGTGCTGGAATTGACGGTCGACCCTGCCACGCACATTTGGTCCGCGACCACGACCGTTGCTGAGCTTACCGCGGATGGAGCGAACTCCGTGATCTACTACGGCTACCGGGCTTGGGGCCCCAACTGGACATACGATCCAGCTTGGACCGCTGGCTCGCAGGCCGGTTTTGTTTCCGATGTGGATCAGGACGGCAATCGGTTCAATCCCAACAAGCTGCTGCTGGACCCGTATGCGCTAGAAGTGAGCCACGACACGCGGCGGCCTCAGCAGACCAGTGATGCCAGCTTTTTCAGCGGCCCTCAGCGCGCGCAGGACACCGCTCCCTCAGCTCCCAAGGGAATCGTGCTCAAGCCCCAGCCCGCGGACGCCAGCCTCAAGCCGACGCATCCGCTTAAGGACGATATTATTTATGAGGTGCATCTGCGTGGCCTGACGATGAATGATCCCAGCATTCCCGCCGAGCTGCGCGGAACTTATGCCGGGGCGGCTCAGAAGGCACCGTATTTGAGGGCGTTGGGAGTGACGGCTGTGGAGCTGCTGCCGGTACAGGAATTCCAAAACGATCACAATGACTTGGATCCTACCACCCACGGGGACAATTATTGGGGCTATGATCCTATCAACTACTTCGCGCCGGATCGACGGTACGCCGCGGATCAATCGCCGGGCGGCCCAACACGCGAGTTTCAGGCCATGACGCAGGCCTTTCACGAACAGGGCGTCAAAGTTTATGTCGACGTCGTCTATAACCATACGGGCGAAGGCGGCGTCGCGAGCAACGGCACGGTGGCCCGGTTGCTGTCGTTCCGCGGCCTGGACAATTCCGCTTATTACGAGCTCGACGCGGATCCGCGGTTCTATATCAATAACAATGGCGTTGGCCCCAATTTGAATGCCGCTCATCCGCGAGTGCGGCAATTAACGATCGACTCGCTGACATACTGGAAGGATGTCCTGGGTGTCGACGGGTATCGTTTCGATCTCGCCTCGGTACTCGGCAACACCTGTCAGAGAGATTGTTTCAACTTCAACAAGTTTGATCCGGACAACATTCTCAATCGCGCCGTAAACGAATTGCCTGTCCGGCCCGCCGGCGGTGGCGATGGTGTGGATCTGATCGCTGAGGCGTGGGGCATTGGCGACGGCACGTATCAGGTGGGCCAGTTTCCGCACGGTTGGGCCGAGTGGAATGACAAGTTTCGCGATGCGTTTCGCACGTCCCAAAATCGGCTGGGGATTGCACACGTTCCGCCTGCCGAGTTGGCGCGGCGGTTTGCTGGGTCTTCGGACCTATTTCAAGATGATGGCCGCAAGCCTTGGCATTCGATCAACTTTATCGTCTCCCATGACGGCTTTTCGCTGCGCGACCTGTACGCGTTCAATGACAAGCAAAATCATCACCCGTGGCCGTTCGGCCCATCCGATGGCGGCAGCACCAACAACCTTGCGTGGGATCAGCAAGGCAACCCCGTCTTGCAGCGGCAGGCCACTCGTAATGCGATGGCATTCCTCATGCTTTCAGCCGGGGTACCGATGTTCACCGGCGGCGATGAGATGTATCGAACCCAGTATGGGAATAACAATCCCTACAACCTCGACTCGGACAAGAACCATCTGGACTGGGCCGATGCCGACCGTTTTCCGCAGTTTCTGAACTATACAAAGAAGTTGATTGCGTTTCGCAAATCGCATCCCGCACTGCGCCCGGCTGACTTTTTCAAAGGCCTAGATTCCAATAACAATGGCCTGAAGGACATCACCTGGCTGCGCAATAATGGCGCCGAGGCCGATGGAGCGTACATGGACAACACGAACAACCATTTTCTCGCCTATCGCGTCGACGGCACCGAGTTCGGTGATCCGGCGGCGTCGATTTATGTCGCCTACAACGGCTGGTCAGGCGATGTGACGGCGATCCTGCCGCCCAATTTGCCTGGCAAACAGTGGTTCCGCTGTGGCGACACCGACCAGTGGATGGAGGGGCAGGACAATTTTAAGCAGCCCGGCGCGGAGGACCTGCTCACGGGCGGGATCTACAAGGTCAATCCCCGCTCCGTGCTGGTGCTGATCGAGCAATAGAGGAGGTTCTTCCGCGGATCGCGTGGCTCATCCGTTCGGAGGCGGACGCTGCGGCCCTGCAGCCGTGGGCGCGCATCCAACGAGCACCTGAGGCTACGGAGTGGGCTGCGGCCGCTCGGGGCGCTCAACCGGCGTGTCGGGGGAATTGCCCCACTGAGCCCAACTGCGGTAGTAGTTTTGCACCTGGTCGCCACCCATCAGCTCGAGCGCGAATGCCATCACCGCAGCCCGGCCGCCGCTTTGGCAATAGGTCGCCGTCGGCCGCTGCGGGTCGATCCCGGCAGCGGTCAAGATCCGCCGGAGATCCGCCGGCGGCTTGAACCGTTGAGTTGACTCGTCGAGCAGGTCGGACCATTCCAGGTGTTTCGCGCCGGGAATCGCTCCGGCGCGAGCGTTCTTCAGCGCGCTCGTTCCACAGTATTCGCCTTCGGAACGGGCATCGACAATCTGCAGCGAGCCTGCGGCCAGCGAGTCCAGCAAGCTTCTCTGCGTGGCCAAACGCTGCGGCCCGGCGATCGCTTCGAACTCCGCGGGCTGATACGCCGGCGCAGCCTGTTCGACCGGAAAGCCGCCGGCTTGCCAACCGCTCCAGCCACCATTGAGCAGTCGCACATCGCGGGCGCCCCAGTAACGCAGGATCCACCAAATGCGAGCGGCGTCTCTGGATTGGCTGGCATCGTAGACGACCACGCGCGAGTCCTGCGTGATCCCCAGTGCCCCGATCCGCTGCGACCAGTCTGCCGCGTCTTGGCCGTCAGCAAACGACTTGGACCACCGGGCATGATCGACCCACCGCGCCCCCGGCACGTGCCCTTGGCGATAGGCTGCTTCCTCGCGGGCGTCGAGCACGATCCAGCCCGGCTCAGGCTGGGCGGTAGCCAACTCGGCCGGCTCGACCAACAATTCGGCGCGCGGATAAGTCGGATCGGCGGCGAGCGAAACGGTACCGGCCAGCAGTACTGCCGCCGCTGCCATGCTGATCAATCGGTTCTTCATCGCCTTGTCTCCTTTGTCAAAACCCGCCTCGGACGAACCGCAAAACGCGGCGTCTCGCTGGCAGACATTGTACCAGCGTCCAAGCCCGCCTAGCAGTCAGACGTGCCGCAGCGTCCGACGACGCGATGCTGTTCTGTTCGCTTGCCGCTGAGCTGTCTGGCCGATAGCCTAAACAACAAGCGGCAATGTGCTCTCACCTGGAACGGAATCGATGGCTAAAAGCGAACAACAGCATCAGAAAAAACTGGCTAAGAAACGCGCCAAGGACAAGCAAAAGCAGCGTGCGCTGGCCCAGCGCCGCCAAACGCTGACGTCGCTGAGCGGGCAAATGCAGTGGGCCAGCACCTACCCGATCCACCGCTGCTACATCGGCGATGGGATCTTTGGCGAAACCGGAATGGGGGTGATTTTTCTGACCCGCGCGATCAGCGATGGTCGGATCGCGATGATGTACCTGCTGATCGATGCCCACTGCCTCGGCGTCAAGGATGCCGGCGCGCAGCTCACGACGCCCGCCGGATTTGACCGCATGTTCGAGCGCAGCCAAACCTCGTCGAGCTTCTCTGCCGCCGATCCAGCGCGAGCACGCAAGCTGACCGAAGATGCGATCGCCTACGCGCAGTCGATCGGCTTTCCGCCGCATCCCGACTATCGCAAGGTCGCGTCGCTGTGGGGCGACATCGATCCGTCGGCTTGCAGCGAAACGTTTACGTTCGGACTCGATGGCCAGCCGAGCTATTTTGCGGGGCCCAACGACGATGCCGCCCGCCAAAATCTGATTTTTCGCCGGCTGTGTGAAACCGTGGGAGAAGGCAACTTCCACTTCACCATCGGTGGGCCGGCTGGCGGGACGGACTTCCAGCTCGACGAGCTTGACCCCGACCAGTTCAGGCTACTGGAGCACGGTGGTGAGGACGCAGAGCGCAACCCGGACTGATCCGCGGCATTCAGACCGGCCAGCGGCGCTGGTGGAGCAACTGCCCAGCAAGATCCTCGACGCGCAGTTCCACCTCGCCGGCTTGCGCCCGCAGCAGCGTGACGGTCGCCCGCTCGGGCTGGGGACCGCCGCCGACAACTTGCATCAGCGGCTCAGAATCCGTCGGCTCATCGACGCGGTGGCGATGCATATGGCCGGAGATCACGGCTTGGAAACCGGCGGCCCGCAGCATCGGCAGCCACAACCGCGCGCCCATGCCCGAGTAGGCCGCATAGCCTTCGAGCGTTGTACCATCGTTGTCCCCCGGCTGGCCGCGGAGCGGGATGTGACAGACCGCGATCCGCACCGGGGCCTGTGCGACCTCCGGCCGCTGCACCGCGGATTTCAACCACTGCGTCTGCATCTGGCGATACGGCTCATAAGCCGCCGTGCCGGCAAACACCGGATGGGCATCCGGTTTGTCTTCGCCGGTGTCGAGTCCGACCAGCGCGATTGGTCCCAAGCGAACTGCAAAGTTATAAGGCAAATCGGGCTGTCCCGGCCAACCGCTTAGACCGGCGGACAGTTCCCGCGCACGCGCCCCGCGGACATCGTGGTTGCCCGGCACGAACAGCAACGGTCGCTGCGCCGCCCAGCCGCGCTGCGCGTCGCCAGCAGGATTGAGCACAATTTGCAGCGGATCGTCCTGAGCGTCAAAGTCGTTGCAGGTGTCGCCGTTCCAAACCAGCACGTCGGGGTCAAGCGCGTCGAGCCGGTCATGCAGCGTCCGCAGCGTCTGCGGCTGCTGATGCGTGTCATTGACGATCGCAATCGTTACCTCCGCCGCGGCCGGGTCCGGCAGCCGCAGCGCATACACTGGGCTGCTCTGAGGCTCGCCGCGCTGAAGCTCATAAGCATTCTTATAAGCCAGCGGCTGGGCGACGACACGGTAGAAAATCGTTTGCCCGGCGAACGGCTCATCGCCTAGCGGCAGCCGAATCGATAGCGCCCGATCGCTGGCCGCGATCAAGCCGTGCTGAGCTGCAATCGCCGAACGGTCGAGCTGTTCAGCGTTCTGACCCCACTCCACCCAGCCAGTGGCGAGCGCTGAAACGGCAAAGTTGATCGTCACGCCCTGAGCCGACGGGTGCTGGACCACCGGCGGACTGGCGATCAGCGGCCGATCCGATCGCGGCTCAGTGGCGTCTTGAAACGCGGTCGCGCTGGCTTGCATCGCCAGCGCGGTGACGGGAACCAAACCAAAGAACTGACGGCGTTGCAACATGACCAGAGTGCCTTCTCGTCGGAGCGCAGGACGCATGAGTTCGCTATGTTATGACGGTGATCTGAACGTAACATAACTGGCCATCGAGGTGTGCCGCTGCCAACGCTGCACCACGACCGCTTTGAAACACTCGTTTGGGACCGTGCGATGACCGCTTGCATCTACGCCATTGCCACCTGCGACACCAAAGGGCGTGAATTGGCGTTTGTAGCCGAGGCGATCCGCCGGGCCGGAGGCCAGGTCAAGACGGTCGATGTTGGCACGCAGGCTGATCCCACGGTCGCCGCCGATCTTCCGCGGGAGGTCGTCGCAGCCTGTCACACGTTGGGGAGCGAGCATGTTCTGCGGCAGCACGACCGCGGCACCGCGGTGACCGCCATGAGCGAAGCGCTGGTGGCGCTGCTCAGCCGGCACCATGCCCAGGGCGCGGTCGCCGGCGTGATTGGGCTCGGCGGCACCGGTGGCACCGCGCTGATTGCTCCGGCAATGCGTGCCCTGCCGATCGGGCTGCCCAAACTGCTCGTCTCCACGGTGGCCAGTGGAAACACGTCCCCGTACATCGGCAGTTGCGATATCACGTTGATGCCCTCGGTCGTCGACGTGTCAGGCATCAACCGCGTCTCGCAGCAGGTCCTTGCCAATGCTGCCCACGCGATCGTCGGCATGGTGGCTCATCGCCGTCAAATCGCCAATGAGAAACCCGCGGTTGCGATGACGATGTTCGGCGTGACGACGCCCTGCGTCACGGCGGTTCGCCAGCGACTGGAAGCCGACGGCAACGACGTGCTGGTGTTCCATGCGACAGGAACCGGCGGGCAAGCGCTGGAAAAACTGGTCGAAAGCGGGCTGGTCAACAGCGTGATCGACGTGACGACGACTGAAGTTGCCGACGAAATCGTGGGTGGCATCTTTCCAGCCGGGCCCGCCAGGTTCGACGCGATCTTGGCCACAGGAGTGCCCTATGTGCTGAGCCTCGGTGCGGTCGATATGGTGAACTTCGGCGCGCTGCAAACGGTCCCGGCGGAGTTTCGCAACCGCACCCTGCAGGTTCACAATGCACAGATCACCCTGATGCGGACGACGGCTGAAGAAAACCGTCAGATTGCCCGCTGGATCGCCCATAAACTCAATCGCTCCACAGCGCCGCTGATTCTGCTCATCCCCGAGGGTGGTGTCTCGGCGCTCGATGCCCCAGGACAACCCTTCTGGGATCCGCAGGCCGACGCGGCCCTGTTCGCCGAATTGGAAGCAACCATCCAAGTGACGGCCGCTCGGCAGCTTCGGCGTTTGCCGATGCACATCAATGATCCCGCGTTTGCAAACGCTCTGGTCACGGCCTATCAAGAACTCTGCACACGTCCGTTACAATCGCAGCTCAGCGACTGACATGCGTGAGCCGACCGGCCCCGCGGCCGGCTCGCAGACATTTGATCTCAGCACCTCCATGACGCCCCACAGGGACACCCACGATGCCGCACTGCCGAGAGACGATTTTGCGCCGCTTGCGAGACAAGGTCGCGCGCGGCGAACCGATCATTGGCGGCGGCGCAGGTGTCGGCCTGTCTGCTAAATGCGAAGAGGCGGGCGGCATCGACCTGATCGTGATCTACAACTCCGGCCGTTACCGCATGGCCGGCCGCGGTTCGCTCGCTGGCCTGCTGCCCTATGGCAACGCCAATCAGATCGTCAAGGAGATGGCTCATGAGGTACTCACCGCCGTCCGCGACACACCGGTGCTAGCCGGCATTTGTGGAACCGATCCGTTCCTGCTCCGCGAGCCGTTTTTCAACGAACTAAAGGAACTCGGTTTTGCGGGCATTCAGAATTTCCCGACCGTTGGCTTGATCGACGGCATGTTCCGCGCAAATCTCGAGGAGACCGGTATGAGCTATCGGCTGGAGGTGGAATGCATCGCGCAAGCGCGGCAGCTCGATCTGCTCACCAGTCCTTATGTTTTCAATCCCGAGGAAGCGATTTGGATGGCTGAAGCGGGAGCGGACATCATCGTCGCGCATATGGGGCTGACGACCAGCGGCACGATCGGTGCGCAAACCGCTAAATCACTCGACGACTGCGTTCGCGAAATCGAGGCCATTGCAGCAGCCTGCCGCTCTGTGCGGGATGACTGTTTGATCCTCTGCCACGGCGGTCCGATCGCCGAACCGCACGACGCCCAGTACGTGCTCAACCGTTGTCCGATCGATGGTTTTTACGGAGCGAGTTCGCTGGAACGGCTGCCAACGGAAGTCGCCATCACCGACCAAGTGAAGCGATTTACGGGGTTGAAACTCGCAGGCCGCGACTGATTTAACCGCAAACCGGCTCCCGACCTGCTTCAGATTCGGTTCAGCAGCATAGGACAATAAAAATGCAAGTACTTCCTGCCTTGGGTTTCGCCTGTGCCGTCGCGGTTTGGCTGTCTGCGAACGTGGCTGCCGCGAGTAACTTCTTTCGGATTCAAGTGATTGATGAGCAAACGCAGCGCGGCGTTCCGCTGGTTGAACTGGAGACCGTCAACAATGTTGTTTACGTCACCGACAGCAACGGTCTGGCCGCCATCAACGAACCCTCCTTGTTCGGCCAAAGAATCTTCTTTTTTGTTCGCAGCCACGGTTATGAGTTTCCCGCCGACGGGTTTGGCTACCGCGGCCAGGCGATTGACGTGCGGCCCGGCGGCAGCGCGGTGCTGAAGTTGAAACGGATCAATCTCGCGCAGCGACTCTACCGCGTCACCGGCGCGGACATCTACCGCGATAGCGTGCTGCTCGGTCAAGAGACACCGATCGAGCACCCGCTGCTCAACGCGCAAGTATCGGGTTCCGACAGCGTCGTCAATACAATCTATCAAGATCGGATTCATTGGTTCTGGGGCGATACCAATCGTCCGGGTTATCCACTGGGAAATTTCCACGTTCCCGGCGCGGTCTCCCAACTACCGGCGGCCGGCGGCCTTGATCCGGAGGTTGGTGTGAATCTCGATTACTTTGTCGACGACACGGGTTTCGCCAAACCGGTCGCCAAGATGCCTGGCGAAGGCCCCACCTGGATCGATGGGCTGGTGACAGTAGCCGATCATGACGGCAACGAACGCATGTTCGCTCACTATGTGAAAATCAAACCGCCGCTGACGATTTATGCACGAGGCCTAATTGAATGGGACGACTCCCAGCAGCAATTTGAGCATGTCATCGACTTTCCCTTGGATGCTCCTGTGCTCCCCGGTGGACATCCCTTCAAACATACGGAAGGCGAGATCGAGTATGTGTACTTTGCCCGGCCTTATCCTCTGGTTCGCGTGCCCGCAACACCGGCAAGCTTAGCACGGCTGGAGGAATACGAAGCGTTCACTTGCTTGGTGGAGGGCAGTCGCCTGGAGGAGCCAATACTCGATCGCGATGCGGCTGGAAAGTTGCGTTATGCGTGGAAGCGGAACACGTCGCCGCTGGACGCGCAAACACAACGCAAGCTGATCCAATCAGGCCAAATGACCAGCAGCGAAGGGCTCCTAGCGCTTCGCGACCGCGACTCCGGTAAATCTGTGCTCGCCCACGGCGGTTCGGTGTACTGGAACGGATATCGCAGGCGCTGGGTAATGATCTTTTTGGAAATCCATGGGTCACCATCGTTGCTCGGCGAAGTCTGGTTCGCCGAGGCCGATACTCCTCTCGGCCCGTGGCTCTACGCTACCAAAATTGCGACGCACGACCGCTACGATTTTTATAACCCCAAACAACACCCGATGTTCGATCGCGATGGTGGACGAACGATCTTCTTTGAAGGAACCTACACCAACACCTTCTCCGGCCACCCGATCAAAACACCCCGCTACGACTACAATCAAATCATGTACAAGCTGGAACTCGACGATCCCCGGCTTGCGCTGCCAGTCGCGATCTACCGGACCGATGCGGGAAAGCTGGGGCATCGCTCACAGCTTCAGCCGAGTCAGAGGCAGCCGGAGCAGACTGCATTTTTTGCCTTCGACCGAGCGGTCGAGGGCACCGTCCCGGTCTATGCAACCTCCACCGGAAGGCTTGCGCTCACAGCGCCAGCCGGCTCCCAGGATGCCACACCAAGCTTTTATGCATTGCCTGTTGAGACCTCCGATCCACCTGCTAGCGTTCATCCGTTATACGAGTTCCGAAATCGCACGACCGGTGAACGCATTTATGCGACAGACTCTGATACCCTTGGTGAGGACTACGAGAAACAAGCCGATCCGCTCTGCTTGGTCTGGCCTGATCCACTGCGGTTTAAGTGAATGCTATGAGCTGCAGTGATCTCAGTTCGTGCTCAGCGCCAGGAACCAGGCCAATCCGATCATAGCAATGGCCACCAACCCGGCCGACTGCTGCGTACTCGGCTTGCCGAGCCAACGTTCAGGTAGCCGACAGCCGACCCAGCCAAACACCAAGCCTGACCCGAAGCCGGTGACGTGCGCGGCGACATCGGTGCGTTCGCCACCCACTCCAGTAAAGGCCAGCAGTAGGATCCCGCCGATTAGCGGGCTCCAACGGAGCAACCGTTTTGTTTGCACCGGCGGCCGAGGACGCAACGCGTGGGCGACGACGATCGCTAACGCTGCGAAAACCGCGGTCGATGCACCAATCGACGTGTGGGCCGGCGGCTGGATCCAGGCGTTGATCCAATTTCCGGTTGCCCCAGCGATGACAATCGCCAACCAAGCAACGCCGCCGCCGAGGATCCGTCCGGCGAGGTAGCCGAACACGGACCCAAAAATCAGATTGGCAACCAGGTGCGCGACGTCCAGATGAAGTGTCAGCGCGGTGATCGTCCGCCACCACTGACCAGCCGTGACACTGCCGGCATGCATCCAGCCCGCCGATACCCAGTCCAGCCCGAATACCCTGCGAGCTGCCAGCGTCGCAATCGCCATGATCACGATCGCGTAAACCACAATCGCTTCCATCGCCCCTTCATAGAGCGGAATCTTAGCGTTTGGATTCAGTGGTTGATAAGGATTTTCCTGACGATAGGCAGCCAACTCCGCTGCCGCCTGCAGCGAGTCGCTCTGGCTGACAAGCAGATGCCACGCCCCCTCGCGCTCGATCGCCTGACTCGGGATCCCCACGGCAGTCAATACAAAGCGAGATTCCAAGCAGTCCTGCTGCCGTGTGGTGGTCAATACGATCGCCAAGCCCAGGGGTGCCTCATCCATGCCCCTATCCTGGGCGCAACCCGCGCCGCAGGCAATCCCCAAGAACCGCATGCGGCTAGAACGGTCTACCGCGCCCCAGCAGGGGGCAGGCAGATGCCACTATGCTTAAAACTCGCGGACCGTGTTGCCGTCGGCTCGTCCGCCGAGGTGCTGGAACGTCTGGTGGTCGACTGTCTCCGCGATGAACCTCACCGAGCCATCGACGAGCTTAAATCGCCGAACGAAGCTACCGTTTGAATCGCCAATCACTGGTACTGATTACAGGTCCAGTCTGGCCGCCGGCCACCGGCGAGTGGCGGTGTCGTGAACGCAAAGCGCAAACGGACGAGCGACCGGGCGAGAAGGCACCGCCCGAAAGAGCCGACATCGTCGCCAGTTCACCATCGATTCCTCACACCAGCTGCTGCTCTGGAAGCAGATGCAGGGGTAGAAGCAGATGCAGGGGTATTAAGGATGTCAGCGACAAATAGCAAGTTATTTGCCCAGCAGAGGTGTTTCCTATAAACTGCCTAGCGTGCAGTACAAATCCGTTCGCAAGCAGCACAGAACATGCTATCGAGCAAGAGGTGCTTCCGCCAATTGAATGGCTACCCGTTCTGGAGCGAGTATTGCGCCGGCTTGGGGTGGCACGCTCAGAGCCCCAGCGATGGGCGTGGTCGGCTGAAGCCGATCCCGAGACGCTGAGACACCGCTTGGATACCGTGCTGTTCTCAGCACGCACTTCGTTCCTCAGGGACTTGCCACCCAGAGGCTCAACGTCGCTGAGCGAAGTCATGCGCCATGAAATCCCCGGAAGAGCGCAGCAAGATTCTATCAGCCGGCACGCGTTAGCGTCCGGTTTTCGCAAACTCTTATCTGATAGCAATTAAAATATGCTTAACCTCAACCGATCTCGACTGGGCTTCCGATTGCAATTTGCGGCTCTAGTGGCACTTGTGACTGCCGGACTGTTTGCCGCTGCACAGGATCCTGCCGCTCCGTCCTCAGCGCTGCCTCACAATGAACTGCCGGCCGGTGAGCTGGGAAGGGTGATTGCGCTTGGTAAGGAGATCGTCGAAAACACGGGAAAGCATCCGCTTTCGGCTCGGTACGTCGGTAATGGACTGACTTGTAGTTCCTGTCATCTTCGCGCCGGGACCGACCCTCAAGCGGCGACATTTATTGGAGTGGCCACGGCCTATCCGGCATGGTCACCGCGGGAAAAGCGGGTGATCACACTTGAAGATCGAGTGCTGAACTGCTTCATGCGGAGCATGCATGGTGTGCGACCACCCAACGGCAGTCAGGTCTCCGTTGCTGTGACAACCTACATCACGTGGCTCTCCAGCGGTCAACGCTTGGCGATGAACCCTCAGGCGCCGCTCGGTCCACAGCATGTCCCACCGCTGGCGAGCGATGCGGCGTTGGCGGACGCCACGCGCGGTGCTTTGCTTTACAGCGACTACTGCGCCGGCTGTCATGGTGACAATGGTTTAGGAAGCGACGACGGACCGCCGGTATGGGGCGCGATGTCCTATAATGATGGCGCGGGCCTAGCGCGGATCGACAAACTGGCGGCGTGGTTAAAAGTGGCGATGCCGCTGGACGATCCGTTTCTCAGCGAGCAGGAGTCGCTCGACATCGCCGCTTATGTCAATTCGCATTCCCGCCCCCAGTTTATCCTCAAAAACCACCTGCCTGCCGCCGCCAGGCTCGGCGAGTATAATGCTGAGGATGCGGCAGCCCAACCTTAAGATCCTTCACTGAATGACTGAGGGTTCCGCAGCCGAAAGCCGATCGAATTTAAGCGATGACCGCTCCAGTCCTAACCTCCATCCAAGTAAGCTTGCCTCGATCCTTTGGACAAGCAGGGGCAGCGGACCCGATGGACCGGCCTTGGACCACCGGTTTTTTTAAAGCGCCCGTCACTGGTCCCGTTCGGCTGCGGAGGACGAACCTTGAAGGTGATGGTCAGGCCGATCGCGTCCATCATGGCGGGCCAGATAAGGCGGTGCTGGCTTATTCGGCCGAGCATTATCCCCGTTGGCGACTGGCGCTGAATCGTCCGTCACTGCCCTACGGAGCATTTGGCGAGAACTTCACGGTGGCCGGTCTGTCGGAAGCGGATGTCTGCATCGGCGATACATGGCAGGTGGGGGACGAGGCGATCGTGCAGGTGTCGCAGCCTCGTCAGCCGTGCTGGAAGCTGGCTCGGCGCTGGCGCATCAAAACGCTTGCCTGGGACGTCCAGCAGACGGGGCGCACCGGCTGGTATTTCCGCGTGCTGACCGAGGGGCGCGTTGCGGCCGAAATGCCACTCATTCTGCTCGAACGTCCGCATCCCGACTGGACCGTCGAGCGAGCCAACCGGACGATGCACCGGGAGAAGTCGAACCTCGCCGCAGCGCTGGAACTGGCGGCAGTCCCGCTCCTCTCCGAGAACTGGCAAGCGACGCTCACCCGCCGGGCCAATCAGCAGGAGTCCGATCCGCGGAAGCGTTTGATCGGCGAGAACGAATGAACCGCCAGGCACTGGCGAGGTAGTCAATCTCTGCCAGCGGAGCGTCAGGGGGTTTTGACGCGCAGGCGAGTCACCGGGCCGCGGACGACTCCGAGCGACTCGATCTCGTCGGCCACGGCGCGGGCCGAACCCTCGGCTCCTTCGTGGCTCATGATCACCAGCGGCACGATGTCATGTTCTTGATTGCTTGAGAGCGAGCCGGTTTCTCCGCCGTCGCCGCCGCCATTGCGTTCGTGCTGGATCACCGAAGCGATCGACAGCCGGTGCTTGCCGAACACGCCGGTGATCGCAGCCAGCGTCCCAGGATGGTCCTTGGCTTGCAGGCGGAAGTAGTAGCGCCCGGGCAGCTCATCGCTGTTTCGCAGGCTCACCCGCGGCGGCGAAGCGGTCGAAAACGGCTCGAGCGTCTCAAACGTCAGCCGCGTGCGCCCTACGGCCGTGTCGATCAGATCGGCGACCACGGCCGAAGCGGTCGGCATCTGCCCAGCCCCCTGGCCGTGGTAGAACACCGGCCCGACGGCGTCACCGACGACGCGCACCGCATTGAACGCATCTTGAACTTCGGCCAACGGCGTGCGGCGTTTGATCAATGTCGGTGAGACGTGCAGGTCGAGTTTGTCGCCGACCAGCTTGGCTTCGGCGAGCAGTTTGATCGCATAGCCCAACCGTGAGGCGTATCGCAGGTCGTCGATCTCGAGCTTTTCGATGCCGACTCGCGGGATGTCTTGCCAAGCGACTTGAGCCCCGAAGGCCAAGTGGGCCAGGATCGCCAGTTTCTGCGCCGCGTCGGTGCCATCGACGTCCATTGCCGGATCGGCTTCAGCGTAGCCGAGCCGCTGGGCTTCGGCGACCGCGTCGGCGTAGGGCGTATCGAACCGATCCATCTGGGTGAGGATGAAGTTGCTCGTACCGTTGAGGATCCCTTCGAGCGACTGGATGCCGTTAGCCGACAGGCACTGCGAGATGTTGGTGACGATCGGGATCCCGCCGGCGACGGAGGCCTCGAAGGCGATCGTGCGTCCGAGCTGGCGGGCCGCAGCAAATAATTCGGGGCCGTGTTCGGCCAGCAGCGCCTTGTTGGCGGTGACGACGTCCTTACCCGACTCGAGCAACCGCAGCAGAATCGTGCGCGCCGGCTCCAGCCCGCCGACCAAGTGGGCAACGACTTCGATCTCCGGATCCGCGTAGACTTCGTTGATATCCGCCGTCAGGATCCCCGCGGGCAGGTCCACGCCGCGCGCTTTGTCCAGATCGCGGACGACCGCCTTTTGCAGCCACAGGGTTCGGCCAGCGTGCCGTGCCGTGCGGTCGCCGTGGTCCAACAGCAGCTTCGCCACACCACTGCCGACGGTTCCCAGTCCCACAATCGCTACTTTCGTCTTTCGCATCAAACATCCACCCAGAATACCGCTGCGCCGTTAGTCACTCAGACGCAAGTGATACCGCGCCGCGGCATCGATCGGCCAGACGGTCACCTGGTAAAGGGGTCAGGAGGCAATTGTGCGAAGCCCCCTAAGGGCCGCTAGCGGCAATTGACTCCTGACCCCTTTACTCGAACGTTGACAGATAAAGGGGGGCCGATAGAATTCGGCTTGTGCCCGCCTGTGACCGGAGATCCCCTGCTGAACTGACGAACGATGAAGTGCCAGTACTGCGAAAAGCCGGCCACGTTTCACATCACGGAATTGATCGGTGAAGGTGGCCCGCAGGTGATGCACCTGTGCGAAGAGCACGCCCGGAGCTTCCTGGCGAAAGAATCGTCATCGCCGACGGCATCGATTGCCGGAGCGTTGGCCAAACAATTCAAGCTTGGCGGTTCGAAGCTTTCGGCCGAGGCGGAGCAGAAGGAATGCCCGGTCTGCGGGATCAGCTTTTTCGAGTTCCGCAACACCGGTCGACTCGGCTGCCCCTACGACTACACGCATTTCGAAACCGAGCTGGAGCCGTTGCTGGTCAACATCCACGACGGGTCCAGCCACAGCGGCAAGCATCCCAAACGCGCGGCGGTATCGGCGGATTCCCAGGCGCGTCTGATCCAGCTCCGCCGGGATATGGAAGAAGCGATCGAACGCGAGGATTACGAGAAAGCTTCCGAAATCCGCGACAAGATTCGGGAACTCGAAGAAGCGGGCAACCGTTAGGGCTCATCAACAAACATCCTAAGGGGCGAAATCACGGAGCTTTAGCCCAAAATTTCGCACCTGCCATTCCCCACCCGCGCTCTGGCCGCGACAATAGAGGCTTCAGGCGACTTCGTTAAGGGAGGGAGAGGACCAACGTGCAGCGAGATCAGGCATTCGATGAGCTGGCCGGACGATGTGGCGAGTGGCTGCGGGGGACCGGTCCGGAATCCGATATCGTCATCAGCAGCCGGATTCGCTTAGCTCGCAACCTGGCCGATTTCCCGTTCATCCGCCGCTGTACCGACGAGGACCGGCTGAGCATCGAACGCTCCGTGCGGGCGCGGATGGACCGGATCAGCGATTTGGCGGAGGTACGGTACATCGATGTCGAGGAACTGTCCGAGGTCGATCGACAGTTCTTGGTCGAGCGGCAGTTGATCAGCCGCGAACTGGCCGATACCGATGGTTCCCGCGCGGTAGCCATCGATCCCGGTGAGCAATTCAGCGTGATGGTCAACGAAGAAGACCATTTGCGAATTCAGGTGATGCACAGCGGGCTGGATTTAGAAAACGCTTGGCAACGCATCAACCGGCTCGATGATCTGCTCGAAGGGGCGATCACCTACGCGTTTCACCCGAAATACGGCTACCTGACGGCTTGCCCGACCAACGTCGGCACAGGCTTGCGCGTCAGCGTGATGATGCACTTGCCCGCTTTGGTGATCACGCGGCAAATCGACAAGGTGTTCCGCAGCCTACAAAAAATCAGCGTCACCGTCCGTGGGCTCTACGGCGAGGGGTCACAGTACACCGGCGACTTTTACCAGGTCAGCAATCAGATCACGCTGGGCAAGTCCGAAGCGGAACTGATGCAGCAGGTTGGCGAAGTTGTGCCGCTGCTGATCGATTACGAACGTCGAGCGCGGCAGTTCCTGGTCGAACAGAGCGAAAAGGATCTGCACGACGATGTCAGCCGCGCGCTGGGAATCCTCTGCACGGCCAAGAAGATCAGCAGCGAAGAGACGATGCACTATCTCTCGAAAGTGCGGATGGGGGTGAACCTGGGGTTGATCGAAGATGTCGCAGTCAAGACGATCAACAAGTTGTTCATCCACACTCAGCCGGCGCATCTGCAAAAACTCCGCGGCCGACTGCTCGGCTCCTCCGACCGCAATATCGAGCGGGCGACGTACTTGCAGCAACACCTCAGCGGCCAGGGCAAGCGGGAATCGGACTTGAATTGACGCTCCGCTTCCCCATCTGACTGCCCCGCTCCATCGGTTGGGCCTTCCTGCGGTATAAAAGGCAGCGCAGCGGTCGTCCGCGCTCGCGCTGACCCGATCGCAACCACCACATTCGCTCTGTGATCTACTTATTGCCCAGGGTAATATGTCCCAGCCTGATTTCACTACCTTTGCTCAACTGGCCGCCCAGTACGACTTCGTCCCGGTCTTCAGGCGCCTACTCGGCGATACCCTTACCCCGATGACCGCCTTCGCTCTGCTGGATCAAGGCGGGCCGGCGTGCTTGTTCGAAAGCGTGATCGGCGGCGAAAAAGTGGGCCGTTACAGCTTTCTGGCCGCCGATCCGATCAAGCGCGTGTACGCCGTCGGCAACCAACTGACGGTGATCGACGAAGACGGTGAAGCGGTGACGCAGCACGTGGAGGACCCGCTGGTGGCGCTCCGCGAGCATCTGCGTGCCACCGTCGCGCCGATCGATTCGCTGCCGCCGTTCATTGGTGGAGCGATCGGCTATGCGGGCTATGATGTCGTCCGCTACACGGAGCACTTGCCCGACGCCCCGGCCGACGACCGCGAGCTACCCGACCTCGATTTCTCCTTCTATCACTCGCTGTGCATCTTCGACCACGTCAGCAAGACGATCACCGTGGTCACGCTCGCCAAGGGGATCGGCGCAGCACCGCGAGACAGTTACACCGACGCCGTCCGGCGGCTCGATGAGATCACCCAGCGGCTGGCCGCGCCGCCGCCGCTGGAGATCTCGGAACTGGTCGAAACCTCGCCGGCGACCGATGGTGCGGTTGAACCGCTGAGCCAATCGGCCATCACCAGCAACTTCACGCGGCAGTCGTTCGGCGATGCCGTCCGCGCCTGTGTTCGCTACATCCACGCGGGCGACATCTTTCAGGTGGTGCCCAGCCAGCGGTTTTCGATCCCGACCGATGTCGAGCCGCTGGAGATTTATCGCAGCCTGCGGGTGATCAACCCCAGCCCGTTCATGTTCTTCGTGCGGACCGGCGACGCCGTGCTCGTCGGCTGTTCACCCGAGATCATGTGCCGCGTCGCCAACCGCGTCGTCACCGTGCGACCGCTGGCAGGCACGCGCCGTCGCGGCAAGACCGAGGCCGAGGACCGTCAGCTAGAACATGAGTTGCTCTCCGACCCGAAGGAACGCGCCGAACACGTGATGTTGGTCGACTTGGGGCGCAACGATGTCGGCCGCGTCGCTAAGTTCGGCACCGTCGAATTGACCGAAGTGATGGTGGTCGAGCGTTACAGCCACGTGATGCATATCAGCAGCGAAGTCCAAGGTGTGCTCCGCGATGAACTCGATGCCTTCGACGCCCTCAAGGCTTGCCTGCCAGCCGGGACCGTTTCGGGAGCCCCTAAAGTGCGGGCGATGCAGATCATCGACGAAATCGAGCCGCACCGCCGCGGACCTTATGGCGGCGCCGTCGGCTACTTCGACTACCGCGGCAATATGGATACCTGCATCGCGCTGCGGACGATGGTCATCAAGGACGGCATCGTCCATGTGCAGGCCGGTTGCGGCGTGGTAGCCGATAGCGATCCCGATGCGGAATACGAGGAAACGGTCAATAAAGCCAAAGCGTTGATCAAAGCGATCGATGTGACGGCCAGCCGTTTGGCCAGCCCCGAACACGGTTAACAAGTGGGCTCCAAGTAAAACGGGTTCAGCTCAGGTGTGGCCTGCGACCCGGAGCCAAGCCAACAGGGCAGCGGCTGCCACAATCAATATGAAGGTCGCTTCGGTCACTCGTTTGGCTAACAAATCACTGGGGACCATGAGAATCCTTGGTTGTTGATTCGGCATCAGACCTCGGCGGTTCACACCATGTTGAACCGTTCGGCGCGGATTTGTTGGAGCGCCACCCCGATCTCCAGCAGGGCCTCTTCGGCGGCATCCATCAGCGGTTCGGGGCCACAGATAAAGAACGACCACTGTCGTTCTTGCTCACCGAGATGGCGTTCCAGCAGCTCACGATCGACATAGCCGGTTTCGCCCTCCCAGTCCGCATCAGGATCGCTGAGCACATGCACCACCCGCAGGTCTAAATCCTGTTGTAATTCGGCCAACTCCTTGCGAAATGCAATTTCTTTTGTATTCGAGTTACCATAAATCAATAATAGTGGGCGGCGATCCTGCCGATCGCGCAGACTTCGCAACATGCTGATCGCCGGCGTGATCCCGATCCCGCCCATGATGAACACCGCCCCACGAGCATCGTCAGTCAGAACAAACGTGCCATAGGGGCCCTCGAGAAACGCTGGTGTTCCGACATCAATATTCACCAGACGTGATGTAAAATCGCCGGTCTCCTTGGCGGTAAACTCGATCCGCTGGGGCGCATCCTGATCGCTGGATGAGAACGAAAACGGATGCTGTTGCAATGTAAAGGGAGTTTCGCCAACGGTCAGCCAGGCGTATTGGCCCGCTCGAAACTTCATCCCTGGATGTCCGACCGGTTCGAGCACGACTGTCGTCGACGCACCGCGTTCCTCGCGGACCTCCGCCACTTGATAAGGCCGGCGGCGCATCCGCCAGGGACGCACCAACCGCACGTAGATCAGCAACGTCACTGCCGTGCAGCCCACAGCCAGCAAGAGCATCCGCTTGCCCCAGTCTTCAACATAGTGCCCCACTTGCCAGGCGTGCGCCATTCCGACCACCACAACGCCAGCCGCTAACGCCGCGTGGCTGATCCGCCACCACTCATAACTTAGCCCAAACGCCGTCCGCCAAACGGAGAGGACGATCAGCAGAACCATTGCGACACTCGCCAAAATCAAAAACACCGCGCGCAGAAAATTGACTCGCGGATCAAGAAATTCCAAATACTTGGAGTCCAGCAGCATCGGGATCAGCGGGTGAGCGACGAGCAAGCACAGCAGCAAGATCCCGATGTGCCGATGAAATTGCAAGATCACATCGACGCCAAACGGCTGCCCAATGCGTGCGAATCGGCCCGTCAGCAAAAACTGGATGCTGATCATCAGCAGGAGCGCAAAGCCGAGAAAGACGCTGAACTCCATCCAGAAGCCGCGCGCTGGCGGTACATCACCAGCCATGAACAACACGATCGGCGTAAGAACTGCAAGCAGATAGAGCAGCAGCCAAGTGACACTTTTGATCATTGCGCTGCTCATGGAACCGACTATCCTTCCGCTCATTTTTTGGTTCTTCCGCGAATTGCGTGGCTCATCACTTTGGACGTGGACGCTGATCCTCTGGGTGGCACGTCCCTGAGGAACGAAGGGCGTGCTGCGGAGAACTGTGGGAAAACCATGGAATGTCGTGTCGACTCGGTATCTGTTGCAGGAAACCACGCCCATCGCTGGGGCACTGGGCGTGCCACCCAACACTCGCTCCGAGATAAGCAGCCATTCAATCAGCGGAAGAAGTCCCTTTTTATTGTTTTACATAAATTTCGGGTGCTTGGACCTGGCTAGGCTGCTCTTTGGCGAGCATTAAAAATTCGTCGATGCAGGGCGGACAGCAAAAGGTGTAACGTTGGCCACCGATGATCCAGCCACAATCAGGATTCGCCTTCGTGCGCGTGACCGGGCACAAGTCGTCGCCGGGCTTGGGAGCAAAGTCATGCTTGGCCTTGAATCCGATGAATGCTTCGGAGGCGGTCAGCGCGCCATTGGCTTGAATGTCGGCGGCTGTATAAAGCCCGCCAGGTTCTAAATATAACTCCCGCTCCGCCTCATCCTGAACCTTGTCCGGCATCGGCGGCTGATGTGATGCTTCGGTCGGCCAGGCAAACCCTAAGCGGTACCGCCGCCCCTCGATCCGCAGCGCTGCGATGGTCACCTTGATCGGCCGGCCCGAGAACTGGGCAGGCAACTGTCCAACGAACAGTGATGTGCGGCCCGGCGCGTCACCGGGTTGCGCCTGCGGTCGCAGCGGCACCGAGATGACTTCCGCATCGCCACCATCGACGTACGCCACCAATTCTTGCGACTGGACATCGACAACCTCGCTCGGCGAGCGGCCGAGCGTCATCAGCCGCAACACGCCTCCGCGTTCAATCAACACCTCCGCATGATACCGGTCGCGATCCAGTGAAAGGAGGACTCCACCCTGTGCTCCGCTTGTGTGCTCGTGCTCCTGAACCGTTTGTGCATCAAAGGACCGGGTGTAAATCCATAGTCCCACGATCAGCACGACGGCCAGCGCCAGGACACCGTCGGCCGGTGTTAGCGTGTTCGCTGGCCGACGCGGCGCGGTTGCTTCAGAATCGGATGGCTGAGTATGCATTACTGACTATAAAGGTAAGCGATCATGTCGCGAGCTTCGGAATCGCTGACGCCCAGATTCGGCATCGCAGTCAAAGGATTGATGTGCTGCGGTTGCTGGATCCACGCGGCCAGGTCATCAGGTGTATTGCGCAGCACCCCGGCGATATACATCTGATGCACTAGATCCTCAAGCTTGGGGCCAACTCGCCCCGTCGCCTGACGAATACCTGGAATGACGTGACAGGCACCACAGCCATAAGCGGTGAGCAGTTCCTTGCCGCGGCCTGCGTCGGCTTCGCCCAGGGGCCACTGTGGATCGACGGGGAATCGCTGCATCCCGCGGCTTCCGAAGTCAAAAGCGATCGCACCGGCCATGCAGAGGCCAAGCACAATTAATCCGAGTGTAAAGCGACTCCACTGCGCATTCATTGTGTCACCATCCCTCCGAGCAGCGGCGGAGGAAGTGTACCGGCCCGTTCTTCCAGTGCCTTAGCGAATAACACGATTGCAACCACCACATAGGTGAGACAGGCGGGCATCCACATGATCAGCCCAGCGATCTGCTGGTCTTCCAACGCCGTCAGCCCCCACCAATGCGTGCTCTGTTCATAGGCAGGGTACCAGGCCGTCGGCGCCAGGGTCATCAACACTCCCAGCACCGTTGCATGTAAGGTGGTCGTAAACAGGTAGAGCACCGCCAGGCCACCGCTGAGTGTCTGCCGCGCAGCCGGATCGAGTAGCACGCGCCAAAACAAGCAAGCCGAAGTGAAAAACGTCAGGTGCTGCAAGTCGTGAATCCAGGGGTCGCGAAGCGCCGCTTGATACAATTTCGGCATGTGCCAAACCCACGTCATCATCGCATACAACGACCAAACGATCAGCGGGCTCCAAAACCATCGCCGGCGATTTCCGATCGCGCGGCGAACCTGCATGACAACGCGGCGGGCCGCTGGAGAGAGACCGCACGAGCAGATCAACCCTGGGGCTGCGATCATTAGCAGCGGTGCAGCCACGGTCATCAAGAGCATGTGCTGGACCATGTGCGCCCAGCCGAGTTGTTCACCCAGGGGGTCCAGCGGTGAAACGAGCGCAAGCATCAGGACCAGCATTCCGATCGCAAACGCGCCCGCTCGCCAGGGTGCAATCAGTCGCTGTCTTGTCGTTTCCACGTCGACGTTGTTCGTCATCCGCTCCATCCGTCGTCGTTGTAATTTCCTCCAGCCGCGGTCGTAGAGCCAAAGCATCAACATCAGGTTCAGCAGGATCACCGGATCCCAATTCCAATCATGCCAGCCGACGGCACGATCCAGCGGCGCACCATGGGCCAGCGCGTCGCTCGGGCATAGTACGCCTGCAGCAAGAACAAATAAAGTCAGGCCCAAAACATGCCGAGTGCTGCCCCCCAACATTAGCACTCCTTTAAAAAATAGAGGATTGGCAAACTCTGCACAGCGATGATGAATACGAACAGAGCACTGCTCCATAATCCAACCCGAGCCAAAAACTTATTGGTGCCCCTTGTGTCGTAGACGTCCGCGGAATCTCCGGTCTCGGTCACGCCTTCATCACGCTGATTGGCGTGATAGACTACCCAAGTCGCCGCCACAGCCACCAGCAGAGCCACGACGCTGAGCGCGATCAGCGACCAGGCAATGGCGGTGATGCCGAGAAACTGATAGCGGTGCAGCCCCGAAATGCAACCCCATTCAGCGATGATCGAGGCGGCAACGAGGTGGACGAGCCATGCAATCGCTCCGCCGAACAGCCCGAAGCCCACTCGCGGTCGCTCAACTTCAGGGAGGCTGGCTGCGGCGGTCATCTAACATCTCCTGCGGTCAAAGGGGCTTAAAGCAGGTAGGGCGACAGGTACAGCGTGGTAAACACCAGCGCAGCGATCACCGCCGCAACCGTCCAAAACATCGTCGTAATCTCTAAGTGCAATCTCAGGTGGACGTGGTCACGTGGATGGGAGCGGCCCAGTCGCAGCAAGACGCTACCGGTGAGCGCCAACCCGACGAGCACCATCAATGCCATCGCCCCGCTCAGCACGAAGTACAGCGACCCATACGCGTTGGTCTGGTGGGTAAAATCCACCTCCAGCCAGTCCCAGATCTGCAATCCTAAGTACGCTGCGGCAATGATGATCGCCGCCGCATACCGCAGTCGCGCACCGCCTTGATCGTTGTCCCGGAAGCGGCTCATCCCCCATCGCTGGCAGAAGGCCGCTCCGACTAGCGCTGCGTAGGCCGCACCTCCTAACCATAGCTCTGGCCGCGCGAGTCCCTCCTGAGGCCACTGCTCCGAAAACAACCGAATATAGAAGTAGGAATAGAAGAGTGCAGCGAAGCCGGAGCCGACGATCGACAGCAGGCCGACCATTCCCCACCAGGCGACTGACGAACTTCCGGACGACATGACTGGCAACCCAGTCCTGGAGGGCAAATCGCTTTCACGCAGCAATTTGAGTGTTGCTTCGCGCGGCAGCAACCAGATCGCCAGGCACGCCACCAGCACGGCACCGCCAAACGCCGACATGATGTAGGCCTTCGCCAGCACCCCAATTGCGGCCACTAAGGTTCCAATCGCTGTCCAGAAGGGAATGTAGGTGGAGCCAGGCAGAAACTGGATTGCCACCGGGCGTGTATCGGTCGCATCGGTGACGAGCGTGCCACGCCAGAACTGCGGCTCATCGGCCAACTCTTCGCGCAGTTGCAATAACGCCGTCAACTCGTTCGATGCTGCGGGGGCGGGATCCCAGAGCGGGTGCCGCCCTGTCACAATCGGAAACTCACGAAAATGAAAGTCAGGCGACGGCGAAGCAATCGACCATTCCAGCGTGTCAGCGTCCCAGGGATTATCGCCTGCCTCAGGACCTCGTTTCAGGCTGTACACCACGTCGACGAGCATCACCACCACACCGAGACCGAGCAGACCGGCGCCACAGGTAGCGACGAGGTTGTAACCATCGAGCTCCAGCGAGCGCGGGTAGGTGTAGACCCGCCGCGCCATTCCCAAAAACCCCATGATGTGCATCGGGAAGAACGTCAAATTGAACCCGATGAAGGTCAGCCAAAAATTGAGTTGTCCCAGCCGCGGTGACAACAGCTTTCCGGTCATCTTGGGCAGCCAGTAATAGATGCCGGCGAAAATCGGAAACAGCACACCGCCGATTAGCACATAATGAAAATGAGCCACTACAAAGTAGGTGTCATGGATCTGTTGGTTGAAGGGGACGATCGCTACCATCACTCCGGTCAGGCCGCCAAGCACGAATAAAAATAGAAATCCAAGCGAAAATAACAGCGGCGCTTTGAACTGCGGGTTGCTCCCCCAGAGGGTCGCGATCCACGCGAAGACTTGCACCCCACTGGCCAGGGCGATCATCAAACTGGCTGCGGCAAAGAAGGTCATCGAGACCGTCGGCAGACCGGCGGCGAACATGTGATGGACCCACAAGCCGAAACTGACAAAACCGGTTACCAGAATCGCTACTGCGATCAGCACATAACCCACCACCGGCCGGCGAGCAAATACCGGAATCACCATCGAAATGATGCCCGTGGCCGGCAGAAACATGATGTAAACTTCGGGGTGCCCGAAGAACCAAAACAAGTGCTGCCAAAGCAGGTTGTTGCCACCGCGATTGACATCAAAGAAGCTGGTGTTCAATGTCCGATCCAGCTCCAATAACACCGTGGCGGTCAATAGCACCGTGAATGCGACCAGGATCATCACGCCGATCACCAGCAGCGTGAGGACCAATAGCGGCAGTCGGCCGAGCGTCATCCCGGGGGCGCGGAACTTAAGGATGGTCACCACAATCTCGACCGCCGCTGCGAGCCCAGCGACTTCGACCAAGCTCAGCCCCAGCAACCAGAAATCGGTCGACATGCCGGTGAATCGCGAGGTCGACAGCGGCGTGTAACCAAACCAACCGACGTCCGGAACGGCCCCGAACAAAAAGCTGGTGTAGAACAACACGCCGCCAAACAGGTACACCCAGTACCCGTACGCGCTCAGCCGCGGGAAGGCAAGGTCGCGAGCGCCGATCATCATCGGCAACAAAAACATCGCCAGCCCTTCCAGAAACGGCACCGCGAACAGAAACATCATCGTCGAGCCGTGCATCGTGAACAGCTCGTTGTACGTTTGCGGACCGAGAAAATCGTTATGAGAAACCGCCAATTGGATCCGCATCAACAGCGCCAGCAGACCACCGAGCAAAAAAAAGATGAACGCGGTGATCATGAACCGCATGCCGAGAATCCGGTTGTTCACCTCCGACAATACACCGGGAAAGCCGGTGGCCGGAGCCCAGGTCTGATGCAGTTGCTGTTCGGATTCTGGCGTACGCGGCACAGGCAGCCTCCTACTTCAAACTTTCAAGGTATGCGATCAGAGCCTGAAAATCTTCGCTTTCGATATGCGTATGCGGCATCAGGTTGCCGGGCTTGAGCGCTTGCGGGTTGGAAATCCAACCGCTCAGGTTACCACGATTATTCGGCAGCAGCCCGGCGCCGAGCGTTTGCCGGCTCGCCAGGTGCGTTAGGTCGGGCCCGCGAATGCCGACCGCTTCGCTGCCGGCGATGCTATGGCAGTTGTGACAGGTCGATTCAAAGAACACCTCGCGCCCGCGGCGAACGAGTTCGGTCTCCTCAACCGCTTCAGGCTGCTGGCGGTCCGCAACCCACTGATCGAACTCCGCGCGTGGTGAGGCAACCACGACCAACCCCATCAGCGCATGCTGTACGCCGCAATATTCGGCGCACTGGCCGCGAAAAACCCCTGACCGTTCCGCTGCCAGCCAAGTGACATTGATCTTATCGGGCAGCAGGTCCATCTTGCCTTGTAAGTTTGGCACCCATAGACTGTGAATCACATCGGCGGATACGAGCTCAACACGTACCGGTTCGCCAACAGGGAGATGGATTTCATTAGCAGTAATGATCCCATGGTCAGGATACTCCACTTCCCACCACCACATGTGACCGGTCACACGAACGGTCATTTCTGTCCGCGGCATCTGTAAGGCGACTTGTGCTCGCAGGGTGGCCACCAGCAGCCCGAACAGGATCATGGCGGGCAAGACGATGCCGCAAACGACGATGAACTTGTTTCCGATCGGCGAGCGTGGTACAGGCTGGCGTGATCGTGGAGCAATCGCCAAGGCCAATAGAATCATCACGGCGACAAACACCGCAGTGCAGACTCCAAACAAGACCCACCACAGCCAGGCGATATGCTCCGATGCCGGACTGGCCGGATGCAGCACCGACTGATTGTGTTCGCTGTGGCAGCCGGTTAGCAGCACCACCGCAACGCTTGCAAGAGCTGTCCCAACCCACCAGTCATAGCCGCAGCGCGTACCGATTGCCCGCCTGCTATGATTCTCCGAGATGCGGCCGACCGGCGGTGTGGGACCTGATATCACCATGTGAACGCATTCCTCATGGTTGCAATGGGAAGGTTTGAACGACATGGCAGAACTCAACCAGCGCCGTCAGTTCATCCTCATTCAAGCGGCCTTTATAACTCGGCATCGCCACACCCGCGGGCGGCTGCAGAATGTACTCCTGGATCTTGTCCCGCGACATCTGGCCTTGCAGCGACGCGAAATCGACAGCCACCTTGCGGCCGTGACCGGCGACGGGATGACAACTGTTGCAGCCGTACTGGGCAAACAGTATCCGTCCGCGTTCCGCCGCTGGCGGCAATTCCATGCCCACCGGGACCGGCGGTGGTTCGGCATCCGGCCAACCGGTGAACGTCGAGCGGCGGCGGTAATCGGTGAGCCCTAAGATCAAGATGACAATCAGGATGACCAGCGCCACCCAGAGCGGACGTTTGCGGACGCCACGTACGGGACTGCGGTCGGCAAACGGCAACAGAAACAAGAATCCAAACACAGCCAGTGGAAAAACGACCACAAACCAAGGGGCGATCTTCGGAGGCAACAGGGCGATCATCCCGCTGAGCCACCAGAACCACCATTCTTCGGACGGGATCGAAGCCTCGGTTAAATTGGCTTCGGAAAACAGCTTCGAAGGCCCAAGGATCAAGGTCAACGCGATGACAATCCCCAGCACCAGCGTAGCGGTCAGTCCCGACTTGAAGACGGTAACGGGGTAAAACGTTTCGCCATGTTCCTGTGATTCCTTCTCTTGATCATAGAGCTGTTTTTGTTCTTCGGCGGAGTGCACCGGTTGTTTACGTTCGGCGCGGGTGATCGTGCCGCGGACGACGACCAGATAGACATGAAAGGCGACCATCAAGAACATCATCAGCGGCACAATGAGCACGTGAAAGCCATACAGCCGCGTCAAGGTTGTTGGGCCGATGTCGGGGCCGCCTTGGACAAGCATCACCAGCGACTCGCCGATCAGCGGGACGCGGACGAGCATATGCAGCATCACACGAATGCCATGGATCGCGCGCTCGTCCCAGCGCAATAGGTAACCGGTGTAGGCCATCAACAAAATGCATAAGAACAGCACGACCCCGGTCAACCAAGTCCCTTCGCGCGGCGACTTATAACCAGCAAACAGGATTTGGCGCAGCAGGTGAAACGTGACGACTACCATCATCGCTCCGGCCGACCAATAATGCAGGCCGCGGATCAACCAGCCGAGCGTCTGTTTTTCCGTGATGTAGACGACGCTTTGGTAAGCCGAATCGGCAGCCGGGGAATAGGTCAGTGCGAGCACCGCGCCGGTGACCACTTGAACGCCCAGCAAGGCCAATAGCGTCGAACCGTCACCGCTGTACCAGTGCGCCTGCGGCACCCGGCGATTCAGCAGTTTGTCATAGACCGGCTGCAAGGCAAATCGATCGACCACCCACGCGCGGACCTTTGCGACCATCGCCAATCCTCTTAGGTCATCGGGGGCAGGGAATACAGATCGATTTCCAGTTCGCCCTCACGAACCCGGTTGACGTAGCGGTACAGCGGTTTGCTCGGCGGTCCCGCCATCGGTTTGCCATCTTTGCCAAAGATGCCGCCGTGACAGGGGCAGAAGAAGCACTCGCTGCCGGCATCGAACACCAGCGGGCAACTCAGGTCGGTGCAATTGCGGGAATAGACGACGACATCATCTTCGCTGCGGCGAAAGACGTAGACTGTTTTGCTTTCGAGCGAACGCGCCCAATCGTCGCGGCCGACTTCAACGATCGCCGGCTTGACGGTCCCGAGCGGAAAATCTTCTAGCCGGCCAGCGTGCCGCCACTGCTCGCCGCGGCGCGGCCGCCAAGCAGGACTGATGGCCGCCAACAGTGCAGGGATGCCGACGACCGCGGCCAGCGCCGCACCGCCCCCCTGGATCAGTACGGACAGCCATTTCCTGCGATCGAACATGCTTTCCTCGGCGCTGCGGGTCCTCCAGGGCGGTTCATTTGCGAGCAGCAAACAACCGGGCGAAGCAGAGAGCAAGGAGCGTGCCAAAGTGGGATTACGTGTTCGGTTATCTGCGAGCGAGCAAGCGGCGATCCTTGCGGCCGCGTTGACTCAGCATAGGGCGGTTGAATTTGAACGAGTGTTCCTTTCGGAGCATGTCAGCAATCACCGAGGCGAGCGCTCACTACAAGCCCGAAGCGCCAGCGAGTGACCGACAGTACAAGCCCGACGCGCCAGCGAGTGACCGACAGTACAAGCCGGACGCGCCAGCGAGTGACACACCGCCATCACAATGTCCCATTGCGCCCCGTAGGCCAAGCCGAACCACTCGCTTGCGCTTCGGGCTTGTATGAGCGCCGAACCACTCGCTTGCGCTTCGGGCTTGTATGAGCACGCCTGACGGGAGCTTTCTGCCAAACCCTGATCGAGCCGGCCACTTCCGCTGATGCCGCGGCTCATGATGCCGAACGACTCTCTCCGGTATGCTTAGGTTGCGTTCCGTGCCAGCGCCGCGTCGACGATGGCTTTGGATTTGGCCAATCCTTCGCGGGCGACTTCTAAGGCATCACGCTTCCAGTATTCAGGGTTGAATAGCTCGAGTGAAAAGAAACCTTCAAAACCGCCACGCAGCAGCATTGCGATGACTTCTTCCAACGGGCAGACGCCGTCGCCCGGGAACACGCGGTGGGCGTCCTGAATCGATTCACGCGGCGGATCAGCCGGATAATCGTTGATATGAAAGACGTGCATCCGCGCCGCTTCGATCATCCCCAGCCCCGCAAAGTCGCTGCCGCCTTTATAAATATGATAGAAGTCGGGGAGCACGCAGGCGTCCGGGTGCTCCGCGGCAACGGCCACGAAGGCGAGTTCGCTGAGCCGGCTGAGCGTTTTGGAAAAACCCCATAATTCCAGTTGCGGCACGACACCCTGCTGCCGCCCGACTTCGAGCAGATCGCGATACCGCTCGCCGATCGTCTGCAGCGGTGGCCCTTCGCTGTTTTGAGCGCCAACGGGCGGAGCGGCGATCCGCTTGCCGCCGATCTGGCGAAGCAGCTCCATGTCGCGGCGAGCTTCATCCAAGCCCGCTTGGCGAGCCGCCGGGTCGTCGACGATCCACTGCGCAAAGCCGATCGCGCTCTCTACGGTCAACCCGGCATCGTCGATCTGCTTTTTCAGTTCGCCGAGGTCCCCGCCCTGCTCGACATACTTTTTCAGGTCGCCGATCCACGGCTCGATCGCGTCGTAACCAGCCTCGGCGCTGACCCGCACTTGCTCGGGCAGCGACAGACCTTGGCCGCGGATCGTGCTCATGTTCAAGCAGTACCGCGGTTTTCGCTGCTTACGGGTCAGGCTGCTGGCATCAGCGGCTGCGGCGGGCGAACCAGCGACCGGCGATGTCAAGCCTGCGGCAACAGTGGCGACGGCGGTCGCGGCAACAAACTCTCGGCGATTCATCAGCGTTGGGAGGGCAGGAAGGGGAAGCGGATGGAAAAGCGATCACGCAGTATAACCAGCCACACGTTTACTGCTGGGCGGCCCAAGCCGCGGCGGCAGCCTGACGCACCTGCTGCATACTGAGTTTCCATTTCTCAGCCGCGTCGCGGGCGTCCTCGTACTCGACCATCATCCGCTGCTGGCCGGCGGCGAGCTGCACGACTTTCGCCCGCAAAGCGCCGTAGCCGGTTTCCAGCGTGATGCTGTGGCGAATCAGCTTGCGGCGGCTGGCGCTGTGGCGGCGAACACCGATGGTGGTCGTTTCACTCAGCAGGATGTGCTCCATCGCCACCGCGCGGGACGGAGCACAAACAACGGTCAACTGCACGCCGCTGCGGCCTTTCTTCATCACGCACGGGGTTTGGTAGACGTCCAGCGCGCCAGCTTCGAGCAACCGCGCGGCGCAGTGCGCCAAATCCTCGGGTGCCGAATCATCGACGTTGGTTTCCAGCACCGCGACGTGATCGAACTCGCTGGGGATCAGTTCGGCATTGACGCTCGGATCCTCATCGGCCTCGGACTGGCCCAGCGCGATCCGCAGCACGTTGGCTTGTTCGGGCAGGTCCATCGTGCCGGCCCCGTAGCCAACCGCTTCGAGCCGCATCGACGGCAGCGGCCCAAAACGGCTGACCATCGCCTTAAGGATCGCCGCCCCGGTCGGTGTCGTCAGCTCGCGCTCGATGCTGCTGGCGGCGATCGGAATCCCGCAGAGCAGTTCCGCCGTGGCCGGAGCGGGAATCGAGACCAACCCGTGAGCGATTTTGACGCTGCCGCAACCGGTCGGCACGGCCGACGCTTCGTAGCGGTCGATCTCCAGGAAGTCAAAACCGATGGCGGCGCCGACGATATCGGCGATTGAATCGATCGCCCCAACCTCGTGGAAGTGCACCTTCTGGATCGTCGTGTTGTGCATCTTGGCTTCGGCCTGGCCGATGAGCGAAAAGATGCGTTTAGCCAGCTCACGAGCTCCAGGAGTCAGTTCGCTGCCGGCATCGATCATCGCTTCGATGTGGTGCAGGTGGCGGTGAGCGTGTTCGGGCGGGTGCTCGATGTCGATTTTGACCGCGCGAAAACCTGATTTCTTGATCACGTCGGAGCGGATTTGCACCTGGCCGAGCCCCATCGAGGCGATGCCGGCTTGAATTCGCTCCAGCGGCACCCCCAGATCGATCAGGGCGCCCAGAACCATATCGCCGCTAATACCGCTGAAACAGTCAAAGTATGCAACTCGCAAAACCGATCTCCCTGAAAAGTGCTTGCCGGTCGGCGGCGTGAACCATGGATGAACCGCTGCAGTGGTAACAGACGTGGGGCCAACGTGCGATCACCGAGCAGCGAAACCAAGCTCTGATTTTAGGCTCTGGCACGAGCACAATCACATCGTGCTCGTGCTCAGTGAAACGGTGCTCGTGCTCGAAACGGAGCAAACATGACCGCAGCAAACTGTTGCGGTTGATGCTCCGCTAGACCATTGCTCGCCAGCGGACCAGTCGCTACAATCTCGCCTCCCGCTTGCGGAGATGACGTGGACCGATTGTCCTTGCCGGCCGATCGGACGCCAATGTACTGTCCGCTCACCCGAATAAGCATCTGAATCCAGTCCCGCAAACGTGAGATTCTCGCCATGAAAGTTGTCAGCAGCATCGGTTCACTCAAGCACCGGCACCCCGACTGCCAAGTCGTCCGCCGCCGTGGTCGAATTTACGTGATCTGCAAGAGCAATCCGAAGTTCAAAGTCCGCCAAGGCAACGCTAAGAGCAAGCGCACCCGCCGCTAAGTTCGTGAGAGCCGGACGCTCACGCGTGCCGGCTGATTGAATTTTGCCAAATTGCGTGTCGAGTGTCGCTTAACGATTCCATCTGCGTCCGCGGCTGCCGAGTTCACAACCTCAAGAATATCGATCTGGATATTCCCCGAGGCCAGTTGGTGGTTTTCTGTGGACTTTCGGGCAGCGGCAAAACCAGCTTCGCCCTCGATACGCTCTACGCCGAGGGCCAGCGCCGCTACATCGAAAGTTTTTCGGCCTACACGCGGCAGTTCCTGCAGCGGCTCGATAAGCCGGATTGTGATCTGATTCAGGGCATTCCGCCAGCGATTGCGGTCACCCGTGCTGGTGCCTGGCGGACCAGCCGCAGCACCGTCGGCACGGCGACGGAAATCGCCGATCATCTGCGACTGTTGTTTGCCAAGGTCGCCAGCTTGCGGTGCCACGTCTGCGGCCGCGAAGTCAAGAGTTACGACCCGGGCTCGGTCGCCGCAGAAATCCTGTCGCTGCCCCACTCCGCGCGGTTGATGATCGGTTTTGAAGTGCATTTGCCCGACCGGCAACAAGCGAGCGAGATCTTGCTGGGGCTGCAGCAGGAAGGTTACCAGCGGCTGGTCGTCGGCTCGCGCCAATTCCACCTCTCGGATTCCGATCGCAGCGAACTGGCCAAGGCCGTCGCAAGAACCGGCGTCGATGCGATCGTGGTGGTCGATCGACTGACCGGCGAGAGCGATCTAGGGCGAATTACAGAGTCGCTAGAAACGGCGATGAGCGAAGGCTACGGCAAAGCGATCGTGCTGCTCGATCCCGCGAGTCTCGGTGACGTTGCAAGTCCGGAGTCGGCGCCGGCGGAGCCGGCGGACTGGGTCAGCACTTCGCCGCGGGTCTCGATCGATGCACGCGACTGGATTCAAGCGGCCTTCAGCCAACAGCGCCGCTGTGATCGCTGCGACATCGATTTTCCCGAGCCTTCGCAGCGACTGTTTAACTTCAACCAGCCGCTCGGCGCGTGTCCGCTGTGCGAAGGGTTTGGCGACATCGTCGAAGTCGACATGGACCTCGTCGTGCCGGACCCTGAACTGTCGCTGCGGGAAGGCGCAATCGCTCCGTGGCGGACGCCGGCGTATAGCCATGAGCTCGATGAACTGCTGGCGCTGGCGAGCGATTACGATGTACCGGTCGACGTGCCGTTTAACGCGCTCAAGAAGAAGCACCTGAAACTGATTCAAGCAGGCGTGCCGCAGCGGAAGTTCGGCGGCTTGAACGGCTTCTTCGCCTGGCTCGATCGCAAGAAGTACAAGATGCACATCCGTGTGTTCTTGTCGCGGTACCGCAGTTACCGCCGCTGTCCGCAGTGCCATGGCCAGCGGCTCAAGCCCGAAGCGCTCGCCTACCGCCTCGGCGGCAAGAACATGGCCGAGCTGGCGGCGCTCCGCGGCGAGGAAGCGGCCCGGTTTTTTGCCGAGTTGCAGCTCGATGCTCACCAGCAGCAGATCGCCCGTGAGCCGCTGGAGCAAATTTGCCACCGGCTCCGTTACCTGAGCGAAGTCGGCCTGTCGTACCTGCAGATCGATCGCACGCTGCGGACGCTCTCCGGCGGTGAGACGCAGCGAGTGACGCTCACCGGAGCGCTCGGCAGCGCTCTGGTCAACATGCTCTACGTGCTCGACGAGCCGACCGCGGGGCTGCATCCCCACGACGTCGACCGCCTGCGCGACGCGATTCTGGCGCTGCGCGACCGCGGCAATACGGTGGTGGTGGTCGAGCACGAAGAAACGCTGATTCGGGCCGCGGATCGGCTGGTTGAGATCGGACCAGGGGCGGGCGAAGCGGGCGGCCGAGTCGTGTACGAAGGCGACTTGCAAGGCATGCTCGCCAGTGAGCAGAGCGTGACCGGCGATTTTCTGGCCGGTCGGCGCGGCGGCAGCTTGATCGGCCGCACCCCGCGGAGGCCACGCGGCTTTCTGACCTTGCAGGGAGCCAGCGGCAACAACCTGCAAAACATCGATGTCGCGTTTCCGCTGGGCGTGCTCTGCCTGGTGACCGGCGTTTCGGGCAGCGGCAAAAGCTCGCTCGTGCACGACACGCTCTACGGCGCCATCCAGCGCCGCCTCAACCAGCCGTGCGAGACGCCGCTGCCGCACACGGGCGTGCTGGGGATGAGCGGGATTCGCAATTGCGAAAAAATTGACCAGTCGCCGATCAGCCGCAGCCCGCGGAGCAACCCGGTGACCTACGTCAAAGCGTTTGACGCGATCCGCAAGGTGTTCAGTGAGAGCGTCGAAGCGCGGACCCGCAACTTTGGACCAGGGCACTTCAGCTTCAACAATGAACTCGGCCGCTGTGCAACCTGTGAAGGCGACGGACAACTGCAGGTCGATATGCAGTTCCTCGCTGATGTAGCGATGCAGTGCCCGGTTTGCCGCGGAACGCGTTATCGCGATGAGATCCTGCAAGTCCGTTACCGCGACCGTTCAATCGCCGATGTATTGGCGATGACCGTACGGACCGCGCACACCTTCTTTCGCGGTCACGACAAAGTCCGTGAGCGGTTGCAGCGGCTGCTCGATGTCGGCCTCGATTACCTCGCCCTCGGCCAAGCGGCCACGACGCTCTCCAGCGGTGAAGCGCAGCGGCTGAAGCTGGCGGCGTTCCTCACTGCCAGCTCGCGGAAGCCGACATTGTTCATCCTCGACGAGCCGACGACGGGGCTGCATTTCGCCGATGTCGTCCGGCTCTACGATTGCTTCGATGCACTGATCGCCGATGGTCATTCGCTGATCGTCGTCGAGCACAACCTGCAATTGATTCAGGCGGCGGACTACATCATCGATCTCGGGCCAGGAGCCGCCGATGACGGCGGCCGCATCGTGGCGACCGGCACCCCGACTGAAGTCGCCCAGGCGCCGCAGTCCAAGACCGGCGCAGCGTTAGCCGCAATCAAGCAGGCATAGCAGGCATAGCAGGCATAGCAGGCATAGCAGGCATAGCAGGCATAGCAGGCATAGCAGGCATAGCAGGCAGACGCCGAGTCTCATGCCCTGCGACTCCCTCAGGTGTGCTTAGAACCTATAAAAATCCGTCGGATCAGGCTTGTTTCCCGCCCCGCATCGGGGGACAATCACCCTATCCTGTCGACCCCCTCAAACTGGAATAAGAGCACCGATAAGTGTTACCCCCGGAAGCCAGTCTGGGATAGTGACAAGTTACCCAACCGATCCATGAGACCGAAATGAACTCATAGGTCGCTCGAATATCGAGGTCAGATGTGATGAACACGGTTCACATTTTTTACAGCCGCGATCGATTTCGGTCCGAGGAGCACCTTTCTCGCTTCGTCGTTCCGACGTATACGGATGATGGCGAAATGATCGAATCCGATTTTATGCGGGAGATCGACCTTTCCAGTGCTTACGAGCCCATGGCGATCGAGCGTGAGTTCTACTCCCAGCCAACGGAACTGTTGTCTGCGCTGTGCGGATTCTCATACTTCGATCAGTTCCGCATCGAGCGCACTGATTCAACAAACGTTGATGCCGTGATATGTGTATACTATCCGAATGCTCCGAATCGTCCGGCCAACTCGTCACTCACCTACCTCGGTGCCTATCGTTACGAACTAAGCGGCGGGTAACCATGCGTTGGGAGGGGAGGCCACGGATTGCCGATTGATGAAGCCCAGTCGTGGGCTCGGCCCATCGTCATCGCCAACACTATTCGACTGGACTGATCGTCGTCTCTGTAATTTAGGCAAGCTCTTCCATATGGCATTTCCTGCGGAAAATCTCGTTGCGACCGGCGGCGAACTCTATTGCCACGTTTTCGAGAACTCGCTGACGGGGATGCCTCGCGACCTGTATTGGTCTGCAACGCTCAACTTCGCACCTATCGACTATTGCGGCAATTCACTCACATGTTCGGCAACAATCGAGTGGTTGCGAATCACGCAGCGAGACTTTCGCCAAATTTCGAACTACCGCTTTTTCCTTGATGGCGCGGGCTCGGTTGCCGAAGCGTCGTTCTATATGTCTCGACACGACAATGCGACGTCCGCTACCGTATCGTTGACATATCTTGGCCGAAGGAAAAGGGTCAAGAGCCAAATTGGCAAACTGAGTAGACTTGCGTTTGACCAACCTGCCCTGACGGATCCTAGCCGTTGTTGCTCGCCCGCTGGGGCGAGACGGTACGCCGGAGGCGTTCAACAACCCAGCCCAGGGTCGCCGGCTCGGCGGCGCACCCTGGGAAATGCGACCAGCGCCCGTGCCCCAACCCCAACGGGGTTGCACATCCGCGTGCCGCCTAGGTTGCCGGTGGAACCCCTTTGGGGTTCATCGGTTACACTCCGCTCCCGTCCCAGGGTGCGCTTCGCGACCCTGGGCTTCGTTGTTTGACACC
>Ga0182745_1000131_pt1 | contig 104163 bp, 71 predicted proteins | sample eDN3rd30CKraftBY_FD_128523 | JGI IMG/M metagenome (GOLD analysis project Ga0182745, IMG submission 128523) | Enriched backyard soil microbial communities from Emeryville, California, USA - eDNA 3rd pass 30_C Kraft BY (version 2) (version 2) | ecosystem: Environmental > Terrestrial > Soil >...
CAATGTCTGCTTTTCTTCTCTCTGAAAGAGGAGAGAGTTGTGAGTCAGGTTGTCTTCAATACGAATCTCGAAGCGGAGCTTCTGGGCGAGTGCGTTCCCAAGCCGGAGCTTGGGAACGAGGAAAAATTCTAAATTATAAATCCTAAAAACCAAAAAGGAGAGAACACTAAATTTGTTTTGAATTTCGTGCTTCGAATTTCGAATTTCCCCCCTTTTTGGTTCTTAGGATTTATGATTTAGAATTTAGAATTTATTCCTCATGAGTTTCCTCGCCCCGCTTTATCTTCTGGCGACGCTGGCCATCGGATTACCGATTGCGTTTCATATGATTCGCCGGTCTCCGCAGGCAAAGCAACTCTTCAGCAGTGTCATGTTCCTCTCTCCAGATCCCCCGCGAATGACACGTCGCAGTCGGATCGAAGACTGGCTGTTACTCCTGTTACGGGCACTCGCGGTCTGCTTACTGGCGTTTGCTTTCGCCCGACCCTTTTTACGGGCTCAGGAGAATGAGCAGATTCCGCAAACCCCCGGTCGACAGATGGCGATTCTTCTGGATATCTCCGCGAGTATGCAACGGGACGATTGCTGGAATCAGGCACAACAGGCATTAAAGAAATTGGCCTCAGAGATCACCCATAATGACACCGTCGCTCTGACCATCTTTGACTCCGACCGGCAGGACATCCTCAACTTCAACGAATGGACGCAGCTTCCACTCGAATCACGTTCCGCTGCTTTGCTGGAACGAGCCGGTCAGATTACTCCCGGATGGCTGCCAACACAGGCCGGAAGAGCGTTAATTCACGCTGCCGAAACACTGGATGATCTCGACACTCCATCAGGAACGAAGCAGGTCATTCTCATCTCCGACATGCAATCCGGGGCCGGCTGGGACGTCCTCAACGGGTTCACCTGGCCGGAGAACGTCACTCTCCGAACAATTCCGGTGTCTCCGACAGATCCCTCCAATGCCACGTTGCAACTCGCTGCCAGTGACGTCTCTCCTGAAGAGACCGTTCGCATCCGTGTCGCGAATTCCCCGGACTCCATATCAGACACCTTTCAAATCGGCTGGCGCGATCCCTTTTCGTCGTCACCTGCTTCGTCACCGGAAATCGATCCGGCCTCCCGAACAATTTCCCTCTCCGTTCCCCCAGGACAAAGCCGGATCATTCAGGTTCCCCTTGAGAAATCAGGGACCGCAAAAACGCTACTTCTGATCGGAGATCAGGCAGAGTTCGACAATACCTGTCATCTGGTGATCGACGAAGTTCAACAACTGCGAGTCGTTTATCTGGGACCAGAAGAAAAGCAGACCGGCCCCAATGATCCTCGATTCTTTCTGTCGGCCCTCTTTTCTCAAACCCCTTCCAGAAAAGTCGACATCATCGACTGGCACACCGGCCCCACTCCCCCGGAGACAGAAGAGAAATCCATCTCATGGCTCCTGATCGGCGGCGAACCGGATCAGACACAAACCACATGGATTCACAACTGGATCGCCAATGGCGGAACGGCACTGTTTGTTGCCCGAAACAGCAATCAGGCGGCCGCACTGTTTGACATCCTGCGAATCCCGGCCATGACCGTGGAAGAAGCCGAGATCTCTAATTATGCGATGATGCAACAGGTGGATTTCACCTCTCCGATCTTCCAGCAATTCAACGATCCCCGCTTCTCCGACTTCACTAAAATTCATTTCTGGAAGTACCGCAAACTTCCCTCCGACGCGCTGCCAAATGCCAGAACACTGGCATCATTTGACGATGGCAGCCCGGCACTGATCGAGATGCCGATGGGAAAAGGAACGTTGCATGTTCTGACATCAGGCTGGAATCGCGACGACAGCAACCTCGCCCTGTCCAGCAAGTTTGTCCCCCTGATGAACGGACTGCTCGAACAGGCGGCTCCCGTCCAGAACCTGCGCTACCAGCACACAGTTGGCGATGAGATTCCACTGTCAGAACTGGGGATCGATTCACACGAAATCCATCTTCTGCAAGGTGACCGGCAACTCAAACTGCCAGCAGACGGAACCTTTCGATTCGATCGTCCCGGCTGGTTCCGGTTTGGAGGAACGGAGGAAGAACTCGCAAAAGAGACAGCCGTTCAGGTTGCGGTCAACCTCCCCGCCGAGGAATCCCGTACCGATCCCCTTCCCCTTGATCTGCTGACAGCTCATGGGGTGAAACTGGAACAAAGCGCACCGTCTCAAACATCCTCTGTAGAACTGACTCCGCTGCAGCGCCGGCAATTAATGAACACCGAACTGGAATCGCGACAACAATGGTGGCGCTGGCTGGTCGTCGCGGCCTTACTGGCACTCGTAACGGAGTCGTTACTCGCCACAAGACGAAGAAATGCGATCACGGCACTGGCCTCAACCCCATAAATTCCATTTCCCGATCACATGGGAGGGCGAGGCTCCTGCCGAGCCGCAAACGAAAGAAAGCGTTCTCTTACTTGCGGCTCAGCAGGAGCTTCGCCCTCCCGGAAGAAATCAGATTACAGTGGACATCGACCTGAACCGCTTTATATGATGAGGAACGACGTTTCAATTCCGTTGAGGTGATTCCTCTGACATGGTTTGTTCGTCCAAAATATCGTGCCGCATTGTGCCCTTTATTCTGGGTTTGGGATGAGCACTGAGTCCCAGCCTGCAGCAATGTGATCTGCCTGCCGCGATGAAGCCCGGAGTGAATCTCACTCCTGCTCCCGCCCCTGATGCCATCGTCTCTCTGCAAGAGGCTACAAATGACCCTCCCGACGCGGGCCGCGGATCTCATTCAGTGCATCCCACGAGACTCCCCATGACCAGTAAACTCCCTCATCTGACCGGGTTTCTGCTCTTATTGATCGCTACTGGAGGACAATCCTTTCAGACTTCCTCACTGGTGGCCGCAGAGAAAGTCGCCTCAGAGAAAACGATCGACTTCAACCGTGACATTCGCCCTATTCTCTTCAACAACTGCATCAAATGTCATGGGCCGGATGAAGCAGAACGTCACGGAGGAGGAGACCATGGTTTACGGCTCGACACCTTCGAAGGAGCCACTGAAGATCTCGATGGATCTGCCGCTGTCACTCCCGGAGACCCTGACAAAAGTGAATTGATTGCACGCATTACCAGTGACGACCCCGATCTCGTCATGCCTCCGGCTTCTTCAGGAAAGAAGCTGACCGAAGGCGAAGTCACCCTGCTCCGCCGCTGGATCGCAGAAGGAGGCACGTTCTCCAAACACTGGAGTTACTCCAAACCGGCTCGTCCGGAGTTACCGGAAGTTCGTCAGACAGACTGGCCGCGCAACCCGATCGACCGGTTCATTCTTTCCCGGCTCGAACAGGAACAACTCCCTCCCAGTCCTGAACTGGAACGAGCCGCTCTGGCCCGACGTGTCAGTCTCGATCTCACAGGACTTCCTCCCACTCGGGATGAATTGGAACGGTTCCTCACAGACCAGCGAACAGATGCTTACGAACGGTTCGTCGACCAGCTTCTCTCCAAGCCTGGCTTTGGAGAGCACTGGGCTCATCAATGGCTCGATCTCGCCCGATACGCGGATTCCGCAGGGTATGCAGACGATCCGGCACGCATCATCTGGCGGTATCGGGATTACGTCATCCGGTCTTTCAACGAGAACAAGCCCTTCGACACGTTCACCATCGAACAGATCGCCGGAGACCTGCTTCCCAACCCGACGACCGATCAGATCATCGCCACGGCGTTTCACCGGAACACGATGACCAACAACGAAGGGGGAACCGACGACGAAGAATTCCGCAATGTCGCTGTTGTCGATCGAGTGAACACCACCTTCTCTGTCTGGATGGGGACGACCATGGCCTGTGCGCAGTGTCATACCCACAAGTTCGACCCGATCACACATGCCGAATACTTCGGGATTTTCGCGATTCTCAACAACACCAAAGATGCAGACAGACGTGACGAATCCCCCCTTCACTCCGAGTTTCTGCCGGATCAGATCGCTCAACGTGAACGTGTACAACAACAGCTCAAAACCGCCAAGGAAGAACTGCATCGTTCGACACCTGATCGGGTCGCCGCCATCAATGAATGGGCTGCCTCGGATGTCCAGCTCCCGGAACCGGTTCAGGAGGCACTGAAAGTCTCAGCTGAAAAGCGAACACTGGAACAACAGCAACTCATCATAGACGAGTTCATCAAAACCAGCCCGACGTTAAAGACGCAGCGTGAACGAGTCGACAAACTTCAAAAGCAGTTCGACAACATCAAACCGGTGACCGTCCCGATTCAGGAAGAACTCCCCGCTGACCAGCAGCGCGTCACCCGAATTCATATTCGCGGCAACTTCCAGAATCTCGGTGACGTCATCACTCCCGGGTTTCCGGAAGCGTTTCATCCCCTCCGTTCCGATCTCCCTGCCAACCGGTTAGGGCTCGCACACTGGCTTGTTGATGCAGAAAATCCTCTCACTCCCCGAGTGGTCAGCAATCGCTATTGGGAACAGATTTTCGGAACAGGACTGGTTTCCACGAGTGAAGATTTCGGAGTTCAGGGAGAGTTGCCAAGTCACCCCGAACTGCTCGACTGGCTGGCAACCGAACTTGTCCGTGCGAACTGGGACACCAAAGCGTTTCTGAAACTGCTGGTCACCTCGGCGACATACAGGCAGTCGTCGCAGATGACACCGGAACAATATGAAACAGATCCCGACAACCGTCTGTTGGCCCGCGGGCCTCGATTTCGTTTATCGGCCGAAATGATTCGAGATCAGGCCCTGGCTCTGTCTGGCCTGCTGAGTCCTAAGATGTCTGGTCCGCCGGTCAATCCCCTTCAACCTTCCAGCGGACTTGCGGCGGCATTCGGGGGAAAAATCGACTGGGCGACAAGCCAGGGAGAGGACAAATTCCGACGCGGAATTTATACGTCATGGAGACGTTCGAATCCTTATCCCTCGATGGCCACGTTTGATGCACCTAATCGTGAAGTCTGTATCGTTCGCCGTGGACGAACGAATACTCCGCTACAGGCCCTCGTGACTCTGAATGATCCTGTTTACATCGAAGCCGCTCAGGCTCTTGCGAGGCGTGTCATCACGGAAGGAGGAGTCTCACCAGAAGATCGAGCCCGGTTTGTCCTGCAACTCTGTCTGTGCCGTTCCCCGCGAGAAACCGAGGTGAGCCGACTTGTCGAACTCTATTCCAGAGTCATTGCCGACTACCAGAAAAACAGTGAATCCGCAAAACAGATGGCGACCGATCCATTAGGACCACTTCCAGAAAATACTGACCTTGCCGAAGCCGCCACCTGGACAATCATCGCCAACGTCGTCCTGAACCTCGACGAACTCATCATGAAGAGATAGAGAAGTCAGGAGTTAGGCACGAAGAAATATTTCCCCTAATTCCTAATTCCTAATTCCTAATTCCTAATTCCTAATTCCTAATTCCTAATTCCTAATTCCTAATTCCTAATTCCTAATTCCTAATTCCTAATTCCTACCCACTACCCACTACCCACTCATGCCCCACACACTCCAATTCAAAACCCGTCGCTGTTTCCTGCAAGACACGGCTTGTGGAATCGGTGGAATGGCCTTGTCCGGATTGCTGGCACGTGACCGTGTGGCGATCGGGAATGAAGGGGTTGTCAATCCGTTGGCGTCTCGTCCGGCTCATTTCAATGGACGGGCGAAACGGGTGATTTATCTGCATCTCACCGGCTCCCCTCCACATCTGGACATGTATGATTACAAGCCGGAACTGGTGAAGCGGACCGGACAGGATTGCCCGGACGAATTCATCAAAGGGAAGAAGTTCGCCTTTACCACAGGCGTCCCCAAGCTGATGGGAACACCCCGGGAATTCAGGCAGGTGGGAGAAAGTGGCATGTGGATGTCGGACGCCATTCCACATCTGCAACAGGTCGCCGACGAGATCTGCATGATCAAGTCGATGACGACCGATGAATTCAACCATGCTCCAGCCGAGTTGTTTATTCTGACCGGTTCTCCACGATCAGGGCGCCCTTCCCTCGGCTCCTGGGTGACCTATGGACTCGGGTCGGAGAACGACAATCTTCCCGGCTTTGTTGTTCTGATCTCGAGTGGAGTGCAGCCTAACAGCGGGAAAAATGCGTTCGGAAGTGGATTCCTTCCGTCGGTTTATCAGGGAGTTCAATGTCGCTCGAAAGGAGACCCGGTGCTTTATGCTTCCGATCCGGCAGGCATGGAACGACATCTGAGACGGGAATCACTGGATGCCTTGCGGGATCTCAACCAGATTCAGGCGGAAGAACTCGGTCACCCGGAAACTCTCACCCGCATCGCACAATATGAACTCGCATTTCGAATGCAGACTTCGGTCCCCGAGGTCATGGAGATCACTCGTGAGCCGAAGCACATTCTTGAGGAATACGGGGCGGTCCCCGGTGAGGCGAGCTTTGCAAACAACTGCTTACTGGCCCGTCGTCTGGCGGAACAGGGAGTCCGGTTTATCCAGCTGTTTGACTGGGGCTGGGACTTCCATGGAACCAGTAAACAACAGGGAATCACCGATGGTCTGACAGAAAAATGCAGCACGGTCGACAAGCCAATCGCCGCACTCATCAAGGATCTTCGTCAACGGGGAATGCTTGACGACACGCTGATCGTCTGCGCCGGGGAATTTGGACGGACACCGTTTCGTGAAGGGCGTACAGCAAACTCGGAGATTCTCGGACGTGATCATTACCCCGACTGCTATTCTCTCTGGCTGGCAGGGGGAGGCATGAAGGGAGGACTCTCGTACGGAGCCTCCGATGAACTGGGATTCTCGGTCGCCGAGAACAAAGTTCATATTCACGATTTACAGGCCACGATCCTGCACCAGCTCGGCTTTGATCACACTCGACTCAACTACCGTTTTCAGGGACGCGACTTCCGGCTGACCGATGTCGAAGGACATGTTGTCCAGGAACTGCTTGCGTAAAGAATCTGTCACTCCCGGGGTGCATTCCGTACTTTGCGAGAGGGGTGGCCGGGGCGCGGTGTTATCGTTGCTGATCATCAAGGAGTCTACGCAGTGGTGACTGGGCAGAAAGAAGTGCATTCATGGCCCCGGGATGCGGCGACCACGCTTCGTGTCACCGGGGCCGTGGACGTCTTATGAAACAGGAGGATTCCCTCCGCGCCCCGGCCACCCATCCACGGTGCGTTTCCTCAACGATACAAACCGGGGAATGCCCCCTCACTCTCGAATCCCGACCGAAATGTCGTTCACTTCAAACGATAATTCAATCACAGACACGACGGCAGACAGTCGGGCCAGCAGTTGATCTTCAGCGTCCAGTTTTCGCACTTCAGGAAAACGGCAGGTCACCGTGTGCGTTCCGTTCTCACTGGCAGAGACGGTCATTTCCGACGCAGGGATCTCGTCTCCATCGGCCGGTTTAAACGTCATGTTTCGATGAAGTCCTTCGATCTGATAGGACTCCCAGACCACGCCAGGGGGATCAGCGATCTTCAGTCGGGTTTCCAGTCCGAACTCATCAATCCGAACGCTGATCAATCGGGCTTCCGTGCCCCCAACGTATTGCGATTCAAAAACAGGCCGATTCAAATGAAAAGGAACCGTTTCCTCACCTGCCGCCGCGCGAAGCTGAATCCGTCCCTTCAAAGTTCCCTGTAATGGTCGTCCAGATTCCGGTGCCACAAAGTTGACGGTGAATTCGGAGAAGGATTCATCACAGGTCAGTTCCCGTTTCCCGTCCGGGCTGAACGGAGGGGAGATCATTCCGTCACAACTCAACACCAGATCCGCATCGCGAATCAATACAGACAGCGGTCGGACATTCGGAGCGACATCCAGTCTCACCCGCACCCGGATCAGTTGTGGAACATCCGGAGTGAGTGTTGTTCCCAAAGTGGCCTGAGCAGAAATACGAACACAATCTGCCACCGTGAATGGCCTTGTTTCGCTTGACGTTCCCCCAACTTCATCCCTGGGCTCTTTTGCTTGCAACGCCCGATGCGCGCGGTCAATCTGAATCGCTCGACGGATCCGTAACAGCGCCTGACGTGTGGCGGCATCTGTCACTGGCCCGTTCAGAGAATCCAGTTCTCCCCGACGAATCAACTCCTGTTCGGCGAAGATTCGTTCGGCACGTTTTGAGGAAGACAGAGCTTCAATCAGGTCCCCTCCCCTAACCTGACTCCATTGAACCGCGATGACCAGGCATATCAGCAACACACAGGGGACGTCGCGACGCACCACAAACGCCAAGCAAGGTTTCCTCTCAAACTCCATCATTCCTCGACACAACTCACAAAAAATGCGAAGAGAATCAGAAGGACTCACGCAAAGGCGCTAAGGCGCAAAGGATTTTGCCTGGAGATTTTGAATGAATTCATCGCTTTCTGATTCAGGCAAGATTGGGGAAGAGACGGTCTGGTCAATGATAAATTCACCTGTTTTGAGAGGGTTAAATTCATCTGATTCCTCTCAAAGCAAGAAAGGACGCTATCAGAAATCCTTTGCGCCTTAGCGCCTTTGCGTGAGATCAATTCCTTCATTTTCTCAACTATCATAAAGGCCCACACACGCTAGCGAAGCGATTCCGACTGATCAGGCAGAATCGGTTTCAACGGAACCGGGGGAGTCTTGCCGAAATACAATGTCGTCCGGTCCTGTCCAAATTTCAGTTGCAGACGTAACGGGTGCTGTTCGGTGAGCCAACTGATCCCGGAAGACCGATCGTCAGGAGCCGAGTTTCGGCGAATCTCATTCCCGGTGAATCGATTGAGAATCACGCTCTCCATTCGTCCTCGACCTTTCGCGAATAACAGAATCGGCCATTCTTTGGGAGACTGCGTGACAACATTCTGATTGGCCACCTCGGTCGACCAGAGAACGTCACCGGTTTCCGGAGACCAGGCACAGACCAATCCGTTTACTTCCGACTGAATCAAATCCTGCGAACGAATCCCGATCGTCTGTCGACGGATGGCATCCGCGCGATGAGTCGCGGTGCAAAGAATCGTCTGCTCGGGATACTGCAACACCGCGAACTGCTCGATTTTCTGCTCGGATGGAATCTTCACATTGAATCGTTCTTCTCCAGTCAGCCCATCTTTGATGGTCAATTGACGATCCGTGGTCACAAAAGCAATCTGACTTCCGTCAACAATACTCCACAATGTTCCTGTCGGTGCGGAATGAGTCCAGGCGGTTTCATCCCGGGCAGGATCGTAAAGTGACCAGTGAAACTGATCGTTATGGTATTCCACGCGGGGCAGGAATCGGCCCCAGTCCCCACTGAGGCGATCAACGCTGGTCAACACTCCCGCCGGTAATGCACGGCGGGAGAGGTGGGCCCCATCAAGCGCACTATAAACGTCGACGGCCGATTCTTCAGGAGGTTTGACGACAACGTAACGATCATCCCCCAGAACTTCCGACCCCGCGACAATATCACGCCGTCGCCAGAGTTCTGCCCCATTTTCAGGGGAGATCGCCATCAGGTCTGAGCCGGAGGTATAGCAGAGGATCGAAGCAGATAACGGTCCGACGTTCCCGCTCAGGTGACCGGAACGGAGATCGACCAGTGAGGAACGCAAGCCCGATCGTGGCAGGACCGAGAAGGGCCCACGACCACTGAAAACGGTATCTCCATCTCCCGTGATGGAACGATTCAAAACCAGTCGAGGTGATTGCGATTCATTCAGAAAATCAATCAGCAGGAAACGGTCAAGCAGCACCACGACTGCCAGATGTCCCTGCATGGAGACAGATCGGGCCAGATCGGTTTCCACCGCGAATCGCACCCCGGGATAACCAGTGGCAATCCGGTCACGATGTCGTCCTTGAGGGTCGAAAATCTCAATGTGCCCCCCGGCCTGATCCAGAAAAAATGTCCAGCCGTCCAATGCCGGAGAAGGAGGACCCAGTCGGGGAATTTGTGAGAGAGAGGAACGACTAGCACTCCCCTGCTGTTCTCCTACATGAATTGATCGAGGCCAGGTCAACGCCGAATGCAGTCGCTCGGCAATGACCGGATCCAGTCGCGTCGCCGAAGCCAGATCACGTGATGACTGACCAGTCGTCTGCTCTGTCGAACCGAGTTGAACAGAGGGTTCCTTTTCGAGAATCAACAGCATCTGTTCCAGCATGCGGGTGTCATTGAGATCACGGGCCAGACGGAGCAGTTGAGCCGCCGCCTGCGTTCGAATTCGTGCATCACCGTGACGGAGCATCGGTCGGAAAATCGCTTCGAACTGATTCCGCAACTCCGGCTTCAACGGAACATTGACGAGACGGCCCAAAACCCGTTGAGGAGGAATCCAGCCATTCGGGATCGACGGGAGAAGCCGCAACAACGTCTCATCACTCGATTCCGCCACCCAGCCATCAAACTGCTGAAGTAACTTTTTCCGAAGCTCGGTATCGGTCCCTCGAAGCAACTCCGCCAGCCGTGCCAGTGCCCAGCGGCTGTCAGTTGCCCCGCAATCACTGTCCAGATCCTGCATCGTTTCCGGCCAGGGAATGATCTGAAGAATCTTCAGATAATCTGAGAACGCGGCTGCCTTCTCGCCGGAGTTTTGCAATCCCATGGCAAACGTTTTCAGGAACTGCAGCCGCTGTTCGGTTCCTTCCAGTGTCTGCTCGAGTTGCTTGGCCTGATCTCGATACGCCGGGAAATCGGTCCGCAATCCATCCAGTACCGACCAGACCAGCACAGACCGCGCGAAGGAATCATTCTTCACGGCGACAGACTTATTGAGATCGGCCAGACCGGTCTCCATTTTCCCCTGTTGCAAGTCCCAGGCCCCACGTAATGCCAGCCCCTGTGAATCCTGTGCCGCGGTGCTCAGCAACTCTACAATCTCATGTTGCAGTTCTTCCAGAGAACGCAACGCCACGACATCGGATCCGCTTTGCATCAGCAATCGACCGTTGGCCGCAGCCAGATTCCCTGGCGGAAGATCACCGGGAACCGGAAACCGGGTCAGCAGTCGTCCGGTCGGAAGATCGATCACGGCGATCTCGCGAGATTCCAGCGGTTGAAGAAACTGATCCCCCATTCGAATTCCCCGACCACTTGGGTTCGGAATGGGAATCGACCGTTTCCAGAGTGAATTCGCTCCCGACAGACTGACTGCGGAAATTTCGCTGCGTCCCACCAGAATCAGATTGTCCTGATAAACGGTCGCCGCATAAACCGACTGCCCTCGCAAACGGTTGTTCTTGAAGACCGGCGTCCCGTCATTCAGATTCAGACAGATCAGCGCGTCATCGTCCGGCGGCGTGTAGATGACATAAGAACCAGCCACGATGACTCGCGAGTCAAACCAGCGTTGATCCGTCAACAACTCCTCGCGAGCCTGACTGGCAGCCAGATTTTGCGGACGCACCACCCGCATCATGAGTGCCTGAGTCTGTTGAGGTGATGGCAGAGTCGAATAGAAATGAGTCCAGACCACTTGTCGTTTCATCGGATCAACGGCGACGAGCGTTCCCTCCCCCGTTGGACAAACAAGCAATCCATCGGCCCAGGTCGGCATCAGACCTGAGAGACGACGTGCATCATCGAGAACGAGATCACGGTCCGGGTTCAACAATCCGATGGACCAGAGAATTCCCCCTGTCTCCGGATCAAGTTCAAACAATTGTACCTGTCCCCGTTCTTCCCCGAGAACGTAAAGATGGTCACCCACCGGCAACGGTGCCCCAAGGAAAAAGATCTCACGCGGTTCGTTGAACGTCTCTTCCGACGCACTGGAGAGATGCAGATTCAAGGGCCAGGCAATCTTTCCCTCTGTCGCCAGATCGTAGGCCACCAGTCGATTGGAGCGTTGAGGAAGCAACGGATGCCGTTGTGTATTCTGCATCATCCGATGCGGGCTCGTTGTGCCGACCAGCTGGGATCCCGTCACTGCATAAACGCGGCGTCCGTCGGTGCTGATGGAGGTCGACGTCAAATCCCGCCAGCCACGCACTGTGGCAAACAGGCTCCGCATCTCTTCACGAGTGCCGTCCTGTGATTCCCCTGCCGAGTAAGACCATTTCGCCAGATACTCGAACGTTTCATCAATGACCAGTCCGTTCCAGACCAGCTCACCCGACTTGATGTCAAATGCCTTCACACTCCCGGGGCCGGAGCAGATCACCAGATCATTCACAATCAATGGACGCCCGGCCGGCATGGCGATCCGTCCTGAACTCGCACGCACCCGATGTTCTGTCGCTTCGATCAGATCACGTGTATCTTTCCCCAACCGCTCGGCCACGCCGGGAGACTCCAGCAACCAGAAGTCGTAAGTGTCGTCAACCAGAACAGACTTCCACGCAGTCGACGTAAACGCCGGGGCGGGTTGCGAACCGCCGATATTGGAAACTCCGCCAAACGGCAATCGCCATTCATAAAGCGGAGCCCCGCCGATCGAAGGAATCGCAGGGCTTCCCTTACGTTGGAGCAACGTGGCGTTTTCAGCGGCATCCGGAAGCAGATCCGACGATCGGGCCAGCAGCGCTCGCGCCTGTCGATCGTCACCGGTTGAGACAAGTAAACCAATGGCTTCTGTGATTGACCTTCGGGGATTCTTGTTTTGAGGATGTCGAGCCAGTTGTTCGAGCAGGCGAGCGGCCCGGGCGGGTTCGCCGGAATCCCGTTCCAGTTGAACCAATTCTTCCAGTGCCGACGCTCCAGCCGTGGTTTGTGAGAATCGCCGAACCACTTCTTCCAGACCGACTGTATTCTGCCGGGTACGCGCGTCGTTCAGTATTTGTCTGGCAGTGGGTCCAAACAAACGTTCGTACTCTTCATGATGCTTCGCCAGCAACTGTTCGACCTGACCGAACATAGACTGCGAAGACGTTGGAGTTTCTGCGAGAAAGAAGTCACTTTCCTGATCGAGAATTTCCTGCAGTGTGGAAATCCCTTCGGCCACATTCCCGGAATTGATCGAACTGACCGACCGGAAATAAGTCGTCTGAGTTCGCGGATCACGTGGCAATCGCCGGACCGGACCGAACTCTCCGGCCGGTTCGCGCTGAGGTGGCAGGATGCTGGGACCGAACTGAGCCCAAGCATGTGAGCCAGACTGATCTGATCCACAAGCAGTCCAGAACCCGATCGCGGCAAGGCAAAACAGAATCCGCCTTGAAATCACGTTCGGTGTCACCTTCATTCATCCACTCCGTATTGAAGATTGGCACAACTCCGCCCCAGAGAAACAGGATACCGGTTTACCGTGCCAACTGGGAATCACAAACCGGATTTCAACCGGGTTCTGCCCGAAAAAATACTGAATGAATAGGACGAGCCAACGGGTGGCCGCGATTGCTTGCAATCGGGGCGGCGCAGCCATAAGAGGCCGCAACCCACAGGGCTGCCGGTGCATTTCGCACGAAGACGTTCCTGAAAGGCAACCTTTCCGAACAATTGACGGGGAGTTGCGGAATACACCGCTCCCATTGTTCGCTTCGTGCTCCATGCACCCTACATCAGTGGGCCACCCCGGATGATAACGATTCAAAGATCAGAGAAATTCCGGATCGACGCCGTAGTTGGAGAATCGCAGCGAATAATTTTCGTTGAACCAGTTCTCGATCTCCGGGATCGCATCGTGATCGAAGTCGGGAGAATGAAACAGAGTTCGACCGGGAGTCTGTTTCGTCAGTTCTCCGTCATCAAGAATCACCTCTCCTGAACTGACGAGATAGCGCGGCAGCTCGAACATTTTCTGAATGTCCTCCTGCGGCTGATAAAGCGTCACGTCCCCATCGGCTCCGACTCCAAGATGCCCCTTTTGCCTGAGTCCTAATATGCGGGCCGGAGCGGCGCGGGTGATAATTGCAATTTCACTGAGTGTGTACTCGCGGGTAATCTCCGGTAATGTGCAATGATTTCGCACTCCGTCCGGAAGCTGTTTCAGCATCTCTTCCCGACGATTTCGGTCCATTAACAAAGCAATAATCTGCGGGTAAGCCAGAAACGCGGCTCCGTTGGGATGGTCGGTACTCATGGCGATGCGCCACGGGTCCGGCATGAGAAGATACCACTCCAGACCGATCGCCCATTGCAAGGCATGTACCAACGACTTCTGTTTATAGACGATCGGAACAATCCCGCACCCGGCTTCTGATTCAATGTCGCCGCTAAACCATTTGCCGCCGACCCGTTTATGCAGGAAGTAACCGAGGGCGCTATCACCTGTCATCGCAGTGGCATTACCGAACAACACCTGACCGACATCGACCGTAATGTTCTGATGACAGGAAACGTACTCCACCAGTTCCGGTACACGCGAACAAAATGTGGACTGATCATCCGCATCGCCGCCGTAGCTATGAAACTGAATATGGGCCAGATGAGCGCGATGCCCTTCCAGTGCCTGCATCGTTTCCAGTGTCGTCGTCGCGTTTCCAGGAATGCCGAGATTCGTGCAATGCAGATGCATCGAATGCGGAAGCTGAAGCTCATCGACGATCCCGGCAATCTCCCGCAGTATCTGACGCGGCGTCACATTAAACTCGGGAACAATATCATCCAGCGAGCGCACGTTTCCAGACGATTGTTTCCAGACTTCCACTCCGCCGGGGTTCACGACTTTCACCCCATACGCTTTCGCGGAGTTCACAATCCACGCTAAGAAATTCCGGGCCTGTTCGTGATTCTTCTTTGCCAATTGTGCCAGGAGATACTCGTTATTGCCGAGCATCACATAAAAGCCTTTATCAAGAATCGGCGTATCAGCGAATTCTTCGTGCACATGCAGCGCCGAAAGAGGAGGAACCGCCGCATCAAAGGCCGACGTATAGCCTAATCCGGCATAGAGATAACCGGTCGTAAAGGTACTCGGAACCGTCCCTCCGGTTCCGGAACGAAACTCGCCTCGTCGGGCATAATGTTCCGTTTTATCTTCCGGTCGCATTTTCCGGGCGGCGTTCACCTTGGAACCGGCGATATGACAATGCATATCAACTCCGCCTGGCATCACGACCAAGCCGGTCGCATCAATCACCCGATCCGGCTTCAACGGATGATTCACATCCGGAGCCGCAACGACTTTCCCGTCCCGAATCCAGAGATCCCCAACGGTTCCGTCAATCCCATTGGCGGGATCATAAAGACGACCGTTGGAGATTTTGAGAACAGGCATGGGTTATAAAAACTAAATCCTAAATTCTAAGAACCAAATGGGGAAAAATTCTAAATACGAAATTCTAAAGTCCAAATTATCGCATTACTTTCAGGGGTCAAACTCACCCAATCGTTGTTTGGTTCTTAGTGCTTATAATTTAGAATTTTTCCTCTACGAGGCTTTCGCCGTCTCTCCCTTTTCCCCCTTGGTGCAGCGTCCGATTTCACGAACGGCTTGACGGAGACGCTGGCTGTTCTCGACGATGGCAAGGCGCAAATAACCTTCACCATCTTCCCCGAATCCGCGTCCCGGGCTGACGGCAACGCCCCCTTCTTCGAGAAGTTTCATCGAAAACTCGATCGAGCCCATCTTGGCCCATGGTTCCGGGATCTTCGCCCAGACGAACATACCGGCCTTCGGTTTCTCGATCTCCCAACCGAGTCGAATCAGGCCGTCACAAAGAGCATCACGACGTCCCTGATACTCTTCACAGAGTTCGTCGATCATACTGTCGCAGTGACGCATCGCCACGATAGCCGCGATCTGAATTGCCTGAAAGATTCCGTAGTCGTAATACCCTTTAATGGTCGCCAGAGCACGCACCATTTCCCGGTTTCCGCAACAGAAGCCGATCCGCCAACCAGCCATGCTGTAGCTCTTGCTCATGGTCGTCAGTTCGATCCCGACATCAAGCGCGCCAGGCGTCGCCAGAAAACTGGGAGCCTTGTAGCCGTCGTAACAGATGTCGGCATACGCGAAGTCGCTGATCACGAGGAACCCGTACCGTTTGGCGAGCTTGACCAGTTCGACATAGAAGTCGGCTTCGATCACCGTTGAAGACGGGTTGTGCGGAAAGTTGACAACCACCACCTTCGGACGGGGATACAGGTTCTCGCAGGTGTACGCGACGTTCCGCAGGAACTCGTTCGGGTCGCGGACATCCAGAGTGATCACGTTGCCGGAAGCGAGTACGACCGAGTACATGTGAATCGGAAAAGTCGGTGAGGGAACAATCGCCGTATCTCCCGGTCCCATCAGGGCCAGGCACATATGACTGAACCCTTCTTTCGACCCGATACAGGCGATCACTTCGTCATCGTGATTCAGTTTGGCTCCATAACGGGTTTCGTACCGTTTGGCCACTTCCCGGCGAAGATTGCTGATTCCGTTCGCGACCGAATACCGGTGGTTTTTCGGGTCCTTCAGCGCTTCGGCCAGTTTGTCTTGAATCATCTGATGTGGTGGATCGGTCGGGTTCCCCATCCCCAGGTCGATCACATCGATTCCGGCCACCCGTTTCTGATACTTCAGCTTGTTGATTTTCCCGAAGAGATACGGAGGTAAGCGTTTCAGACGATCCGCAACCGGGATCTGAAACGGGTTATCAGCAAACGGGACTTCACTTTCGTTACGCATTTCCAGCACCAGTATGTGAAAATAGGGAAGAACGGTCGGCAATAACGAGACCGTTCCTTGAGTACGCGTTTCAAAACTTGCCCCGATCCGCTCGCGAAAAAGGACAATCATCGTTCAAGGAAGTTCTGCTCGCGGCTCTAAAAAGCATCTTATCGACAATTTCGCCGGGTGACGAGATCACCCTTTCTACGAAATCCGCGCAATCGGCAACAATTCCACGAAGCCGGAAAGAGCCGAAAACCGACGATCAGGTTCGCTGGAGTCCCTGTCCGTTCTGCATTTGAAGAAAATTTTCACAACTCAAAACAGGTGTGCCATCTAGCTGTCACTGCTTTCGCGATAAGACGCCCACGCAGATTGTTTTCCCTCACACCAGAGATTTCCAACTGAAAAATCGAATGGAAATGGGAGCAATTCTCACCACCTCAACTTCACTTCATCAAAGCAGCAGACCCAGGGCAAACCAGACACATGACTACAGAACTCAAACGGCACTCCGGTCACCGACTGTTATTCGATCTGCACATCAACACCCCCAGTAAAACTCTGCCGCTGGTCTGTCCGACCTGCCAGAATCCCATCTCCATGGCCGCCGGATTGTGCGGGCATCGTCTGGTTCAGGCTATTATGCTCCAGTCCGAACGGATCGGCACGGAACTGGAATGCCACAACTGCGGGCTGCGATTTGTATTTCAGCGCTCGACCAGAGACGTCCCAATGAAAACGGTTCTCAATATGCGTGCAGCACCTGAACCGGAAACCTGCCCGGACTTCTCATAGGAGGAGAAAGTGGGTAGTAGATAGGGGGGTAGGAAATACAGACAACTTCCGCCCCCTGATTCCTCCCCACTTTGCGATCCATCACATGCAAACCGGAAAGTTCTGTCACTTCTTCTTGCTTGCATAGGTTCGACCGAGAACGTTGACGATTGCGCGACGCAGTTCCAGCGGTTCAATCGGTCCACTCTGTCGGGCAATCACCTTTCCTCCCGGTGCAATGAACACGGTATAAGGAACCGGGCCTTGCCATTCCTTGTCAAGAATTTCGGCCAGTTCATCCCGATCGGTAATGGTGGAAAGATAATTGGTCGACGAAACGTGAAACCGCTGAAGTTGTTTCAGAACATCAGCTTTCTGTTCCGGTTCATCCATGCTGATGGTGACCATTTTGAAAGGACGCTGCCGGTACATTCGGTTGATTTTGACGAACTCCGGCATTTCCGCGAGGCATGGGCCGCACCATGTTGCCCAGACATTGATCAACACATAATCGTTCGTGTCATTCTTGACGAGAGCCGCCAGTCCTTTCGCATCCAGTGTTTCAACAGTCACTGGCTCCTGTTCCCATTTCTGCAACGATTTTTCGACGTCAACACGTTTTTCAGACCACTTGGTCGAACATCCGAATGTCCGTGTTTTTTCAACTGGAACAGACTTCCCTGCCAGCAAGGCATCAATCGCATTTCGGGTATCCGGACTGGTCACTTCCTTCACGTCTGAATTATCAATCCGACCGACATACCGGAGTTTGCGTGACTGATCAAACAGAAACACCTGCGGGGTCGCAACCACACCGTAAGCGAGAGAAACTTTCTGTGTTTCTCCATCGTAAAGATAAGGGAACGGAAACCCCTGCTCTTCAGCACGCAGCTTCATGTCTTCGAAAGAGTCGCCGACGTCACTGAATCCCAGCTCATCAAGCCGGACCGCTTCATCATCGTTGGGAGAAATCGCCACCAGAGCCACGCCCTGTTTTTTATAATCTTCATACAGTTTCTTAAGACGCGGTTCGTACGCTTGTGCGGTGGGACAATGATTACAGGTAAAGACCACAAGTAATAATTTTGAATCCGCGAAGTCAGACAGAGACCAGTCTTTTCCGTCGACCCCCGGCAACTTGAAATCGGGAGCCGCTTCTCCGATTTTCAGTTCATGAAACCCTTCTGGAGCCGCCATCCCGGTCTGAGTGTTCCAACAGGTCAAGACACAACTCAACAGGCAGGCGAGAATAAAAATCCTCATCATTCATCTCCCGTCAACACCGTTTATTGATCAACATTCTCAGAATCGTCTGATTGTGGTGGGTCGCCCCCTGATGTCAACTCATACAGAAGAAATCCCCAAAGTCTCTTCCTTCTCCTGATCTGCTTTGATGGCAAACAAGAAAGACGACTGGTACTCTGAGAAGGTGACCTGTGCCGTGACAGCTCCCCCTGCATGCTCATTCCAACACAATGAGGGTCAAGAAACACGATGCGAAATTCGTTCTGGATACTGCTCTCGTCGCTCCTTTCACAACTGCTGCTTGCGATCGCATCTGATCCTGTTCTGGCAGGAGAACCAGAAGTCAAACATGTGGTGCTGATCAGTATCGATGGGCTGCCCGCTTCGTTTCTTGAGGATCCTGCCATTCCACTGAAGACCATTCGCCACCTCGCCCGGCAGGGAGTCATCGCAGAAGGAATGACCGTCTGTAACCCGTCCGTCACCTGGCCGAACCATACGACACTCATCACCGGAGCCCGACCGGCCGAGCATGGAGTGCTCTATAATGGAGTGCTCGAACGATTGGGGCCGGGACTTCCGATTCAGTTGAATTCCCGCAAAGACAAAGGGGAACTGGTTCTCATTCCAACTCTGACAGACCTCGTGTCGGCGCAAGGAGGAACCGTCGCGGGGATCAACTGGCCCTGTACCCGGAATTGTTCATCCCTCTCAATCGATTTTCCGGACACCCCGGAGATGATGAAATACACAACACCGGAGTTTCTTGAAGAACTGATTGAAGCGGGTCAGGTCCCTGACGATCTCCGTGAATCGTTCTACAAGTTGCCGCCGGTCGGCCGAGATCGGGTGTGGACCGACGCCGCGTGTTATGCATTACGAAAACACAAACCACGATTGACTCTCGTTCACCTGCTGAATGTCGATGCCTCGCATCACCGCTACGGACCGGGAACCTGGGCTGGACACTCCGCCGTGGCCTATGCCGACAGTTGTGTTCGCGACATTCTCGAAGCCCTCGACGATGCCGGAATTCGGGAACAGACCGCAGTTTTTGTCGTGTCTGATCACGGGTTCATCAGCACGCCGAAATCACTGAATCCCAATTCCCTCTTGCGAAAAGCAGGACTGCTCACCGTGGAAGGAAACCGGATCACCGCCGCGACCGCGCAGGGACACCCCGCCGGGGGAACGGCCATGCTGTTCCTCACCCGACCGGACACACGCGAACAGGACCGTAAGCGAGTCATCGAACTGTTCACCGGAGCAGAAGGCATCAAGGAAATTTTGACTCCGGAGCATTTTGAAGCATTGGGAATGCCGCTACCCGATGAGTATCCGCAAATGGGAGATCTGGTGCTTGTTGCCGAAGATGGTTACGCCTTCACGAATGCTTTTTCGGAAGACGAACTGGTCACTCCCAGCTCCTACCCATTGGGAACACACGGGTTTCTGTCGAACAATCCCCGTATGAACGCCACCTTCATCGCCGCAGGAGCAGGCATTCGTCAGGGGCTGGAAATGGGCCTGATTGAAAACATTCAAGTGGCCCCGACAATTGCCAAACTGCTGAACGTACAACTTGAATCAGCTACCGGAGCCCCGCTGGATGAGATTCTAACAGGGGTGTCACAATAATTCGTGGAATGCGTCGCGACGCAACCAACGCGATCAATCCACCAGATCGAAGGTGAACTCCATCTTCTTTTCTCCATCTGGAATTGTGGCCGTCAGGTTGGTGGTTTCGATACTCGAATATTTTTTGGGAATCGCCGAGACTTCAGGAACACCCGGGTTGTCGATGTCTGGACCGCTGAGCAGACTGGAGATGACCACACGATACTCGCCCGGGGCCACGCCGTCTCCCGCCTTGAACGAAGACAGTTTGAACTGGCCGTTTTTGTCGATGGTGGCGATGGCAGGACGGTTGGAACTCTCATTCGGCGGAATAAACGTAATCGAGCCGGACGTCAAAAGTTCTCCCCGGTAACGCACCTGGCCGGAAACCGGGGTCACTTGCGGCGATTCCACTTTCGTTCCGCATCCAGTGAGGAAGGTCAGCAACGCGCACACTGTCAGCATTTGCTTCATGGTTCAACCTTGAATGGATTGATGGTGCCCCTGAGGATCAATAGCTTCCGATAGCATTTCCGTCCGCTTTATTTCCAAGAAACTGATAGGTTCGGTAATCAATATTCTGGCTGATGAAGTGAACACTCCCATCTGCGAAGAGGATCTGCACTCCTCCGGCATGGTGGCTTTTGAAGCCCGCGCATGCTTCGAATCCCCGGTATCCGCTGGCATTGTTATCCGAACCTGCGGTGAACAGCGGTTTGCAGCGGCTAGTATCTGACAGATGTTGATTCGGCGGAACGTTTGTCGTGGCAGCCGTCAGATGGGAGTTGAAATAGAGCATCAATGAATTGTAAACGGGCAATTGCTCACCGATGAGAAATGTGTTGGAGATTCCGTCGGTGCAGTCACGAAAACGTGTTCCTACACTTCCCGATGCGAACATTCCGGGCGCACCGTTTTGAAAAGAACCTCCATTACTGCCTAATCCTCCCGTTTGACCACTGGTTCCGATACAGTTGAAATTGGGGGCCGACTGGGGAATAGGACAGGTATTGTTATTTAGTGGCCCTCCGCTGATTGCATAGCTTTCACCGAGACTTCTTTCGGAAGTCGTAGTGCAGGGGCCGCACCAGTTCGTGCTATATCGAGCTCCGATGAACAAGCCTGCGTCCGGGTCGGAGGGACACGTTAAATTGGCGATGTAGAGATCTCTCAATAATGCCAGATTAGGAGATTCATTTGTGCGCTTGGCAAAATCCAGCTTGACATAAAGATTTGCCTGATCGATAAATGGAAATAAAGATTCGATCCAGGTATGGCGGTGAGCATAGGCCAGAGTGCTACCGGTAACAAGCGTGTCATGGTAAGCCCCCGAAGGCAGGATCTTGTATGTGTCCACATAGTTATGACACGCCAGCCCCAACTGCTTAAGATTGTTCTTGCATTGCGTTCGTCGAGCGGATTCACGGGCCTGCTGAACGGCCGGTAACAGCAGTGCGACGAGGATCGCAATGATGGCGATCACCACAAGAAGTTCTATCAAGGTGAAGCCTGCGCGATGGGAGCGAGGACGAAAGCGAGACATGAAAACTCCTTCGATATGAAATGGCTCGTGGAAATGAACAGAGGATCAATAGTCTCCGATGGTGTTTCCATCAGCTTTGTTTCCAAGAAATTGATAGGTTCTGTAGTCAATGTTCTGACTGATGAAATGGACGCTCCCATCGGCGAAGAGAAACTGCACTCCGCCGGAATGGTGGCTTTTAAAACCGGTACATACATTCCCCGAGATAATTCCGCCTTGCCGATCTGATGCTGGTTCAGTCACCCGTCTGCAATTCGTCATATCATAGAGATGCTGATTCGGAGACACGTTCGTGGTGGCAGCTGTCAGGACAGAATTGAAGTACATCATCCACGAATTGTAAATCGGAAGCTGCTCACCCAGAAGAAAGGTGTTGGACAGGCCATCCGTGCAGTCTCGAACACGTGTTCCGATACTCCCGCTGGCAAACATTCCGGGCGAACCCTTGACGCCAGAGCCGCCATTTGATGACAGGCAATTGATGTTAGGATTCAGCACCGCCACAATACAGGCGTCATTATTGATTGGTCCTCCACTAATGGCATAGCTTTGCCCCATGCTTTTATCACCTGTCACGACTGATGGACCATACCACTGCGGATTCGTGTCCCGCCCATTCAGCAGGAGTCCTCCATCCGGATCTGATGGGCAAGTCAAAGTGGGGAGATAGAGACCATTCAGCAGGGCTGGATTGGGAGCAACGTTGATCTTCACCGAAAAATCGAGTTTATTAAAAATTACCGATTGATCGATAAATGGAAACAACGACTCAATCCAAGTATGACGTCTTGAAAAATCAGCGGTATTTGACGACGCATGATAGGCTCCGGACGGCAAAATCCGATAGGTATCCACATAGTTATGACATGCCAGTCCGAGCTGTTTCAGATTATTCCTGCATTGGCTGCGTCTGGCCGCTTCACGGGCCTGCTGCACGGCTGGCAGGAGTAATGCAACAAGTATTGCAATAATCGCAATCACTACAAGAAGTTCAATTAACGTAAATCCAACACGACGGGAGTGAAAATAAAAGCGAGGCATTTCATTTCCTTTAACATCTAATTAATGGAAGGCCCTGAAGTACTACTCTGCTAAAACAAGAACCCGCACCTGGTCCAGATACTGGGGAGGGGCGACCCCAAAAAATACGGAGACCGTCCGTTGGTCACCGGAAATCTGAACCTGATCGACGTCTGATTCCAGCCCTCGGAATCCGTCGTGCGTGTCATATGTCGTTTCCGCCAGTCCGAACATTCCGTCGGTCTCGTTCAATGCCTTGGAACTGACGATTGCGGCGGCCACTTTTCCGAAGAATGTGACCGATCCTCTCGGGACGAAGGTCGCTTTCGAAGTCGGGTCATAGTGCAGTAAATAACTGCTCACAACCTGACCCGCCGGAATCACAACGGTTCCTGTGACAGTCGCCACCGACAGTTCTTTGTCTAAAGTGATATTCTGCCGTTCCGGGATGATCAGAATCTGGCTCGGGGTTGTCGTCTGCTGGCTTTGAAGTGACTGAGGAATTTCAGACGCCGTTCTTAACGGGCCGATCACAGAGCGAATCTGACCGCGTGTCTGGTCGATCCGTTCAAACTGTGTCGGTTCGAAGATCGTTTCTTCCATGAGTGCCTGTGGGAGATTGAACCGGGCGGAGCGGTTGGTGGTCAGTTCCAGAGTCATAGCGGGAGTTCCCTGCGCGTTCAGCAGGCTCGCCTGAGCACGACCTTGACGGACCGCGACTTCCGTTCCCCGTTTAGGGTCATAGTCCACCAGGAATTCTGTTCCCTGATCGACCACTTCGGCGTCTGGTGTCCGGACAGTGAATCCTTCCCCACCGGGAAAAACATGGGCAGACAGTGCCCCCTGCGATAACTGCACCTGTTTTCGCCCGATCAGAGTCACTTCAGCCGGACCGATCAGGTCGATCATGACGTTCGACAATTCGACACTGACAATCCCCTCGGCGACGCTGATTGTTGAACCTTGTCGAAGGATCTGTCCCAGTTGAAGATCATTCGATTTCAGACTGACATTGCTGGTCAGATGCGCCACATTCCCCATTGACGCCGGTTTGAAGTTGGCACCAATCAGAAACCATCCCAGCACTCCACAAAGAGAGGCAGCACCTGCTACTGTCAGGGCAATATTACGACGATCCTTGCGAGTTTGTCGTCGCTCACAGGTTCGAGTGAACTCTCGTAAGGTTCGCAGAACCGTTTGTTCGTCTGATTGCCGTTCCGCTTCACCGACCAGATCGGAGTGCAGATTGACCATTTCCACATAGGTCTGAAGGCACGCGGGATCATTGACGATCAGCACCTCCAGACGTTCCATCTCTTTCAGACTCAGAGTGCCATCGAACAGCGATCCGGCCAGGACACGGACTTCAACAAGTGGGTCGGTATTCAGGGACATAGATTAAATTGAGTCTGGATGTAAGTGAGACATGTTTTTCGATCTTCATCAATTGATTTTGAGCGGTTTCTAAAATGCATCATCTTCCCGTTGCATATGACGACTGATACATCCCATCAATCGTTCCCGAAGACGCTTTAATCGGGTATAGAGACTGGCAATCGGAATGCTTCTGGAGCGGGCGTGTTCCACCAGGGTTGTTTCGCTGTCATAGCAGTCCATGATGAACCGACGGTCTTTCAGACTGAGTCTGTTCAGGCAGTCGTGGAGTAATTCCCGTCGAAGTTCGAACAGTTCGCTCCCGGCCGACTGGGCAAAGGCGATTTTCATCAAGGCGTCTTCGCTCATCCCAAATCCGGTGCGACGACGACGGTGACGGACAAAGGCCTTGGCTTCAAGAAAGGCCACCCCGTAAGACCATTTATTGAAATTCTTGTCTGGTTCGAATTCATCAAATTTCTGCCAGAGGATCGCGCACACTTCCTGCACGACATCCTCCGCGTCAGCCCGATTTCCGACAATCGACAGGACGCTGGCGTAAATTCCGCGGTATGCGCCGGCAAGTTTTTGCAGGAAGTCCGTTTCCCTGGGAGAGTCTTCCAAAGGCTGTCGTAACTTCTCTTTGTGAAGGGGAACATGCATCAAACGATGACTTTCACAGACCGCCAGACCGTCGAATTCGTTACCAGGAGCAGTTTGCTCGACCACCTGCAGGCGAAAGAAAGAGGACCTGTGGGCGCGCACAAACCTCACTTTCCCCCTGCAGAACGCTGAAATCAATTTATGAAAGTGCCCAACGCAACTGAACTATGTCGTTCTGAGAATGAAAATTTGGGACAAATTTTCATAAAAGTTCTCCGATTTTTCCTGAACATGAGATGAAGAGGAAGGCTCAAAGCATTCCATGGAAACGAGTTAGACACACCAGATTCCAGGGAAGAAATCCGGATCAAACGCCAGAAGAAGTTGGAAGAGTCTTCCTGTTTGCAGGGCTTTTGCTTGTTTCAAAATGGGCAATTTGGGGAGGGCGAAGCTCCTGCTGAGCCGCAGGAAAAATCACGCTTTCCATGGTTTGCGGCTCGCCGGGAGCCTCCCCCTCCCGGACTGTCTTCAACAAAGTGATCGCTCTGCCTTGTTTGACGTGCATCTGGGCGCGCCCTATGGGACTTGTCTATAAATGACAGAATCAAAAATCCCGCACCTCACAAGAGTCTGAACATGGTATCAACGGAGGTTCTGCTTCTCTTCATGACCGCGTCGGCTGCATTGGCAGTCGCCCCAGGGCCAGATAACATTTTTGTGCTGACTCAATCCGCTATTCATGGACGAAAGTCCGGGATCTTTGTCACGCTTGGACTTTGCACGGGACTTCTTGTTCACATCGCTGCAGTTGCATTTGGTGTTGCCGCAATTTTCAAAACATCTGCTGTCGCATTTACCGTATTAAAGGTTGTGGGAGCGGCTTATCTGCTTTATCTCGCATGGCAGGCATTCTGCGCTGGAGATGCGAAGATCAATGCCGATTCTAACACTCGTTCAAGCAATCAATCGCTTTACCTTCGCGGCATCCTGATGAATGTCACGAACCCCAAGGTGGCGATCTTTTTCATGGCATTCCTGCCTCAGTTCGTCGATTCGTCCCGAGGCGGGATCTCCATTCAAGTCATGACGCTCGGCGCTGTTTTCATGATCACAGCCTTCATTATCTTCTGTAGCATCGCCTGCGCTGCCGGCCAGATCGGTAGCTGGCTGAAAAGATCAAAGCGAGCGCAAGTTGGTATGAATCGTCTCGCAGGAACGATATTCATATTGCTTGCATTTCGCCTTGCACTCAGCAAGCAATGAATCCGTTCATGCTTCGAGTGCTGAGTGCCATACTCGCATCGCGCCAGCAGTTTTTCAGGGTGCGGCGCGACACACCGTCTCACCGGAGAAATGGGACTTCGATCATCTCTAACCATAAAAAAACAGCCTGCAACTTTTAGATTGCAGGCTGTTGGGTGGTGACATTCACGAATTCGGTTGGCATCCTTGCAACCTCCATGTTGTCTCACTGTGTTGTCTCATTGGCGACCCGGGAAGATGGCCGTTGAGAAGAGAGCGATCCTTCGTTTCACTACTTTAACGACTCAGATTTTCAAACGTCGTAGAGGGGGCGGCGACCTTGCGATAGCCGAGGTCTCGAATCACTTCAAGAACTTCACTCCAGGTGGGGAACTGGCGTCCGCTACGACGTTTGTAGTCGTCCATGGCGCGCATGAACTCGACTTCGTCCGGTTTGTAGTCTCGTTCACAGGTGGTGGGGTCGATCTGACGACGGCGTTCGACTTTCCGTCGTTCGCTCACGCGACGTTGTTCGACTTCGACCTTATCGTCCAGTCGTTGTCTGCGGTCTGTTGAAAATCGACGGTCTTTCATTCGTCGGCTTGCATTCAGTTCCGCTGTGGCCGTTGTCTTTGCATTCATCCTGATTTTCTCCTGTCGTCGCAAATGAACTCGTGTTGCGTCTATTGCCCTGAGTGCTGAAGAACCGATTTCGATGACAGAAACACCCATGTTTCGTCACTGTTCAAACCGCATTTCAGAGTCGAGTGATCACACCATTCAGAGGGGGGAACCCTGTGTTCGCCTCGAACTCTCCTCGCGAGGCTGGCGGATCACTTGATGAACTCCTTCGCTGTAAAGATGCGCCCTAAATAAAACATAGGCGCTCTGAATTGAGTAATTTTGTCAGGAAAGTGACACAGAGTGGGAAGTTTTTTCGCATCGTAACGGTGAAAACGGCCAAGCGGCCATTTTTGCCAGAATCGTCGTCCGAGAAAGACCTGTCGCACCCGGCAAAATCAGAAGAATCGACAAAGTTTGCCAATTCGATTCAGTCGGCAATCCCTCTTGTCCGAATGATCTGAAGGACCCGTTTCCGATTCACACATCAGTCTGTATTCATGCCAATTTTGCCGGAACCGATCGATTCAAGCCCAGGCGCCTGCAGGAACCTGTTTGATGGCAGGTCGCTTCGTAAAACGCCTGGGGGATTTTCCGGCAATGGGCTCAGTGAATGTCGTGCAATGGCTTTTTCGTTGACTTCCCTTCTGGCGAATTCCTCCACACGTCACTTCATGGGCTGGTTGACGCTGGGTGGAGTCCTCGCGTTCTCGTCGACAGGCTGCTCCCGGACCTTCTGGCGGGGACAGGCGGATCGTGATTCGTATCAGGCGATCGTCGAAAAACTGGACGATCCCCGTTGGGCTGTTCCTCGAATTGATGTCACTCCTGATCCGAACAGCCGGTTCTATTCTCCCTACGACCCTGATGCAGAACCCCTTCCCCCGGACGATGGGGCTGCCGGAGTGTTCATGAGATGGGTTGACGGCTGGCAGGGATACAAAGGCTGGCACAAGTTTGGTGAAACACTGACGGTCGAGAACCCGCAATGGCTCGCCAACTTTGGCTGGAGCACTGACAACATCGATCCGCTGACAGGGGAAATTGTCCCGCCGCTCCCGGAGATTCAGAATCTCACACTGCCACAAGCGATCGAACTGGCGCAGTTAAATAACCGCGACTATCAGTTCGAAATTGAAAACGTGTACCTCGCAGCGCTGGCGGTCACCTTCCAGCGGTTTCAGTTTGACGTCCGTTACCTTGGAAGAAACGGCGTCGAGCCGCAAGCAGATCTGAACGCCACCGGATATCCCGGTCTGCCTGGAGATAACGTGGCCTTAGGAATGGCGGGGGGAGTCAGCCAGTTACTTCCCGCAGGTACACAATGGGCCGTGGAGTTCGCGAACAACACACTCTGGCTGTTCAGTGGCGGAAACCAGACACAAACGGTTTCGAACCTTTCCTTTTCACTCGTCCAGCCGTTGCTGTTTGGAGCCGGTCGTAAGGTGGGACTCGAAGGACTCACACAGACCGAGCGAAATCTTCTGTACGAAGCCCGATCGCTCGCCCGATTCCGTCAGGAAATCTTCTCGCAGATTGTTGGGGGAGCCCCCGGTTACTTAACACTGTTGCAACAGATTCAGTCCATTCGGAACCTTCAGGGGAATATTGCTCAATTCGAAGAGCAGGTGGAACGTATGGTTGCCCAGGCATCGATGGGGCGACGATACAACAATGAAGAACTGGCGGCATGGCCGGGAGGACCATTCCTTAAAGAAAACCTGCCGGAAGAAATCCGTGGAAAGCTGACCTACTACCCAGTCACCCACCAGCTTCGCTGGAATTCCAATGAAGATATTACGGAACGGGAAATTGAACTTTTACAGGGGATCAGCGATGACCCTTTGTTTCAGGCATCAATCAAGACCCTGATTGCATCATTGCAGGCGAATACCACAACCCTGGACGTTTTGAACCTGCAATCGAGTCTGGCGTCGAACATCATCAATTTGAGGAGCCAGGAACTTCAGCTTCAGGACAATCTCGATCGATTCAAGATGCTTCTCGGTATTCAAACCGATACGAAGCTGACCCTGAACGACGCCATGCTGGAACAGTTTGAGATCATCGATCCCGATGTCCTGCAACTGGAACGGGAGACAAAACAATTCGTTCTTCAGAGTGGGGCGCTGGATGAAGAGAATCTCCAGAATGAAGACGTTCGGCATCTCTACGCGGAACTGTTGCGACTGATCGACCGTGTCGAGCTGAACGGAATGAAAGTGGTTCTGAACGATGTGGAACGAGTAAAACAGGTGCTTCCACGTCGTCGTCAGGAACTGGACGCGGCTGAAGCAGCAATGTTGGAGAATGACATTGAACGCGTTCGGTTTTCGGTGCAACTCGCTGAAATCGCATTGCAACAGATCCGGGGAGACGTCTTCGAAGCGGCCAACACCCTGCAAAAGGCCGATCTGGACGCGAATGAATTGAAACTGGTGTACGAAGCCATTACCGAGTTACGGGAACGTCTGCTGAAAATTACACAAAACCTGATCGTGATTCAGGTGAGTGTCCGAGTCGAACTGATCGAACTCCAGCCGTTTGAACTGGCAATGCAGGATGCAGTGGCCCTTTCTCTGGACAATCGGGTCGATCTGATGAACGTTCGGGCTCAGGTCATGGATGCCCGAAGAAAAGTGGAAATTGCAGCAAACGCCTTGCTGGCCAATCTCAGTATTGTCATGGAAGGGGACGTTTCGACCCCCGTAGGAAACAAGCCGTTCGACTTCAGAGGAAAACAAAGTCGTTTGAGAGCAGGACTTGCGTTCACTGCTCCACTGGACCAGATCGCCGAACGCAACGTGTATCGGGCGGCACAGATTGAGTATCAGCGGGCGAAACGGGCCTACATTGAGGAAGAAGACACTGTCAAAAGGCAGGTGCGGGATGCCTGGCGTCAATTGTTTGTTTTACGTCAAAATATGGAGACTTCACGTCGCGCTGTGAGACTGGCGGCCCTACAATATGATTCGGCAGTCGAGCAGAGCAACGCCCCGGTCAGTGGAACCGGAAGCCGTGGAAGCGGTTTGTCCGGTACCAACTTGCAACGGGCGTTGTCGACCCTGCTCAGCGCGCAGAATCAGTTGATTCAGGTTTGGACCAATTATGAACGGAATCGACTGAATATTTATCGTGATATGGGTATTATGGAGATTGGAGAGGACGGCATGTGGGACGATCCTTTCTACCGGAGTTTGATCAATGTTGAAGCGGACAACCAAGCCAACCCGATCTGGGAAGACAACGCGAACCGGTCGCCTGAGCACCTGGGTGCTGCTGGTAATCATTCTGACCGGGATCGGGGGAGTCGCCTGGGCACAAGGGTTACTCCAGCCGGAATGGTGGCGCTCCCTGACGCAGGGAGGGTCCGGCACGCAAATTCCGAAAAACCTCATTCTGGAAACCACCCGGCGCGGCCCGTTTCTCATCAGCCTGAACGTGCAGGGATTTCTCGACAGCCGTAAAAACGCGGTCCTCTCCAGCAAAGTGGAAGGGACGACAACCATTATCAGCATCGTCCCGGAAGGAACCTGGGTCACTGCCGGAGAAGTGGTCTGTGAACTGGATTCTTCCACGCTGAAAGAAAATGCCAAGCAGCAGGAAATCACCACAACTCAGGCAGAAGCCACAATGGCCACTGCCCGTGAGAAACTGGAAATCCAGAAAACCCAGAACGACAGCGATATTGCTGCCGCGAATCTGAAATCAGAACTGGCTCAGCTCGACTTCGAAAAGTACGAAAAAGGAGAATATCCTCAACAGGAGCAGCAGCTCAAAGGGGATGTCAAAATCGCCGAAGAAGACCTGATTCGGGCACGGGAAACCATGCTCTTCACCGCCAGTCAGGTGAAAAAGGGATACGCCAGCCAGAACGAGTTGAACGCTTCTCGAATTGCTGTTCAACAGGCGGAACTGAAGTTGCGGGGATCTGAAGAACTTCTGAACGTTCTCCAGAATTTTACCTATAAACGCACCATTGCCGAACTCAAGGCCAATGCTCTGGAATCGGAACGGGAACTTGCCCGGGTGCGATTAAAAGCATCCTCCGCACAAACCCAGTGCGAAAAAGAAGCGGATGCGGCGAGGCTGACGTATGACGTTGAACGGGAAAAACTGGTTCGACTTCATACTCAGATCGAAGCCTGCACGATTCGGGCTCCACAGGATGGCGAAGTTGTTTACGCCAATATGTCCAGCGGGGGGGGCCGCCGATCGGAACAGACACTCATCGAGGCGGGCATGACCGTTCGGGAACGGCAGCCAATCATCAATCTGCCAGATGTGAATCAGATGAAGGTCGATTGCCGGATTCACGAATCATTGATCGGATCCGTTCGTAAAAACCTTCCCGCAAGAATCCGGGTGGATGCCTATCCTGATGAAACATTTCAGGGAGTCATTTCGCATGTTTCCTCGGTCCCAATGACGGGAAGCTGGCCGAATACCGATCTCCGTGAATACCAGACCGAAGTCCATCTGATCGACGACGCGGAACGACTGCGGCGATTGCGTCCCGGGCTGACGTCACAGGTAGAGATTCTCGTCGACAATCGGGCTGACGTCTTGCAGGTTCCGATGCAGTCGATCGTCAACGTTCATGATCGTCAGGTCGTATTTGTTTTCACCGGGACGACACATGAACGTCGCTTCGTCAAACTGGGAGCTGCCAACCAGTCCCATCTGGAGATTCTGGAAGGAGTGAAAGAAGGGGAACGAGTCATCATGAATCCCCGCAGCCAGTACGGAAACGAAATCGCCGCACTGGAAGCAGAATTAAATGCGACAAACTCCAAGAAGCAGCCCGTCGTGGAAGTCGCTCCTGTTGTTCCCGCTGACGATACGAATAACGTCAAAACCTCCCCTGGAGAGAACTCACTGCAGATGGCAAACGCCGCTGAAGTCGCCCCACCCCGCTCAGGGAGTTTCTTTGCCCAGTTTGATAAAGATGGAGACGGATTTATCACTCTCGAAGAAGCCCCCGAGGGGATGAAAGCCCGTTTTGCGACTCTTGATAAAGATGGAGACGGAAAACTGACTCGCGAAGAACTGGCCGCAGGTCGACCGCCGCGTTAAATGAAAATTCAAAATTCGAAGAAGAGAAATTCAAAGCAAATACGAAATTAAAAATTCAAATGCAGCCTGCCTCTGTTCGAATTTTTAATTTCCGACTGTTTCCGATTGAGCATAACCTTCCTGCCCTGTTCTGCTCCCCCTGTTAATCCTGCCCGGCACTAAGCCGTTTTCCACTATGAAACTTGCCGCTGAACTTGTTGACCTGCACAAGTATTACGACTTGGGGTCGGTTCAGGTCAAAGCGTTGCGCGGTGTTTCAATGGAGATTCCTCAAGGGGATTTTCTCTCAATCATGGGATCATCCGGAAGTGGCAAAAGTACCTTGCTGAATCTACTCGGGGGACTCGACCGTCCGACCAAAGGAAAATACATCTTAGGGGGTAAGGATGTCGCCCAGCTGGACGACGATGAGCTCTCAGCGATTCGGAACAGTTTAATCGGATTCATCTTCCAGTCGTTCAATCTGATTCCGCAATACACGGTATTGGAGAATATTGAAGTCCCCCTGTTATACCGGCCGGGCTACCCTCCAATTTCCTCAAAAGACCGGAACCGTTGCCTTGATGTCGCAGCGAAGGTCGGATTGGGAGAACGCCTGGACCACCGTCCGTATCAGTTATCCGGAGGGCAGCAACAGCGGGTGGCGATTGCCCGGGCGCTCATTAATGATCCGGAAATCATCATGGCGGATGAACCGACCGGAAACCTCGACTCCAAAACCGGAGAAGAGATTATGGAAATGCTAAAAGCACTGAATGCAGAAGGCCGGACCATTATCATGGTGACGCACGAACCGGATGTGGCCCAGCAGACAAAGCGACAGATTTTCATGAAAGACGGCGTCGTCGCCGGCCACGGAATTTTTCAAGGATAGTAAGAATGAGGAGATAGGAAGTAGGAGTTAGGAATTAGGAAAAGCATCATTCACTCTTCCTAATTCCTAGTTCCTAACTCCTAACCCCTCCCCCCAACTATGTCCCAACTCATCCGCACCATCCGACTGGCATTCAAGAGCCTTCTGCTGCATAAACTGCGGTCGGGGCTGACGATGTTGGGAATTGTGTTCGGCGTCTTTTCTGTGATTGCCATGCTGGCCATTGGAGAAGGAGCCAGTAAACAGGCTCAGGAGCAGGTTCTGCAACTGGGAGCCACGAACATTATTGTGCGGAGCGTGAAACCTCCGGAAGAAGCCGCCACCGGTTCCGGAGGAGCCCGAGTCCTGAGATATGGTCTGACTCGGGACGATCATCGTGTTCTCACCCGTACGCTGCCGACAATCGCAGGCATGGTGCCGGTTCGTGAAGTGACACAGGATGTTCGTTATCTGGAATGGACTCTGAACGCCCGCATCGTTGGTTGCACGCCAGAGTATCTCGAAATGAATCACCTGGCCTTGGCCTCGGGCCGATTCCTTTCCGATCATGATGAACGAACCCGGGGAAATACAGCCGTGCTCGGTTACGAAACCGCGCGGACACTGTTTCCCCGTGAAGACCCGATGGGAAAAACCATTCAGATTCTCAGTCGCGCCTATACGGTGGTGGGAATCATGAATGAGCGAATGGCCTCAGCAGCAGTCGGCGGAAGCCTCTCGGGACAGGACTATAATAAAGATGTCTATATCCCATTATCATCCTTTCAGACTCGTATTAACACCAACGATCTGATTATCAAACGAACATCAGGTTCGTTCTCGGCCGAGTCAGTTGTTTATGATCAGATTACACTGAAAGTCGCCGATCGGGACGACGTCCTGGCAACGGCGGAAGTGATTCGGGAAACACTCAACCGTCTGCACGGTTCAAAGCGGGACTTTGCGGTGGTTGTCCCGTTGGAGTTATTAAAGCAGGCTGATCAGCTTCGTAATATCTTTAATGTCGTACTGGGATCCATCGCCGGCATCAGTCTGCTGGTCGGGGGGATCGGCATTATGAATATTATGCTGGCAACAGTGACAGAGCGGACCCGGGAAATCGGGATCCGTCGAGCCCTCGGAGCGCGTCGCCGGGACATTACGCAACAGTTTATTGTGGAGACGATCGCTTTGTCCGGAACCGGAGGATTGATCGGCATGGGGGCCGGACTTTGTACGCCGCTGGCATTCACCGGCATCAAGTATTTCGTCACGAACTATATCATGGAGCCGAACTCGGCGACTTCGGACATGAGCCGGATGTTTCTGGAGATGACGCCGCAGATTGCCATGTGGAGTCTGCCGGTGGCGTTTGGTTTTTCCGTTCTGACCGGACTCGTCTTCGGCGTCTACCCTGCACGATCCGCGGCAAGACTCGATCCGATCGAAGCCCTGCGACACGTGTGACAGCACGGTTCACCGCTACTGTGCTGCAATCCACGCACTGATCACGCGCCCCACTTTCGTCAACGTGACCGGAGAACATGCGGCTGGAAGATCGTTGCGACGGTGCCAGTGTGGATAGTCGAAATCAATCACATCACAGGTCGGAATCCCGGCGATCTGATTGAGTGGAAGATGATCGTCCAGCACTTCGTGTTTGCGAACCGCCTTGAACTCTCTGATCCCCAGTCGTCGGGCCGTGTCCCAGACTTCACGTGTCACTTCAGGAGCGTATTTCAAGCTGTTGAGCTCATAGAAAAACTGTGCGTTCTTTCCGGCGACCATGTCTAACAGCACCCCTTTGGTATACTGGGGATGCTCTGGAGAACGGTCGCGATAAGCTCTGGCAAAGTGTTCTGAACCGATGAAATATTTATCGGTCTTTTCGTAGACCAGTTCTTCTCCGTCGAAAATGACAAAATCGACCGCAGGCTTCACTGGAAGTTTGGCCAGTTGATTCCCCAGTTCCATCATCAGTGCAACACCACTCCCCCCGTCATTGGCTCCGATGAACGGGAGATCCTGATGTGCCGGAACAGGTTCACGGTCCGGTCGTGGACGGGTGTCGTAGTGACAGCAGACCAGCACACGACGCGGGGCCTGCGGCTGCCAACTGATGATCAGGTTCTTCATGCGAACCGGTTCCCCTGTTTTAGGATGAACCGCATCAAAGTCTTGCGAGAAAACTGTTGCCCCGAGACTGGTGAAATGCTTTTCGATCAGTTCCTGCTGCTTCTGCATCCCCGGGGTTCCGGAGATGCGAGGACCAATTGCACAGATCGACTCAAGGTAGGAAAACGCTCGGGCTCCATCAAATTCCGGCGTGACCAGTTTCTGGGCAAGTGCCGATTCGGTCACAGCCAGCAGACAGAGTCCAATCATTCCAAGTCGAAACAACACTCTGTCTCCTGTGTCATGAAGGAACGAAAAAGGCAGCAAAAAACCCGCGTACCTTAATGATACGCGGGTTTCTGAAATTTCAACCAGAGCACTTATCGTGCGTTCCGGAGATTACTTGCCGGATTTCTCCAAGGCGGCTTTGACCGAAGTGACAATTTCGTCAAAGATGCTTGGATTGTGAATCGCGATTTCGCTGAGAATCTTCCGGTTCAGAGTGATTCCAGCCAGATCAAGACCGTGAATCAACTGAGAATAACGCAATCCGCGCTGAGCACTGGCAGCGGAGAGACGGGTGATCCACAGGGAGCGGAATTCCCGCTTTTTCAGTCGGCGGTGGCGGAACGCATAGGCCCGACCGCGGAGCAGTGTTTCCTGAACTGTTCGCCAGAGACGACTTCTGCCGCCCCAGTTTCCTTTGGCGTCACGGAAGACACGATTCTTTTTCCGTCGACGGGCTTTACCGTATGTAACACGCATGGTTCGATCTTTCCTTAGACGGGCGAATTCACGTCACCAGTCAATTCTGGTGAGGCGATGCCGGTCGACAATTGTTAAAGCACGCACCGCCAGGGGCAAACCATACCCTGCAACGGCATCACGTGTGTAAATAAAAATACAGCCATCAAGCAACCCGTTCCCTGTAAAGAGTTACGGGCTCGACGGTTACAGGCTGGGACGAATCGCTTCCACAACCATACGGGCATTGGCCCCGCAGACGATTCCGCCGCCGCGCAACTGGCGTTTCCGCTTGGCTGATTTCTTACCGAGAATGTGACCACGGTTCGCAGCGCGGTGCGTGGCCTTTTTGCCGGAGCCGGTTACTTTGAACCGCTTAGCAATACCTTTATGTGTTTTCGCTTTGGGCATTTCATCACCATCGGAGCAAAAAATTCGAAGCGGGAATTCTACGCGAAACCAGATCAGGAATTCCAGCCTGTTAATACGAATTTTCTAAAGAGAACCGCGAAGTCGTCCCAACACCAAAAACATCCCACAACCCCTTTCACACAATCACCTTACATCGCAACAAGAACACCACCTCCGCTATAAATGAGAAGGACGGGAGAAGAAAATGAGCCTGTTTTTCAGGAGTTGATGGTGCCCTGCTCTCCCTCTCCTTCGCGATCTTTACGTCTTCGCGGTAAAAATTTCTTCACCGCGAAGACGCAAAGATCGCGAAGAAAAAAGTAAGATTGGACGTCAGCACGATTGTTGCAGATCATTCAATTTCTGATTCTGGAAAATCCGGCCGGGTTGGGGCGACGCTGGAGATTGGCAGGTTTCACGGCGTGACCGGAACCGAGAATTGCCGCCAGACCGGCACCCACAACAAAGCCGCCAATGTGAGCCCACCAGGCAACTCCCCCTGATTCCGCGCCTCCGGCGGTTCCGACTCCTGAGAAGAGTTGCAGAATGAACCAGAGCCCCAGAAACAACGGAGCCGGAACAACGAGAACCTGCAGAATCACCCCTAGCGGAATGAGCGCCTGAACTTTCGCTCCGGGATACCAGACAAGATACGCCCCCATCACTCCGGCGATGGCGCCGCTCGCTCCAATCGTGGGGATCATCGATGTCGCTTCTGCAAGATAATGGGCTCCACTCGCCGCGACTCCGCAGAAGAGGTAGAAGAGGAGATACCCGACATGTCCGAAACGATCTTCGATGTTGTCTCCGAAGATGAAGAGAAACCACATGTTGCCGATCAGGTGCATCCAGCTTCCATGCAGAAAAACACAGGTGAGCATCGTCAACAACGGGGGGACGGCCGGCGGAAACGCTTCCCGCCTGGTGTATTCCACCTTGATTCCCTCCGGAGTCTGAACATGTCGGGCATCAACGACGATTTCGACCGGAGCCTTCGGATCACTGATTCGCAGAGGAATCATTCCATAACGTTCGACGAGTGTCGGTTCCCCAGGGCGTTCTGAAATCTGGGCGAAGAAGACCATGCAGCAGATCGCGATCACTGCATAGTTGACGAACGGTGTTGTTCGTGACGGAATATCGTCCCGGATTGGAAACATGTGCGTGGTCCCCTGCATTGTGCCCGTGTCTCAAAAAGATCATAGCAGAGATTGTTATTCGTGCGCGTCTCTTGTGAACGGGGTGCCCTGGCACGTTCTACTCATCAAAAGTCGACTTCCGACGCAGCGTGTGGTGGTAAGACTGGGCAAAACGATGTGATTCATCGCGGACATACTGGAGCAAGCGAAGGGCGTAGGAGTGACGCCCCAGTTGCCGGGGCTCGGACTCGCCGGGGACATACACCTCTTCTTCGCGCTTGGCGAGAGAAATCGTAAAGGGAGGAGTGACGCCAATTGCCTTCATCGCTTCCATCGCGGCGTTCAACTGCCCTTTTCCGCCGTCGATCAGCAGGATATCGGGAAATGATTCCCCTTCCTGTGAAAGTCGCCGCATTCTCCGGCTGACGACTTCCCGTATTGATGCGAAGTCATCAACTCCCTGAACGGTACGGATCTTGAACCGTTTATAGCCATGCTTGAACGGCAGGCCATCGATGAACTGCACCAGACTGGCGACGGTTTCTCCCCCTTGCAGATGGGCGATGTCCACTCCTTCAATCACACGCGGTGTTTCCGGCAGATTGAAGATTTTCCGCAGTCCTTTCAGCCCTTTTCGGGGATCAATGTAAAAGACTTCCGGCTGGACATGTTCATCAAGATTGCCGCGCAGGCTCAGGCTTTCCAGAGCTTTGATTTCGTCGCGCAGCCGGGCCGCTTTTTCGAACTTGCGTTCCTGGGCCGCTTCCGTCATTTCGGCCCGAAGTTCTTTCAGCAGGCGTTCCTTCTTGCCGTCAAGGAACAGGCGGAGTCGGTGGATGTCGTGTTTGTAGTCTTCCTTGCTGATCCGCAGATTACAGGGAGCCGTGCATTGATTGATGCTCGCCAGCAGACAGGGGCGAAACCAGCGCCAGCGTTCTTCGTCTTCAACAATGTCCAGTGAACAAGTGCGGAATTTGAAGATCTTCTGAAGGACGCCGATCGTTCCTCTCAGTTTTTTTGCAGAGGGAAACGGCCCATACAGTTTCACTCCTTTTGTCTGCGGCTTTCTGGTGAACTCGATGCGAGGAAAATCCTCGTTCGTGACAATCTGCAGATACGGAAACGTCTTGTCGTCTTTGAGTTCGGAATTGAACCGAGGCTGAATATCTTTAATCAGCCGGGCTTCCAACAGGACAGCGTCCACTTCCGAGTCGGTCGGAATACAATCAACATCGGCGATTTCCGGGACCAGATCACAGGTGCGTCGATCCACTGCGGCGGCCGCGAGAAAGTAACTTCCGGCACGACTTCGCAGATTGACCGCTTTTCCGACATAGATCACCCGTCCCAGTTTATCCTTCATCAGATAGACACCGGGACTGGCGGGAAAACGCCGTACCTTCTGGCGCGGCGTGAGCGTTTCGGCGTCCGCTGGAATCTGTTCAGAATCAGGTTCAGGCGCGCCGGAATTGTCGTTATCAACGGGTTCCGTGTCGTCAGTCATTCAGTTTTCGTTTCAGGGAAGACACTCCCGGGAGATATGGATGATCGTTCAATAAAGAAGAAAGAAGAGACTCACGCAAAGGCGCTAAGGCGCAAAGAAAGTTGATCACGCCGTTCCTGTAATCATTGCGTCCGAGACGATTCAGGCAATTCACAATAGATGAATGAGTTGCAATATCGCTCTCTGATCAGGATCTGCTTCCTTGAAGTAAATGAGATCCAATCACATAGGACCTCGATCAAAAACCCTTTGCGTCTTGGCGTCTTTGCGTGAGTCTTCTTCCCCTCAATTCCAAGGTAAATCACTCAGGCAGATCAGCGTTATGGTACACCTCCTGGGTGTCTTCGCAGTCCCCCAGCATGGTCATGAACTTCTCGAACAGCGGCTTATCGTCCAGGCTGATTTCTTTCCGGTTCTGAGGAAAGAGCGTGATTTCCTGCGTTTCCAGTTCGACATTGGGAAATGATTCACGCAAGGCATTGCTAGCTTTGTACAACTCGGTCGGAGGGGCGTAAACGGTGATGGTCCCGTCACTGGATTCAACGTCGGTGACATCCACACCGGCGTTCAACAGTGCTTCGAGTACCTCGTCTTCATTGTCCCCTTTGAACGACAACACCGCCAGTTCGTCAAACCAGAGGGAGACCGAACCGCTGGCTCCCAGTTTGGAATTCGTCTTGGTGAAACAGTTGCGGACTTCGGAGATCGTCCGTTGATTGTTGTCGGTCAGGCAATCAATGATCACCATGCATCCGCCGGGACCAAAGCCTTCGTAACGGGCCGGTAAGAAGCTCTCACCACCGGCTCCTTTGGCTTTTTGAATCGCTTTTTCAATCACGTGAGCCGGAACCTGCTCCCGTTTGGCTCGTTCTACCAGACTTCTTAAAGCGGGGTTTGCTTCGATTTCCGGAGCGCCATTCTTTGCCGCGACATAGATCTGCTTCCCATATCTGGAATACAGCTTTGATTTCTGAGCCGCTGTCTTGAAGATCGCATTCTTGCGATTCTCGAAATCTCTTCCCATGACATTCTCTCCTCATATTCTCTTGGCAAAGCCTGAACACATGCCATTTTTTCGATATCACCGACGCAAGGCTCAACCAAACCAGTCGGGTGTCACAACTTCTGTTGCCACCAGACTTCTCGCCCCTCTCAACAGATTATAAAGGAATGCCGGCAGACGCAAAGTCGCTCAGAAGAACACTCTCGGTTCCTGCAGGGGAGTATTTTTACCGCGAAGACGCAAAGGGCGCAAAGCCAATGACGGGAGGACAACCTTGAATGAGGAACGGGATCCCCCGAGGAAATACAGGAAAATCTTTGTCGGCCCTCTCCTCCCTGCCCCTTTGTGTCCTTCGCGTCTTTGCGGTAAAAATGATTTGACATACAAAACTCACTCCAGGAATTTCATTTGCCCCCCCTTCCTCATCTCACCCCAAAAACCCTGTCAATGACCGGGCGTCTGAAAACCGAACCGGAAGATTTCGTGGTAGAAGAAATTCCGGCGTATCTTCCGAGTGGAGAGGGAGAGCATCTGTTCTTATGGGTACAGAAACGAGATATTTCTGCCGAATTCCTGACGGGACATCTCGCCCGATCTTTGGAAATTCGGCGGGACGACATCGGTGTTGCGGGGCTGAAAGACCGGCGGGCAGTCACCCGACAATGGGTTTCCGTTCCGGCTTCTTGTGAAAGTCGTGTTGAGACGGTCAACACTCCGGCAATTCAGGTGCTGGAGGCGAAACGTCATGGGAATAAGCTGAAAACCGGGCATCTGAAAGGAAACCGTTTCGAGATCGTCGTCCGTGACGGCAATGAACAGGATCTCATTTCCGCCAGACAAATTGCTGAGATTCTCACCCAGCAGGGCGTTCCCAATTACTACGGGGATCAGCGATTCGGGGGTGACGGCAATACGCTGGAACTGGGGTTGTCCCTGCTCAGAGGAGAATCGACCCCGCGCGACATTGCTCCGCAACGCCGTAAATTTCTGCTCCGTCTGGCCCTCTCGGCGGTACAGTCGCACCTGTTCAATCTGGTTCTGGCCGAACGTCTGAAACAGGGTCAGCTGCATCAGGTTCAGGCGGGGGACATCATGCAGGTGACCGCTTCCGGTGGAGCTTTCATCGCGGAAGATATTCCTGTCGAACAATCTCGATTCGATGCTCGTGAAACCGTTGTGACCGGTCCCCTGTTTGGCCCGAAGATGAAGTCTCCTCTGGGACGACCGCAAGAATTAGAACAACAGGTTCTCGCAGAATCCGGGTTGAACGGGGACCACTTCCTTGCTTTCTCCAAACTGACTCCCGGCGCCCGCCGTCCGTTACTCCTCTGGCCGGAAGGATTGACCGTTTCGCCTCACCCTCAGGGGTTACAATTCACCTTCACTCTCCCGAGCGGATGCTATGCGACGGTTGTTCTGGATGAGTTCCTGAAATCTCCCCAGGGAAACTGATCGGCAATTCCTGCCGGTTTGTGTGCCTGTTTGAACGGCCGTTCATGTCATTGTTGCCGCTTTTGGGGGAACCATGGGGATGAGATGCCGATTGACGGACAACTGTTCTGGTCTTGTCTGAGAATTTCGATCACAACTCGGTACACAGAGCAAACTGCTCTATGATCGGGAGTTTCAGATGAGTACGCAAACCGGATTTCGTGAATCCATTCGACTGGATCAACGCCGTTCCTCCGTCGCAGTAGAGAACGACGACGATCAGCTTTCACAGGCCGCGCGGTTTGTGACACATCTGCAATTGCAACTGGCGGAACTGGATCGCCGGGAACAGCAACTCAATTCCCGCCTGGCATTGCTCGCCGAACAACAGAAGGGGATGCAGAAGGAAACACAGCGTCTGGCGGATGCCACGGCCGCGGCCAATCAGATGCTGGTCGCCCGTGAAAAATCGTTTCAACAGAACGACGTTGAACTCAAGAAACGGGCCGCCGAACTGGAACTGCGCGAAGCAGAAATACGCCAGAAACTGGAACAGTTTGAACTGGATCGGGTGAGCTTTTCTCAGGTTCAACAGGAACAGCAGAAAGCGGCCACACAGACCATCGAAGCAGAGCGAACCCGATTTCAGGAAGATCAGCAGCGACAGGTTCGCGAACTGGAAAAGCAGCGTCAGCAGTTCGAACAGGAACAGATCAACGCACGCACCCTGCTAGAACAAACTCGCAGTGCATTCGAAACAGAACAGCAGCAACGCCTGGCAGAACTGGACCAGTCACGACAGGCATTGCAGGCAAACGCCTTGCGGGAACTGGAAGAACGGCGACAACAGTTCGAACGTGAATGCGCCACGACTCAGAAAGAACTGAAACAGGCCCAATCCGAATTTACTGCCGAGCAGCAACGGCAACTGGCCGAACTGGACCAGTCCCGACAGGCTTTACAGGCGAACGCCGTTCGGGAACTGGAAGAACGCCGGCAACAGTTCGAACGTGAATGTGCCACGACTCAAACTGAACTGGAACAATCCAAATCCGCATTCGCAGCCGAACAGCAACGGATTCTCACCGAACTGGAAACGACGAAACAGTCTTTAAAGGCAGAGGTTCTTCAGGAACTGGAAGAACAACGGCAGTCACTGAAACGGGAACAGTCTGAAGTTCATTCTTCATTAGAACAGGCTCGCAGTGCATTTGAAGCGGAGCGTCAGCAACATCTCTCTGAACTGGAAACCAACAGGCAGGCATTGCAGGAACAGGCGCTCAATGAACTGAACGAACTCCGTTTGCGTCTGGAGAGTGAACACGCCGCAGCTCAAACGGAACTCGAACAGGCTCGCAGTGCGTTCGAAGTGGAATGTCAGTCACATCGTGACGCTCACACAACTGCCGAGAAACTGTTACAGGAGCAGGCAGAAAACGCCCGGGCTCAGTTCCTTGAACAATTGGAACATGATCGTGCCGTCGCTGAACAGAAATTGCAGGAGATTCGCCATCAGGCCGAACTGGAGCGGGAACGCATCCTTTCCGATGTCACCGAACAGCGGGATCGAATCGCCAAAGAACTTCGAGGACTTCAGGAACAGCGTGACGATCAGAACCGCCTCAATCTCCAGTGGACGGAGCACCGGAAAGCAGAGCGTCATGAGCATCTGCTGGAACTGGAAGAACTGAGTCGCGAACGTCTGGCGCATCTCGATCAGCGTGAAGCGGAATTGCAGCGACGCGAAGTTGATCTCCAGAAACGAACCCGGTTTCATGAAGACCATCTGGAAAATGCCCGGAAAGAAATCTCAACTCAACGCAATGCCATCACCTGGCAGCAACAGCAACACCGGAACTGGGCCGAACAAGTCGAGCAATCGGTCCAGTTACGGTTGTCTCAGATTCGTCGTTTCCGTGACCTGATTGCGCAGCGCGAGCAGTGTCTTCTGGATGAACAGGACCTTTTCGCTCAACAACGGGACGAAATCAAATCACAACTCGCCACGCAGCGGGAAGCATTACTGGCAGAACGTCAACAGTTCTTTGAGATGCAGCAACGGGAACGGGAACTGTGCGACGCCCGGCAAACTAGACTCGACGCGGAAACAACCCAATTCAATGAGATCTGCTCCCGGTTCTCCCCGACGTTGGATGAACTTCAAAAAATTCTGGAATCGGGTCGGCAGGCAGGGGACTCCAATGGGAATGACTCCTTTATTCCAATCGACCAGATCGTCGTGCTGCTCAGTGAACAGATTCAGGGAATTGAACAGACTCAGCGACAACTGGCAGATCAGCAGAAAACACGTCGCGCGGAAGAAACCCGACTCGTCAGCTGGATTGAACAGCGAGAAATCTGGATGAAGCAACGGGAACAACTTTTCCAGCAGCAGCTGGAAGAGTTGATCGCCCGCGAAAACGCCTGTCAGGCCGAACGGGAACGCTGGCATCTGGAGCGGATTGAAGTCGAAAAAGTGATTCGTGACCTTGTGGTCAAGGTCGAACAGACGTATCAGGCCGACGTTGCCCATCCAGCCCCATTGCCAGAGACCGCAAACTTGCCTTGAGAATGCTCTGTCAGTTCGATGCTCCCATTCGAATGATGGGGAGAAAAATAGACCACACACGCGCCACTGCTCTGCGAGGCAGTGCAACCACCAGAAAGACACCACGAATCAAGCGAATCAGGCGAATATCAGGAACAGCATCCAACGGAAAAATTCGTACGATTCGTTGAATTCGTGGTTTTTCGGCTCTTCAATCAGGTCGTCACAGGTGATCCTGAGGATGAAGGCAAACCGCTGAATTTAGGAACTCCGGGGGCGGTCTGAATTGTCCCATCGGATTCTCCCACTAGAATCAGGAGACAATGTCGGTAAAGAACCGTTTCCGTTCCTCTGGACAGACCGCTTTTTATGGACCCCCAGTCACTGGTCTTTATTCTCGTTTTCGCCGGGATCGTGCTGATCTTTGCGGAAGTGTGTCTTCCCACAGGAGGAATCATTGGGGTTCTGTGCCTGTTCTGCTTTCTGGCATCCGGTTATTACGCCTATGAAGCCTGGTTTTATTCCGCTCCCTTTTTCTGGTGGATGTATCTGGGAAGTGTGGCCGTTCTCATTCCCAGTTCCATCATCGGAGGCTTCACACTCCTGGCTCGAACTTCGCTGGGGAACCGTGTTCTGTTAACAGCCCCCACCGAAGAAGAAGTCACCCCTCACCTCCGCGAACAGCAGCATTTAACCAGTCTCATCGGAAAACGGGGAACCGCATTAAATCTGATGACCCCGGGAGGAATGGTCCGGGTTCAGGGGGAACGAATTCATGCCGTCAGTGAAGGGATGATGATTGAGCCCGATTCTCCGATCGAAATCATTTCCGTCAGAGGAACCCGCGTCGTTGTACGACCGATTCCTGAAGACTCTCAACAAAACGACCTGACCCGACTGGCTGACGAAGAGACCGGGAATTCAATCAAAGACAGCGACACCTGGGGACTCAGCGACAATTCTGATACATCCAATCGTTAGAAGCCTGAATGAACAGATTCAGTCATTCCACGCTTGATCTGAATAAGCGAAAAGTGGGTAGTAGATAGTGGGTAGGAAAAGGCGTGAATTTCCGGTTTTTTACTGGCCCCTGAATCCTGACCCCTGATCCCTTCTCTCCATCAAGATCAAACATGGAACAACCGACACTCATCAATGAACGTTGAAAGTCCACAACCTGACGATCCGTCCGGAGCCGATTTGTGCGGGTTGCCTCACCGTTCTCACTCAACAGCCCGCGACCGACTCGAAGAGATCGCTTCGGAATATCTCGAGCGTCTGCGAAAGAAAGAAACGGTTGACGTCAACGAGTATTTTCAAAGGTATCCAAAACTCGAGGCCGAATTGCGTGAGTTTCTTCCCTTGGTCGGAGCCATGGAAGACTGGAAGATTCAACGGGAATTCAACTCCATTCGCCACTCTCTTCCCGACAAATTCGAGCTGACGCAATTGGGAGAATTCCGGATCCTGCGTGAAATCGCCCGGGGAGGAATGGGGGTTGTTTTCGAAGCCGAACAACCTGCCCTGAATCGCCGCGTCGCCGTAAAGTTGCTCCCCTGGCAGTTCCCGAAGAAGTCGACATGGTCAGAACAGTTCCTTCGTGAAGCCCGACTCGCCGCCAGTCTGCAGCATGCCCAGATTGTTCCTGTTTACAGCTTTGGAGAACAGAACAGTCGATTTTACTATGCCATGCAACTGATTGAAGGAGTGGGACTCGACAAACTGATCGAACGCTGGAGCAGGAACCATGGGATTGTGTCGATCGATGATCTCATTGGAGAATTCCACCCCCATCTTCCGATCAACCCGAGCCTGTCTGCCAGCAAACGATTGTTGCGACACGATTCATGGATGCAGCTCGCCAAGATTGCCACGCAAATCGTTTCCGCACTCCGTTACGCACACAAACAGGGAGTTCTGCATCGCGATATTAAACCAGCAAATATTCTTATCGACCGGCATGGAAAAATCTGGATCACCGATTTCGGGCTGGCGATGGGGCAGGAAACTCTCCTGACAAGTTCAAACATCCCCCTCTCCGGTACATTAAGATATATGTCTCCAGAACAATTAAAACGGTCAGGAGATCTTCGTAGCGACCTCTATTCCTTCGGGGTGACTCTTTATGAACTTTGCACATTAAAGCCCGCATTCTCCGGTAAGGAAAAAACGGAACTGATTCAGGAAATTGAATCCGGAAAATTTATTCCCCCTCGCTCCGTCAATCCGAGTATTCCGGTTGCTCTGGAGAAGATCATCAAGAAATGTCTGAAAGAGAATGCAGATGATCGTTACCAGAATGCCGATCAGCTTTATGCCGACCTGTTGCGATTTCTGAACGGAGATTCACCCGTCGGCGAAGCGTCGTGGTGGCAAAAGCTGATGGGGAAAAAGCCGAATCGCAGGAAGTAAGGATCAGCCCGAAAACAACCTGCCGGTATCACGCTGTCTAAAAGTTTTCTAATCAGATGTTTTGCTACCCACTACCCACTTTTTCCTATTTGTTTTGAGGCTATTCCTATGCGACGTTATATCACCACGGGGATTCTTGGTTTAGCACTGAGCATGTCACCCACTCACCAGAGTGACGCCTGTAGCAGGGTTCTTTATCAGACCGGCAGTGGAGGCTATATCGTCGGTCGGACGATGGACTGGATGGAAGACACTCAGACCGATCTCTGGGCTTATCCTAAAGGGATCGACAAAGATGGCGGGACCGGAAAGAACACGATTAAGTGGACGTCGAAATACGGATCGGTCACCGCCAGCCTTTATAACGCCGCCACCGTTGACGGCATAAACGAAGCCGGACTCGTCGGCAACGTGCTCTATCTCGCTGAGTCGGATTACGGCAGCGATTCCAAAACCCATCTCCCTGGTATTTCAGTGGGGGCGTGGCTGCAATATGTTCTTGATAACTATGCCACTGTGGATGAAGCCGTCAAAGCTCTGAAAGAGGAACCGTTTCATGTGGTCGCCCCCACTCTCCCGAACGGCAGAGCCGCCACCGGACATGTTGCCATTTCCGATCCTACTGGTGACTCGGCGATTTTTGAATACATCGACGGCAAACTGGTGATTCACCATGGCCCGCAGTTCAAGGTAATGACAAATTCTCCGACTTACGACAAGCAACTGGCGATCACCGGATACTGGGACGAAATCGGGGGACAAACCATGCTCCCCGGCACCAATCGGGCCGCCGATCGTTTTGTTCGGGTCAGCTATTACCTGGGAGCGGTTCCCAAATACGAAGACGCACGAACGGCCGCCGCGGCTGTCTTTTCCATCATCCGGAATGCATCAGTTCCACTGGGAATTACCGACCCCGAGAAGCCGAACATCGCGACGACACTCTGGCGAACCGTGGCTGACAGTAAAGAACGCCGCTACTACTACGAATCAACGACAAGTCCGAATATCTTCTGGGTTGACATCGCTAAACTGAATCTGGCTGAAGGGGCCAAACCTTCCAGACTGAACTTGAAAGGAAACCCCATTCTCGCCGGAGAAGTCTCTGAAAAGTTCGAAGAAGCAGTCCCGTTCAAATGGCTGTCTCATTGAGAGATCACGTAGGATCTCGACGCACCGTTTCAACGGAATCTGGGGCTCAACCGTAGAACTGGTTAAAGACGTTCTCGAGAAGAAACTCTCTTCTACGTTCGTGGTGCGTCTGGACACACCCTGCAAGACTCCAGGACTTTCATGTCAAGGGGTTTCATCTGTGGTATCAGAGGAAATCTGGTTCGGCTCTTGACAGTCACACCAACACCCATGAAAATCAACACATCCTTATACGTCAATGCTCAATCAGATCCACCTGCATTGAAAGTCGTCGACATGAAATTGGTTATTCGCTCGTCAACCAAAAGCGGTCAGGGATTTACGCTCATCGAATTACTGGTTGTCATTGCCATCATTGCCATTTTGGTGGCCCTTCTGCTGCCAGCAGTCCAGCAGGCTCGGGAAGCTGCAAGACGTACTCAATGCCGAAACAATTTGAAGCAACTCGGACTGGCACTTCATAACTACCACGACACCGTTTCCAAATTCCCTCCTGGAAGTATCAGCTATACGTTCACCGGCCCGCCGGTGGACGAGCCGCGGCGGAATTTCATGAGCCCATTGACCATGATTCTGCCCTATATTGATCAGGCCTCTATTTACAATAATTTAAACTTCAACTTAAGTTATGCAGACCCGGCGAACGCGCCGTATGCGGCGCATATCATCACCGGATTTTTCTGCCCTTCATACGGAGATGAACGTTTCTGCAATGAATTTGGATATCAGGCCAACGCGTCTGGAACAAACTACTCTTCGACACGAAAAGCTCTGACCTGTTACCTCGGTGTCTCAGGGTATGCAACCTCGGGTGGGGCAGTGGGACTGTCGTCACCAAACTCTCTGGCAGAATCTCGCCGAGGAGTCTTTTCTCCAAACAGCAGCATCTCGATTCGAGACATCAAAGACGGTACAAGCAACACATTCATATATGGAGAGTACCGGCCATCGATCTTCAGGGACATGGGATGGACGACCTGCTACAATGAGCGATTCAGCCCATGGATTCGTGGCCTGACACTGAGCGGATGTGGTTCCGTCAAAACTGCCTATTATGGTCCAAACCAGATTCCCCCAAAGTCCGACAGCCAGAACAACGATATCACCATTGTGCCGTTCAGTTCACAACATCCGGGTGGAGTACATATGCTGTTCGCTGATGGTCATGTCAGTTTTATCAGTGATTTCGTTGATATTCAGTCATGGCGTCAATCCGCAAGCATCAATGGAAACGAGACCGTCAGTATTGAATAACCGCTTTTACCAAGTTCCTGCCTGCTAAAAGTGACATTTCTGCATCAAGTGAAACAGACTATGGATTTACGATTCCATCTGGTCAAAAAAATAGGCACTCCCAGTCACACCCGACTCTCGTTCAGCTTTCCCTTTCGAAGGTTGATGCTGGCCGGACTGATGTTGGCCATCCCAATGGGAAACCAGGGGTGCGGCAAGGCTGCAACTCCCCCACTCGCAAAAGTTTCAGGAGTGATTTCTCTTGACGGAAAACCGCTCACGGCCGGAACCGTGCAGTTCATTCCCGATAAAGAAATGGGAACGGCTGGACGAATGGCGGTCGGGACAATTCAGTCGAACGGCCACTATGAGTTGACCTCGGTAAAGCCAGGTGATGGTGCTCAAGTCGGACACCATATCGTGGTGATTCAGGCATTTGAAACTGCTCCGCCGGTGACTGAGACAGAACCGCCCCCTCCCAGAGCCCTCATTCCACTGAAGTATACAGATCCAGACACTTCAGAACTTCGTGCGGAGGTCAAAAAAGGAACACGTAACGAAATTTCATTCGATTTGAAATAGAAGACTCCGCTTGACGATCCCAATCACGCCAGCAGCAGGAGAGGGGCATGCCGCGTTCAGATGGAACGATCCCAAAACGCCCTTATTTATACACCCTGCCGCCGAGCATAGCTCACAGCAACGGATGATCACTGCCAGAACTTGATATCACTCCTCCAGCAGCAATCCTGAATAGCCGCCGGGGAGAAGGACACGCCCTTTCCAGAAAGCCGGGGCGTAGGGATTGCTGTTAAGGTTGACATACTTCAACAGCTTGGGATTAGCTTTGTCGGTGAAGTCGTAAATGCGCACGTTCTTGTGAGTGCGATTCAGCACGGCCAGTTTTCCGGAGTCGGAGTCGTAATTCGGCAGACCGTCCCAGTCGGTTTTGGGGAACATGGCGCTGCTGATCGGAGAGTTGTCCGGGACGTCCTCAGGCAGTTTTTCCTGACCTGGAAATTTGTGACGTTGCAGTTCGATCGTTGCGACGGGATTTTCCGGGTTGAAGAAGGCATATCCACCACAGCGCATGGTGAGAAATTCGTCTCCCATGGCAGTGATGGATCCGGTCTGCGAACAGAGCGGGAAATTATCATACCAGAGTTTTTTAACGCGATTCCCCTCCAGGTCAAACAGCATGATTCCGCCGACATGGCGGGTGATGGCAAAGTAGCGATTCTTGACCAGGTTTTGTCCTCCATAGCTTCCATAAAGAAGCTGTTTTCCAGCTTCGCTCAGGATGATCTTTGGTTCTTTGGGATTGCTGAAATCAACGAAGTTCACCCGAACGTGGGCACAAGTCGCCGCAATGATGTCCGTCCCTTCAAAGGCCCAGAGAAACTGAGCAAAGTTCAAGCCTTTCTCAAGCTCGTCAAGACGCCCGATCTCTTCGACTTCCGTTGGTGATTTGATCTGATAGACACCAATGCCGTTCTGCCCCTCGGCAACGTAAAGGCGGTTACCGGAACGTTTCACATCAGCAGCATATTCAATGTCGATCCGCCCCAAATCTGTGATGCCATCGTCACGAAGTTGATGGACTTTGACACCATCCCAGACATTCGCGGTGTACGCAATATCGCCATGCAGAGCAACGGCACGGACAGGGTTGCTCAAGGCAGGTCCGGAGGAGATGAAGCCCTCTTCCTGACCGCTGAAAGGTTGGGCAGGAAGCGCTGGCGGAGTTCCCTTATCGATGGATTCAGGCTTCGCTTCGTCGGGGAATTCGGCAAGATAGATGCCGGTATAGTTTCCTGAAATGTAAAGCACGCCGTCACCCACCGCGATCGAAGAGACCGCGTCCCCCTGAGGGATATCCGGGTCCATGATCTGCTTGAAAGGGACACTGATGCCGGGATTTTCCGGATCAGATTTAGGGAGGACCAGATTGCCGAGAATTTTAGGATTCTTCGGGTCGGTGATGTTCAGCAGGAAGAGCCCGTTGATGGTGTCTGAAGCGAAGCAATAATTTCCGGAGAGACGTGGTGTCCAGAAATCGCAGGGGCCGAAGTAGTATTTGGGGAAAGAAACCCGGGAGAGCTTGACCGGTTTCAACGGGTCGGAGATGTCAAAGATATCGAGACCGTGCCCTGCTCCGTGACGTTCTTCTTCAGGACCACTTTTTTTATGTTGGCCTGTGGAGGCGAACAGGATATTTCCACGGACAGCCAGACCGTCCCCATAGCCGTCAAGCCGGATGTGTGTGCGGGCCACAGGGGCGCTCAGGTCTGTGACGTCAATCATCGTCACTTCACCGCCAGCCCAGTCGCCGCTGAAGAGCCATCCATTCGCATAGCAGACCGACTGTGATTCATCAGTCGGGTAGGAGGAGATATGCTTCATGTTTGCAGGGTCAGAAATATCCACGCACTGAATGCCATAAACACGATTGCCGATGAAGGCGACATCACCAGCCACATCCAACCCGGTTGACATTTCCACGGCGTCGAAGTTGGAGAGGATTCGAGGATGGGCTTCATCAGAAACATCGACAGCCCAAAGCCCACATTGGCGCGAAGTCAGAAAGGCGGTCTTGCCGCTGACACGCAACTGGCGGACGTTTCCCATCCCTCCGACGTGACCAAGCTTTTTCGGCTTTTTGGGGTCTTCGATGCTATAGATTGAAAGACCATTACTTTCCAGTGCGTAAAGTCGATTGCCAGCAACTTCCAATGCCAGAGTCCCTGCGGTACCCGGAATTTTCCGGAACGGAATGGCCGGCCCATATTCCAGCTGAGGATGGCTGTTGATGATAAAACCGTCAGCAGTTTCAGCGGCAGAGGTCTGTTCCTCTGCGATCATGGTCTCCCCATAAGAAACAATCAAAGCCAACAGCAGACATTTGACAGCATGTCGTGAGATCATCGATAAAGGTTCCTTGGCAAATCAGCGGGGAAGCAGGAAGCGGTTCTTTTCAATTTCCAATGAACCATTACGGAAATAGTCTTGCAGTGGGCGTCTGGTCACACCTGACGGTATCATTTTGCATTCCAGTGAGTTCTTGTAAGTCATCCTTACTCATCCGACGGCGAACCACATAGCACTGGCATCCCCCAAGGTAGCATTCTCGAACCAGGACGATCCACCGTGCAGGCAATTTTCGAACTCATCGCCGCAATTTTTGAAGGACTCGTCTCTGCAATTGTCGCACTCGTCAGTGCCATCGTGTATTCCATCCTGATCGTCACGTATTTTCTGATCACACTGGTCACTCAAGGGCCCAGAAAAGCGATTGAACAAGCCAGAACACGACCGGCCAGACGACCTGTTACTCCAGAGGAACATCATGATCCTGTGACAGGTCAGGATCAGACAGTTGGGCCGATCCCCCAGTTCCCATCTTCCCCCTGGCCAATATGGATCTCGGTCGTGGCTGTGGGAATGGTGATCGCGATAGGGATTTCGACATATATTATCAATCAGATTCGGGCAGCCCGCATTGAGACGGCAAAAGAACTCGTAAATCAGTGGGCAGATGATGTTGCGGAGACAGTCGCAGCCGGCAATCCTCCCCCTCCTCTCGGCAAGCTTCCGGCACAGGATCCTTGGAAAGCTCCACTGGAACTGTTTCTCGACGAAATGACAATCGGAACCCTCATCGTCATCCGCTCTGCCGGGCCAGATCAGAAGACAGGAACCATTGATGACCTGTTAGGCATAAGAATGCGCAAGAAACCCGCTAAACAACTGGTAGGAGAAATCGGTGACGCGATTGAAGATCAACTCAGGGAGAAGGCGATGAAGCTATTAAAGCGTGCTCCCGAAAAGAAACCGTAAACATAGAGTCGCGACGCCCTCCCCTCTGCGAATATTCAGGACTTCAATATCGCACTAAATCCTCTGCCTTTTCCTGCGGCTTCATTTCTCCCACGATCCGCTGGGCTTCGGAGAGCATCATGGAGAGTTCGCTGCCGATGGCCATAAACCGCCAGCCTTGTTCGATGCGGCGCTGGGCATCGCTGGTGGATTGGGTGTGAATGCCGACAGGGGTTCCGGTCTTTTTGCCTGCATCGAGAACCCGAGCGAGCATCGCTTCGAATTCCTCTGTGGAAGGATCTTTACCGTCAGGAGTGCGCATCTGTGCCCTCAGATCGTTCGGGCCGACGAAAATCGCATCGACGCCGGGAAGACTGTAGATTTCCTCGGCATTATCGACTCCTTCAGGAGATTCTGTCTGAAGGATCACCATCACTTCGTCATTGGCGCGACGGTAATACTCCCCGGCGGAGGCGTCAAAGTTCACCGCATGCAGAGCCCCGCCGACCGATCGGTTTCCCACTGGGGGATACTTCGCTGCGGCAATGCAGTGTTTCGCCTGCTCAACGGTGTTGATCATCGGGCAGATAATGCCATGAGCCCCGGCGTCGAGCACCCGTTTGATGTAATCGTGACGTCCTTCCGGAACCCTGGCGAGGGGCGTACAGCCCGCATCGGAAATGACCGCAAAAAGAACTGCCGCCTGATTCCAGTCAATCGGGGCATGTTCAAGGTCGATTGTCAGGTAGTCCAACCCCACCCGGGCCATCAGTCGAGTGGCAAGAATATCACCAAAAGAAAGCCATGTTCCGATCTGAGGACGACCGGACTGAAGTGCCGCTTTGACTGGATTGGTTTTCATTGAGTCGAATTTCGATCTTGCTTGCAGAACGAGTGCTCTGCCACGATTTAAAAGAGGGGTAGGACGAATCGGTAAGTCCGACAACGGAGGACGTTACTGCAATTGCGACCCCAATTCCAAGCCGTGACACGGCACCAGTGAACCGGATCCGTAAACGAAAGACATTGCCGCCGATCAATTGACAAACGGCGCACAACTTGTGACATCTTTACACTGGCCGCAAGACAGACGAAACAACTCGAACTGCTCGCGACCTCTGGCTGATTGTGTCGGAATTCCGGACGCAAAACAACCAGAACGAAACAAACTCCACGCATCCATTTAGAATACGAACGCATCATGACACAAGCTGCCGAATCCGAACTGCTCGAACTCTCACTGAAACTGCTGAAGGCGATCGATGCCGGAAACTGGGCGGAATACGCCAGTTTCTGCTCCGAAAACATCACCTGCTTTGAACCGGAAGCGAACGGACATCTGGTGGTCGGCTTGCCATTCCACAAGTTCTATTTTGACCTGCCGGCAAGTGGCACTCCCCGCCTGTCATCAGCGGCCTCACCAGACATCCGTGTGATCGGCGATATCGGAATCGTCTGTTACGCCCGACTCGTTCAGAAACTCGGCGCCGACGGAGCCCCGATCACCGTCACGGCCGATGAAACCCGCATCTGGCAGAAGATCGACGGAGAGTGGAAACATATCCACTTCCACCGCTCCCCGGCATAAGCTGTCAAAGTGAGGAAGAAGAGACTCACGCAAAGGCGCCAAGACGCAAAGATTTCAAAAAGAATTTATATTAAATTCAGTCGTTCCAAGTATGATCTGAATCGGAAAAATGTGGGGAGTAAATAGTGGGTAGTAAAAGGCGTGAATCCCCCCCTTGTCTCCATCAAGATCAAACTTGAAGCGACTGAATTTCTTTGTGCCTTAACGCCTTTGCGTGAGTATTCCTCTGACACCTCTTAAAACTGTGTCCAGTCGAGGATGACTTTTCCGGATTCGCCGGAGTTCATCGCGGCGAATCCTCTTTCATATTCCGCAGCAGGATAACGGTGCGTAATCACAGGACTGATATCAAGTCCTCCCTGTAGCATCACCGTCATCTTGTACCATGTCTCATACATTTCACGACCATATATCCCTTTAATCGTGAGCATATTAAAGATTACGATATTCCAGTCGATTGCAATCGGCTGTGACGGGATCCCCAGCATGGCAACTTTTCCGCCGTGACACATGTTCGCGAGCATGTCCTGAAACGCCTGCGGGTTGCCGGACATCTCCAAACCGACATCAAATCCTTCTTTCATTCCGAGTTCTTTCTGAACATCGGCAATTGAACTTTCACGCACATCCAGAGCCAGCGTCGCTCCCATCTTTCTGGCGAGTCCCAGTCTCCAGGGATTGACATCTGTCACAACGACATATCGGGCTCCCGCATGTTGTGCAACGGCAGCCGCCATACATCCAATTGGGCCGGCACCGGTGATGAGCACGTCTTCCCCGAGAAGATCAAATGACAACGCCGTATGGACTGCGTTCCCGAACGGGTCGAAGATTGATGCAATCTCCCGGTCGATATCCGGAGCGTGATGCCAGACATTTGTCTGTGGAATCGAAATGTATTCCGCAAATGCCCCCGGTCGATTGACACCAATTCCCTGTGTCTCGGCACAGAGATGACGGCGGCCAGCCAGGCAGTTCCGGCAATGTCCGCACACGACATGCCCTTCCCCACTGACAATTTCCCCGGGGTAGAAATCTTTTACATTCGATCCGACCGACACCACTTCTCCGACAAATTCGTGACCGACCACCATCGGAACAGGAATGGTCTTTTGCGCCCAGGAGTCCCAATTATAGATATGCAGATCCGTGCCGCAGATCCCGGTCTTTTCCACCCGAATCAGAACGTCGTTGACTCCCACCTCCGGCTCAGGAACATCTTCCAGCCACAGGCCACGTTCCGAATACTTTTTAACTAATGCTTTCACACTGTTCCTCATACTTAAAAAAAGAAAAAGATCCGCAGAGCAAGCGGAAGAGATCATGTCGTAACCGTCGAAGAGGACACGGCCTTCTTTGCAGAACCACTTCCTCTGATTTTCAGATTTAACAACTCAACAATCAGAGAAAATGCCATTGCAAAATAGATATATCCTTTATTGACTGGCGTACCGATTCCCTCAGCCACCAGCAATACTCCAATGAGAATCAGAAAACTTAATGCCAGCATCTTTATCGTTGGATATTTTGAAACGAACCGTTCAATCGCCCCGGCAAATATCATCATCACAATGATGGAGATAATCACGGCAGTCACCATCACCCAGACCTGCTGGGCCATTCCAACGGCAGTGATCACGGAATCCAGAGAGAAGATAATATCAAGAATTGCGATCTGAAGCAGTACCCCTCCAAAGGTGACCTGCTCTGGAGTGGAATGATGTTCTTCCTCCCCTTCCAGCTTATGGTGAATCTCCAGCACGCTGTTACAGATCAGGAACAGACCTCCGAACAGAAGAATCAGATCGCGAATCGAGATCTTGTTGATTTCATCCGGCCCATGTCCGGGCTTGTGTCCATGACCGGCAGGAGGGACCGGTGATTTGGGATCCGCTTCTGCGACATGCTGATAACCTTCCGGCAAAACCCAGGACTCTGGAACGCCCAAATCGGTCAAATAGAACAACGGGGCCGTTAACCCCAGCACCCAGCCCAGTGAAAGCAGGAGGACAATTCTCATGCCCATTGCCATCGACAGCCCGATGAATCGAGCGCGGGCGCGCTGAGCCGCAGGCAATTTTCCGCAGAGGATACTGATAAAAACAATATTATCGATCCCCAGCACGATCTCCATTGCCGTCAAGGTCAATAGCGGGACAATCCAGTCCATGGTGAATTCTTCTGATAAAGGATCTCATTGAACAGGCTCTGTCGAGTCTGTTTGCCCTCGTTCAAGATGAGTCCATGATATTGATTGCCCCAGAAAGCGAAAGAGGATTTGTCATTCTGTTTTTCAGCGAACCTTCGGTCGGTAGTCGGGATCAATCTGGGTTTGGATGCCTTGAAAAACAAAAAACACCCCGGTTTCCCGAGGTGTTTGTCGACATTTGATCCGATGACTGGACATCATCGGGGCAATGGACCGAACTGCCAGATCAGACCGATGTGAACCCGCTGATTAATATCTTCCCCGGGCACTTCCTTGAAGTTGTAAGCATAATCAAACCGAAAGGCGAGACTTGGTCCGACGTTCAGTCGCATCCCGAAACCGGTACTGATCATGAACTGGTCTCCGACTTCTCCTGGCTGTGGATTCATAATAAATGCCTCCCCGGAATCCATGAATCCATACACTCGAAGGCGTCCCTCTTCTCCTCGAAAGTCCAGATGAATCGGGCGAGGCCCCAGTTCGAAACTGGCTTGCCAACCGTGATCTCCGTTCGCTGTTCTCTGATCATAACCACGAATACTATCAAAGCCCCCGAATCCCAGCATTTCACTGTAAAGCAGTCGATCGGAGGAAACCTGGCCGATTCCACGAAAGACAAGCTGCCAGTTTTCTCCAATATTCTTAGCTCTCTCGTAACGTAATCGAGCATAAATAAACTCCGGAGCTGTATCAGGACGAATCGTACTGAATGACGCTGCGTTATTATGATCGGTAAATCCAGAACCAGGACCAATCCACGTATCTGCGTTGACAATCAGATACTGATCGAAATCATCCCGTTCCAGATAGGCATAGCCAACATTGATCGAAGTTAAATCCGCCCGGGATCCGAAGACATTTTCTCCACCGAATTCCAGGTTGTTGTTGGTCGATTTGAAATCAAACCCGACGCGAACATTTTCATCAACATAACGGTTCTTCTCCAGAACTCTCACCAGACCGAAACCGGTAATCCAGCTTTCCCCTTCCTGATTAAATCCCCCACCGATGGTCGGCATCACCCCTGCCCAGCTTCCATAGGTTTGAAACCGCCAGTCTCGATTAATGGGCCTTTCATAAGTGGCAGCATGGGCATGCAGACGTCTGAAATCGGAATCAGTTGTATATTGATAACTGGCAAGCCCTTCACGTCCGAAGACGTTCCCGGCAGTAAACCCGGCGGAAAGACGTTCCAGTCCCAGAGCCCGAACACCAGTGTCGTCATATCCGACATAAGCACGAACCGGGAAAACGTCTTCGACCGTAAACAACACATCGGTCAGTCCTTCACCGGTTCCCGGCTGCAGATCGACTCCGACCCGACGGAACGGATTCTGATTCAACCAGAAGAGATCATCTTCCAGCCAGGGTTCATAAATCGCATTCCCTGAATAGGTGCTATCAATCCACCTTGCCGTCTGATCGGCACTAAAGAAGCGGCCCTCTTCCACGCGGACATGACCGATTTTTCCCTCGATCACAATAATCTGAACGGCTCCACCAGTCACTTTCTGCTCTGGAATCAGAACGTCAAGAACGGGTTGCCCATTGGCACGGTACAACAGAATAATGTCGCGTGACAACTGGTTTAAACTGCGTAGCGTTGCAGGCTGATTCAGATGACGGCTCGCGATTTCCTGAAACTGGGGGGAAAAAACCAGCGATCTGGTATTCGCGAAATTATAGAGCAGACCTGTCTCTTCTGAACGAACGCCGTCCGGATCCACTTTATCAATGTGATCCACAACAATGATCGTCTCGAGCTTTGACAAAAGCTCCTTCTCACTCCCAGACACCGGTGGAAGCGGTGCATCGAGTTGCGGGGATGACGGCGGAGCAACCGGTAAGGGTTGAGGGCGGTAACGTTCAAAATCCTGTGCTTTCGCGACAGTACCAACCGCAGCACCAGCCATTGCTCCCATGGCCAGCATCAGCCGATACGTCGACTTGATACGATCTCCGAAAGTCATTGGTAACCTATCCATTTCTTATCAAAATTGCTCGCTTCAGAAATCTCTCAGCATCCAGATCGACATACCGTCATTAGCATATTGACGACGGCATACAGGTAGTCGAGAGAGTTTCCAAGGCATGGTCGTGCAACCCCTGCATCAACCTGCCACACTTTATCGAACAAAGCGTCGGTTCATCCGGATGGTCCTGAAGATGACTGTTCCAACCAGAACCCTTTTCGCTGTTCATTATTAAAATAGTGACATTCTATAAAGTCGCTATTAGCGAGTTGAACGTAACCCCAATATCGAACAGAGGATCAGCGATCAACGAGTATTAAAGGTCGCCACCATAGGCAACGATGATGCGCTCGTACTGACGTAAGGACACTTACAATCAACGTGCATGAAGGCGAATCTCACCGCTCGCTGATTTTCAAAGCATGAGATGCACGTATTAATACGCCAGTATCAAAGCATCGATACACTGTCGTTAACAAACTGAATATGCCTGGTTGATTGAGATCAGAAAATCCATCGAAAATGACAGCAAGTCCGTCTTATTACGCGGGTGCCTGTGATTTCTCACGGCGAACACACCTCTCGCATCAACCTGCACTGAGAGAGGACGCTGTCTGGTGGAGCAAGATTATTGGCAATGCGTGAGAATTACGCACATACGAGAAAAAACACCAGTCTCAAGAGGATTTCACACGATATCCGCGACCGGCCAGGGCTGTCAAAACCCGTTCGCGCTGGTCCCCCTGCAGTTCAATGACACCGTCCTGAATCGATCCTCCGGCGCCACATGTCGACTTCAGAAAAGTCAGAGTTTCCGTGAGATGTGTCCCTTCATCCACAAGCCCACGCACCGTGGTTACAGTCCGCTTTCCTTTTCGTTTTTCCAAAGAAAGCCTGACAGATTGCTTGCCGGGGAGAGTTCGTGGTTCAGCAGCGGGAGGACAGGTGCACTCCGACTCCAGCTTCTCGCAGACCGCGCAATGCGGAGGCCGATCAAATGGCGTTCCGGAAAACATCCCCATGACAAACCCTCAGTCTTACTGCGATCACGATCAAAGAGAGAATACAAACAATTTCGCGCCAGACTCGAATGCGATCAACACCAGCGTTCAATCATCCGACGATACATCTCTGTTCCTTTTTGCAAATCGTCGAGCAGGATCCATTCGTCGCTGGTGTGAGCCTGTGCAATATGTCCAGGCCCCATGATCACGCAGTTCGTCAACTCGCTAAATCGTGCCGCATCTGTTCCATAGGCCACCGTTCGTGGAACAGGAACGTCAGCGAACTCAAGACATTCCGTAACAAAGGGGGAATTCTTGTCACGATAAAACGGAGTCGCGCGAAAGATCGGTTCATACTCCAAGCCATATTTGACAGCGGCCTGTTGAATTCGGTCCAGAATCGGCGTGACGTCCATGCCTGGCATGGCACGAAAATAGAGAGTGCAGACACTCCGTGGAGCGGTCACATTTAATGCCGGATTATGATCGTTTATCCCCAGGTTCATTGTGGTGGTTGGAGGAATAAATTCTTCATTCCTCCACAACGGAGACGATTCCAGTTCCGCGTAGAGTTCTTTCATTTCGCTAAGAAAAGGAATCATATTCCAGTTGGCATTCATACCGAGGTTCGTGCTGGAATGGGCGGCAATCCCTTTCGAAATGATTCGAATGCCACATCCCCCTTTATGTCCATAGATGACGCCGAAGCCTGTCGGTTCGCCGATGATCGCTCTGGTTTGCCCTGCGACCATCTCTCGATAAATAGATGATCTGGCAGCAACATATTCCGCCCCTAACATGCCGACTTCTTCATCAGCGGTGCAACAGATATAAATGGGCTCACGTAATGATGTCCCGACGAACGGAGAGACCGCGGCCAGCATACAGGCCAGCGACCCTTTCATATCGGTACTTCCCCGACCATATAAACGTCCATCGCGGACGTGTGGTTCAAATGGCCCGAAGTCGGGAATCGACCAGTTCAAGGCAGGAACCACATCGGTATGACAGAAGTAAGCCAGACCGCCTGTTCCGCTCCCGAGCCGTGCAATCAGGTTAGCTTTGGGAGTTCCTGCAGAGTCCACGTAGTCGACCCGTTCGAGATCAAACTTCCAGTCATGCAACCACTGAGCAACATGTTCGGTGACAGGAAGATTCGTTTTCGAACTGACGGAATCGTACTCAATCAGTTCACTCGCAAATCGGACAGCGCTGGACATGAGTAGACAGCAATCGTTTCAGACGTTCAGAATCAATGTTTCCACCATCAATTTTCAGCAGAAATCACAACCATCATCGTGGTTCACAACCATGGTGGTTAATGCAGGCGCCTCCGTCAATTCGAACTTTCCGGATCAGAGGAGTTGACCACCCTCTTCAATGAGTCCGTTCATGGGGATTCCGGTCTGATTTCCAGAGTGTCTGGTTATTTCGATCACAGGGACAGGAGTTGCCGGATTTACTTGAGATCGCATGAAAATTTGGCATCGGGATTGACGACCATCACCTGACATGCGTATTTTGGAGAGCAGAAATCTCACGAATGTTTGTTGTTTGCACCCCAAAGTTGATTCACCAAAGAATTGTAATGACCTCCCTGATTTGTCGCACAATTGAAATTCGCAGCCCGCTGATTGGCGGGATTCGAATTATTTGTGTGCATCACGGGAACTGAGGTCTGACTGGAAACTGTCCACCAACCCCTTTCAGGTCCCTGTGATCCGGAAGGGGTTTTTTCGTTGGCGCAACGTGCTCTGACGGGTGCAGGAGAATCGAGACGTTTCGACATGCGAAGGCCTCACTTTTCGCCTGGAGAACGCTGAAAATCATCTTCCAAGATGTATTAATCACATAGAAAGCGAGTCGTTTTATGTACGTCCAGATGTATGACACCACGCTCCGCGACGGGAGCCAGGGGGAAGGAGTCAACTTTTCTCTTCAGGATAAACTCCTCATCACGAAAAAACTGGACGAACTCGGCTTTGATTTCATTGAAGGAGGCTACCCGCTCTCCAACGAGAAAGATTTTGAGTACTTCCAGCAAGTGCAGAAACTCGACCTGAAGCACGCCAAAGTCTGTGCATTCGGCATGACCCGACGACGAGGGGTCACCCCCGACCAAGACACCGGAATGATTGCACTGCTGGATTCCAAAGCACCGGTCTGCACGATTGTCGGGAAGACATGGGATCTGCATGTGACCGAAGTATTGCGAGTCGGTCTGGAAGAAAATCTCGCGATGATCCGTGATTCCATCTCCTATTTGAAGTCACAGGGACGAACCGTTTTCTACGATTCCGAACACTTCTTTGACGGCTTCGTCGCCAACCCGGAGTATGCCCTGCAAGTGGTTCGGGCCGCACAGGAAGCGGGAGCCGACACCATCGTCTGTTGCGACACCAATGGAGGAAGCATGCCGGAACGGATCGTCGAGATTCTCTCCAAAGTCAGGAAAGAACTCTCTGTCCCGCTAGGCATCCACTGCCACAACGATTGCGAACTGGCAGTCGCGAACTCCCTCGCCGCTGTCGACACCGGCATCGTGCAGGTTCAGGGAACCATCAACGGAATTGGGGAACGCTGCGGGAACGTCGATCTGATCAGTGTTGCGGCAAACCTTGCCCTCAAAAAGAAGGGATATGAAGTCCTGACGCAGGGGGCCGGCTTATCTCACCTGACAGAGCTTTCACGTTATGTTTATGAATTAGCAAACATGAACTTCCGTTCCGGTCAGGCTTATGTCGGACGAAGTGCCTTTGCCCATAAAGGGGGAATGCATGTTCATGCCGTGAATAAGTTTGCACATAGCTATGAACATATCAATCCGGAAGTGGTCGGGAACGAGCGTCGTATTCTGGTGAGTGAGCTTTCCGGCCGATCTAACATCGTCGCGAAAACCACGAAGCTGAAACTTGATAAAGACCCTGATTTAATGGGTGCGATCCTGGCCCGGGTTCAGGAACTGGAAAATATCGGCTATCAGTTCGAAGCGGCCGAAGCGTCGTTTGACCTGCTGGTCAAGAAGACCGCGCAAGCCTACGAACCGAAGTTTCAGCGTCTGCATTATCGCGTCAATGTTGAAACCGCCGGGCAGGAACAGCCACTCACGGAAGCCACCGTCAAACTGAAAATCGATGGAGATGGAGCGGTTCGACATGAAGTGGCTGAAGGAGATGGACCGGTGAATGCTCTGGACCAGGCCCTTCGTAAAGCTCTGGTGGAAACGTATCCGAATCTCGCCACAATGAAGCTGGTTGATTACAAGGTGCGTGTCATCAACTCGTCGGGAGGAACCGCAGCCAGCGTTCGAGTGGTCATCGAAAGCGCCGACGACAAGGACGTCTGGAGCACAATCGGGGTCAGCGAAAATATCATCGAAGCAAGCTGGCTGGCACTTGTTGATGCCGTGGAATACAAGCTCTTCAAAGATGAAGGGGAATTCGGGGGATAGTCGAGTTGATCGTGAAGAAGAAGACGAAGAGACTCACGCAAAGTCTCCAAGGCGCAAAGAGTTTTGATTGGCGACTTTGCGTGGGATCAATTCCTTTTTCCTCCTGGTGAAAATTGTCCACACGGCGGAGGAATTCAGAGCAAATCGTTCCGTTTGTTTCGAACAATTTAGAGCCGCGAACAAAACCTCTCAAACGATGAATATTTCCTTTCCGCGAGCGGACCGGTGTCAGTTTTGTTAGAGGTTCTAATTGATTGTTCTGAAAATAACACCACGGGCTCTGTTTTATGACCTATGTTCCCTCCAGCGGTGACGTTGTTCTTTGAAGAACGTCGGTGATATGAATGCTCCCATGGCATTTTCCGTTTGCCAGCATTGGGAGGCGACATTAACGCTGGTGGGCCTTTCATGCAGATACAATGGTTGTCAACATTTGCGCTATTCATACTGATTGGCGCCGGGGCCGGGTTCTGGGGTGGCGGGGGCTTCTCCCGTTCAATGGTTGCCAGAACAGATCATGAACAAGGCATCATTTTGCCGCAGGAATCTCAAGTGATTCCAAGTCAGGAGACCGAGCCGGACTCTTCCTCTCAAGAGAAGAGTCTTTCTCAGCCACTTCCAAACAAAGAAGCGCCGGAGATCCAGGTCCATATCCATCTCCCACAATCTCCTCCCCTTCCGCCCCCTTCTCTTCCGAAAACTTCACCACCAAAAATCACCAACTCCCAGAGAGTTTCCCCATACATTCATTCCATTCATACGACCGTAACATTCGGTCGACAACGAATGGCGATCTATAAAGATGCAGCACGCCGGTATGATACTCTCAAAACATTGAAGTTCAGAGAACCTGTGACTGCCCTGTCTGGTCTCGCAGAAGCAAATCTGAAACATTACAACGACCTGTCGCAAATTCGCAAAACACTCTTTCACGCAGATGATCTGCCGTCTGATCGAATCGATTTCTATATCAAAAGAATCGAACACACCAATCGCAAGATTGAAGACAACGACGCCCAACTTGAAGTGGCCTACGACCAGCTCAAGGCACTGGCCAATTCATCAAGCCGTTAAAGAGCGTCCTGAATTCAGGAACCCGATTTTCGGGCAAGTTGAACGCCGTCGGGATAGCGTTTCTTCAATGCTTCACTTGCCGCAGGACCACAGACCAGCTGGAAGTCGGGTCCGATCAGTGGCACGCCGGTCGTCTCATCCACCAGAACAGGGTCGACAATGGTCTTCGTGCGGGTGTCCATCAACACGACACTCGCTCCTTCCGGAGAAAAATACTTCGTCCCCCAGGCGAGCAAGGCGAACAAAACCGGCTGGAAGTCGCGCCCTTTTTCGGTGAGAAGATACTCGTCACGTGGCGGATGATCCTGATAACGGTGCCGTTCCATCAGCCCATCTTCGACCAACCCCCCCAAACGGCGGGTCAACATCGTAGGGGCAATTCCTAAACTCTTCTGAAATGCATCAAAACGGGAGACACCCGTCAGCGCATCACGTAAGATCAGGAGAGACCACCAGTCGCCGATCTGATCGACACACCGGGCCACCGGACACTCGTGTTGTTCATTTCTTTTTCGCGACATTTAACCAATCGTACGCATGTGACTATTTTTTTGATAGTCACCTGCGTATCTTTATGGTAACGTTAGATTGAGAAATCGAGTGAACTGTCGGTCCCGGAAAAGATCCATCTCTCAGGCGAACCTCGCAAGTGAGATCGATCTCCTTCAAGTTCCCTCCGTAATTGCCACCGAGACTCCGTGTGTGAAACCAATTTGGTTGACCGCATCCTCCCTCCGCATTTGCCCTGCTTTGTATTTTAGATGGCTTGTTTTTGGTTGAAATGGCCCCGCAGACTGAAGACAGATAACAGTCGCAAGCCAGGCCAGAAATCAGGTTGTAACACGGCACTCCTTCAGAAATGATTTCAGCAATGGGATCCATCCCGCGTTTGCCTTTGTCCAATCCGATTCATTCAATCCGTGCCGGCGTTTCGCTGTCTGGATTTTGGTTGTGTGGATTTTCGCTGTGTGGATTGCTGATGCTCTCCGGCTGTCCTGCTGCGACAGCGACGGCCCCGGCGGCGAAGGCTCCGGCGGCAGTTGAAGTCATCTCCAGCGTCCCGATCCACACGGAGATTGTCGAATGGGATGAATTCGTCGGTCGGCTGGAACCGACTGATTTCGTGGAAATTCGTGCCCGAGTCAGCGGATATCTCCATTCCATCAACTTCCATGAAGGCCAGATCGTTAAACAGGGAGACCTGTTGTGCGTGATCGATCCTCGACCGTTTGAAGTCGAAGTGAATCGGGCGACCTCGGAAGTGCGTCTGGCTGTCTCTCAGGGACAACAGGCTGCCGCGACGGTCACCCAGACCGAGGCCGAAGTCGAAGAATCCGAAGCGAGACATGAACTCTCCCAGAAACAATTGGCCCGATCCCGCTCACTCGTTCAGCAAAACGCAATTTCACAGGATGAGTACGACGTTCGCGAGTCGGAAGTGCGTCAGTCGGAAGCAAACCTGCGAGCCGTGAGAGCCCGGCTGTTGCTGGCTCAAACCGCTGTCACGTCATCGGAAGCCCAGATCAATTCCGCCGAAACATCTCTGGCGACCGCAAAATTGAACCTGGAATACACTCAGGTACGGGCTCCCATTACTGGTCGGGTCAGTTCCAAACTGGTTACTGAAGGAAACCTCATCAGTGGCGGTCAGGCGGAATCGACGCTGATCACAAGAATTGTGTCTCTCGATCCGATTTACTGTACATTCGATGCAGACGAACTCTCGTTCCTGAAATATGAACGACTGGCGAAAGAAGGAAAACTGGGAGACACCCGAAGCGTAAGGCATCCTGTTTACATTGGATTGGCGAACGAGCCAAACGAGTTTCCTCATGCCGGATATCTGAACTTCGTCGACAACCGTCTCGACCCAGGCACAGGGACAATGCGTCTTCGGGCGATTCTGAAAAATTCCGACCATCTCCTGACTCCGGGTTTATTTACACGAGTCCGAATCCCGGGAAGTGGCCGGTACGAAGCAACGATGATTCCCGATTTTGCTGTCGGAACCGATCAGTCGGAAAAATTCGTACTCGTCATCAATGATGAAAACAAGATCGAGCGCCGCGTTGTCGAACTGGGTCCGCTTTACCGGGGAAACCGGATCATTCGTGAAGGGATGTCTCCAACAGACCGATTTGTCCTGCGAGGGATGCAACGGGTTCGTGCGGGGGTATCTGTCGATCCGACTCATGAAGCGATTTCGCTCAATAATGAATCTCTGCCTGAGCAGGCTGATCCGATCCCTGACGACAAGACGATTTCCAGACCGGCATACAATCCGATGCCCGGGACTACCTCGCCCAAAGGAATGCTGGCAGGAGACCAGTCGTCCAGCGAATCAGAAGCGCCGCTCAACTAGAAACACTAAATTCTAAAGACTAAGAACCAAACGGACGTATTATCGAATTCAGTCTGGTTCTTAGAATTTCGTATTTAGAATTTATTTTCCACCATTGAGTTCCTATGAAATTTGCTCATTTCTTTATTGATCGTCCGATTTTCGCTACGGTGATTTCCGTCGTGATTGTCATTATTGGAATGATCTCTTATCTGGCATTGCCGGCAGCGCAATACCCGGAAGTGGTGCCACCGACGATTGTGGTCTCCGCGTCCTATCCCGGTGCCTCTCCAGAGGTTATTGCAGATACGGTTGCGACTCCGATTGAACAGGAAGTGAACGGCGTTGAAGACATGCTTTATATGTCTTCACAGTGCACGACCGACGGCCAGATGCAGTTAACGGTGACCTTTAAATTAGGGACCGATCTGGACAAAGCACAGGTCCTTGTCCAGAACCGTGTCGCCACTGCAGAGTCTCGTTTACCGGAAGATGTCCGACGACTGGGTGTCACGACCGTCAAGTCTTCTCCGGATATGCTCATGGTGATCCATCTGGTCTCTCCGGATAACCGTTACGATCAGCTCTATATCGGTAATTATGCGTTGATTCAACTTCGAGACTCACTCTCCCGAATTGACGGCGTCGGCAGTGTCCGGCAGCTTGGTTTACGGGAATACAGTATGCGAGTCTGGCTCGATCCGGACCGAATGGCCTTCCTCTCGCTGACCCCGCGGGACGTCGCAGAAGCATTGCGGTCGCAGAACGTGCAAGTGGCCTCTGGTGTGATCGGCCAACCTCCGATGACACGGCCAAACGACTTCCAACTGGTGGTGACGACTCTCGGTCGCCTCCTGGAACGGGAACAGTTCGAATCACTTGTTGTGCGTACCGGAGAAGATGGCCGGGTGATTCGTCTGCGGGATGTCGCCCGTGTCGAACTGGGAGGACGCGAGTTCACCATTAACAGTTATCTCGACGGCAAAGCGGCCGGGTCAATGGCGATCTTCCAGTTACCCGGCTCGAATGCACTGTCCACTTCGGACGCGGTTGAAAAGGAAATCGAACGGCTCTCGAAGAATTTTCCGGAAGGGCTCGAATATCGCATCGTCTATAATCCGACGTCGTTTGTCCGTGAGTCGATCCAATCGGTGCTGCATACCCTGTTCGAAGCGGCGATTCTCGTCGTGATCGTTGTCCTGGTGTTTCTGCAGAACTGGCGCGCCGCACTGATCCCATTGATCGCAATTCCCGTTTCGCTGATCGGGACATTCATCGCGATGTCCGCATTCGGGTTTTCGCTTAACATGCTTTCGCTGTTCGGTCTGGTGCTGGCGATCGGGATCGTTGTGGATGACGCCATCGTCGTTGTCGAGAATGTCGAACGGCATATCGCCCGGGGACTTTCTCCTCGAATGGCGGCCTATGAAGCAATGACGGAAGTGACTCCGGCCATTATCGCCATTGCTTGCGGGTTGACTGCGGTCTTCGTTCCGACGGCCTTTATTTCCGGTCTGAGCGGTGAGTTTTATCGGCAGTTCGCTCTGACGATCGCCGTCTCCACTCTGATCTCAGCTTTCAACTCGCTGACACTCAGTCCGGCGTTGTGTGCCCTGTTACTGCCGGCGCACGGTGCCAAGAAAGACTGGTTCACAAAAATCTGGGATTTCCTGTTCGGCTGGTTTTTCAGACTGTTCAATATCGCCTTTTTCCGGACCGGCAGAATCTACGCCACGTTCGTCCGCTGGAATCTCCGCAAAATATTCATCCCGGTATTTCTGTATGGGGGGCTGGTACTGCTGACCGCATACGGGTTCTCGAAAGTCCCGACCGGTTTTATTCCTCAGCAGGATATGCAGTATCTGATTACTGTTGTTCAGTTGCCGGACGGAGCCTCGCTGGCCCGAACGGATGCGGTCGTGCAGCAAGCGATTGAAATTGCCCTGCAGAATCCGGAAGTCGCGCATGCGGTCGGGTTCGCAGGATTCTCGGGGGCCACTCGTTCCGTCAGCCCCAATGCGGCCGGGGTGTTTCTGGTCCCACACATCGGTAAAGAGGCGGACCACCATCATGGCAGCCCGATCATCAATCAGTTAGGGGCTCTCAACAAGGCGATGAGTCAGATCAAGGATGCCAAGGTCTTCGTGATCGCCCCCCCTCCCGTGCGCGGACTCGGAACGGCCGGGGGATATAAATTTGTCGTGCAGGATCGGGGAGGCTTCGGCTCCAAAGATCTGCAGAAGGCGACCGAAGAACTGGTGATCAAATTGAATGAGGAGGCGATGCTCACCAACGTCTTCACGACGATTCGTGCCGCGACGCCGCAACTTTACGCCGACGTCGACCGTGTCAAAGCGAACATGCTCAATGTTCCGTTATCGAACATCTTCGATGCCATGCAGACCTATCTCGGAACATCCTACGTCAACGACTTCAACCTGTATGGACGTACGTTTCAGGTGCGAATGCAGGCGGAAGACCAGTTCCGGGATCAGGCGGAAGATATCCGACGAATCAAAACCCGTAATGCCGACGGTCAGATGGTTCCGCTGGGCTCAGTGCTGAACATGCGCTGGGAAAGCGGACCAGACCGAGTCGTACGTTACAATATGTTCCCCTCCGCGGAGGTCCAGGGAGATACGACAATCGGATTCAGTTCCACCCAGTCGATGGAACTGATTGACCGGATTGCCCAGGAGACACTCCCCCCAGGCATGTCGATCGAATGGACCGACCTGGCCTTTCAGGAACGTCTTGCCGGAAACACGGCTCTGTATATTTTCCCGCTCTGCGTCCTCTTCGTGTTCCTGGTCCATTCGGCCGAGTACGAAAGCTGGACCCTGCCGATGGCGATTATTCTCATTGCCCCGGTCTGTTTGCCGTTTGCGTTACTCGGCGTCTGGGTGCGAGGGATGGATAACAACCTGATCACGCAAATCAGCTTCGTGGTGCTGATCGGACTGGCGGCGAAGAATGCGGTGCTGATCGTCGAGTTCGCCAAGCAGCTGGAAGAAAAAGGGCTGAACTGGTTCGACGCCGCTATTGAAGCCTGTGAGCTGCGTCTACGGCCGATCATCATGACCTCGTTCGCGTTCATTCTCGGAGTCCTTCCGCTCGCCCGGGCCACAGGACCGGGGTTTGAAATGCGTCAGGTTCTCGGAACAGCTGTTTTCTCCGGGATGCTCGGTGTCACCCTGCTGGGACTGATTCTCACTCCGTCGTTCTATGTCGTCCTGCGGTGGATGTCGACCAAATATTGGGGAAGGAACATCTTTCACGAACATCAGGAACAGCCCCCTTCTCCACAGGCCGGACACCCTCCTCATTCCAATCATTCCAGCGATTTGACAACAGCCAAGACCACCGAAGCAGTGTGAAGCGGAGCGGTGTGAGACTGGGCATCGCGTCATGGATCGGCTGGGATCGGATTTCGCCACAAGTCCAACGGAGAAACCACGAATCGGACAAATGACACGAATGAATTCCAATTGGACCGTGGTCCGAGGATTCGTGAAAACCGTCTAATTCGTGGTTTTCTCTGTTTGTGATCCTAGGAAAACAGGAAACTGCCCTGCCCGCCCAGTCGGCGATCCCTGCCTGAATGAATCAGATTGCGTCATTTCTCTTGCTCAATTTTCCGGAATGCAGTAAGACGTATCATCAGGAGTGAATTGAATTCGAAAAATTCGCTCTGTCGCGCGGGCAGCACAGTGCTTTCTCTTAATGATTTCGCTGTTGAAAATCTGGCTGCGAGGACAGACGGTAGAGCAGGCGGCTTTACCGTTACATATTTGCCCGAAAGGAGTTTGGGAAATGTCTCGTCGATTCTATGTTGCTTTGCCAGCGTTGCTGCTGTGGGCTGGTCTGGCCTTTGCTCAACCGGCTCCATCCGCACTGGAAGCTCTTAAAGATCAGGCAGATACGGCCTATCGAAATCGAGACTTTCCCAATTCGATCCGGCTCTGCGATCAGGTTCTGGCTCAGGCTCCCAGTGACCATGTGGCACTCTACCTGCGGGGGAGCAGTCGCGTGGAATTCGGTATTGCCGTGAATGATGTCGAGCAGGTTCGACAGGGAATCGCCGATGCCCGTGAAGCGATTCGCCATGAAGGAAGCGGCAAAGCGGAATACTATCTTCCCTACGTCTACGGAATGAGCCATCTGGCTTCGCTGGAAGGGAAGACGATTCATGCACAAACCGCAAGAACCGTTGCCGACTCGGTCCTCGATCGTGATGACCTCACTCCCGAGCAGCGGTCGAATCTGCTCTATCAGCGGGCTCAGGCCAATATGCAGCTCAAGGATTTCCCTGCGGCCACGCATGATCTGGAAGAAACACTGAAGCTGGACCCCAAGCATCTTGCCGCCTTGATGCTCCAGGCAGATTTGACCGCACGTTTGAAAACACCTGCCGAAGCTCTGACGGCCTACTCCCGGGTTGTTGAGCAGTTTCCAGAAAACGCATTGACCTATAACAATCGTGGAATGTACCTGCAATCACAGGGAAAAACGGCGGAAGCTCTGGCCGATTTTGCCAAAGCAGTACAGATCGATCCCAAGTTCATTCCGGCCTTTATCAATCGTGGATTCGCACTGCTGGAAAGTGGCGACTCAGCCAATGCCGAAGCCGCCCTGGGGCATGCCTTGTCTCTGGATGCCGGTCAGATTGGTGCACTCAGCCTGCGGGCAACCGCTCGACTGAATCAAGGGAAGATTTCGGAAGCTCTGGCTGATTATCAACAAGTCGTTCAAGTGGCTCCGCAGAATCCCATGGCTCACGCTGATCTGGGATTTGCCCAGTTTTTCGCACAGGACTTCCCCGGAGCACTGAACTCGTTCCGTTCCGCATTGAAAATCGACAACAAGATGCGTTTCCTGCTTCCGTGGAAACTGGCCTGCGAGAAACGCCTGCAACAAGTCGATGCCGCCAGCTATCAGGAAACGACCGCCAAGCCAGATGGATCACGTGACTGGATCGATAATCTTCTGATGTTCCAGATGGGACGAGTGGATGTTGGGAGCCTGTTGCAGTCCACGAGCCCGACAGACGCCAATGCCCGCGCTGCTCAGCTTTGTGAAGGCTATTACTTCATCGGAGTGGAATTGCAACGCCTCGGACGGGGGGATGACGCAAAGGCTTACTTCCAGAAAGCGATTGAGAAGCCACTTCCAAAACTCTCTGCTTATCGGGGAGCAACTCTGGCACTTGCTGCCAAAGCTCCATAGTTGAAGTTCAGCCAAGAATTCTTCAACAGACACAGATAAAAGGGGAAACGCTTATCAGGCGTTTCCCCTTTTTTTATTTGAAGCAAGAACATGATCGCCCCAGTCGGCTTGACCTACTCATAGTTTCACCCAGCCATCGTCGTCCAACGACCTTATTCTTTTTTATTGATTTTATTGACTCTTGAATCTTCCTCGGGAATAGAGGAAACGGTATCCCATATTTCCTGAAGAGAACTAGTTTCCTTTTGACGGTTAATGAAATCTGGGATTGTGCATTGATATTGTGTGATAACTGGAGCAGACTCCGTCATGTCTATTTGAAATACACGGCCACGACTGAGGTCGACCGGCAATTGACAGATTTCAAGAGCTTCAATAATTCCATCTTTCTTGACTGCGCCTGGTTTGATGGAATAGTTTATTTTAACGATAGACTCATCAATTTTGACGGTATTCTCAAAACTGCAGGACAGGCTTTCTGCTCTTAGAGCATATGGAAATTCACTATGAATACCATCTCGAAGCCGATGGCGTAAAATACATATAAATGAAATAGACTTTCTTCCGGTGCGATATGTGCTTTCTGCATAAACATATCCAGGGGTTATATTCTCTTTAATCAAGAAAGCCACAGACAGCCGGTTTTGCAGAGTTGCGCCAGAAATTTCATGTCGTGGGCTAATAAATTTCCCCTCCGAGCTTCCTCCTTGGCTACCTGTAAATTGAGCATTACTTGAAGACGCAAAGAGAAATGTATTTAATACAATGACCAAGGAGAGTCGTGTGATTGTGTTTGTTGTCATTATTTGTTCCTTGTGCTTGTCCACCTCTGGCTTTCACAAAAGGTGGCTGGGGCGCTCTGGCAATTGTCGTCTATTGAAATGCACCCCATGAAATAGAAACCAAGGCGGAACAAGAACATGATGGCCCCTGTCCCCTTCGCTCAACACCGGCCTACGACTCGTCTTTGCGAGCTTTGAGCCTTCGCGGTAAAAGTTCTTCATCGTAAGAAGCTGAACGGGACGTTGACTTCGAAAACGATCTTCTCAATTTCTCCGGTGAACTCGAAGTCTCCTTTGTCGGCATAGCTTTGGGAGACCGGGGAGATGGAATCGCGTCCGATTTCGAATGGTTCGACGCCGTGGCGATAGCCTGCTTTTTTCAGAGCCAACTCTCCCATATGTTGGCCTCCCACTGAAAAGCGTAAAATTCCGCCATCAGAGATGATCCTCGACCGATCAAAACTATTGGGGGCGAAGGACAAAGAAATCTCGATCGATTGCCCTGTCGGCAGCGATTCGGCTGCTTCAAAGATGTAACGCTCATACCCGAAGAAATTGTATTCGTAGTTCAGCTTCCCGTTCTTTACGAACAGGGTCCAGCCCCCTGCTCTTCCTCCCGCACAGGCGATCACCCCTTCGGCCCCCTCTTCCGGCAAGGTGATTTGTGCTGTCACCGTGTGCGGCAGCGGAACAAAAATCGGGCCAGCCGCTTCGGGAAGCCGGATGTCATTACCAAAATAAGTCCACTTCAAACGTCTTGGACCGGCTGACCGGATTCGCGGGTCCAGCCGTTGTGCAAAACGATCGTCCAGTGGATACACATTGTATCGACGGGCCGCTTCATCAAACGTCTTTTGCAACTCCTTGAGTTTTTCCGGATGCTGTGCCGCCAGATCGTTGGATTGCGTGAAGTCGGCGTTGAGGTCGTACAGTTCCCATTGATCTGTGTCGAACGGGCGGGAGAGACCATTTGTCAACCAGGGGATTCCGTGACGGGCCGAGGCGAGCCAGCCGTCCTGATACATCGCCCGATTGCCGAGCATTTCGAAATATTGCGATGTGCGGCGATCTTTGGCATCTTCGTCATTGAAAGTGTATTTCAGGCTGATCCCTTCAATCGGCTTCTGTGTGATTCCGTTGACGGCCGAAGGTTCCGGAATTCCCGCGACATCGAGAATTGTCGGGACAATGTCGATGAGATGATGAAACTGGGACCGAAGTTCCCCTGTCTTCTGGATCCCCTTCGGCCAGTGAATCACCATGGGATTCCTTGTTCCTCCGAGATGGCTGGCCACCTGTTTGGTCCACTGAAACGGAGTGTTCATGGCCCAGGCCCAGCCGATGGGAACATGTGGCTCTGAGGAAGGTTCTCCGATCTGATCGATGCGGTCTTTGAAGCCGGCGAGTCCAGGATTGTATCCGGCCAATGCAGAGACTTCGTTGAATGTCCCTTCCGGTCCCCCTTCGGCACTGGCGCCGTTGTCTCCGACGATGTAGAAGATCAGCGTGTTATCCAGTTGTTCACAGGCCGCCAGCGAGTCGACCAGACGACCGATCTCGAAATCGGTGTGCGCCATGAACGCGGCGTAATTCTCCATCAGTCGCAATGCAACCAGTTGAGCTTCGTCTGACATGTCGTCCCAGGCTGGAATCTCAGGAGGACGGGGTGTCAAAACGGCGGTCCCCGGAATCACATTCAATTCACGCTGTCGGGCAAAGATCGTTTCCCGGATCTGATCCCAGCCGGAATCAAATTGTCCTTTGAATTTCTCACGCCATTCTCTGGGAGCGTGATGCGGGGCATGGAGAGCCCCCGGCGCGTAGTAACAGAACCACGGGCGATTCGGCGCCGCAGAAGTCACATTATGTACCCATTTGATGGTTTCGTCAGTGATATCCGTGGTGAAGTGATACCCTTCTTCCGGTGTTTTAGGAGGTTTGACCGGGGTGACGTCCCGGTAGAGCGTCGGGTGATACTGGTGGGTTTCCCCTTGATTGAATCCATAGAACGTGCCGAATCCCAGTCCGGTCGGCCAGCGATCAAACGGGCCGGTCGGGCTGATTTCGGTTTCGGGAGTGTTATGCCATTTTCCAAATGCGGCGGTGGCATACCCGTTGTGTTTGAGAGCCTGCGCCACCGTTGCGGTTTCGGGAGGAAGAATGCCGGTATAGCCAGGGAATCCAGTCCCCATCTCAATGATGACGCCGGTTCCGACAGAGTGATGGTTACGTCCGGTCAGCAATGCTGCCCGTGAGGGGGAACAAAGGGCCGTGGTATGAAACCGGTTGTACTTCAAGCCGTTGGATGCAAGACGATCCAGCGCCGGAGTGGGAACCGGACCGCCGAACGTACTCGTCATGCCGAATCCCACATCATCCAGCAGGATGATTAACACATTAGGAGCCCCAGTCGGAGCAGTGACCGGTCGAGGGTAATCCGGTGTTGAACCGTTCAAGGTTGGTTCAATCTTCCCCTCAAACGAAGGAGAAGGACGAGGAATCGCCGAACCAATTGGGGCTTGCGCAAATGCAACCGGAACGAACAAAAACAGGAACATTCCGGCCAGACAGATGCCAATGGAACTCTTTTCTCTCAGACCAGAAACACTCACCTGAACGACGGAACAAAGCAGATTCATATCGAGACCGTTTCCAAAATTCCGTTATGTGCGATCGATACAGGTTTGTAACAAAGGGAATAGAGGGGCTCACGCAAAGGCGCTAAGGCGCAAAAAATATAATGCTAAGAAATTTTACCGCGAAGACGCAAAGAACGCGAAGAGAATCATTTCTTTGCGTCCTTCGCGTCTTTGCGGTATGAAATCCGAAATCATGAACGGCGTCATTGCTCACTTAGCCTGAATCGCGTTCCCTACATCAACAGAACCAGTCCTTCCAGTTGCTGCAGTTCCTGATAAATCTCAAGGATATGGTCCGCACTTTCCACATCCGGAGAAATGGTCACGCTCAGGTGTCTGCCGGAGGTTGTTCCTCGTGACGAGAACGCCGGTTCCGCGGATTCATCAAGGCGGGATTTCACGACCGCCAGAACCCGACCGATGAACTGTTCATCCGCAATCCCGATCACTTTGAATGTGTACTGACAGGGAAACGAATGGGTCGATTCCAGAAGGTCTTTATCTGGAAGTCCACTGCCGGGAGGGAGTTCGCTACTCATGTCTTCGTCCTTTCCAACAACGATTCATTCTCGTCGATGATGGCCTGTTCCGCCTGATCGAGTGCCCGTGATTGAATCAGTTTGAAGCTCATGCCGGTCAATGCGAAACAAAGCAGACCTGTCATGGTCACCGGAATCCACTGTGTGAACTGAAAATAGATGGATGCAGCGAAAACGGCTTCCTGATTGTCGGTGAAGAACTTCATCACCCCAATAAAAATCGCCTGCATCACTCCAATATACCCGGGAGATGACGGGATCGAAATTCCAAAGGCAATCGCTCCGAGAAGAACAAACGCAACCGGAACGGAATGGGGCAACCCGAAACTCCAGAGCGAAAGCAGGACGAGAAGACCGTTGAGCGCCCATTTCACCAGAGAGATGACCATCATGGCGATGACGAGACGAACGTCTTTGAGAGCAGCCAGTCCCTGTGCCCCCCGTTCGAGCAGCCGACAGAATTTGTCGGTCACCCGTTCCGGCATCAGTGGAACCCGTTTCAGGATCCCTTCAAAAAGTGAAACAAAGGGCTTGGTCCAGATCACATAAACCAATGCCCCGGCGATGATACAACAGGCAACCGCTGCAAATCCCATCGCTCCTTTTTTAACACTGGAGTCGAGTCCTTCCACAAAAAACAGACCAATGGCGAAGTAGACCAGAATGGCGATGCCATCGAACAGGCGTTCCAGCACCACGCTCGATGCGGTGGCGGTCATGGAGATTTTCTGCTGTCGTGCGAAGAGGGTGACACGAATCACCTCTCCAATGCGCGCTGGCAGGATGTTATTAAAAGCGAAACCAATCATGATCGGGCTGAGGAGATCGCGAACCGGCCGAAAATTTCCGACCGGCGAGAGCAGTAACCGCCAGCGAACCGCTTTGAGCCAGTAAAAAATCACCAGAATCCCCCAGATCAACGGGAGAGACCGGTAGTCGGCCCGTTGAAATGCAGAGACCATCTGTGGCCAGGCATTGGGGTCGTTCAACATCCCCCGTACAGCCCACCAGAGACAGGCCAGCGAGATCACCAGTCCGAAAATGACCTTAAACCGGCGGGAACGGCGCGGTGTCGCACTGGCGTCCATAGGTGAGATGTCTCTGTCTGTGAAAACAGGGGGGCTGTGATATCTGGCCTCCAACGGCTGCGCCGCCCCGATTGCAAGCAATCGCGGCTACCCAGCCCCAATTGCAAGTAATGGGGCCACCCAAACGTTTACTCCAACAATCTGTATGGTAGAACATGCTATTTTACGCGGCCAGCGAGCGCTGTTCCGGCTCTTCGGACATTTTTGTGGAGATTTTTCCGAGGGGCGGTTCCTGAACTCCATTCAGAATCAGTCCAAGTCGTGTGCGTCGAACTCCCACTTCATACATCAACAGGGAAATCCCCAACACACCGATGACGGTCAGAGCAAATTCCAGCAGCGGCGGCCAGCCGATTGGGCGAAAAGCGATGTTGATCAAGGCCCCCAGTGGGTGATGAACCAGATAAATCCAGAACGATCCCTTCGCCACATAGCCGACCATAACCGGCACGCGCGCCACGTTTGCACTCAGCGCCAGCTTGAACAGCCCAACAGATGTCACGATCCCAAAGAAAGCAAACAGCACCGGGGGAATGGAGGACAGGGCCGGTTGGGCTTCATTCTCCAGATGCCATTTCAGTTGGGAAGCCAACGTGATCCCCAGAAGAACCGCACCTGTCAGCAGCCAGCGCGCCGACAATCCCCCATGACGCGACATCACGGTCGATTCCTGTTGTTTCCAGCACCATCCCAGAAAAAAAGGAACCGCGTAATACACCAGGTTTTCCCAGAGAGGAAACGGAAAATTCCGAAAGCCGATCACGATTCGAGGTTGCCACCACAACACGGTGCCGGCGATCAGTCCGGCTCCAGAAAGCGTGATCAAACCGGTGGCTGACGGAAGCCGATCCCAGATGGAGTCTCTCATCCGCAATACCGACTGACCTTTTGAAACGTCGCTCCCTCTGTGAAACGCCAGCGACATTCCCCAGGCAGACAGACAGTAGATCAGCAGATAGACCAGATACCACAGGTGAGAGAATCCCCACAGGGATGCATCCAGATGATCTGGAAAACTGAGTCTCCAGAGAGTTCTCCAGGGAACCCGTTCTTCATCAATCCACCCGAGAACCCAGATGTACAGATCAATCGGCAAGATCACCACGAGCGCGAGCAAGAGCGGAATTCCAAGCCGTTGATAACGGTGTTTGAGAAATCCGGCCGGGCCGCGCTGCCTGAAAAGTTGTGCCGCAAAGTAACCGGACATCAGGAAGAATAACGGCATGATGAAGCCGTCAATCCCCCAGCAGAGCGCATTCACGATCTGACTTTTATCAGAGGAATCGGTCGCCCAGATCAGTCCCGGCAGTGGATGGGTCAGATAGGGCATTCCCGCATGGAGCATGACGACCAGTACGCCTCCGGCCGCGCGGATCCATTCCACTCCCGCATTTCGCCGGAGAGAATTTTGCGTAGGGGGCAGTAAATCCATTCGTCGGGAATTCAACGCTGCATCCGTGCAGGAAGATCGATTTCGAAGGGAAAGAGCAGTGAGTCGTGGACAAATGGGTCGGGAATTGCATGATTTCCCGGCCTTTTCTTCCCTCTTCCTCCTCCAGAAATCCATTGGGAACGGTCAGAAATTCTGACTGAAATCTGCTTTTGAGGAAAGATCGGTTCTCCGAGGAGGGAGAACCGGTACACCGGGGTTTTTGAGCACGCTGGTGAATTGCTACACTCCTCAATTGATTCATCATCCTTTCTCAGAGTCGTTTGCTCGACCGTCCCGCAGTTGACTGAGGAAATCTCCCCCTGAGAACCTCAGAATCGTCTGTGAGACTCTGAACATTCAAAATGAAAATGGTCTCAAATGAACGTTTTCCACAAGAACCATGCTGCCTGGACCACTCTGTTTTTGATGGGAGCCCTGTTCCTGCTGACTGGAAACAGTCTGGCTCTGGCACAACCTGCGAAAAAAACTCCAGACACAAAAAAAGCGGACGGCAAGAAACCGGACGCGAAAAAACCAGAGGTCCGGCTGAATGAAACAAAGAATGCGGAGTCATTAAAAAAGCCTGGCGTTTTTATGCTTCTGAACGATCAGCCGATGACTGCCGCGGACGTGCAATTGGATTTTTTCCTCAATCAACTCCCGGAAAACGCGACCGTTGCCGATCGAAAGCAGCTTCTGAATCGAGTCATCGACCGGGAACTGATTAAACGCTATCTGAAAAATCTCAACATTCAGGTCGATGAAGACATTCTGGAACAGGAGTTCAATTCCCTGATCAAACTCACTGCAAAACAGGGAGAATCGACTGATGCCGTACTGGAAAAGATGAAGCTCACCCGGGAAGGTTTAAGGGAAATCCTCTGGGTGGATGCGGCGTGGAAAATCGCGTCTGAATCGCTGATCTCCCAGAATCATCTGATGGTCGAATGGGAATTACGACAGCATGAATATGACGGCACCCGCCTGAGAGGATCGCAGATTGTTTTTCACGTTTCTCCGGGGGCTCCGACAAAAACCTGGGAAGACGCGGTCTTTCGGATGTGGAAACTTCGGGAAGAGATCTCCGAACAGAAAATCACCTTTGCTGATGCAGCGCGTCGTGACTCACAAAGTCCTTCCGGACGAAACGGGGGAGACCTGGGAGAATTCGAGTATCGTGGACGTCTTGATGAAGCCCTGACCCGAGTGGCGTTTCGACTGGAACCGACCGAACTGAGTGAACCGATTCGAACTCGGTATGGAGTCCATCTCCTGCAGGTGACGGACCGCATTCCCGGTCAACTCAGTCTGGAAGATGCCCGTCCGGAGATGATTGCACGTCTTTCCAAACGCTTGTGGGAAGAAACCGTTCTAAAGGAACGGGAAATCACTCAGATCGAATTCAGCAAGAAGTGAGTGACTGGTTTCAAGTCTGTTCCTAATGGATGAAAGGGTCAGAGGTCAGGATTCAGAGGTCAGCAAATGCCAGACAATCATGCTGTTTCCTATCCACTATCTGCTACCCACTACCCACTACTTCCCTCTTTCGAACAGACCTGGAACGACTGAAGAACTCATGGTGCCGAACCATCAGTGCCCTGCAATTCCAGCAACAGGATTAATGCTTCGCGATAACGGGGAGCGATCTCGAGTGCCTGTAATGTCTGGCGGCGGGACTGGGTGAGTTCACCTGCATCCCGGTACTGAACAGCCAGACGATAATGAAGATCCGCCGGGTCGACCGAGGGGAGCTTGAGCAGCGTCTGCAATGCTGCTGTTGCTGCTTCATGTTGTTGAAGTTCTTCTGCAGCGGCGGCCAGTGCGGTATAAGGAGGAGAGATGAGGGGCTTGATTTCCAGAAGCCGCTGGGCATGAGACATCACTTCCGGCCAGTCTTTGCGCTGCGTGTCCAGTTCAATCAGCCGCAATAACCCTGTGGCCGCTCCCTGATCGGTGTTCGTCCATTGCAGCAATGTTTCCCGTTCTGCCTGGTCATCAACCCCACGCTGCAATTCCGCCAGCAAAGCCGCGGCACTTTGAGGACCGGTTTCGAGCGGATACAGCCAGACCGCCTGCTGCAAAAGCTGCATCGCTTCAGTCTTTTGATCGAGTCGCGCAAGCATCTGCCCGCAGGTTTTCAAGCCGTTGTAATGACGCGGATTCCGACGTGCCCAGTCGAGTATCGCTGTAGTCGGATCGGCCTGAGAGGTGATCAGTTCCAGTTTGAATGGGGACCAGTCGACCGACCATCCGTAATATTTTGCCTTCAGAACCATGGCTTTGGAGAAGTTTTCTTCCAGTTCTCCCATGGAAGTCGTGTGCCGTTCAATGGCGTCATTGATCGGGATGCCGACCGCCAGATCTTCGAGAATCGCCAGCAAGGCAGGCTGACCATACGTCTCGACCAGATACTCGACGACGAGAGAACTCTGGAAGTAGGCAAACATGATTCCGCACGAATTCCCCGGCGGCAGAAATGCTTCACTCATCCGGTGAATCGGTGTCATACGCCCTTGCAGAATGCATTGACGATACTCCGGCGTCATCCGCTCACCCCAGCGTGAATCCCGTTGGCGCTCTTCGTAAACCGAGATTCCTTCACTGAGCCATCGCGGCATACGGTTGTGTGTTTTATTGAGCGTGATGACATGCGCCAGTTCATGCCACAATACCGACTCCCAGTTCACCGGGCTCGCCTCCCGCGCCGCCGGACTGAGTGCGGTCACCACATCTCCAAAACAAACCCCCAGATACCCCCCTGCCCCCGGCATGCCGAAAGTGCGAACCGCGAAGTCCGAGGGTTTCGGGAAAATTTCAACACTGATCGGCTTCTGCAACGGAATGTCATATTTTTCGCATAGGCTTGCCCGGGCTTCGTTCAGAAGTTTGAGCACCCGGTCTCCGTAAATTTCCGCTTCTCTCTTCTCCATGCGAATGCGCCAGCCGGGTCGCTCGATGACGGTGTACTTCCGGAGTTCGTCATGCAGCGTCACGAGGTTGAAACTCGAGATGTCGTACTCGTCTGCCTTGTGAACCTGATGGGCCAGTTTCCAGCCTTCCTCTTCCCGGCCGAGCCGCAATAAATCCTGTGACAGTTGCCGCATTGCAGGGAGATGGTCAGGCTGAAAGATTAACGCCCGTCTCTGTGCGGCCGCCCCATCTTCGAAACGATATTTCTGCGACAACTTCTTTCCGAGTTGGTAGTCCACCTCGGGATTGGTTTTCCACTTGGAGAGTGCCTGCTCGCGGAATGCTTCGAATTGAGGAATGTCCTCTTTCAGAAACGACAGGACCGCCATGTAAGAAAGAGCGACAGGATGATGTTTGTTGATCGCCAGAATTTCTTCCAGCTTCACCCGGGCCTGATCGTATCGTTCTCCGTCGATCAGATGTTCCGCTTGTAAAAGAAGCGATCCAATGTGTCGGGGATTGAGGACCAGTGTTCGTTCGATCTCGGTCTGCCGTCCTTTGGGATCCGCATCCGCAAGGGCACGCGCGAGCCCGAAATGAAACTCAGGGTCTTCCGGGAACTTTTTCAGCGCCTCTCGAAATGTCTCTGTTGCCAGCGCCAGATCCCGTTTCTCCAAAGCCAGCTCTCCAATGGCCTGAATCGGAACAGGACTGTCTGGATGAAGGTCTTTAGCGCGTTTCAAAAGAATCGTCTGGATTTGTCGAGGATCGGCACCATCATTCAGAACGATCTGAGACAGGGTAACGAGATCGTGGTCCTTCTGTGAATAACGCCAGGACATCGTACGGATCAGATGAGCGCATTCCTGCTTTCTCATCTGTGCTTCCGGATCCCGCCCGACATAGGGGCCGATTTGAGTCATCATCCAGCGAAACCGAAGGCTGGTCGGCACCCGGGTCAGGCCGGTCAACAGTGACTGCCAGGCCTCTTCATACTTGCCGAGGATGAACTCGGACTGGGCTTTCAGACAGACAAACTCTTCGATCTCTCCCACCGACGTTCGAATCGATTCGTTCGTCGAGGCAATGCATTCTTCATATTTCCCCTGTGAGAACAATTGCTGGCAGTCAGCGATTGATGCCGTCTGTGCGACCGATGTCGACGAGGAGAGGACAACCAGCAGGCAGGCCCAGTAGGAGACAGAACATCGCATCGATCGGTTCCCGAAACAGGCAAAGAAAGACCGGGCGTCAGGCACGCTTTGAATTTTCATTCTAACAGTTCCTGTTGTAAAGAGCGTATCGATTGTTCTGTATTTTTCCGTTGTCAGGCGACTCATCCCATTCCGCTTCTGCTCACAGACAATGCAGTTCCTCAATCAAAACGCGCGGTCCTTGCTGCGTCCTGCCTCGTTCCGGTCTGTGACGCCCTGACGGAACATCAGAGCACATGAATCGTTTTTGTAACGCTGCGGGAGGTTCCTGTTTCCGTAAAACAACGCTCTGTGAATTTTAGGAATTTTTCGGAATTTCCATTGGCTTTTTGGAAGTAATGTTCTGGAACGTGCGGAATCTCTCTGCATGGAAAACGCTGCATTGAAGAAGAATGAGCGGTGTGATGTTCGTCAGGCGTTCCAATTCGAAATCCATGACATCCCGGGATCGTCGTTCCGGTGTTGTTCTCGTTGAGAATGCGATCATGGCGTCGGTCTTCGGATTGTTTCTCACCGGAATCATGGAGTTCGGCCATACTTATATGGTTCAGGGAGCGATGAACGCCGCCGTGCAGCGGGCCGCGCGCTATGGGGCCGTTGATGGAGTTTCATCACAAGAAGTCCGTGCACTGGCGAATCAGGTACTCTCCTCCGCATTCAAATCCGCCAAGGCCACTGTCACCGTCAAGAATGCCGGCGTTTTCGACACGTCTGGCGTGGATGCCCGAACGATCAATTACGCCAATCTCCCTGATCTTGAACTCCTGACAGCACCAACGCATCAGATGTATATCGTGCGAATTACGGTTCCTTATAACAGCGTCGCATTGCTTCCGCCGTTCTGGGTCAAAAACGTGACACTGAAAGCCCAGTCTGTGATGCGACATGAATAGGACATCGGGTTGAATCAAAATGCAACGGACATCCCCACGAACACCAGTATTCCCACACGACGCCTCCCGTACCGGAACGGCAGTCGTGGAGTTTGCTGTAACTGCCCCACTCTTCATCATCATTCTGCTCGGACTGATTGAAATGTCCCGCGCACTGGATGTCACACAGCGGTTATCAATGGCAGTTCGTGAAGGAGGACGGGCGGCGGCCAGTGATATTCGCGACAGAATCCCCCCCGGGACGACATTAAATCAGAAGATTACGGCGGACATCCGAAACATGCTGGTTGCCGGAGGAGTGAACGGGAACGACATTACAATCGCAATCACTCATGTCGACGGACCACGACAGGGTCAGGTCTTCAACTTATCTGATGAAAACAATTCACTCGGATACTTTCAGGTGAGAGCCACAGTTCCTTATGAAAAAGTAGGACTATTTCCTTCACGTATCATGAAGGGAAAAGATCTGACTGCGACAGTGATCTTTCGATTAGGACGAAATGCCCTGTCCAGTTAAGGAATTGCCTCGAAATGACTTCCTTGTTTCACACTGCATGGAATGTTCACTGGCTGGAGATTCTACAAGCTGTTTTTCCCCTGATTTATTTCGGAACTTCTCCTAAATAGAGAATATTAATAAAGCATACCGGGCCAAACTCCGGCGAGGTTGAAGTTATGAATCACAAACAAAAAAAGATTTCGACAATGAAGTCGACGAACAGACGTTTCAGAAATTTGATCACCGATCGGTCCAGCGGAGTTGCCGCTACGGAAAGCCGTAACGGAAGCATTCTTCTACTCACCTGTTTTAGCTTAATCGCACTGCTGGCCGCAGTCGCATTAAGTGTTGATGTCGGATACATCCAGGTTCAGAAGAGCAAGATGCAGAATGCTGTTGATGCGGCCGCACTGGCCGCAGGACAGGAAATCACAAGGGCCATTCGTAGTGCTCCGATTGGAACCGAAGATCCGACTGCATACGCACGCGGGCAGGCCCGAATTGTGGCAGCCCATGTGGCCTCCCTGGGGGGAGTGTATGTTGATCCGAACCGGGATGTCTTCTTTGGACAGCGCCAGTTCAACCCGAGCACGAACACCTGGTCGACACAGTGGGGATCCGGTGTGTCCAACTGTGTCCGTGTGGTTGCCCGACGGGATGCGGATGACACCTCAGCACAGGATGGTCGGCTCCGGCTGTTCTTCGGGGGAGCCATCGGAACAAAGTTCGCAACCGTTCAGACCGAAGCCACGGCATTCGTACGGGCCCGGGATATTGTTGTTGTCCACGACTTTTCACGATCGATGAACTTCGACAGCTTTTACAGCGAAGCGGCAACCCGACTCAGCAATGCACAGATTGAAGACAACATGCTGAAGCTCTGGCAGGACCTGCAACCGACAAACACAGGGAACCTTGTCTTCACTCCCAAGTATGCAGAGTTCTCCAATACCGCGACCAGCACGACAGTCAAGTGTCGCTACATGTTTGACAAAGTTTATATTACATCCACAACGGGAATTAACTCCGTAAAGCTGACCTATACGAACAACTCAACCGCTAGTTTCAGCTATAATGGAAACTCAAAAGAATTGACAGTCACGGGAACTCGCGACATCAGAGATGTGCAGGTTGTTGTCAAACGGACCAGTGGAAGCAACACCGTCACGCATAACTTCAGTGATTCAGACGCCAATCTCCAAAACTTGTTCAATCTGGGAAGCTTTCCATTCTCGACTTCAGGAGGGGGAGGATGGTCAGCGTACTTCAGCCACTGCCGTAGCGATACTCTTTTGAATTCACGTGGATATCGTGAAATGTATGGCGGTCTCACATTTGTCAACTATATTCTCTCTCAACGCAGCTCGAATGCACAAACTCCAAAGCTTGCCAAGTCACGGCATTATCCATTCACCTCAATTAAGATTGGGCATTCCCTGCTCTGTAACTTTCTGCAGACATTGTCGTTTGATGATCGCATCGGAATGGTCAGCTATGATACAAACCATCGCATTGAAGATTATCAGAATGTCCCCGGTGATCCTGATATTCCTTCTGTGAATATCCGTAACAATCCGATTACCCAGGATTACACTGCACTCGACAATCTAATGAAATTTAAACAGGCGAATCACTATTCTGCTGCGACCAACATGGGGGGAGGACTGACCAGTGCGATTTCGTTGCTCGATAATCATGCTCGCAGCACGTCCGTTCCGACAATCCTGCTGATGACGGACGGGAACAGTAATACGATCGATTCCGGCGGTCCAACCTCACTTCCTTCCGGTTGGAACTGGAACACGATGTTCGACTACGACGGCGATGGACGTGCTGATTATTCAACGTCCGACAGTCAGGCGCGTCACGTTTTAATTAAAGCGAATCAAGCTGTGCAGAAAGGGTATACCATTAATTCGATGGCGGTCGGTGCAGATGCAGATCGCGATCTGTTACGGGCAGTGGCATGGCTGGGAGGCGGCGAATTTATCAACGTCCCCGGTGGAGCATCCGTGGCAGAAATGGAAGCCCAGCTTCTCGTGGCGTTCCAACGAATTGCCTCGATGGTTCCCCCGGCGCGATTGTTGAACCCGGAAGAATAGCAGAAAGAGCCAGATACAAAGAACCGGGAACCAAACAGTATTCGTTTGGTTCCCGGTTCTTTTAGATTTGGTTCTTCCTGACTGAAATTACTGTACCCAGCCGCGGGAGCGTTCAACGGCTTTTCTCCAGTCTTCGGCGAGTCGCTGGCGCCGCGGTTCTTCCATCGTGGGAAGGAACTCACGGTCCAGTGTCCAATGGCTGGCGACTTCGTCCAGATCTTTCCAGACTCCAACAGCCAGTCCCGCGAGATAGGCCGCTCCCAGTGCGGTGGTTTCCTGCAGTCGGGGGCGTTGAACGGGAACGTTCATCAGGTCTGACTGAAACTGTAACAAGGCGTTATTTCCCGTGGCTCCGCCATCCACTTTCAGTTGTTTCAGATCAATTTCTGAATCCTGCTGCATCGTGGTGAGGACGTCCATGGTCTGATATGCCATCGCCTCCACTGCCGCCCGGGCAATGTGGGCTTGTGTTGTCCCGCGTGTGATTCCGACAATCGTTCCACGAGCCGAAGGATCCCAGTAAGGAGTTCCGAGTCCGACGAATGCCGGCACGAAGTAAACCCCTTCCGTATCCGGCACCGATTCCGCAAGCGCTTCCACTTCGCTTGATTTCTGAATGATCTTCAGACCGTCCCGAAGCCATTGAATGGCTGCTCCCGCGATGAAAACAGAGCCTTCCAGGCAGTACGTGACCTGATCCTTGTACTTCCAGCCGATGGTGGTCAGCAGCCCATTCTTGCTGAATTTCGGCTGATTCCCGACGTTCATCAACATGAAACAACCGGTGCCATAAGTGTTCTTGGCGGCGCCGATCTGGAAACAAGCCTGACCAAACGTGGCCGCCTGCTGATCTCCAATGGCACTTCCAATGGGAAGACTTCGCCCAAAAAGAACGGGGTCGGTTTCTCCCAGAATTTCACAGTTCGATCGCACTTCCGGCAGCATGGATCGGGGGATCCGGAACAACGTCAACAGTTCTTCATCCCAGTCGAGCGTGTGAATGTTGAGCAGTTGCGTTCGACTGGCGTTACTGGCGTCGGTCACATGGACGCGCCCCCCGGTCAGGCGGGAAATGAGAAATGTTTCAATGGTCCCACAGAGAATTTCTCCCCGTTCAGCACGACTTCGCAACCCGGGAACGGTGTCGAGCAGGTACTCGATTTTCGAGGCGGAAAAATAGGCATCGATGACGAGTCCGGTTTTCTCGCGAATCAGATCGGTCAGGCCGTCGGCCTTGAGTTTCTCACAACGGGGCGCAGTGATCCGGCTTTGCCAGACGATGGCATTTGCCACCGGCTTTCCAGTGGATTTCTCCCAGAGAACGACCGTTTCCCTCTGATTTGTGATTCCAATCGCTGCGATACCGCGCCCTGCCTGATCCGCCTGACGAACCACGTCCTGAGCGGTTTCCAACTGAGATTTCCAGATCGCTTCCGGATCATGCTCAACATGCCCCGGCACCGGGAAAATCTGAGGATATTCCTGTTGTGACACCACAACCGGGTTCCCGCGACTGTCAAACAGAATCGCCCGACTGGAGGTCGTCCCCTGATCCAAAGCCAGCAAATGGTCCATGAATTCCCTCCCGGTGAGTGTGGAAATAAAGGGGTTAGGAGTTAGGAAGTAGGAGTTAGGAAATGCGGGCACCCAGTAGAGCCAGCTGCTCTAATGAAATTCTTTCCAGCGCTGCCAGGCATAGGTCCACTCCATCCACATTCTCATCACGCTCCACAGACTTCGCATGCGTGCCGTATGTTCTTTTGACAATTGAACTTGATTCTGTGCAGACTGCTGGGCGGCAGCTTTCAGTCCCCAGCGTTCCGACAAGACCGCACAAAGACCGTCCGCACTTAAATCTGGCTCACTTTCCTCGCCGGTCAAACCGGCGCGGTGCGCCTGCACGAATAGGTCAAACAGTTCCCCTCTCGCCGGGTCCACTTCCAATGGTCGACTTTGTTCTTCGGACGCGCGAATAATAGCGTCGACCTGATTGATAATCTGGGACGAAAGATCGGACGGTGAAACAGGATGCGACATAATTCTGCCAGTTGACACCCGGTAGCCGGGAGCCCAGGGTAACCGGTCAGTCCCGGCCACAGCCAAAGGAATTCACGTGATTCGAAACCCTCTCACCGTGAGAGAACTTTGAACGTTATGCAGTATCAAAGAGAAATCCGAAAACGTTGAAACGATCGTTGTAAGGGATGCCGACTGGTCAAGCAACTGGGGAAAGGGACTGCACCCGACTGCAAAAACAGGGGAGAGCTTACGTTGATTTACCGAACGTGCTTTTCTAAAATATTCGATCCTGAAAGTGCATTATCACACACAAACAACCATAACGTGTTGTTTTACCAATAGTTACAACTGGTGACCACGATGAGTATTGATAAAAGCCTGCGACGGGGAAGCCGTTTGTCGCGATCCCGGAACGTCCTGAAACGGGACGAACGGATTCAAAAATTGAAAGAAGACGACCGCTGGACCGACGCCACCAGTCCACTCGGACTGCCGAAAGTGCGCGTCCAGAAGCTCGTTCTGGGCAAGAAGAAGAAAGAAAAGAAGGAAGAGGAACCCGCCGCCAAAGGCAAGAAGAAGTAGTGCAGAACGCACTCTTCCGGTCTTCTCGCAAATCCCCAATTGGTTGGAAAGTGATCGTCGCTTCATGACGGGCCTTCCAACTTTGGTTCTGTGACGCGCGGTTGAAAATCACGAATTTCGAAACGGCCCGACGACATTCTCGTCCGGCCGTTTTTATGTTGCCATCCACTTGATCTTGTTTCCAAGCTCCAGCTTGCTAACACACTCGACGCTAAGTACTGCTCCCCACAAATAAGGGAACAGCTCCCCTTGTGCTCATCGGCTCATCCACTTTGATTCGACTGAGACCAGGCTTTTCAAGGATGAACCGGGGAAGAGGAAAACCACGAATGAAGCGAATCGGACGAATTTTCTGATCAGTATCCATCAGAAATTCATTCGTCAGATCCGTTCGATTCGTGGTTCCAGAACTCTTGAAAGCATTTCAAGGATGACACCATGAACTGTTTCCCGATTTACGGGGCGGTATACTAAGCTCCGCTTGGTCACACAACGGTCTGTCTTTGTCTCTCTTCTCTAAACGGGGGGACTTGTGAGTCCGGTTGTCTTTAAATATGAAGCAGAGATCCAGGGCGAGTGCGTTCCCAAGCAGGAGCTTGGGAACGAGGGCTATCGACGTGCGTCAGCAAGAAGAGCATCTGTCGCCGTCAGTTCTCTGGCGATTCCAGACGCCAACGTTGCCGGGACCTCTCCCGGTAACACGCCCCAGGTGTAGGTTTCCACCTCCAGATGCGGGGCATAAGTCAAGCGGGCAATTGCCTTCAACGCCGGAAGCAATTCATTTCGGGTCGTGCCCAGTTCCCCGAGCCTCTCCTGATGGACGGGAACATGAAAATGGACACGCCATGCTTCCGCCTGCTGAAACACCGCTTGTGGCTGTTCACAGATCTCCGGAGTGAGGTCCAGTTCACTGACAATCTCCCCAGTTCGACTTCGGGCAAATGTCTGATGAAGATAACGGGGCTCCACAAATTGGGCGAGTTGCTGTAACGCCTCTGGAGAGCTCCCGGGACGATCAACATGAATCGCACAGGTGATGTGAACTTTGTTAATACGAATCCCGGCATCATCAAGTTGCTGGATCGATTTCGACACATCTTCAAACTCGACCGCCTGATGACAGATGTCGTAACAGACTCCCAGATGCCGCCGGGCGATGTCTTCGATATTCTCTGAGCCCGCCTGTGCAAACAGACGATCAAAAAACGAGAGCGTTTCTTCTGTCGTCTCCAGGACACAACAGGGCTCCGGCTCGATGGCAAGCCGAATCACTTGTCCGGATTCGTCATGCATCTGATCAAGATCACGAGCCAGCAGCAGGAGTTGTTCAATACACTGTTGCTGAAACTCGGGAGCATGCGGGAACCCCTTAAATCCCAAGGGGACCGTAGAGATACTTCCTTCTGTCCCCACCGGCATTAACTGAGAAAGAATCCTCGCACAGTTCAAGGTGTATTGACGACGATTCGGATCGGACCAGTCTGGGAGATAAACGTTCTCCTTCACCCGTTCGCTGTGAAAATCACCATATGGAAACGCATTCAATGTGTAACAGATGAAGTCTCCTTCCGTGAGCGTTGCCTGCAATCTTTTCACGGCACTTTGATTGGATACCAGTTCATTCGCCACCGGAGCCGCCAGCCATAACCCTGCCGCCAGTTTCTTCCCGAACTCACGCTGAGCGGGTGTCGTATGTTGCCGAAGTCCATCGATCACGGCATCAACGGTAACACCGGGATGAACGTTCGTGCAATAACTAATGGGGAGCGTGCTTAATGACATAATGCTGGTATTTGAAGTGGGACGAGAAAGAAGAATACTCACGCAAAGGCGCTAAGGCGCAAAGAAATCAAGGGGAGGCGATTTCACATCTTAACATCTCTTCTTGAAGTCAAAGGATGATTCCACAGAAAACGCTTGATTAAAACTCTTTGCGACTTTGCGTGGACTTTTCTCCTCACCGTTTAAAACAGTTCATTCTACGAAAGGGTTTCATTACCGAACCGAGCAGAGGTTAATGGGGTGCCTCGCAGGAATTCATCAGAAGACATAGCGCGTTTTCCAGCTGGTTGCAATCGATTCACCTGAATCCACTCCCCTTGCCCGACCTGAACGAGAATCGATGTGCCATCGACAACGATATCGCCGGGCGTGCAGACATTGTGCTGTCTCATGGGGGACAAGACCTCATCAATATCTAAAATGAGAACCCGTTGTGGGGGACGATCCGGAAGATACAGGAAGGTGAACGGCATCGGCCAGGGTTGCATTGCGAGGTTGTGCCAGCCGAGTTCCTGCGACGGCAGACTCCAGTCGATCAGACCTTCCTCTTTTTTGAGCCGCGGGGCTTTCGTCACTTCCTCTGGAGATTGAAACCAGGGTTCGAGAGTTCCCTGCTCCATCTGGTCGAGCACCTGCAATGTCAGCGGTGCGGCAAGCTGAGCCAGACGGTCGTGTAGTTGTCCACTGGTTTCTTTCGGACCGATCGGGGTTTTGACCACTCCCAGCATGGGGCCGGCGTCCAGCTTCGGCTCGATCTGGAACAAAGTGACTCCGGTCTCCTCCTCTCCTTTCCAGATGGAATACTGAATGGGAGCTGCCCCTCTGTATTTGGGGAGCAACGAACCGTGAAGGTTGACCGCCCCGCGCGGCGGAATCGCCAGTAGCTTTGCGGAAAGGATTTGTCCATACGCCGCGACCACAAAGAGAGTGGCATCAAACTCCTGAAGACGTTCCAGCGACTCCGGGGTTTTCACGTTCTCCGGTTGAAAGACCGGCAAGCCATGGGCCAGGGCCAGTTCCTTCAACGGATTCACATGCTGGTGATGTCCTTTTCCTGTCCGGTCTGGCTGTGTCACCAGACCTGCCACTTCATGCGGGGAATCAATCAGCGCCCGGAATGTCGGCAGGGCGAACTCTCCGGTTCCCATCATTAATACACGAAACGGCACGGCATCCTCATTCTTCAGGCAGTCAAACACAGTGATTGTCTATCCGGAAATGTCGGTGCCACGGCGATATCAAGTGCTCATTGCATCACTTACATGCAACATACAGTGCGTCGTCGGACTTTCCGGATCACTTCTGATTATCAAGAAGGGATTTTAGTGCTGCGATGCCAACCGCTCAAACCCGGAGCGCCAACTCAGCAGAATCTCTCAGTTCCCCACTTAAAGAAGGGGAACTTCCAGTGGGTCGATGTCGACGTGCCGACAGACCACGCGAAATTTTCCGGAACCAATGGGGGCCCCGCAATTGTGGAAGGTGACTCCATTGATTTGATAATGATCAACGGGGCGGTGAGTATGACCAAAACAGACATGCTGCAAGCCAGTTTCGGGGCCCTGTCCGACATGTTCCAGATACGAGAGAATTCGCTTCGCCACCCGCTTCTTGGGATAAACCGCCGGAGGGGCCAACCGGTGAAGCTGGGCCTTCACTGCGAGATCATAGACCGTGTGCTGAAGTGGCGATCGGGTGCCATGCTCAAAACGGTTTCGCTGTTCTTCGAGCATCGTGGCAGTCATCGTACGGTCGGCCACGTCTCCGTGAAGAAACAGAGTGTTTCCACGGCGGTAATAGAACCGGTTCCAGGCAAACTGACCATATCTCTGTTGCAAGTCAGGCAGACGTTGATGAAGCAGCGGGTGATCGTCATGGTTGCCAAAGACATAGTGAATCTGGCAGTCTCCAACACTTTGAATGAAGACTTCGAGCCAGTTCAGAGCGGCATCGGCGGTCTCTTCCGCAGAGGAAAACCGGGACCAGCGAAAATCAAAGATGTCCCCACCCAGCACGAATTCATTCGACGCACGGGCAGCCTGAACAAGAGCATTAAAATGGTGATCAGCCGTCGAACGTTTCGCAAACAGATGCAAATCCGAGGCGAAGGCAATTGTCGACATGGAATCCACTCAGAAAAACAAAAACAGGATCGGGTCGAACTCCTTCGACCGGAACTCTATTTTATCGACTCATGTCCGGTGTGAATGGGAGAAATCAGGAAAATTCTGAGGAACCACAGAATAAACGAAAAACGCGGAACTGGATCGTCCAAACTCTCCGCAACCTGTTTATGTTGATCCTGTTCCGTCACTTCCGTGTTTTCCGTGGTGGATTATCCTCGTATTAAATCATCCGAGAGGAATTCTCAGTTTGACGGGGGCGTCTCACTTGGGATTCTGTTCTTGTACTGCTGAAACCCGCCATCGAGAACGGTGCCATTCAAAGCTCGAACAATGGTGGTGACATTGTGATCGATCATTCCGGGGTACGTTCCTTCATAACTTCCAGCGGGCCCCATCGAGTCGGAGTAAAGGGTTCCTCCCTGACGCACTGTCCACCCCTTATTCTGGCAGCGTTCCATCACTGCTCGCAGGCTGTCGGCATTCACGGTCGCTTCAACGAACAAGGCCGGAATCTGCTTTTTAACGAGTTCGTTCACAAGATTGTTAATATCCTGAATCCCCGGTTCCGACTCCGTGCTGATTCCCTGAACAGAGCGTTCTTCCAGACCGTAAGCATTGGCGAAGTAACTGAATGCGTCATGAGCGGTGACCAGTGAGCGGTTCCCCTCCGGGATGGTTTCAATCAGTTCCCGAGCATAGCGATCAAGTTGCTTGAGTTCCTGCCGATAGACAGCAGCCCGTTCCTGATAAGCGGTCGCATACTGGGGATCTTTCTCCGAGAGCGAGGTGACGACCAGATCCAGGCAATGCAACCACAACCCCGGTTCGTTCCAGACATGCGGATCCGGATGACCGGTCACCCCATCTGGAAAACGAAGCCGGCTTTTGGGAATCGCGTCGGTCACAGGAACCACCATTTTCCCACGTCTGACGGCATTCTTGAAAGCGGACTCCATCGCCCCTTCCAGACCGAGACCTGAATAGAAGACGAGATCGGCTTTCATCATTTTGCCGACATCCGTCGAAGTTGCCCGATACAGATGCGGGTCAATTCCCTCACCGATCAACGTCGTCACCTGAGCCCGATCCCCCGCCACACGACGAACCAGATCTCCCACCATGCTGGTGGTGGCGACGATTCTTAGACCGTCAGAAGTCTCATTGCTCTTTGAACTTGAAGAAGAACACCCTGCTCCTCCTGTAAGAAGAACAAGCAATACCAGTCCGAGCGTTTTTTTCACCACAACACCTGAACTCCATCTCAGTACCCAGTACCTTGTCAGGCCTTCATCTTCGTGTTGCCCGAAGTGTTCCGCGGCTGGTTGGCCGCTCCCGTTTCGATTTTTCAACCCGACGATTCAGCGTGAACACAACATCAGACATCACGACCAGACATCACACGAACAGACCTGAATGACGCGACGAAAACCTTCAGTTTCTTTCGATCACCACTTCTTACCATAGAACGGGGTTGAAACACAAGAAAGTTTAGCCATAGCTACGGAATTTCAAAAATTCCGGTTACGTTCTTTCTCCCATTGATCGAAATCGTTACCATTGAGGAGGAAACGACAATTTCGCAGCGACAATCTATGGAATCTGACAATCGAGATCTGGAAAAATTCGTCTCGATGCTGTTGAATATTTGGATTGGCTGTGATGTCGTTTTCAAAAGATTAACCGGGCCTGACAAGTCATCTGTTTACAACATCATCCCCCTGTGAAGATCAGGCAACCACAAGAATGGCTGCCGATGATCAGGCAGAAATCATGGACAAAACCGAACCCGTCATTGGCCGAATTTTGATTGCGGATGACAATGAGCAAAACCGCGAACTTCTTGAAGCCTACCTGAGTGACGATGGTCATGAAATTCTGATGGCCGCTGATGGTCAGCAGACGCTGGAAGTGGCTCAGGAAAAGCTTCCTGATCTCATTCTGCTCGACATTATGATGCCGAAACTGAGTGGGTACGAAGTCTGCCAGCGCCTGAAGTCAGACGATCAGACCCACCGCATCCCAGTGCTGATGGTCACTGCGCTGAAAGAGCTGGGAGACATCCAGAAAGCTGTTGATGCCGGTGCGGATGATTTCCTGACGAAACCGGTTCACCGACTGGAACTCAAAACCCGCGTGCGATCACTCCTGCGAGTGCGCCATCTTACCAACGAACGGGACCGCCTGCTGGCGTATCTGGCGGAAGTGGATATTCAGCCGACACCATAACGGCGAAAGTTCTCCACTAAAAACACCTCCAGAGCCTTGTGATTTTCGCTGCTGGCAGCTTTTCAGATTTTGAGGAAAATTTGCATTGCAAAATACTTCCTGTGCGATTAAGTTAAATATACACTACCAAGTCGTCGATCAATATCGGTAGTCATTCGCTCTTCAGACTGGCCATCCCAGTCGTAAGCATTGATCTCAAAACAAATTAAAAAACATAAGTACAACACAGAACAAGAACAGAATCGCCTCAGTTTCCACACAAACATATATACACAAACAAGTCGTGTATAATCAAACCTGATTAGAACTGACCGAAAAAATAAGTCAGACAACGCCTTCAAAGCCCCTTTTCACTTTCCAGTGAGAGCCGAAATCATGCTCGTAACATCCTCTTCGTCGAAAGATTCTCAACGACAAAAGCAACCGGGATTCACACTGATCGAATTGCTGGTTGTGATTGCCATTATTGCCATTCTGGTGGCGTTGCTGTTGCCTGCAGTTCAACAGGCACGAGAAGCCGCCCGACGCTCTGCCTGTAAGAATAATCTCAAGCAGATCGGGCTGGCGATTCACAATTATCACGAGGTCAACAGAGTGCTTCCTCCAGGCACACTGATGAAGGCAGGCGACGTCAACGCGGGATCTGTTGCGGCGTGGGGCTGGGGGGCAATTTTGCTTCCCTATCTGGAACAGGCGAATCTTTACAACAGTCTTCGAGTCTCAGAGGGAGATCTGGATGCTGTTTTACGTGATGCTTCGATCCGGGATCTGACCAAAACCGTCCTCCCGGTCTATCGCTGCCCATCGGCTTATGGAGAAGCACTGAACAGGAATCGAAGCTTCAATTCTCCGTATGGTAATTCTCCAATCAGCTGGACAGACCCTTTTCCCGCGACATCGAACTATGCGGCGATGATCGGTACACGCTGGGGTCGACTCGACCTGTATGTCACTCAGAGAAGAGATCCCTGGGGTTCGATGTTTGGTGTCAGCAGTGTGCGGTTTCACCATGTGACGGACGGTTTATCCAATACCATTCTGATTGGAGAACGAGATCAGTTCTGCTATGCCGCAGTCTGGGCAGGAGTTCGCCGATACACGGCTAATGGAACGGTTGGAAATCCAGCGGCCCTCGGAAGTGCCTCGTCGAAAATCAATGAAGCGGCTCCGGAATTAACCGGAGACACTGGCTGCCATCAGGGCTTCAGCAGTGAGCATACCGGTGGAGCCCATTTTGTCTTCGCCGATGGGAGTGTCCGCTTTATCGGAGAGACCATCCAGTTTAACTCATCAGGGGCAGCAGACGCGTCACCTCCAGCAACAATTGGAGTCTACCAGAAACTGGCCCGGCGTAATGACGGCCATGTCGTGGGTGAATTCTGACCGGCCGAAGAGAACTCACACAACACTGTGGCCCGACCTTCAGTCTGATTTGCTTGTAAGATTTCGTCTCACCACTGTTTTGGAACGTTGAGCTGATGTTTTCCTATCGCGACCTCCTCGCCAGTTTCACCATAGTCATTCTGGTCGTCCCGGCAGGTTGTGGTCGGCAGAATGATATGAACCTGCATCCCGTAACAGGGATCGTCAAACTGGACGGGAAACCGCTTCCGAATGCCTTCATCCGCTTTGAGCCGATGTCTCCGGAACTGGGAAGCCATTCCGTCGCCGTGACAGACAAGTCTGGCCGGTTTCAAATGAAATACACCAGGTCACTGGCTGGGGCCGTGACAGGTAAGCATCAGGTACGAATTTCGACTGGGAATCAGGGGGCCGTCAACGAAGCCGGAGACCCCTTCCCGATCCCGGAACTTCTCCCCGCCATCTATCACTCGAAATCAACTTTGGAGTATGACGTCGAAAAGAAAACCAACTACGTCGAGTTCGATCTGAAATCCAAAGTTCCAGAGAAAGCTGCTCGCTGACGGTTCAAACGAGTCCTCAGTTGGACTTTCGCACTATTGTGATGAAGAAGAGAAGACTCACGCAAAGTCGCCAAGGCGCAAAGTTCAGGATCAACCCGTTCTCTGTGATTGTCCCTGATTGGACGACTCGAAGTCTTCAACTGCAATGAAGGAAGAATGATCGCGCCTTTTGAACAACGTCAAACGTCGTAAATCCTCAGCCTGTTTTCACTGTTCTGTCTTCCCGGTGGCCTGAACCGGGACGCCATGAATTCAAGTCCATCTTTGAACCAAAACTCTTTGCGCCTTGGCGACTTTGCGTGAGTCTTCTTTCTGATTTTGTGAAAAGAGATGCTCGTTTTACAATCGGATCAGGACTCCTGGCGTGTACAAAATGTCTGTCAAGCCCTGTCGTTTCCGTGAGCTCAATCTGAAAAAAGTGCGAAAGTCGGGCTCAGGATGCCAGCAGTTCCTTAATCACCTTTGCCGGTTCCACTCCTGTCAGGCGCTGGTCGAGTCCCTGGAATTTGTAGGACATTCGTTCGTGATCGTATCCTAACAGTTGCAATACGGTCGCGTGGAAATCACGGATGTGAACGGGGTCTTTGACGATGTTGTAGGAGAAGTCGTCCGTCTCTCCGTAGATCATTCCGGCGTTGGTTCCCCCACCGGCCATCCACATCGTGAAACAGCGAGGATGGTGGTCGCGACCGTAATTCTGCTTGGAGAGCCCCCCCTGTGAATAGACTGTTCTGCCGAATTCTCCCCCCCAGATGATGAGGGTTTCATCCAGCAGTCCCCGTTGGCGGAGATCGTTGATCAACGCATGACATGGCTGGTCAACATCGCGACACTGTGACGGCAGACGACCAGCGACGTTTCCGTGGTTATCCCAGTTGTTATGGTAGACCTGAACGAATCGCACTCCCCGTTCGACCATGCGTCGAGCCAGCAAAACAGTTTGAGCAAAGCTGCCGGGCTTATCGATATCCGGCCCGTAGAGTTTGAGGGTGGCTTCCGTCTCCTGTGAGAAGTCGGCCAGGTCCGGGACGCTCGACTGCATCCGGTAGGCGAGTTCGTACTGCTGAATGCGTGTACGGGTCTCTTCATCTCCCAGGGATTCGTACGTCAACTGATTGAGTGCGTTCAATCCGTCTAAAGTCTGGCGCCGTATACCGGACGGAACGCCGGGGGGGTTGTTGATGTAGAGAATCGGATCGCCACTGGTGCGGAACGACGTCGCCGTATGTTCGCCGGGGAGATAGCCGGATGACCAGAGTCGACCGGAGATGGCTTGCTCCTGTTCCCGGTTAGTGGGCCGGGCAACCATGACCACGAAGGTGGGGAGGTTATCGTTCAGACTCCCCAGTCCATACGATGTCCAGGAGCCCATACAAGGTCGGCCACTCACCTGATTGCCGGTCTGCATCAGGCTGATCGCGGGTTCATGATTGATCGCTTCGGTGTGCATGCTGCGGATGAAGACGATGTCGTCTGTCATCGACTGCATGTACGGAAGTTTCTCCGTCACCCACATGCCGTTTTCGCCACATTGCTTGAATGTGAACATCGATGGTGCGATCGGGAACCGGGCCTGACCGGAAGTCATCGTCGTCAGACGCTGGCCTTGTCGAATGGATTCCGGCAGGTCTTTGTCGTACCAGTCGTTCATCACCGGCTTGTAGTCATACAAATCCATCTGGGACGGACCGCCGACCATATGCAGATAGATGATATGCTTGATTCTCGGTGGAAAATGCGTAGGGATGTGTCCTCCCTGTTGAACGCCGTTACCAGCTGACACAGAGTTGGCGAACGCGGAACGTCCGAGCAATGAGGTGAGCGCGGCGGTTCCCAGCAGATTTTTCCCCTGAGAGAAAAAATGACGCCGGGTCAGTTGCAGGCGCAGGTCTTCAAGTAATGACATGGTGTGTTCCTCGATCGGCATTGAATGTTTCGTCGTGACCAGGGGGACCGTCTCCGAATTCTCCCTCTCCCCCGAGGGGAGAGGGCTGGGGTGAGGGGTTCACCAAAGTGAAGTGTTTCCACTGGCAACGTTCGCCCCCTCATCCGGCCTTCGGCCACCTTCTCCCCTCAGGGGAGAAGGATTTTAAATTATCACGTCGAAGCTCTGAGACAGACTCCCAGAACAGACGGTTTTAGTGCTGCATTACTTATTCAGCACTTCATCAAGGTTCATCAACTGGTTCACGAGCATGGTCCATGCGGCCAGTTCTGTGGGAGGAATGGTTTCGTCTGGAGGAGTGGACCCGAAGTGGATCAGTTTGGTCGCATCATCCGGAGCCTGACCGTAATAGTTCTGAATTCCTTCCAGAGATTTTGTAACGATCTCCACTTCCTCTGGTCGGAACGGGCGGGACAGCAGGTGTCGGGCGATGAGATCCAATCGGGAGTTCACATCAGGTCCTGATTCATGAATCACCCGTTGAGCCAGAATACGGGCCGCTTCCACGAACTGTTCATCATTCAATGTCACCAGTGCCTGAAGTGGTGTATTCGTCCGCTCTCGCCGAATGACGCAAAACTCTCGGTTGGGAGCGTTGAAGATCTCCATCGACGGTGGGGGAGCCATTCGTTTGATGAACGTATACAGACTCCGGCGATACAGGGCATTGCCGGTATCCTGCTTGTAATTTCGCGTCGTACTCCCCGGCATCCCGACCACTTCCCAGACCCCTTCCGGCTGATACGGCTTGACACTGGGCCCGCCGATTTCCCTGACGAGGGCTCCGGTTGCGGCCAAGGCAGAATCTCGGACCATCTCGGCATCCATCCGGAAACGGGGACCGCGAGACACCCACAGGTTCTCGGGGTCCTGGGCCTGCTTTTCTGGAGTGGTGACTGCCGATTGCCGGTATGTGGAGGACATGACGATCTGTTTGAAGAACCGTTTCACGTCCCAGCTGTTCTGCATAAAGTCGAGTGCCAGCCAGTCGAGCAATTCGGGATGTGACGGAAGTTCTCCCATGATTCCAAAGTCTCCCGATGACGCGACAATTCCCGTCCCAAACACTTCCTGCCAGAAACGGTTGACCGTTACCCGTGACGTGAGAGGCTGGTCTGGTTGCAACAACCATTGGGCAAAGGTGAGCCGATTTCGGGGAACCTCTTCCGGGAATGGAGGAAGAACTGCCGGGGTATTCGGCGTCACCTGATCGAGCCGTTGATCGTACTCTCCCCGATTCAGGATGAAGGCCATCGCTGGTTCCGGCTTCTCCTGCATGATATGAGCAACGGTTCCCCGTGCACGAATGCCGGCATCTTCTTTTTCCAGTGCCGTCAATCTTCCGGTGATTTCAATCCAGGGAGCATCTTCTGTTTTGAGCCACCACTGAAAGAGTTCTTCCTGAAGTTTGGCGTCACGTTCGGCAGCCGGTTTGCCAATGAGGTCGGCAAACAGCCGGGATCGGCTTTGAAGCAGGATGGTCTCGGAAGCGAGTGCCTGACGGTAGATCTTCAAGTCCTGAATCGCCACTCCGACCGCTGGTGTTCCGTTGTTTCGCTGACCAATTTTAAGAGGAACAGTGGTTCGGGAGGTGTCTTTCAGCTTGTCGGCAACGACGTTATTTCGTTCCTGTTCAACGCCATCGAAGTAGAACTTCACCCCATTTCCCTTCTTCGAACCATTATAAGTCACTGTGACGTGAACCCATTTATTGGCGGGAAGTTGATTTCGAGTGGACACTTTCAGAGCGTTTTCCGGCCAGCTGTGGATGATGTGCGTGGCGATGCGGCGTCCTTCGATCCACAAGTCCCAGCCACGATGTTCATGGGCGGGATCCATCCGGGCGACAATCGCGCCGCTCCCGTCGTTGGCCGGAGTCTTGATCCAGGCCGAGAGCGTGAAAGGTTGATCGGAGTCGAAGTCCCCTGCATCCGGGATTTCGACCACAGCCCCTTTTGAAATCTGAATTGCCCGATCTTGTTCTCCTGTCGGGCCAGGCTGCCATTCGGCCGTTTCACTCACAGCGACCACGTGTTCCTGATTCTCCAGAATGATCTGGGTTTCGGTTTCCTGGACATTCAGTCGGGCATGAAGATGCAGGTTTTCAGACTGTTGAGTACGGGCCGCCAGTGTCAGCGGATCGGTGGCATCCATCCATTTGACGAACTCAGGTTGAACGGTCTCTCTGCGTTTCTGCTGCTCTTGTTTCGTGGAGGCAATCTCCCCTCCTAACTGGTTCCATCTCTGGAAATCCGCTTCAGTGGGAACGACGACGACGGGGGGAGTGTCCTTGATGTTTTTGTCCATCGCCCCTTGTGTCGTGTTATTGAAGAACGCAGCCAGTTCATAGAATTCCTGATGAGAGATCGGGTCGAATTTGTGGGTATGACAGACGGCACACCCGGCGGTCAGTCCCATCCAGACCTGTGCGACCGTTTCGGTTCGATCGCGCGTATAGAGCACCAGATATTCCTCGGGAATGACGCCCCCTTCATTGGTCGTCATGTTGCAGCGATTGAAGCCCGACGCAATCTGCTGATCGAGAGTCGCATCCGGAAGGAGATCTCCCGCCAGGTTTTCAATGGTGAACTGATCGAAGGTCATGTTCCGGTTAAAGGCTTTGATGACCCATTCCCGGTACGACCACATTTCACGATAGTTGTCGAAGTGAATTCCGTGCGTGTCGGCATAACGGGAATAGTCGAGCCAGTAACGTCCCCGGTGTTCTCCCCAGTCAGGCGACGCCAGCAATTCATCGACCAGTTTTTCATAAGCATTCGCGTCGGGGGAATTGACGAAGCGTTCCACCAGTTCGGGAGTCGGCGGAAGTCCGGTCAGATCGAGACTGACTCGACGGGCCAGCGCCCGTTTATCGGCTTCCGGGGCGGGAGAAAGATTTCGACGTTCCAGTTCAGCGAGAATGAACCGGTCAATCGGAGTCTTGACCCAGGCTTCATTTTTGACAGTCGGCAATTCAGGAAGAACCGGAGCGATGAATGACCAGTGCAACTGGTATTCGGCTCCCTGCTCGACCCATTTCTTCAACGTCTCTTTCTGAGCCGCGGTCAATGTTTTCTTGGTAGATGGCGGGGGCATGACGAGATCGGAATCGTCGGTCAGGATCCGGCTGATCAGTTCGCTCGTTTCCGGATGCCCCGGTTCGATCGCAGCCATGTCGATCGCATTTTCCCGGACGTCCAATCGCAAATCCGCCTTGCGCGCGGCACTGTCCGGACCATGACAGGTAAAACAGTTCTCCGCCAGAATCGGGCGGATGTCCTGATTGTACTCGAGTTTTCTTTCCGCAGCCGCAAGTCGTCCCTGCATGCTTGCTGGCAGCAGGATTCCAACAATGAGAAGGAAAAGGAAAGGAGTACGCTGAGCAAATCGGTGGTGGAGAGAACGAGGAAGGCAAACTGGCAGGTTCATGTCTTAAAGTTCCTTCAAGACCATGTTTTCACATCAATGATTTTCTGCGAAGATTCCGTGGAGAGATTGAATTAAGGGGAAAATCAGGATGATTTACCTCAAACGTGAAGATCACATTCGATTGCACTTGATGATCCGCAATCCAACTGTCTGCCGTCGAATTGCGGCACGCCGAGCAAGATCGAGTGTGAAAACACCCGGAACGCCATCGCTGTCAGAACATCATATTGATGCAGGGTGGGACTCAGTGCTCATCCCAGTCCGAATATGAAGGGCACAATGCGGCACGAAATTTTGATCTCATAACAATCCATATCCGGTCATCGCCGGGAGGAGTTGAAGAGTCACCTTTCATCATATAGATCGGCTGATGTCGATGTCTACTGTAATATGCCTGCTGGAATTCTGCTTCTCGCAGATTGCGAAAATTTCGAGACGCTTGAATTTTTTTGTTGTGACGGAACAAACCGGCCACGCCGGGATCGGAACTGTTTTGTCTGTCGTCGCTTTCGTCATCACCCCGGATGACATACAGTTTGCATGGACCGGTGGAAAGCTGCCGGTATTTCCGGGATCGACCAGATCGTTTCCTCGTTTCTTTATATTTCTCAAGCTCTTGAAACTATGCCCAGCAGCCCGCGTAAGGATGCCGCCTCAAAACAGGTGGAACAGCGAACCCAGGAAATCGGACAGGATGTCTGGGCCCGACTCAATCGTCGCAAGCCGACGGTCTTTGAACGCCGCTGGTGGCTCGATCATATTCTGGAATGGGCCATGCACGATGAATCGGTCAAAGTGCAGATGTTCCGTTTCGTGGATGTATTACCCACTTTGAAATCAAGCACCTCCGTCGCCCAGCATCTGCAGGAATATTTCGACGAAGTCCGTTCACATCTTCCCGCTGCCGTACGAATGGGACTGGATGTCGCCCAGCCGGATTCCATCCTCGGCAAAGCACTCGCGGTCAACGCCCGGACCAACGCCAGAAAGATGGCCGAGCGATTCATTGCCGGAACGACGAACGACGAAATCTTTCGCAGCATCTCCCGACTCCGCAAATCCAGTCTGGCCTTCACGCTCGACCTGCTGGGAGAGGCGGTCATCAGCGAACCGGAAGCCGAAACGTATCAGCAGTCGTATCTGGATCTGATCGAAGAGATTGCCCCACAGGTGAACACCTGGCCGGAAGATCATGTTCTTGACCGCGATTCAAACGGGTTTCTTCCTCGCTGCAACGTCTCGCTGAAACTGTCTGCCTTGACGAGTCATTTCAATCCGATGGATCCCGAAGGGACCACGCGGCGGGTGATTGAACGGCTTCAACCGATTCTCGAACTTGCCCGGGAACAAGATGCGTTCGTCAATATTGATATGGAGCATTACTCCTATAAAGACCTGACTCTCCACATCTTCGAAGAGATCGCCGGTTCCGACGAATTCCGTGACTGGCCTCATTTCGGAATCGTCGTTCAAGCCTACTTGCAGGACTCCGGCAAAGATCTGAAACGACTGCGGGACTTCGCCGAAAAACGGGGAACCCCGATCTGGGTCCGGCTGGTCAAAGGGGCCTACTGGGATCATGAGACGATCACCTCGGCCTCGCGCGGGTGGCCTTGTCCGGTCTATCAGGAAAAATGGCAGACGGACGAAAACTTCGAAATTCAAACGAAGTATCTTTTCGAAAATACGAACTGGCTGCGACCGGCGATTGCGTCGCACAATTTACGCAGTCTGGCTCATGCCATGGCACTGGCCGAACATCTGCAACTCCCTCAGAATGCCTGGGAGATGCAGATGCTTTATGGCATGGCCGAGGAGACGCAGCAGATTTTCAGCGAACAGCATTATCGGGTTCGAGTCTATACTCCCTTCGGAGAAATGCTGCCGGGGATGTCGTACCTCGTTCGCCGGTTGTTAGAAAATACGTCGAACGAATCGTTCCTGCGAAGTGCCCACCAGTCGGGAGTGAGCATCGAAGAATTGCTTCGTAATCCCACAGAGATCGGCAAACTGCAACCGACAGAGATCGCGGCTGGATGAGATCGGGGAGACTCACGCAAAGGCGCTAAGGCGCAAAGAATATTTGTGCCATGCTTTGCGAGAATTTATTGCTCTCATCTCAGTAGGATCGGAAGAAATTTCAGTCCAGGATGGTCACTCCTTAACTGATCATCCGCTGGCTGTTATCAGAGAGTTTCATCATGATCATTCGTGATTACTGAAAGTTGATATTGCTCAAGACTCAATCAGATTTGATATGGATCGACCCTGTCTTCTTTGCGTCTTGGCGCCTTTGCGTGAGTACTCTTTCTTCTCTCAATGTAACAGGTTCCACAATGAAACAGCTTGATCTTCGTCTTCTTTCTGCCGGTCTGGTGACATTGCTTCTGGCCGGGTGTTCTGGCGCGTCGTCGACGGAGTCTCCGCAGAAGACCGAATCTGAGACCAGTGCAGTTTCCAATGAAGAGACTTCGTCAACCGAAGAAGACTTTCGGAAACTGAAGCTCGCCGACTTCATTGTGTTTGAAGGAGACGAAACGACCTGGGCTGAGGTCGACGGCGTTCTTCGTACCACCGGCACGCCGCGAGGGTATGTCCATTCGAAGGAGTCGTTCGGAAACTTCACGCTCCGTTGTGATTATCTGCTCGAACCGTCGGAAGCGCGAAAGAACAATCCGGAAAAGTCCAACACCGGGTTTATGCTGGTCATTCAGGAACCACACAAAATCTGGCCCCGTTCGTTAGAAGTTCAGGGACGCTGGGAGATGATGGGGGGAATCAATCCCAACGGCAAACTTCCGGCCCCGGTCATTCAGGATCATCCGGACGTCCGTGAAAAAGTGCGAAAACCTGTCGGGGAGTGGAACACTGTTGAAATCACCATGAAAGATGGAGCGATCACATCACGCCTGAATGGAGAGATCGTCAGCACCAGCGAAGCCGCCGAAGAAACCGCCGGCCAGATCGGACTCCAGGCGGAAGGAGACGCGGTTCAGTTTCGGAATGTCCGCATCAGAGTTGATGGGGGAATGTAAGGAAAGTCAGAAATTCGAAAAGGGGTAACACATTCGCCAAGTGAAGTGGATTTCCCTTGTTCCCAAGCTCTGGCTTGGGAACACACTCGACGCCAAGCTCCAGCTTGGCCACTGAACGTTTGGTTTTCTTCTCTCAAAAAGAGGAG
>Ga0182745_1000132_pt1 | contig 104015 bp, 81 predicted proteins | sample eDN3rd30CKraftBY_FD_128523 | JGI IMG/M metagenome (GOLD analysis project Ga0182745, IMG submission 128523) | Enriched backyard soil microbial communities from Emeryville, California, USA - eDNA 3rd pass 30_C Kraft BY (version 2) (version 2) | ecosystem: Environmental > Terrestrial > Soil >...
AGTCCCCCACGCCGACCTGCTGGCCCGGTGACAAGCGCTGCTGGCCCGAAGGACGTACGGTGGCTCTCGAAGTAAGCTCCAATCAGTCCCCGACCCCGACCTGCTGGCCCGGCGACAAGCGCTGCTGGCCCGAAGGACGTACGGTGGCTCTCGAAGTAAGCTCCAATCAGTCCCCGACCCCGACCTGCTGGCCTGGCGACAAGCGTTGCTGGCCCGAAGGACGTACGGTGGCTCTCGAAGTAAGCTCCAACCAGTCCCCCACGCCGACCTGCTGGCCCGGTGACAAGCGCTGCTGGCCCGAAGGACGTACGGTAGCTCTCGAAGTAAGCTCCAATCAGTCCCCGACCCCGACCTGCTGGCCTGGTGACAAGCGCTGCTGGCCCGGTTCGAAAGCGGAGACCAAGCTTTCGATTGCTAGTCCTCAGTGGGCTGTTACAGATCGGCTTTTGTTGGCTGCCTAGTTGATCAGGTTTGTCTCTTCAGTCCACCCACACCATCTTTCGAGCGAAATCATCCTCAGCGTCCACATCTTTCCATCTGGCTTTCAATGCAACCGTTTTCCGGTCACTCCACCCAGGCATCGTGCCAGGTTGTCAATATTGGTACAATTTCTTAGTCGGCGGAATTTGTTATGGACCTTGTTGCAGTGGAAAAAGCGCTTTGGCTCGTCCATTTCGTGTTGCTCACTGCAGTCGTAGTACGCCTTTTTACCAATGGGCTTCTACTCCGCTACCGCGCTTTCGCCTGTCTCGCTACCGTTCTTGCCATCCGCAACGTCGTTCTCTACTTGGTTAGTGGAAAAGCTGTAGTTTTTTTCTGGACTTGGTTGACCACGGAACCAGTTGTGGTTCTCCTTTACGTTCTCTCCGTGTTCGAACTCTATTCGTTGGCTCTGCAGCGCTACGAAGGCATTCGCACCTATTCGCGAAGACTCTTGTTGCTCGCCATGATCATCGCGTCCCTCGTCTCGGTGGTTAGTATCTTCCCGGACCTGGAGTTCAACGCGTTTCCCGAAAGCCAATGGTATCTACTCGTCAACGTCATTCGTCGCGGCGTCTATACCAGCTTGCTTGGGTTCCTTGTGTTGCTGGTTTCGTTTATCTCGGTCTTCCCCATTAAGCTCAGCAGGAACACTATCCTGCACGTCGTCGTGTTTTCGGCTTGGTTCCTTTTTCACACGGGGTCCATCTTAGTGATGAATTTCGGCGGCCCGGATATCATTCCGGTTGTGAACCTAATCGCTGTGATCGCTGCCGTGCTGACGGCGGTGGTCTGGGGATTGTTTTTGAGCCCGGTGGGCGAAGGTGTTCAGTCAGCGGTTCGCAGCAAGATGTCAAAAGAACAGGCTGCGCTCTTGCTCGATAAGCTGAATAGCATCAACGAATCCTTGGCTAACAGTCAACGCCGTCTCTAGCGCCCGGCATCCTTTCCTCCCTAAATCTCTACTGAGACTGTCCTGTCATCTGCAAACTTTGCTTTTGCGGCAGTTTATTTCTCACTCGGCTCCAGTTCTCATTTGGGTTTCTGTCTGGTTTCTCTAGGCTGTACGAAACACTTCTATCGCAAACCTCTTCAAGTCACGGTCGCCTCCGTCTGCATTTGCTTTCTTATGAGCAAGTTGCTGGTATGTTTCTACCCTCAGCTGAGGATAGCCATTTGCCATGTGGGGGGAAGATTTGGAAGCCATTGGGTGGAGTTTTGCGGGACTTAGATTTTTCTATCAGTCTGCTGCTGGTGCAGTAGTACTGGTTACTTGACAAGACGCAGGAAATCCATTGCCAATGGGCCGGGCCATACATTAATGTTGAAGTATCCTACTGAAGGTTGGGCTACATGATCTACTGGCTAATCGCACTGGGGCTCGTTGGTCTCGGTATGGTTGCGGCGCTTGGTTTCGCGCTCTATCGACTACAAAAAGCCAGTGCCGCCCCTGTTACGGTGGAATGGGCACAGTCTTTTTCTCTCTCGGCATATGCTCCCATGGAGCGGCTGCTGGTTGATTCCGATTTTGAATTCCTGAAAACGCAGCAGGGATACAGTCGGAAAATCATGCGGGATCTACGCTCACGCAGAGTCCGCATCTACGCTGCCTATCTCGGCATGATGGCACGTGATTTTCATCGGCTGTACACGTTGTTGCAACAGTATTTGGTTAGCGTCCAGGTGGACGATCCTGAAATCAGCGCGACGCTGGTTAATCAGAAATGGCTGTTCCAGCGGGAATTGGTTTTTGCCTATGCCCGTCTCTATCTGTACTCTGTGGGTATTGGCTCTGTTTCCTGCCAGAATTTGATGGAGGCGATGCACAAGATGGGAGCGCTCGCCGGCGATCTGCCTGCGATGATGGAAGCTCCTTCCTTTGCGCGCAACTAAGGAGCCCTTGCTTATCGGTGTTCCGACACCAGGAGCATTGCGGTCTGGCCATTGACTGGTCTAATTGAACTTTGTTTCTCAGTAATCGAAAGCGACCCTACTTAGGGTCGCTTTTATTTTTTGTTTATTGCCCTTATTCCCACCAAATCAACCAAGCCCTCGACCCTCTTTCTCCAGCCGCTAGCGCAACCTTCCTTTCTTCAGGAACGCAGTTCCTCTCCCAGTTTTAGCGCCGCACCACTTCCATCGTTGCGGAAGCCTACACTTCCGTTGTCCGTAGATACGTGCGTCCCTAGATCGGTGGCTCGTCTTCGCAATACTCAGATTGGGTAACGACCCTTCGTCTGCGAACCTGAAAGGTCGGCAAACCTCGGTCTACCTGACCTTGCGCGTGCTGCGCTTACGCTTGATCGGGCCTTTTGCGTGGCAGAGCCGCCGTAAATGCTCTTTCAGCACTGCAAATCCCGGAAATCTCTCTTCTTCTTCCGTGAAGTCCCGGCCATGAATTTCGCGTCGGCCATTCCGATACTGGATCGGGTACTTAATATGCAGCATTTCGTGGAACATCACATAGCGCACCAAGTCCCGCCCCGCCTCGGGCGAATCGAGAAAGCTGGAAACGGCAATGGCGTGGTGCACGGGGTCATAATGGCCGAGAATGCGCCGGGATTCCTGCAGTGTCCAGCCGATTTTTGGTCGCGGCAGCTTTCCGTCAAACCACCACGCATTCACCTCATCGAAGAGCTCGTCCAGGTCGTAGTATTTCCCCGTGGCCGAGCCGAGTCTTTTGCGGCTTCGGCTACGTCGTAGAGTCTCCAGAGAACTACGTGTCTCTGGCTGGTTCATGAACGTTCGATAAACTTCCAGGTGCTCTGCGGGCACTGTTTTTCGATAGAGACGGCCAATCAAAATATGTGCGATTGCCTCTGTCACCGATGTCGGCGCCGTTGCCAAAACGTCCGCCAAACAGACCTTAACTTGCTGGTTCTTCCAGCGAATGTAACAGTTAGCGTTTCTGTACGCTTTGTAGACAATCACAAATACGGGCGGGCTTGTTCGGGGGCACAGGCGCAGAAACGCGCGGAGGTAAATATCTTTCGTGCTTTCAAAGAGTTGCGCTTGCTGCACGAGGTTCCCTCATAAGGTAACATAGCAGGGTTGGGGATCGGTTTCACCTCGACGTGAATGGGAGGTTTTGTGCGCGGAGCAAAGATCAGCGCTCTTGGTTGTTATGTGCCCCCGAGAGTGTTGTCGAATTTCGATTTGGAACAGATGGTCGATACCACCAACGAGTGGATTTTGGAGCGGACCGGCATCCGGGAGCGCCATATTGCCGATCCTGATGTAGCGACGTCGGATCTGGCAGAGGCCGCAGCCCGAGTCGCCCTAGCAGCCCGTGGCATCGAGCCTTCGGATCTCGATGCCATTCTTGTCTGTACGGTCACACCCGATATGATGTTTCCCTCGACGGCTTGCCTGGTGCAGCATCGGCTGGGGGCCTCGCATGTGTGGGGATTTGACCTTGTAGCAGCTTGTTGCAGCTTTCTTTACGGACTCGATACGGCAGCGGATCTAGTTCGCGCCGGCTCCTATAACAAGGTTCTGGTCATTGGCGCTGACACCATGTCGCGCATCATCGACTACAAAGATCGCGCGACCTGCATCCTCTTTGGCGATGGCGCCGGGGCGATGCTGGTGGAAGCCACGGACGACCCCAATGAGGGCCTCATTGACTACGTGCATGAAATCGATGGCTCGGGGGGCTCGTCGCTCTGGATGCCTGCTGGCGGTAGCCGCAAGCCCGCAAGCCACGAAACAATCGATCAAGGGCTCCACTATGTCCACCAGGAAGGGCAACAGGTTTTCAAGTTTGCGGTGCGTCGGATGTCGGAAATCTCCCAGCAACTGCTGACCCGCACAGGCATCTCAACCAGCGACCTGAAACTTCTCGTCCCACACCAGGCCAACATGCGCATTATCAGCGCTACAGCGGAGCGCCTGGGCCTCCGTGAAGAACAGGTGGTCATCAACATCCAGAACTACGGCAACACCACCGGTGGCACCATTCCGCTCGCCACTCGTGACGCGGTGAACGATGGTCGCATTCAAAAGGGTGACATCGTTCTGTTTGCCGCTGTGGGCGCCGGGTTCACCACAGGCGCCAGTCTATGGCGATGGGCGTTCTAGGAAAGAGCTCTTCCCACAACTTCGGAACAATCCTTCAATACAAAAGGGGCAGGACGCACGGTAGCGTCCTGCCCCTTTTGTACAATGCTTTCCGACCGTTCAGCCCTGTTCGTCTTCTGCACGCAGCCGCGGGCAACAGCCCGCTTACAACCGCGGCATCTCGGGTGGGTTGTCCCAGGCTGCCTGAGCGGCTGCGAGGGGATCGCCCACTCCCGCATAGCCTTGCTTCGCCATACCCTGCGCCAGCGCAGCCAGAAGCGTCTGGATATGCTCCCGTGAGGAGGATGCACCCATCAAGCCCACGCGCAGCACCTTGCCCTGCAGAGGCCCGAATCCGCCCAATACCTCAATGCCGTGTTGCTCCAATAGGAATTTCCGCAGAGCCGCATCGTCGATACCGGCGGGCAGCACAGGCGTGTGGAGCGTCCAAAGCTGGTGTGCGGCCTCCACGTGCATCGGCATTCCCAATTCCCGGACTGCCGCCACAAAAGCCACGTGGTTTTCCCAGTGCCGTCGCCAACGCTGTTCCAAACCTTCTTCGTCCACAATACGCAGCGCCTCACGCAATGCGTAGAACAGAGATATCGGAGCCGTGTGGTGGTAACGCTTTGATTCTCCGTAATAAGAATCAAGCAAACGCAGATCCAGATACCAGGTAGGCAGGTTTGCTTTGCGTCCGCGAATACGAGCCAAAGCGCGGTCGTTCACCGTCAACGGACTCAGGCCCGGTGGGCAGCTCAACGCCTTCTGTGTGCCGGAATAGGCAATATCAATGCCTGTTTCATCCACCAGCACAGGCATGCCCGCCAGGCTGGTTACACAGTCAGCGATCACAAGTGCGTCTACTTCACGGGCGGCCTTGGCAATCGCTCGCCCGTCCTGATAGGCACCTGTCGATGTCTCTGCCTGCACGTAACCGACTACCGAGGGCTTCTCGCGCAGAATGAACTCGCGTGCTTCGTCATCGCTGAACACGCCGCCCCATTCCTTCTCCAACCGAACCACTTCGGCTCCCTGCCGCTTGGCGATTTCCGTCATACGGTCACAGAAAAGACCATTTGCGAAGATTGCCACCTTTGAGCCAGGTTCCGTCACGTTGGCGATGGCGGTCTCCATGCCAGCGCTGCCCGTGCCGGAAACGGCCATCGTAAACGCGTTCTTAGTGCCAAACGCCTCCTGCAGCAGGGTGCGTATGTCTTCCACCACGGAAAAGAAGTACGCATCCACGTGGCTGACAATCGGCGTCGCCATGGCCTGATACACACGTGGTTCTACCATCGTGGGCCCAGGGCCCATCAATAGTCGGGCAGGTGGTTGCAGCGGTCCAATGTGGCGGGAACCCTGAGACGGGGGAGTAGCGCTTTGTGAGTTTGAGGAAGACATAGGGGTACCGAATCCTTGTGCTTTCTTTGTCACCGTCCATCATACAGAACCATTCACATCGGAGCTCCGCACTATCGCTTCCCATTTGCGGGGCTAGCCACTTTTCCCCCATGCGTGCTTTCGCGGAGGATCTCATCCAACAGTTTGGGCGCCTCATATACGGCTTTGTTTTCGATCGCTTTGGTCCGTGCCCGATATGCATTCAGGTTGTCACCCGTCAGCAACTGGCGTACGGCCTGAGCGGTCTGCCGGAAGTGGGGAATCACAATGCCCAACTTCTTCTGCTCTACCCACTCGGTGTTGTATCGTTCCTGCGGTAGAGTCCACGCATTGCGCTGGACAATCACCGGCAGGTTCATATGGATCGCTTCGCTGATGCTTCCCGGCCCGGGTTTACCAATGAAGAAGTCCGCCAGCTGCATGAACCGTGGGACCTCCCGTGTGAAGCCCTCCACGTGAATGGGCAGTCCATCTTTCCTTGCCTTCAGGCGTTCCGCCAGAGCTGTATTCTTTCCGCACAGGAAAATGGCCTGTAACGGCTCGCCGACGGATGACAGTTGGTCGTAGATATCGTTCATCACCCGGCCGCCATGACCGCCAAATAGCACGAGGGCAGTCGGTAGGTCTGGTCGCAATCCAAGCTGTTCCCGTTCTCGCGGAATGTCCACTGGCTTCGTTTCGTAAAATCGGGGCTGCAGAATCATGCCGGAGGCTCGCCGTATTTGCCAAGCCTCATAACCTATCGTCGCCGCCTGCTCCACCGCGCGTTCACTGCCACAGACCAGGTATTGCCGCTGTTTTTCCATCCAAAAATGAGGCGGAAAGTCGGCGATGTCGGTCAGCAGGGTCACATAAGCAGGCGCTGGTCCTTCGGCCGTGTAGGCCTCCTGAAGCGATTGGAATAGCGGGCGGTTGAAGTTGGGGATGAGGGACACCACCATGTCGGGCCGCTTCTTCCGCCAGAATTCACGCATAAACCGCCGCACACGACCGCTATTTATCCGAATAATGGCCTGGGTAATGCGCAACATGGTGTGCGATCCCAGGGTCAGCCCGCGCTGCAAAATGCCGTTGTAGATGTCTTCGCCAGCAATCCCCAAATAACGGTGAAAGAAGTCTAGTGGTTCCAGTTCCTTCCCAATATTTACCAGTTCTACGTCCCACTCTGGGTAATACTGTTCACACACGGCTTGCAGCGCAGTGGCCGCGCTACGGTGTCCGCCTCCGGCGTCGAAGAACAGCAGAAGAATCTTTGGCATAATGAAGGCAGAATGGCCGTCCCTTCAACAAGCTAGCGACCCGCTCTGCGGAAAGCAACGAATTCACCAAACATTCGTGGTCGAGTAACGATGCTGTAGCAGGGCCTAAGTATAAATAAGTTGACGGGAACTGGAGTTCAGAAGCAGCCTTTGCTGCCTCAGGCTCCGCGCCGCAGCGGCGGTCGGCCAGGGTCGATGGTCCACTGCTGCGTGAATCCACGCGAGGGTGATCGTGTCTGTCGGACAAACAGTCCTGCACTTCATTGAAATTGGCGACCATCGTCTGATGCAGCGGCTTCACGCTTGGCCTGCACCTCGATGGATACGCCTTTGGATGGTTGCCGCTACACGCGGCGGCGATGGATGGCTTTGGTATTCGCTCTGCGCTCTGCTGCTATTCATTGGCGGTAGGGAGCGCTTTGTCGCTGTTGGCGCTGCATCGCTTAGCGCCTTTATTGGAATTGCGCTTTTTCTGCTGTTGAAGCGGGTGTGCAACCGGAAGCGGCCATGCCATATTCACCCCCATTGCTGGGCTAGCCTGCTGCCGCCCGACCAGTTTTCTTTTCCTTCGGGACACACCATTACTGCCTTCTCCGTGTGCACGCCGTTGATTCTCTGCTATCCGTTGCTGGCATTGCCCTTGCTGTTTTTCGCCTTCAGTGTGGCCGCCTCTCGGGTGGTGCTCGGGATGCACTTCCTCAGCGACGTGTTGGCGGGCGCTGCCATTGGCATGATGCTCGGTTATACGGGTTTGCAGCTGTTGCGTTAGGTCCCGTCCCGGTATCGCGGTCAGAACGCGTGGGCATTCGAATCTATATAACCCTTTTTTCTCGCAACTGTTTTCGAACATTTCTCTCGGTGGGCCGTAGTTTTCTTGCAGGTTTCCAGTAGCATGGGGCCAGCGTTGTTGAAAAAAGGAGCCGACCATGTCCACACCCCCGCAACCCTCCCCTCACCAAGCGCCGCCCTACGCAAAACCTCCGAGTTCCGGCGTCCCCCGTTATGTTCTCATCGGCTGCGCCAGTCTGCTTCTGGTCTTCATTCTGGGAGCGGTCGCGATCTATTGGGTCTTTCAGTACGGGGTCGCGGAGGTCGTTTCCACCTTCACCAGTGATAGCCCTGCTGTCTCCAATAACGTCACGCTAGATGCGTCGCAAATGGCGGCCCTCGACGAACGGGTACGTTTATTCTCCGAGGCTTTGAACAGCCAGACTCCCACCTCGCCATTGGTATTGAGTTCCGACGAATTGAACGCACTCGTGCAACGGCAGGTCTCTCGATGGGACCCCAATGCCGTCGCCCGGGTACGCGTCTTCGGGCGGCAGATAGAGAGCGACGTCAGCATCCCTCTACGCGAATCCAAGATTGTGCCTGGCGGCCGCTATCTGAACGGCAAGGCGTCCATCACCGTAGGTGTCCAAAACGGGCGCGTCGAAGCCTACCTGCGAGAACTCAAAGTTGGGGATAGTTATATCCCTGACGCCATCCGTCGGGAATTAGAGAATGAAAATCTGCTACACAACGTCTACGAAGAAAAATCTGACATCAGCCGCGCCCTCGAAAAGATTCGGGATGTCGAAGTTCGGGATGGAACCGTCACTCTCTATCCGGCAAACTGACGACTACCCCTCGTCGGTATGCTTGCTGCGACGGGTTTTTCCGTCGCAGCCCCTCAGGTGACGTGCACGCGAGGCCGCTGGTTTGGGTCAGCGACATGGCGGCGCAGCACTTCCCGGGTAAAGATGGCGACGTCGCCTTCACCCAGGAAGAGATAGCGGAACAGGTATCCAACTGGGTTGCCTTCGGTCCATCCGAAGTAGGCATGGGGAACGTGTCCGGTGATGCGCTGCAACTGCAGCAGAATGGCGGCAATGGCGTTGGGGATCGCCGGGCTCTCGGTGCGAAGAATCAGATGCCGTCCCACTTTGTCACCACGTATATGCAGCGGGGCTCCAAAGCGACTGGCGTCCTGCAGATCGATTTCCAGAAACACCAGTTGTGTGTTCATGGCCAGGTTGTGTTCGTGCAGAATGGCTGCCGCCTTGCGGTCATACTCCTGCACCGTGCGTTCGTCCGGCCTGTGCGCGGCGACGTGGATGATCTGGTCTTCGTCGGAGGCGATGAGGTTCATGGCGGCTTCGTCGAACTCCACGTGTAACGCGCGTAGTTCGGTGGAACGCAGCGTACGGGAAATCAGAGATAACGTCGTCACTGCCAAAATGAATACGCTCGCAATGCGTATGCCTTCCGGCCGCTCCACAATGTTCGTTACCGTCGTATAAGCGAAGACCGCGCAGACGACGATCATTGGATAGCGCCATCGGGTTTTCCACAGTACAACGGCAGCGCCGACGCCTGCGGAACTCATCAGAACCAGCACGCCCGTCGCATAGGCGCCGCCTTGCGCTTCCACGTTGGCGTTGAATATTGTGGTCACCAGTACCGTGCAGGCGAGCACCACCAATACCAGGGGACGTCGGCACACCGCCCATTCGGGAGCCATGCCGAAGCGGGGCAGGTAACGCGGAATCAGGTTCATCAGGCCAGCAGTGGCGGATGCGCCAGCGAAGAACAGGATCAGAACCGTGGCCGTGTCGTAGACGCTTCCCACCGTATCGCCCAATAAGGTATGGGCAACAAAAGATAGGGCACGTCCAAAGGCCTCGCTTTCCGGGTGAAGCTCATTGGAATCGATCAAAACCGTAGTGACAAAGCTACTGCACAGCAGGAACACGCTCATGATGACGGCGGCGGCAACCAGCAGCTTTCTTGTATTACGGATGCGTCCCACCGGGTTATGTTCGGTATCTTCCGGATCACCGGCTACCAGTGGCATTACCGCGACGCCGGTTTCAAAACCAGACAGGCCCAGCGCCAGCTTAGGGAACAGCAGTAGCGCCACCATAATCCACTGCCAGGCGCTGGGGTAGCTCATATCCAAATGCGCATGCCAAGTCTGCACAAGATGCGGGCGTTCCAGAATGTAGAGTAACGCCATCACCAGAATGTATCCGGTGATCGCCAGATAGCCCGTGACGATGACCACCGCGGTTCCAATGGCTTCGGATATGCCTTTCAGAAACACTGCGGTCAGCAGGAACAGCAGGGCCATGGTGGTCCAGTATTGGTCGGCCAGCCAATGGGGCGTCAACGGATTATGGATCAGGTGCTCAGCGGCATCGGCGGCGGATAGCGTGATGGTGATGATGAAGTCCGTGGTGGCGAAGCCCAACAGCAACAACACCAATGCCTTGCCCTTCCAACGCGGAAACAGCCGCTCCAACAGAGAGATGCTCCCTTCGCCGTGTGGGCTCTCTTTGGCCACGATGATGTAGGTGGGCAATGCGACGAACAGCGTCATCAGCACCAGAATCAGCGTCGCAAAGGGGGAGATCACCCCGGCCGCTACCAAAGCAATGCCGGGCTGATACGCAAGGGTGGAGAAGTAATCGACCCCCGTGAGGCACATAACCTGCCACCACGGGTGTGTGTCGTGTCCGGAACTGAGAGGGCCAGCGGGACGCCGTAACTCCTCAAAGAACCAACGGTTGAAACGGGCATGTAGCCGCGTCCGGATGCGGTGACGCACAAATGTGACCTATTCGTTTCTAGTATAGGCATGGAATCTGCGATCCAGCACTTTCCACAAAGAGCCACACGTTCCAGAGCCTGCGGCACGCCAGTCACGACCCACGAGTCGCGCCTTCGTGATCGCAATACCGGACGATGCGTGTACCCCGCGATGCTGGCCTGCTGAACTGTAGCGGGTAGCGCGCGCATGTAGAGCCTTGGTATTTGTAAAGCGTGGCACTTACCAATCTCCGTGTAGGGTTAGCCGCCCTTGTTCTGCTGATGACACTGGCGCGAGCCGCTTCTTCGCAAGGGCTTCCTTTTGGGACGGGTATGCAGCCAGAATCCCAGGTTTCTCCTGTCCGACTGATACGTGCTGCTTCCGGCCCCAATGGCAGAACGATCGGTGATCGCTTCGTGTTCGACGAGGAACGTCGTCGCTTTGACCTTTCCCGAAACAAGTCCCTTATCGTCTACATGGAATGGGTCGGCCGGGCTGGCGATCATCGCATCACCGGCGTGTGGAAACGTCCGGATGGTTCCACCGCCTACATCTCCTCTGATATCGAAGTGCGATCCAACAGCCAGCGATTCAGCGCCTATTGGACCTTTGCCCTTGATAAGAGCATGGAGGCAGGGAACTGGCAGCTGGTTGCTTCGGTGGATGGTGCGCCAGCTGGAGATTATTCCTTCGAAATACTCGCTACTCCGATAGATCCCACAGCCGCCCCGTCCTCATCTGTCCACCCGCCCACATTTGGGCAGCCTGATGCGGGCGATTCCATGGTTGAGGCAAAAGTCTCGGTAAAGCTGCCCACCCTTGATCAGCTTTATGAGCACCGAAAAGCCCTTGTCCGCGTGCATCGTCTCGATAGCGCGGGCCGCAGGCTCGGCAGTATGTCTGGCTTCGTTGTCATGCCTGGGGTAGTCGCCACCACTTTCCAGGCAATGGATGTCAGCGATAAGGTAGAGCTGCAGTTTCCTGACGGAACGAAGCTTGAAGCCAAAGAGGTACTGGCCTATGATGCCCTGACTGACTGGGCGTTGCTTCGCGTCGAGACCGGGTCTGTCGACCCGCCCCCTACCGCGGATTCCACCGACACGAAACTGGGCGAACGCTTTGTTGCCTTCAACGTCGATGCCCAGGATACGCCGATCATTGGCGGGGTCCACTATGCCGGACGAAAGCAGGATGGAAAGGTAGAGCGCTACGTCTTCGACCCACCTCTGCGTGATGAATCTATGGGTGGCCCCCTCTTTGATCCCGGTGGCAACGTCGTCGGTTTACTGTCGGCCTGTGTTGGCTCAGGCGTGCGTGCCGGTGTAGAGGTCAAATACGTAGTGGGAGAGTTCAGTTCCTACTGCGCCAAGAATACAGCGGTTCCCGTGTCCGCTTTCAGCGCGCACCTCTCCGCGCCATCTGGTGAATCCATCACTGCCGTATCTTTGGCGTCTTTACGGCAGTCTGGCGTCATCACCCCGCCGCTGCGGGAACAACCGGCGCTCTCTTATGCGGGCACCCGCCGTCTGCAGGATGCTCCGCAGCAGAAGCGCGTCGCGGGGCGTTTGCTGCGTGATGATCGACGCCAGTTCACAAGGGCGGATGGTCCTGTCGCGGTGTACTCCTGGTGGTCACAGCCAGAGCAGGTAAAAAAGCAGGATTCCATCATGATGTCGGTGGCTATCTACGACAACACCAACAAACTGGTGAAAGAGACCCAAGCCCTGACCGTGAAGCCACCCAAGAAGACGCCCGGCGAAGTGCTGGTCGACTTCACGACCGCGGATTTGACGCCGGGCATGTATCGCGTCGACATTGTGGCCGATATGCAGCCAGTCTGGCGCACCTATATTGCGATCGCCGATTGATGGCGTTGCGGTAACTGACTGAGGGTCAAAGGGCATAGCGCCGCGTGGACTGGGCGCCGTGCAGTTCTTTCGCACAATAGGGCTCCAGCGGCGGAGTTTCCACAGGCTCGCATGCTAAAATTGCCATGTTTGCACGATGGAGTCAGCAATTCATGTCCTGAATCGTTCCCGCTGCCTGGAGAAGCTTGAGAACACCACCCAGCGCCTCCAGCGCTGTTGGTCCAGCGCGGTCGGTGAGCACATTGCCACGCACAGTCGTGTACTGCTGATTCGGGGCAAAACCGTGGTGATCACCGTGGACGACGCCACGTGGAAAAAGCAACTCGATTCGATGCGCAGCATGATTCGTGAGCGCCTTTCGGAAATCAGTGGCGTCGGCAGCTTCCAGCAATTGGAATTCAAGGTTTCGCCCGCTCGACGTCTTCCACCGAAGGCGCAGCCCGGTCCGCTCTTTACGCAAGACGAAGCGGATCGCATTGCGGATCCCACTCTCCGTAAGATCTACAAGAGTTCCCGAAGAAAGGTGCTAGCGTGAAGCTAACCGAAGAACAGGTGCGCTACGTGGCGGATCTTGCCAACCTGTCGCTGACGCCCGACGAGATTACCCACTTCTCCGAAGAACTGAGCGAGATTCTCACCCACGTGGACAAGCTGGGCGAGTTGGATACGTCTAATGTCCAGCCCATGGCCCAAGTACTTTTCGACGTGGAAGACACCGCCACCATGCGGCAGGATATCCCCGGCGAAACGCTTCCCGTGGAAGTCGCTTTGGCCAATGCACCGCTTTCCGGCGCGGGCCACTTCAAAGTGCCACTGGTGATCGAAAAGTAACAGCGCCCTGCGGTGGTCATCTGCCGCACACACGCCGTGCCCCAACCAAGGGACGCCATTCGATCCCATTTGCTGATTCAGGAACCAAAGGACCCCAGGTATGAACGTCGCCACCCTAACGATCCAGGAGATTCGTGAAGGACTGATCGCCAAAAAGTTCTCGGCAGAGGAACTCTGTCAGCAGGCGCTGGCTTTCGCGGAGGCAGAGAATCCCAAGACCAACGCGTATCTGCACTTTTCTCCTGAGCGAGCCTTGCACGCCGCCAAGTCCGTTGATGCGAAGCTTGCTGCCGGTGAGGAACTCGGGGCGCTGGCAGGCGTGCCGGTTGCGGTGAAAGACGTCATTGTCACCAAAAATCTGAAGACCACCTGTGCGTCGAAGATGCTGGAAAACTTCATCCCGCCTTACGACGCCACTGCCGTGGAACGTTTGGAAGCGCAGGGTGGCATCATCATTGGCAAGGCCAACTGCGACGAGTTCGCCATGGGCAGCTCTAACGAAAATTCCGCCTTTGGTCCCGTGCGTAACCCGGTGGCGCTCGACCGTGTTCCCGGTGGCAGCAGCGGTGGATCGGCAGCGGTGGTTGCCCAAGGCACCGCTACTGTATCCCTCGGCTCTGACACCGGTGGGTCCATTCGCCAGCCAGCGTCGTTCTGTGGCGTCGTGGGCATTACGCCCACCTATGGCCGTGTTTCGCGGTACGGCTTGGTTGCCTTTGCTAGCTCCCTCGACCACATCGGTCCTTTTGCCCGAAACGTCGAAGATGCGGCTACGCTGCTGGAAGTGATGGCTGGCCGCGACGAACGTGATGCCACCTCTGCCTTCGCACCTGTCACTGGCTACAAAGAGGCCATGGCCCAGGGTGCAAAAGGCATGAAGATCGGTCTGCCCAAGGAATATTTCGAAGGCCTTGCCAGCGAGACCGGCGATATCATCCACAAGGCAGTCGACGAACTGAAGAAGCTTGGCTGTGAAATCGTCGACATCAGTCTGCCCCACACGGACTATGCCATCGGCACCTACTACATCATTTGTACGGCAGAGGCTAGCTCGAACCTCGCCCGCTACGATGGAGCCCGCTACACCTATCGTTCACCCAACTCGGAAAGCCTTGAAGCGATGTACCGCAACAGCCGCGGTGAGGGTTTTGGCGCGGAGTGTAAACGGCGCATCATGCTCGGCACCTACGTGCTCAGCGCCGGTTACTACGATGCGTACTACAAGAAAGCGCAGCAGGTGCGAAACCTTATTACCCAGGATTTCCTCAAGGCTTATGAGCAGGTGGATGCGATTGTCGCTCCGGTGAGTCCCTTCCCAGCCTTCAAGCTGGGTGAGAAAACCGACGATCCGTTGGAGATGTACCTTTCGGACATCTACACGATCACCGGCAGCCTGGCAGGAATTCCCTGCATGAGCGTCCCCGCTGGAAATACGAGTGCGGGGTTGCCCGTGGGTCTGCAGATTCTCACGAAGCACTTCGACGAGGCAGGTATGCTACGGCTTGCCCGTGCCTTTGAGCAAGCTCGTTCTTAGCCGGACCGATGCTCTGAAACCGGCAGTGGAGTGCATCCCTGCCCGCAACTGAGACATCCCTTGTAGTGAAAGCAATCAGTTAGGAGGAAACCCAATGGCATTCACGCTTCCAGAACTTCCCTACGCGCCCGACGCGCTGGAACCGCATATCGATAAGGCCACCATGGAGATTCACCACGGTAAGCATCATGCTGCCTACGTGACGAACCTGAACAAGGCACTCGAGGGTGCTGGCGTTACCGAACCGTCCCTGGATAAGCTGCTGGCCGATGGCTTGGCCGCTGTTCCCGAAAGCATTCGTACCGCCGTGCGCAACAATGGTGGCGGACACTGGAACCACTCCCTGTTCTGGCAACTCATGAGTCCCAAGGGCGGCGGAGACCCTGTCGGTAACTTGGCCTCGGCCATCAATGCCAAGTTCGGCGACGTCGCTTCCTTCAAGGAAAAGTTCGCCGCTGCTGGCATGGGTCGCTTTGGTTCCGGCTGGGCCTGGGTCATTAAAACGGGTGATGGTGTGGACATCGTTTCCACCCCCAATCAGGACAACCCCCTGATGGAAGGCAAGACCGCCGTACTCGGTGTAGACGTGTGGGAACACGCCTACTACCTGAAGTACCAGAACAAGCGTGCGGATTATCTCGCCGCTTGGTGGAACGTCGTTGATTGGAACAAGGCCGAAGAGCTGTTCAACGCAAAGTAGTGGACGAATCGTCGATAACACTTTGACTCGTCTCGGCTGTTCCCCCGTCATCTCGTGCTGAGAGGGGAGCTGCCCGATTGCCCGATCTTGAGGCCGAAACATTCGTTTCGGCCTCTTTCGTTTCCCCCGTTTCCAAATCTTCGTCTACTGCCTTAGGATAGTTAGTACGTGTGGACTTCAATCCTGCCGGGATGCCACTGGCACTCCATGCGTTCATCGTGTGCCCAGGTGCACGAGTCTGATTTCCTCGCTCTTCGTTCGATCAAGGATTCGTTCTCCAGGGATTCCCCCGTCGTAGTCCCGCTCAGATAGGGTTTTCATGCCAACTCCAGGCCGTATCAGTAGACGTTCCATACTGGCGGGTGCTCTCGGTCTTAGCTCTTGTGGCCGGGATGCCTTCCGTACGCTCTATGTGCTGGATTGGATCCACTACATCCCCGTTCGCGTACTGCAGATGTTCGAGCGCGAGTTTGACGTGCGTGTCCGCTATCAGGTGTATGGAAGCAATCAGGACATGCTGGAGCGCTTCCACCACGCCGAATACCCCTGGGATTTGGCTTTCCCCTGCCAGCAGTTTCTCGCCGGTATGCTACGTCGCGAGGAGCTTCTGCCCCTCGATCATAAATTGATTCCTAATCTGGATAAGCTGGACGACTTCTTCCAGAAGCCTTTCTGGGATGTGGATCTGCGCCATTCCGCGCCTTGTTCCTGGGGGCTCACCGGCATCGCCTACAGCCGTCAGTTGCGTCTGAAGATCGCAAGTTGGGCGGACCTGTGGGATGAGTTACTGCGGGAGCGCCTAACCATGCTAGATGACCGGGATGAGGTGCTTGGCGCCTCCCTGCTGAAGCTCGGCCTTCCGCTAAATTCTTCGGAGCCGGAGCATCTGCAGCGGGCCGTCACCGAAGCCATCAAACAAAAGGTGCTGGTGCATTCCTACGGCAATATTGATTCGCGTGATCGCCTGGTTGCCGGGGAGTTCCAGGTAGCCCAGCTTTGGAGCAATCTGGCTAAACAGGCCAGCGCCGCGTCTCCAAACATTGAGTTTGTTTTTCCGACAGAGGGCTTCCCGGTCTATGCCGAGAACGCTGTTGTGTTGAAGTCGTCGAAGCAGCCAGATCTGGCGCATGCCTTCATCAACTTCCTGCTGCGTCCCGATGTCGCGGCGTTGATTTCTGAAAACTCCTATACCCCCAGCACTGTTTCAAGTTGCAGGCCTTTTCTTCCGCTCAATCTGCGGTCCGACCGTATGCTCTTTCCTTCTGAGGAAGTGATGGAGCGAGGGCAGTGGTTCGAAGCGCAAAGCGAAGATGGCGCCAAGCGCCGCCGTGAAGCATGGAAGCGCATCCAGGCAGCCTAATCACTGCAAACGCGACTTTACACTCCGCAGCACACAACAAAAAGGGAGCCCTTTCAGGCTCCCGTATTCCATCTGCAATGCTTGGTTCTTGCTAGGGACAGATTTCCTTAATACGTACGTTGCGGAACTGCACAAAGCTGGTCAGATCGTGGAGTTGAAGGCCGATGGGCCCGGTTGGCGATCTGCGCGGATCTCCGGGATGCTCTGCCACCAAGTGTCCGTTCAGCTTCACCGCAATCCGGTTCTTGCGGCTTTCGATCTCCAATGTGTTCCAGTCGAGTCGTTTCTGTTGGCCCTTTTGTGCGGGAACCAAGCTGTAGATGCTTCCGGTTGCCCACTTGTCTGGCCATTCACTGTTGATCTGAATTTCATAGGCGGTCTTCGAGGGCGTGCATGAGAAATCCGGCGGTATCTTCGTGCCGCATTCCGCCCGTTGCGGGTCTCTAATGGAGACCCCACTGTTGCCGGGTGACCGCACCCAGTATTCGAGTGAAAGATCAAACTCATCGTACTCGCGATCGGTGTAGAGCCAACTCTGCGCCGTCACCCAGCCTCGCACCATCTTGAAGTCAAAAGGCTCCAGGCTGCGTAATTTGTTGAAGTCTTCATCGCGGTAGCCCGTCAGCACACGCTTCTCATCCAGGCTCCACTTACCTTCACCCAGAGGTTTCCAACCGGGCAGGTTTGGTTTCAACAGGTCCACCCAATCACTGATGCAGCCAGTCGCCTGCTCAGCCTTCGCTGGGGCAGCCGCCTGCTGGGCCAGACCAATACTCTGCGTGCCGGTGAACAGGGTTGCAGTCAGCAGCATATTGCTGAGAAATCTTTGGATCGATAGGTCTCTACGGGAGCAGTAATCTTGTAGCTTTGCTGGGTACATCACGACAATCCTCATGCCTTTGGGACATCTAAACAAACTATCACCGCTTGCCATCAGCAGGAAGGTGCGGAGGGATTGTCGGTATCCTTCTTCGAACCGCAGTGCTCGCGAGTTCGTCCATGTCCAGCCATCGTTCGATACCGATGGCTTCTAGAAACACACTGTCGTGGCTGATCACCAACATCGCTCCGTCATACTCCTTCAAGCCTGTTTCCATCGCGTCGAGCGACGCAATGTCCAAGTGATTGGTAGGTTCATCCAGGAGCAGCAGTTGGGGAGGCCGGACCCCACCTAACACCGTGGCCAAAGCAGCCCGCAGCAACTCGCCGCCACTCAGGCTGTCCACTCTTTGCAGGGCCGCATCAGCCCGGAACAGAAAGCGAGCCAGCATGGCCCGACAAGCGTTTTCGTCGCAGTCCGGATTGTGCCGCAGAAAGTTCTCGCGGATACTCAGCGGAGCATCCAGCAAGCTCATGGTCTGGTCGAGCACAGCGTAGGTTCCGCCGATGTGCACCGTCCCCGCAAAGGGCCGAAGATCTCCAGTCAACAGACGGAACAGAGTGCTCTTGCCGCTGCCGTTCGCGCCGGTTATGGCCACTCGTTGCGCGCCCACAATCTGCAGGTCGAAGTTCTCAATCAAGGGGCTGTCGGCAATATAGCCTCCCGTCAACATCTGGGCATCCAGAACGATCTTCCCGTTTGGCAAGCCCGTTGATCGAATGGGGACAGAGATCTGCTGTAGAACTTCTACGCGCTCTCTTGCTAGCCGCGCATCCTCGGTGGCCAGATGTAGGCTTCGTTCCCTTTGCCGCAAACTGCCAGCGTTGGCGCTCTCGGACCAACTCCGGACTTGGTTCGCGACGATTTTTGGGATGCCACCCTTAGCGCGATCCCTCTTGGCGACGCCATCGCGGCGGGCTTTCCTTTCACGGGCCTGTTGCGCCTGCCGCTCCAACTCGTCCACACGTCGCTCGGTGCTGCGCAGGCGATGCGCGGCGGCTGAGGTTTCCTGAGATTTCTGTTCCAGGTAGTGGTCCCAATTGCCACCGTAGAGTTTATCCCCGAGGCTCGTCAATTCGACGATGCAATCGACGTGCTGCAATAGCTCCCGATCATGGCTCACCACAATGGCGCCACCCTGCCAATCGCGTAGTAATTGGATGACTGCGCTGCGTCCTTCCTGATCCAGATTGTTGGTGGGCTCGTCCAGCAGAATCACCTCGGGTTCCTGGAAGAGTACCGCAGCGATCGCGGCACGCGTCCGCTGGCCTCCGCTGAGTCTCGATAGCGGCAGCTGCGCAGACAGCCCGGCCAATCCCGCTCGCGCCAAAGCTGCTTCGAAGCGCACTTCCAGAGTCCAATCGGCGTCGGTCATCGCGTGCAGGTCCGCGTCACCAGCTCCAATGCGGTCGAGCAGAACCAACCCATCGGCGATGCCGAATAGATCTGCCAGACGCCAATCTTCCGAGATCTGGGCCAGTTGCCGCAGAAAGGCGACGCGTAAAGGCGCGGACACAGACCCGCTTGCCGGAAGAAGCTCCGCGGCAATGATCTTGAGCAGCGTAGATTTACCTATGCCGTTGCGGCCAATCAGACCGGTGCGACAGGGTTCGAAACTGAGGTTAAGGGAAGAGAACAGGGAACGGCCCTGTGGTGTGGACCAACTGAGGTCTTTCAGAACAATCGAAGCGGACACGATAATCTCCCAAATGAACATGCTGCGGGCAGAGGTTGTTCATTTGGATTTTCATCGGTGTCTCCTGGTTGAATGGGCAGCGGATCGTAGGGCAGGGCGCTAGTCGGAGAGTGGCCTTACCACTGGTCCCCCGCATACGCCCACGCCATTGTTGGCGACGCTAAGCAGAAAGTTGAAGATCAGCGCATATACCGATTGCTCGGTCACTTGCGCTGACCCGGGAAGCTTATAGTTCATGGGAAGCTCTTTGCTTACCTGCAACAGGAACGAATGCGGGTTGAGCTTGCCATTCGACTCTTTCCGGTTGGCGACAACCAGAGGAGTCTGCATTACGCGGCCATTGGACCCGTCCACATAGAACTGGCAGCGGGAAAACCATCCGGTATTCATCGGGCTGGACGCGTCAAACAGCAGCAACGGAGAGTTGCGGTCCACGGCGCTAAGCTCCATGATGACGGACCGGGGCTCTTCCCGAAGTGTACAGGTGAAACCAGCCTGTTTGGCTACGTTTTCCAGGAACTCACGGTCGAGTTCCAACACAATGAGCTGCGAGACGCCTGCTTGGACTACTTGCATGGGTATCTAACTATTGTACGTTGTCCGGGGCCGCGTTACGAAGGCGGCTATTCCGTTCCACGGCCCACGGAAAATCGGGGAGGCATCTTCGGTGCTATCTGCGCCTAGACGGCGTTGCTAAGCTGGCGCTCGACAAAGGCGCCCGCGGCGGCGTTGGCATCGAAACTATATCCGAATCCACGTACCGACCGGATGAGCAGGGGGCTTGCGGGGTCCTGTTCCACTTTCTGACGGAGACGCAGAATGTAGACGTCCACGGTGCGGTCAGTAACCGCGCGGTCATGACCCCACACGGCATCCAGCAACTGTTCGCGGCTGAACACCACGCCTGGACGGCTCATCAGAAACTCCAGCAGGCGAAACTCTGTTGCCGTCAGTGCGAGTTCTTCGCCGTGAATCAGCACGCGACAACTATTCCGGTCGAGTTCCAACCCGCCTGCCTTCAGCACGCGCGTGGGCGTCTGCTGGCTGCGGAACTGTATTTTGATGCGCGCTATTAGCTCACGGATGAAGAACGGCTTCACAATGTAATCGTTAGCGCCCAGTTCTAGGCCAAGAATACGGTCGGTTTCGGTGGCGCGGGCGGTCAGAAAGATTACAGGAACGTGGGCCAGTTCGGAGTTCGCACGCAAGCGCTTGCAGATGTCCAGCCCGTCCGAGTCGGGCAACATGATGTCCAGGATGATTAGGTCCGGCCGTTCACGGCGGAACAGTTCCAGAGCGTCCTTGCCTGTCTGCGAACCCACCATCGTAAAGCCTTCCTTTTCCAGGTTGTACTTCAACAGGGAGTAAAGGTCGGCGTCGTCTTCGATCAGCGCAATCTTCTTCATCGGATTACCGGCTTTCTGGAGCTGTTGCAAACATTGCTGCCATACCGAGGATAACTGACATCAAATTTCAGTTCGATGACGGCATTGTGACATTTTGATGAATGGCATCGGCGGAAGGAGGTATTTCTTCAGCCGGCAGACTAAAAAAGAACTGGCTCCCCTCTCCCACTTTGCTAGTCACGCGTACCGAACCGCCATGAGCGAGAATCAGATGTTTGACGATACTCAATCCCAGGCCGGTGCCGCCCAGTTCGCGGGAACGGGCTTTATCCACCCGATAGAAACGTTCAAAGATCCGTGGCAAATCCTCCTGCGGAATGCCCACGCCCGCATCGGACACACTGAATTCCAGAAACTTGCGGTTGTCCCGGACAATCGGTTCCGCGCCGATACGAATGGTGGAGCCCACCGGGCTATATTTCACTGCATTGTCCACCAAATTGCTGAGCACCTGATAGAAGGCCTCACGGTCGCAGAATACCTCCTCAGCGGTATCAATGGGTTGCAGTTGCAATGTGATGTTTCTGCGTGCGGCCAGTGGCGCCAGGGTGTCCAGAATATCCTCGAGGAGAAGCTTCGCGCTAAATGCCACAAACTGAAATTCCTGGCGCTTCATCTCCAGACGGGAAAGTGTCAGCAAGTCTGCACTCAGGCTGGTCAGGCGCTCTGTGTTCTGTTTGATGATGCCCAGGAAACGTCGGTTGTGGTTGGGGTCTTCCAGTGCGCCATCCAGCAGCGTTTCCGTGTACCCCTGAATGGCAGCGAGGGGCGTACGTAGCTCGTGCGAAACGTTGATCACAAAGTCTTTGCGGACCCGCTCCAGCTTTTCGAGCTCGGCGTGTTCGCGCTCCAACTCATTGAACATTCGCTCCAGGTTTTCGCCGGTCTCGTTCAGCTTACGGCCCAGAATGCCCAGTTCATCATTCCCCATCTTGTCGAGCCGTGCTCCGAAGTGGCCGCGCGCCAGTTCCGACGAATAGTCGATGATGCGGCCCAGTTTGGCCGACACCAGACGAGCGAAAAACGCCGCCAGCAGAATGGCGGGTACGAAACTGAGGGCCGCAGCAGTGAGGATCTGCATACGCAGAACATTCACCCGCTGCTGTACATCGGAGAGGGGCACGGCAAAGCGTAGGGCTCCCTCGGCAATCGGTAAGGCGACGTAGTGATAGCGAATTCCCACCGTGGGGCTAGACCGGGAACTGCTGCCGACTCTGCCAGCCAATGCCTCTGCCACTTCCGGACGCTGGCGATGGTTTTCCATCGCTCGGGCCGAAGCATCGGAATCCACGATCACATGCCCGTCACGCCCAATCACGGTAACCCGAGCATTCACGGCATGCCCGATGGCAACGGCGTCTTCCTTGGTGAATCCGTCGCCACTGCCCGGAGGTCGTAGCGCCAGAATTTTTCCGTAGTTTGCGAGTTCCTGCGTAAGCGAGTGGACATAGTTGCGCTCGGCGACGTCAGCGGAAAGAAAGTCCACCGCCGCCATGGCAACAATCAGAAGTGAAAGAAGTGCGCCTATGAGCTTGAAGAAAATGCGAGCCGTCATGCGCTTCTCCAAAGCGCGACGCAACGCGCGCTTGCCTGCCATACCTGGCATTTTGCCCTTTCTGCCTGGCAATCGATTTGATCGGTGGATAAAGGCGTAAGCCGCAGCCCGTTTGAGGCGCAGGGCATGGTGTCAGCCAGCTGCGGTCAGGCTTTTTGGGGTAGCGCTGATCCGGTAAATCGATTCGGCCAGAATATAGTCCAGCACGGGCGCCGGCACCGGCACGTCCATACGCCCCTCTCGGAGTTGTTCACGAATGGTGGAGCTTGCGATTTCCAGTTGCAGCGTCTCCAACCGGGTGACCCTAGCGCGCGCGGGAAGATGATATTGATGGCCGGGACGGCTGAGTACGATGAAATGCGCCAGCGCAAGTACATCGTCTTTGCGGTACCAGCTTTCGATTTCCGCGAAAGCATCGGCGCCAATCAAGAAGAATAGCTCATCCTCAGGTCGCAACCCCTGGCGCACTGTTTCAAGTGTGTGAATGGTGTAGCTTTTGCGTTGTGCTTCTTCCAACCGGGAGGCATGAAAGCGTGGGTCCAAGGTGCAGGCCAGTTCCACCATGCAAAAGCGCTGTTCCCAGGTGGCCACCGCGCCATTCACCTTGTGGGGAGGGACGGCGTTCGGCACAAACCAGACCTCGTCGAGTTGGCAAGCTTCGCAGGCTTCCGTTGCGAGCGCCAAATGCGCGTTGTGCACGGGGTCAAAGGTACCGCCGAACAAGCAAAGCCGCATGTGTTAATTTCGATTCCGTAGGGCTTCCGCAGCCTCACGAGCCAATTCGTCGCAACGGTTGTTGTCCGCGTGGTCGGCGTGACCCTTGGTCCACTTCCAGACGATTTGATGCCTAGCGACCTGCGCTTCCAGAGCCTGCCATAGGTCCACGTTCAAAACGGCCTGTCCATCGGCTTTCTTCCAGTTCCGTCGCTTCCAGCCGTCAATCCACTTCGTGATGCCGTTCTTAACGTATTCGGAATCCGTAATCAGTTCTACCTGGCACGCTTCTTTCAACGCTTTCAGCCCCTCTACTGCGGCGCTAAGCTCCATGCGGTTGTTGGTCGTGTGCGGATCATTACCCGTCGCTTCGCGTACGTGTTGGCCGAAACGCAGAATGTAGGCCCAACCGCCCGGTCCGGGGTTCCCCAGGCAGCTTCCGTCTGTCACCAAGATCACTTGCTTCATCAAAATATTGTTTTTCGTCAGAATATCGGCATCTCTATTTCCGGGTAAACACCGGGATACAGAGGTCGTTCGGGAAACGCCTCAATCCACTCAAAAGAACCAGGGAAGCGTTGCGAAGTAGAAGTCGTTAGGCTTCCACGGCTAGTTGCGATTCAAAGAAGCGATCTACTTCCGCCACCACTTCCGGACCACTCTTGCACTGATAAACCGCCCGGCGCAGCGAACTGCCACCCCTGACGCCGTGGGTAAAGTAGGTGGCGAACTGCTTCATCTTACCCACCATTTCGGGCTCATTGGCCGCAATCAGCATGTCGTAGTAAGACCGCATCATCTGGTAGCGATCTTCCTCCGTGGGTTGCATGTACTCGCCCTTTTCCAAATACTCGGCCAATTGCCTGAAAATCCAAGGGTTCGACGCTGCCGCGCGGCCCACCATTACCGCATCGCAGCCCGTCTCATCCACCATGCGTACGGCATCCTCAGGCGTAAGAATATCGCCGTTGCCAATTACGGGAATCTTCACTGAGGCTTTCATGGCGGCAATGCGGGACCAATCGGATTTGCCACTGTAGCCTTGCTCTCGTGTCCGTGGGTGCAAGGCAATGGCTGCCAAGCCGCTGTCTTCCGCAACTTTTGCCAGTTGTACAAAAACCAGTTCGTGGTCGTTCCAGCCCGCTCTACACTTCAGGGTCAGAGGAATACTGATGGCGGAGCGAACCGCGCTGAGAATTTCGCCAATCAGCGGTAGGTCGCGCAGGAGGCCGCTGCCGCCATTGCACTTCACTACCTTTTTCACGGGACAACCCAGGTTCAGGTCGACAAAATCGAAGCCCATTTGCTCGCAATAGCGGGCTGCTTCCGCTAATACGGTAGGGTCCGCGCCAAATAGCTGCGCGGTAATCGGGCGCTCATGCTCTTCAAAGCTGAGGTAATCCCGAACGGTTTTTGTGGGTTTCTGGCGGTGGATGGAGGCAACAACGCCGTGGGAACTGGTGAACTCGGTCATCAGCAGCCCACAACCACCTTGATTGCGAATAAACTGGCGGAATATGGTATCGGTCACACCGGCCATGGGCGCAAGCACCGTGGCTGGCTTGATTTCTTTACCGGCGATGGAAAAACTTGTGGGAAATGGGCGCATGACCTGCACTATCTTTAGTTTAGCCGATCAGCCGCAAGTAACGCCGGAAGAGGCGCGTCCGTCAATGGGTGAGGAGTCGTTCCGCGTGGCGTCTGATTGTCGCGAGACTGCGGAACCTTGGCGTGAGGTATTGCAATGAAATTGGTACAAGTGGGCATTTTGTTAGCGCTGGTCGCGGTTGCCGCGCTACTGGGATTGAACTTGCTGCGGGATTCCAGTCCCGTGACGACTCCGGGCGAAAGCGCCTCCACGGCGGTGGGCCAACCCATGGAGGGCGAGGCTTTTGTTCCTGACTCGGCAAAAACGGCGGCCCCGGCAACGAATGCGCCAGCCGTTATCGCGCACGACCCGGCGCCTATTCGAGAAACTACGGTTGCTCCGGCGCCTGCCAAGGTGGAACGTCCGGCGAACACCAAGCCGGAACGCACGTCCGCGACGCAAACCAGCGCCAAGCCGGCTCCCTCTGCGCCACGTCCGGCGCCAACCACCCAGGCCGTCAATACCGTACCGTCGGCCAACAGGCCCATTTCCGTGGAGGACATTCAAGTGGATGGCCCGCCTCCTCCGGCTCCATCTGGAAATGCCACCACGGCCACCGCGCCTCCGCAATATGAATTGATGCGTCCCCAGCAGAATACGGCTCCGGCTTCGACAACAGCCCGTACGTCCGCCCCTGCGGTTGCTCCACCGCGTACGGTTACAATTCCAGCCGGCACTATCGTCACGGTGCGCACCGGGCAGCGCCTATCCAGTGAAACCTCCAAAGTGGGCGACACCTTTGTCGCCACTCTTGATCAGCCCCTGGTCTACGATGATCTGGTAATTGCGGAAAAGGGAGCGCGTGTTGAAGGCGCCATCACCCAAATTGCCGAAAGTGGCCGTGTGAAGGGCGTAGCCGCCATCTCGGTGCAGTTGGTGAAACTGAATACCTCCGACGGCCAGACGGTTCCCGTACGTACGCAGAGTTTCACCCTGGATGCGGAAAGCTCCAAAAAGGGTGATGCCGCCAAAGTAGGCATCGCCACTGGCGTGGGTGCGGCACTGGGAGCTATCTTCGGCGGGGGCAAAGGCGCCGCAATCGGAGCTGGCGCGGGAGCCGGCGTCGGAGCCGGTACGGTGCTTGCGACCAAAGGGAAGCCAGCTGAAATTGCTGCGGAAACCCGTATCAATTTCCGTCTCGATCAGCCCTTGAACCTCACAGAAAAAATCAACGAATAGGCGCGCCGTTTGCCATCGCGAGCCGAGCCACTTCTCCCACAAGTCGCGGAATCGTTTGCGAGTGGTAGTATCAAAATCGAAACAAGAAGGGCCGCCCATCGTGAGGGCGGCCCTTCTTGTTTCCGAGCTGTGATTTTTACCCTATCTGTCTCCGCTAGTCGACGTCACGCAACTGTACGCGGAAACGAAGAGTCAGCGGCTTGCCGGGCCTAAGCGTATACCCGTCTACATCCTTCGTCTTCCCCGGGAATGACGCGCCGATATAGCCGTAGTGACGCAGGCACCATTGGTGTGGAGCGTAAAGGTTCTTCGGGTCTGCCGTGATTCGCAGAGCTGCGCGACGACCCTGGTAGGTAGCTTCCATCTCTGCCCACTCATAGTTTGTAAAGTCGTCGTTCTCTTTTTCAAGCAAACCCTTGTTTGTCCGGATCATGGTGTTTTCGCGCGGAGCGAAACGTGCATTAAATCCGCCATAGGATTTTCCCTCCGTGCGTGTGCCACGAATCGTCACAGGTGCGCTCAGTGCTTCCAGCGTGATCTGGAAATCCAGTTCGCGTGCTTTCCCCATGGTTGGGTTCGTGGTAATGGTGACATGTTCTTGCACCAGTTTCTCGCCTGCATCGGTAATCCATTGACTGGATGCGTGCAGCACCGCCATATTGTTCTTGGCCTCTACCCGTACCGGTGCATCGGTGACATTGCGTATGCCATCAATCAACCAATGGTCGTTGCTCTTTCCGTTTGCTTCCACCACCGGCCAAGCCCAATGGATGCCGCGGTGATGCCAATGGTCTTTCGGGAAATCATCCAAGGGGCTTACACCACTGGGGGTATATGCAGGATAGACATAGCAGCACCGTGCACGCTCTTTCGGAGCGTCAGGATGCGTCTGCACGCCAGCATGATAGGTGTAGACGGGTTTACCCTTCTCGGTGAGCTGCCACTCTCCGTTGTGCCCCTCCGTCCATGTGAACGGTGACGCCGCCATAAGCGCGGTGGCCATACAGAAAAACAACAGACTTCCACATACAGCCAATTTATACACGGCGCATTTCCTCAAACTTCTTCAGGTCCACTTCCACTCCCAAACCCGGCCCCGTCGGTACACGTAGCGTTCCATTTTCCAGTGCAAACGGTGTCTTCAGAATGGAACCGCGCAGGAACTGCAATCCGTTCAACGCCGCTGGGTACTTCAACTGAAACGCGCCGTATAGCTGTAGCGTAGCCGCCAGTGACAAGTCAGGGTCAGTTAGCCCGCTTCCCAGAAACATCATGCCGCGTTTCTGCACCATCTCGATTTGTTTCTTCGCATCGTAAAGGCCAGCAGTGCGTGCGGGCTTCATCGCCAGACCATCGCACATGCCCAATGCGATGAACTCTTCCAGGTCAACACTGTTCACCACTCCCTCATCGAGAATGATGGGCAGTGCGCCCTGCTTCTTCAACGCCTGAAAGCCGCTGATGCGGTTTGCGGCCACCGGCTGCTCTAGAACGTCTACTCCCGCGTCGCGCAGTTTCGGGGCTACGGCTAGCGCCGTCGCCGGATCGTAGCCGCCGTTCGCATCGGCCCACAGGAAGGACTTCGGCGCATGCTTTCGCACCTCCTTGGCCATCGCCACGTCAAATTCTGGGTCCGGAGATACCTTGATGTTGAAGTTCTGGTAGCCCTCTGCCCGCGCCGCTTCCATCATCGGCACGATATCTTCCAGTTTCTGCGGATTCAGCGTGTAGCTGATGGTGATTCTTTCCAGTGGCTTCTTACCCCAGAGTTCCGGAATACTCTTACCCGCGAGCTTGCCAGCCAAATCATGCAATGCCAGATCAATGCCCGCCTTCGCGATGGGGGCGCCCGTCGAAAACGATGGGCCGATGAAGCGGTTCATGATCTTGTGCGCGCCCGCAATGTCCGTTGGGTTCGTACCCTTCAAATGTGGGGCAATACGGTTGATGGTGGCGATCACCGAATCCACCGTCTCATACGACCACACAGGGCTCGGAACAGATTGTCCCCAGCCCTCGTATTGCCCGTGGTCTCCGGCGCGCACACGCACCACCACGGTTGGCCGCTCGTTGTTCTCAAAGAATTTGAAGTAGGCCTTCGTCGGGTAGGCGACGACCGCCAGTTCAATGGAGTGGAGCGTAGGGGCATCTTTCATCGCGGGAACCAATGCTGCTGCGGACATCGATAAAAAATCTCGGCGTGTCATTTATACCGTCCCCCATATCCGTCCTTCGAAGTAACGGTAACAAACCATGAGAATGGCCCCAAACGACGAGCTTCGGATCGGGTGGTTGGGGAAAGAGATGGACGAGCAGCAGCCGGAAGGGCGCGTCGAGAACAGGGTAGAGCAGACATACTTCCTCTGGAGACTGGGTGTTAAGCCATGATATAACGCGGGTGCTGTCCTCAAAAGGAAAAAGCCCCGTTAGTCAGAATGAGGGCTTCCTCCTTCCGTGGGGCAGAACCTAGTAGGGTCGGTCTCCTCCGTTTGTGCCCATCATGTTGAGGTCGGCGACAACAGAGCGCCCCCAGCAGAGTGCGCCCTCGTAGATGATAGAGACATGAACTGCATTCGTTCTGCGCGCGCCAGTCGCTTCGTTCTGCTGGCGCGTTCCATTGTCTTGGCCTTCATTCTTGCGATGCTATTGGGGCTGCCAGTCGCAGTGGGACTGCGAGATTGGATAGGCGGACCTGGAATGCTGCGCGCCGATGGATTCGTACTTACCGTCGAACTCTCCGGCTTCCGTTCGGACAAAGGCGCTGCGGTCGTTTTGCTTTACGACAACGCAGATGCCTTTCCCACCAAGTCCAAACTCGCCTTGTCCAAGCAACGCGTCAGTGTCATTGGGGGCTTGGCCAAGGTGGAATTTCCCAATCTAAAAGCGGGAGACTATGCCGTGGCTGCTTTTCACGACATTAACGACAACCGCAAGATGGATACCAATTTTCTCGGGATTCCCAAAGAGCCTATCGGGGTTTCGAATGACGCCAAAGGCCGCATGGGTCCACCGTCTTTCAAAGACGCAAAGTTTGCCGTCAGCGGCAGCCAGACAGTTCGTATCACCATCAAATAGGCGGGCGTGCCATTTTGCGGAATGCGGGCCGGTTTGGCGGCTATGGTTATCCTGAATGCAATGACTTCTTTACCTACTGGGAAGGGTAAGGTGTATCCCTCGGAGTCTACTGTTACTCAGGACCGCGCGACCGGCGCACGCGTGTTCCAGTTGACGGCAGACTCACGGAACCATCTCAGCTACTTCCTGCAAAGCTCATTCGCGCCCGATCAGACTGCACTTATTTTCACGTCCTATCGCACTGGCTCAGCACAGATTTTTGAGGCTTCATTTCCCGAAGGTCCTATCCGTCAGCTCACCGATGGGGCTGCCGTCCACCCATATTCACCTACTCTTTCACCTGACGGAGAAACGGTCTATTTTGCCAGGTCAGGCAGCGTCTGGAAGCTCCATCGCAATTCGCTCGAAGAAGCGCTGGTCATTGACTATCCTGGCGCCCAACTGGGGGAAGTAACCTTAGGTGACGAGGGTCGATGGATAACCGCCGCCTACAAGCGTGGAGAGGAACAGGGGCTGGTGGTCGGCAAGTCGGATGGCAGCAACTGGAACGTGATTCCCTTCAACCGTACCGTCATTCACCCACAGTTCCATCCACTGGACCCGGAATGGTTGGAGTTTGCCGGTGACCCCGCGCCGCGCATGTATCGTGTACGTCGTGACGGTACGGGCATGGAATGTGTCTACTATAATCCCTTTGAGGAATGGATCACCCATGAGACCTTTCTTGGCGCTAAAGGGGATCTGGTCTATGCGCATTGGCCCAATGCCCTTTACCGCATGAATTGGACCACGCGCGAAGTGAGCCGCATTGGCGATTACCCCGTGTGGCACGTCAGCCCCAGCCGCAGCGGGGACCACATTTTATGCGACACGCACCTGCCCGATCAGGGTCTGTTTGAAATTGACGTTGCTACCGGGAATCGGCGCTTGATCTGTATGCCCGATGCTAGCAACGGTGGAACGCAATGGAAGGAAACGAAGCCCGCGTTGTGGAAGCAGGACGCAAAGTCTGCGCTCAGTTGGATGGAAGTGCCCATCGACCACGTCTATGGGCCGCAGTGGACCCATCCCCACCCGGGCTATTCCCCGGACGAACGCTTCGTGACCTTCACAAGCGATCGCACCGGGGAAGCGCAGGTGTATGTGGCTGAAAACCTCAGACCGTCTAAAGCCTAAGGTTTGGGAAACCTAGGGCTTTGAAAATACCGTAACGCGATAACGCAGCGCCAGCGGTTTGCCCGGAGTCAACGTAATTGCCGTTGTCCCCGGATAGTTGGCGGCTACATAGCCGTAGTGGCGCAAACACCACCCCACCGGGCCCTCGCCGGGATTTTCAGGATCATCGTCCACGCGAAGTCCGGCGCGGCGCCCTTCAAAGGTGGCCTCCAGTTCCGTCCAGGGGTGCGGAACCATGTCGCTATCCTTTGCTTCCACGCCCGCATCGCTGCGTAGAACGGTGTCGGTGCGGGGAGCAAAGCGAATGCCAAAGCCCCCGTAGCCCTTCTTCTCTCGCCCTCGTAGGGTCACAGGTTCGTCCACGGCTTCAAATCGTAGACTCACTTCGATTTCCCGCCGGTTATCCTTTTCCGGATGAATGGTGAGTTCTACCATTTCGGTGACTGCTTTGCGGTCGCCCAGAAACCATCCGTTTTCTACCGAAACCACGGCGCGATCCGTTTTCGTGGACTTTTCGACCCAGCGCACAAATCGCGCCTGCATGCCCTGCACCGCCCAGATATCGTGGGTTTCGCCGAGGAAGGTAACCTCGGGCCAGGCCCATGCGGCCCCACGATGGTGCGGATGGTCATCCGGGAAATCAGCGGTCAGCACAGTGCCATCTGGTGCGTAGATCGGATGAAGGTAAGCGGAGCGTCGATACTGCTCCTTCACCCCTTCCTTCAATAGCATGCCGTGGTTGTAAACCAACACCGGTTTGCCTGCATCCTGAATCTCCAGCGATTCCGGACTCACATCACGGAATGCGAACGGACTTGGTTGGGAGCAACCTACAAAGGAAAAGGCCATGGCTCCCAGCAGGCAAAGCGTCGTCGCTAACCTCATGCGGTCACAATCCGTTCATTGACTGCATCCCATTTCAGGTATTTGCGTTCCCGCTGAGACTGAATGCCGAACTGGCAGGCAACTACGCCGTAGTAACCCAGCATTACGTCGCACTTCAATTCTTCCTGCCCCCGGACCGCCCGCAAAAGATTGCGTAGGTGCAATTCCGTATCTTCAGCACCGGTCTTTTTGTGGACGATCTCTTTCACCTCATTGGCGAAGAGTTTCTGCGGACGAATCACAAAACCTTCCGGTGTAAACTCCAAGGTTGCTTTGTGTCCACGCAGCGTGTGCGCTACCGGAGTATCGTTCGCTAGAGACGAAATCAACATCACGGTTGGCCCACCCGGATAATCGAGCATGATATTGATGGTGTCCGGCACTTCCGCCGAACTATTGGTGAATTCGAACTTCCCGCCCATGGCCGATCCGTATTCGGGGAACTTCAGGCCCAGGGATTTGATCATCCGGGTCGCCCGGTGCACAAACAATCCAGCGGGCACGCCTCCGGAATAATCGAAGTAGCGAATCCAGTTGAAGTACCGTTCCGCGTCGAACGGACGCTTCGGAGCGGACCCCAGGAACAGATCCCAGTTGAAGTTCACGCCAGGCTTCAAATCGGCATCGACTGGCTTCAACCAATAGTCATCCTTGTAATTGCGCGAGTAGTCGATTTGCGCCAAAACAACCTTGCCCAAGTCACCGGCTGCTACGTGCTTGTAAGCCGTTTCATAGGAATCGTCCGACATTCCCTGGACACCGACCTGCAGCTTTACGCCTGTCTTTTTAATGGTCGCGACCAACTGCTTCGCCTCTTCCACGCTATGGGTCATCGGCTTTTCGCAGTAAATATGTTTCCCCGCATTGGCGGCGTCCATGGCCATCTTGGCGTGCAAGTGGTCGGGCGTCGCAATCACAACAACGTCGACGTCGCGGTTTCCTAACATCTCCCGGTAGTCTTGATAGGGCTTGCCACCGGTCATCGACGCGGCCCGCTGCGCGCGTTTGTCAAACACGTCGCACACCGCGCTAATCTCGACGTTGTCGGATTCCTTCATCTTCAGTAATGACTTGATGTGGGCATCCACACCTCTGGCCCCACATCCGATCAAACCCACGCGGATACGGTCCGACGCTCCTTGCGCCGCCATCATCCCGAGCGCCGGCGCCGCGACCGCCGCACCCAGAGCAAAATGTCTTCGAGTGATCATCATTATTCCCGCTGTACTGCAAATGGAAAAGGCGGTAGCACCCGCCTTAACCTTGTTGGCGTCGAGTATAGCGCAGGGAACCATGGCGGACGATTCCACTCGAGGTCGAATATTATGTTTTGGAGCAAAAAGAGAAGGGCTTTCGTCCCACCTTCTGCTGAGTGGAAAGTGACGTGGACCGAATCGGGTGACGTAGTGCTGCGGTGCGTCATTTCACGGCGTGCGACGTGTGGCAGCTATCTGAACCCGGAAGGTTATGCCTGTAAAAGCTCGATGCTGGTCATTTGTGGCAGTGCGAGGGCGGTTACATAGACTTGCTGGGAACGGGTGGAATGGCGGTCTGCGTGCTAGGGAAACATCCTGAAATCTGAAAGGAGAAAGCCGCAGGGCAAGGCGGAAAGCCTTTCCCTGCGGACTGCATTCTCAATATTCTTTCGAGAGCCGTTTACTATCTTTCTGCACGACGCCGATGGCAGAGCGCGACTAGTCCCATGGCTCCAGCTACCAAAACGATCGTTGAGGGTTCAGGAACACTCGCCTGTTCACTATAAAGCTGCATTCCTAAATTCACTGTCCCCGGTTTTGAGGGAATGAACATTGGCTCTTCTAAGCCTACGTAGTTTGCAAGCAGCATACTAAACGTGATCCCATTCTGCGTGGTGCTTATATCTAGCGGGTCAACGAAGCCGAGAGTGATGTTTGAATCAGTGAGCAGGCCAATGTAGTAGCTTTTGCCTGCCTCCAGCAAAAAGCTGAAGCTGTCCGAGTAGACCCAGTCCATGACGTCTTGGTTAATCGTCGTGTCAACTGTTAGTAACACGTTGTCCACAGATTCACCAAAAATCACGAATTTTCCATTGCCGGTACCCTGAATCTGAAGTCCTATTTGAGTCAGCATCGTATCGGTAGTTACATCAATACGCTGAGCACGTCCCGAGTCGGCGAAAAGTGATCCTTGACTGGTACTGTCTCCCGTATCAAATAGAAGAGCCGCCGGACAAGTCGCGCTAGCCAATAGGAGCGCACATGCGGCGAAGATGTTGCGAATGAGCTTCATGAAAAACCTTTCATCAGGCCTGCTCGAGTGGCAGATCCTTGGGGCTCCTAATCGTAAACTCAGTAAGTTTTTACACTGTTATCAAGTGCTAATCGTAAGGAGCGTTAACAGTATAGCTGTGAGACTAAATGGATTTTTTGAAGAAATAAAAGAGAAGATAAGAGAGAACAATAGGCGAATCTGCTGAAGCTTTATACGGTCCGATCATTTAATTCCGTGTTTCTGTTTGCTACGTGTTAGGTAGAGGTGAAACTTATCTTCCTATCTAGTACTGTTCTGCTTGCTTGTCGACTAAATGGCCAAACCGACAACGGAGAACCATCGCGACGACATAGGTCTCTCTCGTTTTTCAGAGATGGTGCTATTCAGAGGGCATGGGGCATGTAGAATTGCTGAGATCACTCCGCGCGATCATCGCATCTTTTATCACAGTCCTTCCACAACGAGACTCGGCGACAATGCGTTTCTGGACGAAGCAGGGTGAGAGCATCCATTCGTCCGAACATTGCCGCCTACTCGATTCTGTGTGGCTGGGACTACACGAAAGGCATCCATGTCACACCCGAACCCGCCCCGCATCATGCAGGCCATGAACGGTCACCACCTGAGCGCTGCCCTAAAAGCTGCGATCGACCTCGGTGTTTTCACTGCCATTGGCGCCGGTTTCACGACTGCTGATGATCTCGCGCAACAATGCCAAGCGTCACCCAAAGGCATGCGTATCCTTTGCGACTACATGGTGGTCTCTGAGTTCCTTACCAAGACTGGGAACCGATATGGGTTGACGCCAGACACTGCCATGTTTCTGGATCGTCGTTCGCCTGCCTACTTCGGCGCGGTTGCCAGCTTTATGAGTGGCGGACATGGCATTCGTAGGGCTTTCGACGACTTAACAGCGGTGGTAAGGCAAGGTGGCACCATGCTCAACGAGCAGAATGGAACCATGTCTCGCGAGAATCCGGTGTGGGACGAATTTGCCCGCTCCATGGTCGCCTTGGTCGCTCCGGCCGCCAAGGCCATTGCCAAGGCCGTCAACGCGGAAGACGGCAGCCCGATGAAAGTGCTGGATATCGCGGCGGGGCACGGACTCTTTGGCATGACCATTGCGGATCAGAACCCCAACGCCCACATCCATGCACTCGATTGGGCCTCCGTACTCGCCATCGCGCACGAACGAGCCGCCAGCATGGGCGTTTTGGATCGCTGGACCCAAATTGAAGGGAGCGCCTTTGAGGAAGACTTCGGATCAGACTATGACGTGATCCTGATCACGAATTTTCACCACCACTTCGACACCGCAAAGATAGAGGGGTTGATGCGTAAAGCGCACGCTGCGCTCAAATCGGATGGCGTGGTGGTTACTCTGGAATTCATTCCCAATGATGACCGCGTGACGCCTCCAGAGCAGGCTGCCTTCGCGCTCATCATGCTGGCCACCACCGGGGAAGGGGATGCGTATACCTTCGCTGAGTATGACCGTATCTATCGGAGTGCAGGCTTCGCACACAACACGCTCATCCGGTTGGACGCAGCGCCAGAATCGCTCATCATCTCCCGCAAGTAGCAGTACGCTTCCTCCTTGCGACCCCAAAAGCACGCCTCAGATGCTCACTCCTGAAGCGAAAACAGGGTGGCGAGGCCACGTCTCCTAGCCTCGCCACCCTGTTTCCATGACTACAGCCCTGGCTACTTACCGATGGTAGGGGCCAACATACGAATCGTGCTGTCTCTCTTGTTCAGAATAAGGATTCTGCCATCCGGACCCTCACCAAATCGAAGGTCGGCGCGTTCCGCCCTGGGCTTACTCTCTTTTTCATTCTTCGCCCGAATCAGTTGCAGCAACGTTTTCTGTTGGCCCTCATCTTTAAACAGCACTCGTCGTAGCGCCTCATGGCCTCCTTGCGGCAACTTGTCAGCATCCACATAGAAGATTTCGCCGCTTGGGTTGTCGCCGAACACCAGTTTTCCGCTTAGTTGTTTGATGTCATTTCCGCGATAAACAAAGCCGCCGATGACCGCCATTCTCTTCAACAGAATGGGGTCGGAGTGATCATACTCCGCCACCGGATATACTACATTGGCGTCCGCACGCGGGTTATCCGGGAATACCCGACCCTTGCCCGCAAACCGATAGCTGCCTTCCCAGGTATTCCAGCCTAGATTGGCTCCGGGAGTCACCGGACTGATTTCTTCCACGGCATTCTGTCCGATATCCGACATGAACATCCCGCCCGTCTTCGAATCCCAGAAAATCTTCTGCACGTTTCGAATGCCATACGCATAGATTTCCGGCAGCGGTTTTCTCTCGTCTTTCACAAACGGATTCGAATCGGGGACGCCGTATTTGCCGTTGGCGCTGTTCGATCCTAACGGATCGATCCGCAGAATCTTGCCGAATGCCGATTGCAGATTCTGCCCCATCTTGTAAGGATCTCCGCCAGAACCGCCGTCCGCAGCTCCGATGTACAACAGACCGTAATCCGCATCGCCTTCGGTTGCGGAGGGTCGAAACGTGATGTGTCCGCCGTTGTGGTTTCCAAAGGGTGATAGGAAGCGCATCAGTTCCTTCGGCGCGCCCCCATCATATGTCGCCGCGGCAGGGTTCTTCGCTGTCCATTCCAGCAGAATCGTGTCGTGGGTATGTCCTTCGCCGGTGGGTCTGAAATCCGCCGCGGGCTCCATGTTAGAGGTGTCAAAGTATGTGTAGAACTTGCCGTAACCTGGCTTTCCGCGTCGCCCGAAGTCGGGGTGGAAGGCAAAGCTCTGAAAACCCCGTTCCGGCCCCTCATATTGTACGGGCATCTTCCACTTGGGGTCATTCATGTCGACATACTTTGCCACTGTCTTGCCGTCATAACCCACGCTATAGAGTGGCCCACGCATGTCGTTGACAAACAATCGTTTGGTGCCCGCCTCATTGACAAGCAGCATCGGGCGCGGCGCCTCTTCTTCGCCGGCGATATCGGGAAGTCTAGCGAATTCCACATAATCCACCGCGATGATGTCATCCTTAGCATTTAGGGGAGGGAATGGGTCCTGCGTGCCAACGGGTTCATCCGCAGTGGATGCTTTCTCCGTCTGTGGTTTCGTGCAGGAAAGCGTCGACGCCAATAGCGTGACGCCCAGAACACAATGGGGCAAGTACTTCATGCAGTATGTCTCCAGAATCGCGGTGGAAGGGCTTTCCGTTATCTGACAGCGTAGCGCACAAAGGCGGCTAGCGTAGTGGACAAAAGAAAGCTGGGCCGTGGCGGTTCTGTTGGTGCGTCACTCAGTTCAAACCGGAGGTTTTTTGTGAAATCTGCATACCGAATGCGGCATAGGCTATCGACCCGTGAATGAGTCGATAGCCCTAAGTATGTCCGTAGCCACTGTGTATATCCGCAGCAACCAGGAGCTTGCAACTTCTTCGGATTCGCACAGTGCCGCTTCGCTAACTCGCACCGATGACCTCGCTACTCGCTCGGGCTCAGCCCCTTCGCCGTCTTCACCAGATACAGAAACTCCGCCCGGTGTCCGTTCGGATCCGTTCCCAAACTGCCTGACGCGAAGTCAATCACCTGATCCAAAGTGGCTCTTCCCTTGTAGGCAGAACCCCGCAGAATCTGCGCAAACGACGCCACTGCCGTTGCAAAGCGCATGTCTTCGGAGGCGTCCCTCATGGCAACCTTCGCATCCTGCAAGGGCACGGATAGTAGCTGGCTGGTATCTCCCATCGGTTGCTTGTAACGGAGTTTCACCGTCAGCACCTCATCGCTCTCGGCCGCCGGTGTGGCATCCGTTTTCTGGTACCTAAGCTTGTCTACAGATGGAATTGTTCCCTTCACACCAGGGGGAACAATCTCATAGAGAGCCGTAACAGTGTGGCCCGCTCCCATCTCGCCAGCATCCTTCCTGTCGTCGTTAAAGTCTTCCGGTCGCAGCAGACGGTTCTCATACCCAATCAATCGGTAAGCCTGCACCTTGGCGGGGTTGAACTCCACCTGTATCTTCACATCCTTGGCCAACGTCAACAGGTTCGCGCCCATCTCCTGCACCAGTACCTTGCGTGCTTCCAGTAGAGAATCTACATACGCGTAGTTGCCATTGCCGTGCCTACTCAACGCCTTCATTTTTACGTCCTGCAGATTCCCGGTTCCGAATCCCAACACAGTCAGGAAGATGCCGCCCTTCCGTTGCTTTTCAATCAGTTGAATGAGTTCCGCTTCCGTGGAAAGGCCCACGTTGAAGTCCCCGTCCGTGGCCAAAATCACGCGGTTGTTTCCACCCGACTTGAAGTTGGCCCGGGCCGTCCTATAGGCCAGTTGAATGCCTTGTGCGCCAGCAGTGGATCCCCCCGCATGCAACTCATTCAGCGCACTCAGAATCTTCATCCGTTCTCGGCCACTGGTCGGTGGCAACACCATGCCTGCAGCTCCGGCATACACCACAATGGAAACCTCATCCTGCGGACGTAATTGTTCGGTTAGCAGAGAAAACGCTCTCTGCAACAGCGGCAACTTGTCCTGGCTCGTCATGCTGCCGGAAACATCCACCAGGAAAACGAGGTTTGCGGGTGGCAACTTCGAAACGTCAATCGACTTTGCCTTCACCCCGATGCGGGCCAGCTTGTGCTGCGGCTGCCACGGACACATCGCCAACTCCGTCGTGATGGATACCGGGTGCGCTCCGGTCGGTTCCGGATAGCGGTATTGGAAGTAGTTCACCCACTCTTCCAATCGGATCGCATCCTTTGGGGGCGTATTCCCGTCGTGCAGGAATCGGCGCATATTTGCATAACTCGCGGTGTCAACATCAATGGAAAATGTCGAAAGGGCATCCGTGATCGGCGACTGGAATCCGTTCTCCACGAAGTGCCCATAGTTCTCCCGCTCTTCGACGGGACCAAGACGCATCCTTTGGGCGACCACCGATCGAGGCCATTCTCCGGGAGGTGGCGGAGGAGGAGCCGCGCTGGGAACTCCACCCACAATCCCGCCCAGAACGCCTCCCATCGAGCCGCCGGGAACACCACCCGCGACGCCACCTTGTACTCCATGGAAGGTGTGCGTACCCGGGTTGTTCTGCACTTCCACAACCGCTGCTGATGTGCCGACGGCTTGCAGGCTGACGTGGACGGTTTCTGTTCTTCCTTGACGAAGGGCAATCTGCAGGGTCAGGATTTGAAATCCTGGACCACTGGCGCGCAGCTCATAATTCCCAGGGGGTAAATCTCGGAATTGATAGTGGCCCTGATGATCGGATTGTGTGACGGCAACAATCTTGCCATTGTTGTCGTAGAGTTCGACGGCAACGCCGGGGATGAGTGCCCCGTCTGTATTGCGAATGAGCCCGCCCAGGGCGCTAGATGGTCTCTGGGCCAATAACACCATCACGAATAGCAAAGCGATTGCGGAAAGCACGATTCCAAAGCGGCGAGTCATACAAACCCTCCTAGCTAAACGAACATTCTGTACCCCACGGAGAACTGCTCACTTGGACACCAGCTAGGGAGCCGATGTTCCTTGGAATCGGAAGAAATCGAGCAGTCTGGGTGAACGCAAGTAGCGGAAGTGCAAACCCATGACAGCCTTCATGAAGCGGAGGGAAGGCCGTCCACCGTGGTCGCCCAGGACGGATGTGTGATGAAGAGATGACGACAATGAAAGAGAGATGGGGCATGCCCCATCTCTCTTTGCAAGTTACCTACCGGGTTTGGTGCTTGGAGCTCCATGTGAAGTTAGTAGACTGGCTACGGCATACGCGCCAGTTGCAGGTCTGGACGTACCTTGAGGGTCTTGCCATTCACCACATAGATGCGTTCCGCGTAAGGTGTGTGACCAGGAGCGCGTAGCTCGAAGTTATAGGCGCCTTGGTGCAGGCGGAGAGACTTCAGTTCCCCAACGGTGCCGGCATAGGCGCCATCAATATAGACCTGCGCGCCCTTCACTTTGGTATCAAACTTCACCTGACCCGTATCCGGTGCGGCATACACGGGAACTCCACCACCAATCCCCCAGCCGCCCCAGGGCCCGTACCAGCCTGGCCCGAATGCGGGCCCATAGGAGTAACTGACAACTGGCCCGTACATGCCTCCACGAGCAAAGCCTCCACCTCCACCGCGCGGCCCATGGGCGCTGAGCGTGAGGGGAACCGCCAGCAGCAGAACACTTAGTAGCACAGAGAGTTTTCTCATGACTCACCTTCCTGTGCAGTATGGAGGCAATTTGTGTGCCATTTGTTAATCGATAGAAAAGAAAGGAAGAGTGGGGCTGCGTCGGTGGTTGAAAACCACCACGCACCGCTGATAGCACTGAGGGAGGCGTTGGGACCGAGAGCAAGCGGGGCCGTGACTAGCGATCTGGAACTTTTTCTAAGCAACGGGGTCTATCTTGACACCCTGTTTGCGGGGCAAGATCCAGCGGGAGGACGACGTCGTGATGCTCCTCAACCTACGTGCTCTGGTGGCCATGCTTGTGGTTTTGGTTTCATTGCACCTTCCTTCGTGGGCCTGTACCTGTAGTAGGGAGCTCGATCCCTGCCAGCATATCATGGCCACTCAAGAGGACGAACTCGCGACGGCGGTTGCCTTTGTCGGAGTAATTCTTGGTAATTCCGATAATGAGGCGGACGACGAGGGACCGGTAAGAGTGCGAATCGAAGAACACTTCTTTGGCTTGCCCCCGCATCTGAAGATTGTTGATGTGTATGCAAGGATGGGCGCCTCGTGCGATGTCCATCTGGAAAAGGGTGGGCGGTATATGCTCTTTGGTCATTCCGTTAAGGGCAAGTCGCTGGCCGTACTCACTAGCAGCTGTAGCGGTTCCTTTCCTGTGGAAGGTGAGGAGAAGCTGTTAGCTGCAATGCGCGACGCCTATCGGGATGGGCTGCCCACGATAGTTGGCTATGTTGAGACTAGGGCGGCCAGGTCATTGCGTGTAACGGCCACTGGTCCGTTGGGTACTCTCTCAAAAATGACAGATGCCGATGGAACCTTTGTCTTCACTGGTATTACGCCGGGGGATTGGACGGTCTCCGTTAGCGATGAGCGGTACGTGGCAGGGTCTTCGTTGCCGGAAGGTGGTCTGCTTTCTGTAGGCAACGGCTGCGTGATCGTCTCGCTCTGGGCGTGGCCAGATGGTCAGGTCCACGGCCATATTTTTGATTCGGTGGGTAAACCACGCATCGGTGTTCCCGTGCAGGCATTTATCGAAAACGAACGCGATTCCAACGATTTCGGCGACCTCCCCTTGCGACAGTCTGTTACCGATGAGAATGGTCACTATCAACTATCGGGACTTCCCAGAAGTCGTCTGTTGGTTGCAGTGAATGGAAAGACAGGCGTAGACGAAGAGGTGTGGGCTCCGACGTTTTATAGAAATGCGACGTCGCGCGAGACGGCAGCTCCTATCGCATTGCGGGAGTTTGAACGCCGAATGGCTGTGGATCTTCATTTGCCGCCTGCTAGGAAGGCAGTGGAATTTCAGATTGAGGCATATTTTGAGGACGGACGTCGCGTCCCACGACTCTATGCCAAGCTTCGCGATAAAAAAGGAAACGTTCGTGCTACAGCTTCACTCGTGACACAGGACGGAGAGTCACCGGACCTGCTGCGTCTGCTTGGCTTTTCAGGAGAGGAGTACCACTTGGAGTGCACTGCGTCCGAGATTTCTGCTGGGGGCGACCTTAGAGCGTATGAAGGCACTGCCATATTGGGGGGGCCTCTTGGGACATCGATCGCCGTTCGCGTACTCCTGCGTCGCAAAGGGACCTAGACACGAAGGCGTAACCGCCGACACACAACCACGCGAATTCACAGAGTGCGTGGGCGTAGCTTTTACTCGGTGGGTCCGCAATCAGCGCTTAGTGCCCAATCGAGCTATTCCTTTTTCCTCGTTTCGCGCAGCACAGTGCCGAATTCTTCGTATTGGTCCGTGGCGACGAAATCCACCCCAGCGGTGACGCTGGCTTTCCACCGAACCTTTGCGGCTTCCAGACTGCCGAAGTTGTAGCTGGAGCCCCAGCCGTGGCCTTCTTCGCGCGGGTGTCCGTTCAGCGTATAGAACCGAATCATATAACCCAGGGCATGGGCGTGATGCACTAGCGATTGTAGCCGTTGCTCATCAGCGGTCTGCCAGTCTGCTGCGCGGGCGGCTCCACCCTCTTCCACGATCAGCCAAGCGTTGTTCCACCAGCGGCGATAGTTTGTAGCGGGGCTAGCCAACATCTTTGCCGGATCGGTGGTCACCATCAACCGCAGTTGTTCTTCGCGCGGCAGACCTTTGGGAACGTAGGATTCTCCGGGGGCTGAGCCAAACACATAAAACGGTGACCCAGCGGGCACATCGTCATGAAAAACTGCTTTCTCCGTGGGGTCTGTTTCGGTCATGACCAGGATTGGTCTGTAGTTGATCGAACCGACTTTGCTTTCGTCTTCATCCTTGACTGCCGAACTAAGCCAGTTGGTGTGCCTCTTCAGAATGTCGTGGACGTATTCGACGTGTTCGCGCTCAGCAGTTTTGAAGTTGAAGTGTAGATAGACTACGGGCCAACGGGAAGGGTCTGGATTGGCGAGTTCCTTCTCGACGATGGGGCGTACCGTCTCGAAGAAATAAGTTTCGATGGTGGGCTCCGTGCCGGCGGTGTGCGTTTCGTGGCTGAGCACACTCCAGGCGTTACCCGTCGCGGGATCTTTGTGCCACGCGATATCTTGCTCAATGGCGACCGGGAGTCCAGTACTGAGCGCGCGTTCGATGCGATCCCAATAGTTATCGCCTTCGGGGTAGCAATTGTGTGCATTCAAAACTACGCGGGCGCCCGGGCTGAACCCCGAGGGTTTTGTGGAAGCTGACGTTTCGAATGAGGCCGTCTGTGCGAGCGCCAAGTGAGCCGACAGCACGGTAATCACAAACGCCGTGGCGGTCACGCGCAGAGCGGAAAGAGCCGACCGAAAAGGGAGGCGGCGAATCAGGCGGAAAGCGGGCACGTACAGGGACACCAGTCCAGCATAACCGTTGCAGGGCAATCGGTGGGTGGACGCCGCCGGTGTACTGACGCAGCAGAAATCTGGCCGCCCGAATGGAGCGCCATCCGGAGTAGTAGGGGCAGGAAAAGTGAAAGGCCCTGCGAGCAGGGAACCGGAGTGTGGGACTCCCGTTCCGCAGCCCTCGCAGGGCCTTTCTGGCATTTACCGGCAACTAGGCGCGGACGGCGTGCACACCGAAGCGGGCGCGTGGGTCGGCGAAGGCGCGTTTAATCGTATAGGTTCCGCCGAAGGACGCGTCCAGGAACTCTTTGAATTCGGCGGACAACTTCTGCAGCGTCTCGTCTGTGTTTGGGTAGAGCAGACGATCGTTCAGGACGATCTCCAATTCGTTCAGATTGAAGCGCAGCTTGCCCTCAAACTCCGGCTCAGAGACCAGCTTGTTGGCGGCGTCGATGGTCAGATCGTAGGCAGAACGGAGGGCGTCTACACCCGTGCCTTCCCAACTTTCCCGGCGATTGAAGAGCAGGCCCAAACGGCCGCCCACTTCATCCAGGCTCAAGTGGTATTCATGGCCCACCAGGAAGATACCAGGTCCTTGGGGGACGTGTGCATAATCCGCTACGTCGATCAGAAGGCCCGGCATGCTCTTCTGCTGAATCCAGCGATGGAAGACCGGGATCGCTTTTGAAATGTCCTCTGGATAAGGTTGCTCGGCGAAGAGCTTAATGTTCACGTGTTGCATGCAATGGTTCCTTACCCTAGGCGCCCACGGGCTGAGCGGTGAGGCGTGCATAGCAGCTATGGCAGGCCTCAATGACCAACTGGGTTTCTTCAATCAGATGGTGCGTCTGTTCTTCCGTTTTCGGTTCGTTGCGGCGTTCGTGCGCACGGAAGAAATAGTGCGCGAACTTCCCGCCGGTGAAGGGATCGTGGAAGAGTTGGGTGTCATAGAAGTGCTCACGGAATGCGGCGACAATGCCATCCGGGGAGCCATCGTGTTTATGCCCACGCCAATTGAGCAGCGCCGTTGCGCCGTGCAATTGAGCTTCATAGGCGAGAGTGCCAGCCTTCTCGATGTTGCCAGCTTCCAGCGCCAACTGGGCTTCAAACGCTTCGCGCTCGCAGGCCGTCAACTGGAAGTCGATAGCGGTGATAACTTCGCCAGCACACTCTCCAACACCGAGGTCTTTAATGGTATAGACACGCGGGTCATGCCAATCGGAATAGAAGCTGGCATCTACGTCCATGGGCGGAATGGTGCCAAGGTCGTCGATCATCTTCTTGCATTCGGCTTTGCCGATACGGCGAATGAATGCCTGGAACGTTTCAGCATCTTCCTTCTCATTCAGGTAGCGGCTGGTAATGCGCGTGACCGCTTCCGGAATGCGCTTCGAAGGAACAGCACCGATAGCAAGTCCATAGGAGCCCGCATTTTCAGTCCATTGGCCGCCGAGCACAACCTGGAAGTGAGGCGCAGCGACGCCGCCCTTGTTGCGGCTGACGCCGTAGAACCCGAGGTCGGCAATGTGGTGCTGTCCGCAGGAATTGAAGCAACCGCTGACCTTGATACGGAGGTCGCGGACCGCTTCTTCCGCTGCCAAGCTGCTTTCTGCCAGACGCATACGGAGTTCGCCCGCCAAGCCACGGGATGCCGAAATGCCGAGTTTGCAGGTATCGGTGCCGGGGCAGGAGGAGATGTCGACGATGGTGCCCGCACCTGCGGCGTTCAGGCCCAAGGCCTTCAGTTCGTCGTAGACCTTCGGCAGATCGGCATCGGCCACCCAGCGCAGGACGATGTTCTGCTCCACGGTGGTGCGGATGGTTTCGTTCAGGTACTTCCGGGAGATGTCGGCCAAACCGCGCAATTGGTCAGCGGTAATGTCGCCAAGGGGAAGTGCGATGGTGATGGTGTTGTAGCCGGCCTGACGCTGCTTGTAAACGTTGGAGGAACTCCACTTTGCGTAGTCAGAGGGCAGCTCGCCAATCTGGAGAAGGCCAGCGGGACGTGCGGGTTGTTCGGGAGGAATGCCAGCCACGTCCTCGATTGCGTCCCAGCGTGGGTCGTAGGTGAGGATCGCGCGTTCTTCCTGAACCAGACGCTTGAATTCGTCGAGGCCGAGTTTGGCGACCAGGAACTTCAGACGTGCGGTATTGCGGTTCTTCTTTTCACCTAAGCGAGCGAAAACGCGCGCCATAGCCTGGGCCAAGGGCAGCAGTTCCTTCACAGGAAGGAACTCTTCATAGAGCTTTGCCACGTAGGGGACCGTGCCCAAGCCGCCACCGACGTAAACTTCAAAGCCACGTTGCAGCTTGCCATCTACCTCGCGAACGCGGGCGATGCAGCCGAGGTCGTGGATGCGCACGAGGGCGCAGGGGTTGGTGTCGCAGCCAGAGAAAGCAATCTTGAACTTGCGGCCGAAGTCCTGGCAATCGGGATGGCCCAATAGGAAGTAGGCGCAGGCTTTGGCGTATTCCGTGACGTCAAAAGACTCATCGCGGCAAACACCCGCATAAGGGCATGCTGTGACGTTGCGGACGGAGTTGCCGCAGGCTTCGCGCGTGGTAATGCCCACGGCGGCCAGGCGACGCATCAGCGCGGGTGTGTCTTCAATATGGATGAAGTGAAGCTGCACATCCTGGCGGGTGGTGATGTGGGCAATGTTGTCGGAATACTCTTCCGCGAGTTCCGCCAAGACTTCCAATTGTTCGGCGTTCAGACCACCGTAGGGCACTTTGATTCGCTGCATTCCAGGCGCATCCCAGAGGGTGTGTGGCCCCTTGGTCAGCTCGGTTTGCGGGTATGCCAGTGTCCGGCTTTCGACGCCATCGTGGCGCTTGCCGTTGTCATAACGCTGGCCATAGGCGCCTCGACGAAGACGGGTCTCTGCAAAAACCTTCTCGTCGATCTTTCCTTGTTTCCGCAGGATCACTTCGTTCTCGAAGATATCCAGTTCCGCGCCTAGATCGGGAGGAATCTGGTCGCCCAGAGCCTCTTTCCATAGCGAATTACTTTGCTTCACAGCTTCCAATTCCCCTTAGTCTCTATCATGCCGCATCGGATCAAATATCCCAAAGACGATAGATAATACAGTGTATCGTGATTGGCTTTCGAAAGTCACCCCGTTCGCGAGGCGTGAGAGCTTGTAAAAAACGCCTCTGGAATAGCTGCGGGCGGATGTAACTCCATCCACCTGCAAACCTTCCTATAGAATGGGGGGTACGTATGTCTACGCTGGTCACACTGGGACCGCCCACTCCATTGCCCGACGCCGCTGCTCTGCTCGCCAAGCAGCAGGCGTTGTTCGCACATGTGCGGCAACTTGGCAGCGCGCTGGTTGCCTATTCCGGTGGGACGGATTCGGCCTACCTCGCTTGGGCGGCAAAAGAGGCAATTGGCGACAAGGCCGTAGCCGTACTGGCGGACTCCTATTCGATTCCGGATAGCCATAAGGTTGACGCCAGAGACTTCGCTCAAAGCTTCGGGATTCGTTTTGAAGTCATTCAAACCAATGAGTTTGCTAATCCGGACTACGCGAAGAACGATGGCAACCGTTGTTTTCACTGCAAGGACGAACTGTTCACCAGCATGGAAGCTTTCGGCAAGCAGCTAGGGATCTCTCACATCGTTTACGGTGTCAATAAAGACGATTTAGGCGACTATCGTCCCGGCCAGAAAGCGGCCAAGATTCACCAGGTGGAATCCCCCTTGGTAAAGGCGGATCTGACGAAAGCGGAGATCCGGGAGCTGTCGAAGATGGCCGGGCTGCCGACATGGAATCGACCAGCGGCCGCGTGTCTGAGTTCTCGTATTGCCTATGGCATGCAGGTGACGCCGCAGAACGTGAAGCAGGTGGAAACCGGCGAGGAAGAGCTGAAAGCCCTGGGTTTCCGGCAGTTTCGTGTGCGGCACCATGGAGATTTGGCGCGCATCGAGATCGCCCGCGAAGAGATGGAACGAGCCTTGAACCTGGAAATGGCCGGGGAATTCACCCGTATTTTCAAGGCGCTCGGTTTCCACTTCGTGACGCTGGATTTACAAGGCTACCGACAGGGTTCGATGAACGAATCGTTGGGAGTGGAGCAGACGACGCCTACGTCTTAGGGCACGCCGCGCGGGCCAGTATCGTTAAGCACTTGCCGGACTGGCCAGTTCCGGAGCGTTTTCCAAAATGACGTAGGCCATGCCGGTGGCGCCGGTGTGGGTGAGTGACAACGTGGTGTGATTGACCCCGAGTCGTCCGGCGTATTCCGCCGCCTTGCCGTGGAAGCGTAGCGTCGGCTTGCCCGACGGCAGGTTAACGACTTCGAAATCCTTCCAACGCACGCCCTTACGCATGCCGGTTCCGATCGCCTTCATGGCGGCTTCCTTGGCGGCAAACCGTGCGGCAAACCGTTCGTAGCGGTTGGCCTTGCTTTCGCAGTAGGCAATCTCAATGGGGGTGTAGATGCGGTCTCGGAAGCGTTCGCCGAAACGCTCCATGGAGGCGCGAATTCTATCCACTTCGCAAAGGTCTACACCCATTCCCACGATCATCGTAGATCTCCCACGGCGGCAACGACGAGTTTGGCGTGTTGCACGCCGCGAAGGCTGCCCAGCTTACCGGCCAACTGTTCCAATTCGCCCACCTCACCTTTAAGGACGATGACTTCCAGGCAAAGGTGATGGGTGACATGCACGTGCATGGTGGAAAGGATCTTGCTTTCGGAATCGTGCTGCAACTCAGTCAGTCTGCCCGACAACCCACCGGTATGGTGGTCGTAGAGCAGGGTAAGGGTTCCCATGGCGATTTGTTTGGGGTTATCGCTAGCCGCCTTCGCAGTGAGAGCAGAGCGGATAAGGTCGCGGAACGCTTCCGAGCGATTCTCGTATCCCAGGTGTTGGATGTGGGCGTCGAATTGCGTGAGCAGGTCTTCTTCGATGGCGACGCCAATTCGGCTGAGTGTAGGCACGGCTCATTCAGAGTAACGAAGTCGCCCTGTTCGGGCAAACGCGGAGTGGGCAGTTTGGCAGGTTAGCCCGGTACACTGGAACATTGGTGGGCTGGCCACAGGCAGGGCTTGCACAGTTCCGGTTTGGATCGACTGGTCGGTGTTCGACCGGACGGCTTCTACAGAATCCACCACGACAGATATCCAACGCATGCGCAAAAACCTTAGCACTTACCTGGAAGCGATGGCCGCGGATGACCGCAACATCGCCTACGTCTACCCGGAAGGGCTACGCGTTCGTAAGCTGACCTATCGGGCGCTTGCCCATTTGGCTTGGAAGAGTGCGGCCTGGATGCGGAACCAAGGTATCCGGGCAGGGGATCGCGTCATGTTGTGGGGCGCCAATCGCGGGGAGTGGGCTGCGGTGTTCTGGGGCTGCTTGGCTGCCGGGGTGGTGGCCGTCCCGGTGGACTCTCAGGCGAGCATCGACTATGTCGTGCGCATCGCGGAAGAGACCCAGGCTAAGTTGCTATGGGTGGACGATCCGCAAGCCATCCAGCTGCAGCAGACGCGTCTGCAACAGGCGACAACAGCAGAGCGGGGACTTGACGGTGGAGTCGCGAAGCTACCGCCAACGCATCGCTTCGGAGAACTGGAGAAGCTGGCCGGGCACCTGATTCCGCAGGCTCCGTCGGGCGATGGTCCCGAACGAGACAGCATCGCGCAGATCATTTTCACTTCCGGCTCCACGGCCACGCCGAAGGGCGTCGTGTTAACGCACGGCAACACTCTGGCCAGCCTGGAACCCATCGAGAAAGAGATGGGCAGGTACATGAAGTGGGAGCGACCTTTTCATCCGGTCCGCTTCCTGGTGCAGCTTCCGCTTTCACACGTCTTTGGGCAGATGCTGGGATTGTTTCTGCCCCCGCTGATGGGCGGGGAAATGCACTTCGTGCCAGAGTTGAGCCCGTCGGATGTGATTACGGTAATCCGACGCCGGAAGATTTCGGTGATGGCGACGGTGCCCCGCTATCTGGAACTGCTGGGCAACGAGGTGGAGCGGCGTTTCATCGAGCGCCATGGCGCGGAGGAGTTTCATAAGCGAATCACACTGGCAGGCAAGGGCCATTTCCTAAAGAGCTGGTGGTTGTTCCGTGAAGTTCACCGAACGCTGGGATGGAAATTCTGGGCCTTTGTGTGCGGCGGCGCATCGTTGGCCGAGGATATCGAACTGTTGTGGCGAAGGATGGGATACGCGGTCATTCAGGGGTATGGCATGACGGAAACGGCCTCGCTCATCAGCGTCAATCACCCCTTCAAGATGAGCCGGGGCAGCATCGGCAAGTCGCTTTCCGGTCGAGAGATACGCATCAGCGAAACCGGGGAGATTTTCGTTCGCGGGCAAACGGTATCTCCTGGCTATTGGAGCAAGGACGGCGCACCGAAACCGCTGGGCGACGACGAGCAGTGGTTCGCCACAGGAGATTTGGCGGAACGCGATGAGAAGGGGAATTTCTTCTTCCGAGGCCGCAGCAAAGAGGTGATCGTTGCCGGGAACGGCATGAATATCTACCCGGACGACCTGGAGGCCGCGTTGCGTGCGGAGCCAGAGATTCGCGACGCCGTGGTGATCGGCGTGGAAGACGCGACGGGTTCCTTGCCCATGGCGATGCTTCTGCTGCAGGCGGATGGCGCGGATTTGCAGACGGTGATGCCCCGGGTGAACGCCAGGCTGGAAGCGCACCAGCGGATGACCCGTTGGGCGGTGTGGCCGGAACCGGATTTCCCCAGGACCTCTACCCAGAAGATACGGCGCGGCGCGGTGCGGGAATACGCGCAGGCTCTGGTGAGCGGCCAGCCCGTGGAGAACCTCCGAGCGAATGCACTGGAGCAGGTGCTTGCGGCGGCGGGCGCACGGTGGGAAGGGGACCTCCGGGAGGATTGGAGCCTGGGTCAGCATCTGGCGCTTGACTCGCTGGGTCGTGTGCAACTGGTGAGCGCGATGGAGGCTCGGTTTTCCATTTCGGTGGATGAGAGCGAGATTACGGAGACCACCACCGTAGCTTCGCTGCGGGCTCTGATTGAAGAGGCCATGGGCAGCGGCGTGGTGGATGCGTTGGCGGCCTCAAGTTCCGGGAGTGGCTCGCAAATGTCAGCGCCGCCGCAGGCCGAATCCGCAGCAACTGGGGGGGCTGTAGCGGCGTCAACCAGCAGCCACGTCACGAATGCTCCGCTGCGGGCACCTGATCGAGTGCAAGGGACGAAGACGCCGACGGACGGAGGATTCACCTATCCGCGTTGGCCACGTTTCTGGTGGGCGTCCGCGTTCCGTCAAGGATTCTTGGCGTTGGTGCTGCGTCCGCTGACGCGGTTCTATTCGGCGCGTGCCAGGCTCACCGGGGTGGAAAACCTCGGCAAGCTGGGGCAGGAGCCGTGCCTTTTTGTGTCGAATCATGTGACCAGCATCGATGGCGCGTTGCTGGTTGGTCGGTTGCCTTGGAATCGAGCGCGGCACACCGCCATTGCGATGAGCGGGGAATTGCTACGAGGCTATAAGCATCCGGCGAAGAACGAAGCCTGGTACTGGAAGCTATGGCTGCCGATTCAGTATTTGCTGGTGGTGCTCTGTTATCACGTCTTCCCGTTGCCACGAACGAGCGGCGTGCGTCGCGCCTTTCAACATGCAGGCATGCTGGCGGACGAAGGTCATAACCTGCTGGTGTTCCCGGAGGGCCGACGATCCGAGACCGGGAATCTATTGCCCTTTCAGCCGGGAATTGGAGTCCTCGCGCGGGATCTGCAGTTGCCGGTGGTGCCTCTATTTATTGAGGGAATCGACGAGCTAAAGAAGCAGAACCGAAGCCTTGCCAAGCGCGGCGAGCTACGTATTCACGTCGGCGAACCGCTGCGTTTCAGCTTAGTGGAAGACGCCGGTGTGGTGACTCAAAAGCTGGAAGTCGCCGTGCGAAGGCTGGCGGAATCTCACAGCCGCTAGAGGCATCGGGACAATATCTTGCGGCGTGTCCTGACAAGCTGACTCCATGCTAGAAGCTATTGGGGCTTCGGCCCCGTTGGCTGACCGGGCTTCTCTCCAGGTTTGTAGAGTGAAGGGGGCTTGCGGGACCGGCCGGTCTTTTTGTCGTGTTCGGCCTGTTTCTTGGCCTCTTCCTTCTGCTCGGCAATTTCCGTTGGCGTGCGCATGGCTTCGCGCTCTGCCTTTTCCTTTTGTTCTTTGGCGAGCACATCACCCTTACGTTTGCCGACATCTTCCTGGGCAAGGTCGATGGCGTCTTCCACCGTATCCAATGCCATCTGCAACTGGAACTGATAGCGACTGCGGTCTTTGGGGTCCGCAGCGTCGATGGCCTGGAGTTCCTTGGCGATCAATTGATGCTGCTTCAAGACATCAGCCATGCCCACGCTGATGTCCGCTCCGTTTTTGAGCGCGTCGTCGGCCACCACATCAATGGCATCAATGACCTCGACGAGATCTTCCAACAGGTCGTGGATGATGGCGGAACGCCCGGGCTTATCCTGCTTCAGCAAATCTTTCACTTGGGCGATACGGGTGGCCGCGATGCGGTTGTAGAGCATCAGACGCTCGTTCGGCTCCTGAGCTACGCGTACCTGTTCCACTTCGTCGGTGGTCAGGAAGTCCCGAGTCTGTGCATAGGCGGTGGCCGACGACCCAGCCAGACATAGAGCTAGGAGTGTTGTGGAAGCCCACAGTTTCAGGGGCATGATTGGCAGCCAAGTGATCGTTCGCCGATTGGTGGCGTCGCTACGGGAAGATAACGGGAGTTGTTCTGGACCGGCCATATCAGTCTCCTGTCGGGGGTTACTTCACCTTCTCGATAGACGGCAGTACGCCGCCCTGGAACATGCTGTTCAGCAGGTTATCCTGCATTTTGCTGATGGTTTGCCGGGCGCGTTCAACGGGACCCCGGTCAACCATTTCCACCTGCTTTTCGAAGTCTTCCAGATTACGATGAATGGCCCGCAGCTGAATTTCCACCTTCTTGAACTGCCGGGAGCGTTTACGCATATCTTCGCCACTTTCGACAATTTCGTGATAAGCGGCGAGTGCGGTGTCGATGCTGGTTTCCAAATGCTCCTGGGACTTATAGGGATTGCCTTCGCGGTAAATCTTCCGGGCCTGTTCCATTTCCAGGAACGCTGTCTCCATGCCTCGCTCTACCCGCCGGTAGAGATTTGTTTCCTGACGCCATGCCTCTGCGCACGCAATTCCGGGGATGAATACGATAGCCAGAAGCAGAATGGCGAAGGATCTCAACATGGGCTTAGCGTCGTTTCTTTTTCGACAGAATGCGTACGCGCTGACGCGCCTTAAATTCCTCGTCTTCATTTTGTCCCTGGCTGAGCGCAAGAAAGCGTTGGTATTCAGCCAGAGCCAATTCATCGTTGTGATAGCGGTCTAGAATGATGGCTCTCAGATAGTGATGACCGGCAGTGAGCTTGCCCAGTTTCTCAATCTGCCCAATTGCATCCAGGGAAGCCTGCGGATCGCCGGCCAACATCGCGACTCCCGCATACTCTCCCCAGGCGGCAGCGTTCGTGGGGTCAAGCTTCAGGGCTGCCTTGAAACTATCGGCGGCCACCGGGAACTTGCGTATGTCGCGCAGCACGCGGCCAAGAGCGAGATGGGTCTCTGGGTTCGATGGCTCCGCATCGACCGCCAGTTGCAAAACGGCGGCGGCTTTATCTGGTTGGGAGGCTCGCAGATAAGCGGCAGCGAGGTTCCGGCGGTTTGCGAAACTGGGTTCTTTCTCAGTGGCGCTTTCGAGAGACGATAGCGCTTCTTCGGCTTTTCCCAGCTCGACCAGCAGTTCGCCCGCACGTTGAGCGGCTTCCGGATTCGCGGGGAACTCGGCGTAGAGTTCGGCGGCCTTGGTTAAATCGCCCTGTCGCTGATAGGCATCCGCCACATCGAGCAGAGATTCCGCGTAACGTGGCTCCTGTTTCGCTAAATCGCGGAGGTCAGTCTCCGCCCTTTCCAGGTCACCTAGCTGTAACGACGCCTGGGCGAGTCCGTAGCGCGCATCGGCATCGTCGGGAGTCGCCTTCAATACCTCGGTGAACCGGGTGCGCGCATCTTCCGCGCTGCCGGATGCAAGCTCTGCGTAGCCGAGTTGGTAAAGCACGCGGGCATCACCCGGCTTCAATTCGTTAGCTCGTTCCAGCTGGGTGAGCGCTGCTTCGAACTGCTTCAGGCCTACCAAGGTATGGCCGTAGTTCAGCCGAATCTCAAAGACATCGGGCTGTGCGGCAACCAACTTTTCGAAATGGGGTAGGGCATCTGTCGCGCGACCCGCATTCACCAGAGCAGTGGTGAGATAGAATCGGCTGGCGACATCGTCTGGGGCGAGTTTTACGGCGGATTCCAGATGCTGGGCGGCCTCCGGGAAACGCGAGGCTTCGAGAGCGGCCATACCTTTTTCGAAAGCATCGGCAGCGGCTGCCGTTCCTTCGGCGGGTTCGGCCTTGCGTGCCGCCTGCGGCGCGCCGGAGCGATTCTGGTCTCGGACTTCGGGACGCTGTTCCTGTGCGTTCAGGGAAGAGTGACAAAGCAGCGCTGCCGCGCTCAGCCCAAACCCCAGAGCGACGCGCGCCGAACGGGCGCGAATTGCGCGAAACCGGAGAGCTGACAGAAATGGGGCTGGGTAGAACATGCCTATACCAGTTGTATCAGGCTATGCGCGACGGTTCATCCCCCCGTGCTGCCTCTGTCGCTTCCTGTCGACGCGATGAAGGCAACTACGGCTGGCCTTCCAGCAAAGGGCGCATGAACTGCCCGGTATAGGATTTCTCGCAGGCGGCAATCTCTTCGGGCGTGCCAACGGCGACGATCTGCCCGCCCCCCGAACCACCTTCCGGACCGAGGTCGATCAGCCAATCCGCGTTTCGAATGACGTCGAGGTTGTGCTCGATTAGTAGAATGCTGCCGCCGTTCTCGATCAGGCGATCAAATGCCGCAAGCAGCTTGGCGATGTCATCGAAGTGTAAACCGGTGGTTGGCTCATCGAAGAGGAATAGCGTGCGTTCGCAAGAGGCTTGCGCCATGTGGGCAGCGAGCTTGATGCGCTGGGCCTCGCCGCCGGACAAAGTGGTTGCGGACTGGCCAAGACGCACATAGCCAAGGCCCACTTCCTGCAGCACCTTCAGCTTGTTCACCAGCCGAGGGGTTTCCGAAAAGAAGCTCATGGCTTCGTCCACGCTAAGGTTCAGCACCTGGTGAACATTCAAGCCGTTGTATTCCACTTCCAGCAGGCTTTTTTTATAGCGGGTGCCGTTGCACTCTTCGCAGGTCAGCGCCACGTCCGCCAAAAACTGCATTTCGACCGTGACGGATCCGTCACCCTGGCAGACTTCGCAACGACCGCCCGGTACGTTGAAGCTGAAATAGCCGCTGGCATAGTGCCGCTTCTTCGCTTCGGGTGTCGAAGCGAAAAGATCGCGGATGATATCGAAGGCCTTCAGATACGTGACAGGGTTAGACCGGGGTGAGCGGCCAATGGGGGTCTGGTCGACCAGCACCACCTCATCCAGAAAACTTGCGCCTTCCACGGAGCGGCAGAACAGACGGTAGCTGCTTTCCTGCTCGTCACCAGTGGGTTCGGTCTTCTTTGCCACCTGCCGGTCGCCGATGCCGAGGGCGCGAAGGCTCTGGAAGATCACCTGGTGCATCAGCGTCGATTTGCCCGAACCCGACACGCCGGTGAGCGCCACCAGTTTGCCCAATGGGATTTCCACGTCGATGTTTTTCAGGTTGAACTTGCGGGCTCCCTGGAATTTCAGGGAACCGCGGGTGCGTATGCGAGGAGCCTTTGGCTCCTCAGACCGCTTAGCCTGCAATTCCCCACGCAGGTAACGCGAGGTGAGCGATTTGTTGTTGGGGCTGTAGAGTTCCCTGGCCGGGCCTGCAAAGACGACCTCGCCACCATGTTCTCCGGCGCCAGGGCCGAGATCGACAATGTAATCCGCGGCGCGCATCACTTCGCTATCGTGTTCCACGACGATGATGGTGTTCCCCAAGCTGCAGAGATCCCGAAGGATCTGGATGAGCCGCATGGTGTCGCGTGTGTGCAGACCGATGGAGGGTTCGTCGAGAATGTAGCAGGCGCCCACCAGACGGGAACCGAGGCAGGTGGCCAATTGGATGCGCTGCGCTTCGCCGCCCGAAAGTGTCATGGAAAGACGATCAAGGTTGATGTAGTCCAGCCCAACGTCGTTCAGGAAGCGAAGGCGCTGCCGAATCTCCACCAGAATACGCGTAGCGATCCCAGCCTCTTCGGGCGTGAGCGTAAGGGAATCAAAGAAGTCGAGGGCCTCGCGGATGTTGAACTTTACGACATCGGCGATGGTTTTGCCGCTGACCTGCACATAGAGCGCCTCGGCGCGTAGGCGGGAACCACCACAATCGGGGCACTCTGATTGGCCGCGATATTTGCTGAGGAATACGCGGATGTGGACTTTGTACTTTTTGGTTTCGACCTCAGCAAAAAATCCGCGGATGCCTCCGAATTCGTCATCACCCTTCAGAACAAAATCGCGTTCCTGGGGAGTGAGGTCAGAGAAGGGGACGTCTAGCCGGACTTTGCCCTTGCCGACGCGCTTCAGTTCCTGCAACCACCAACGGTAACTGGTGCGGTTCCAGGGGTGGACGGCGCCGTCTTTCAGGCTGATGGAATCGTCGGGGACGATCAGGGACAGGTCGTAGTCGAGCACATTGCCGAAACCCTGGCAGCGGGGGCATGCGCCGAAGGGGTTGTTGAAACTGAAGAGCCGAGGTTCGGGTTCCGTGAACTCAATCTTGGTATCGCAGTTTTTGCAGGAGAATTTTTCGCTGAACCACAGTTGGCGCGGGTTTTCCCCCTCTTTGGCATCGCGCTTTGCTTCCTCGAAAACTACCTCGCCACACTCGCGATAGGCAATTTCGACACCGTCGACAATACGGGCCCGGTCAGCGCCAGCACTCGAAAGGCGGTCTACCAGAATATAGAGCGGGGCGGAGAAGTCGATGCCCAGCAAAGATTCCGGCGTGGAGAATTCGAAGGTCTGGCCGCCCTGATAGAGGCGGGTGAAGCCGCGTTTGCGCAGGTCAAAGAGCTTGTCACGGACGCGATCTGCGGAATGCGCCCCTTGGATGCGGAGTGGGAATAGTAGCAGCCAGCGGCTTCGGGATGGCTGCTCTGCCATCCGTTCCGCCACGGTATCCACGGTGTCCCTACGCACCTGATGGCCACATTGCGGGCAATAGGTGCGGCCGACCCGCGCATAGAGCAGGCGTACGAAGTCGTAGACCTCCGTGGAAGTGCCGACAGTGGATCGAGGGTTGCGTGTCTGATTCTTTTGCTTGATGGCGATTGGCGGGGCGATGCCGTCAATTTCATCAATTTCCGGACGCTCCATGCGCTCCAGAAACTGGCGGGCGTAGGCGGAAAGGGACTCGACGTAACGACGCTGGCCTTCGGCGTAGATGGTATCGAAAACCAGCGAGGACTTCCCCGAGCCCGATACACCCGTGACCACTGTGATCTGGTTGTGGGGGATCTCGATATCGATGTTCTTGAGGTTGTGGAGCCGCGCGCCGCGGAGGACAATGTTTTGCTGCAAAGGGATCTCTCGACTTTGGGCCTTTCTTCAGTATAACGAGTGGCTCCCAACCCACCACGTCAAAGCAGATAAGCTCTGATTTGTTGTGGTGGGCCGCGCCCGTCTTTACGCTGTGGCCCTGGATGGGTAAATGGAAAAGGAACGGCCCGCCGGTGACCGAAGCGGTCGTCGGCGGGCCATTCTCTTTCGAAGTTTTCGGTGCTTAGTTGGCTTTCTTTTCCAGGCGAGTGACGGTGAACTTACGGAATTCCACCTTCTCATGGTCGCCCTGAATGGTGATGGGGCCCGGGTTGGCTTCGTCGGTGTTGGTTGCCATGGCGGTCAACCCGTCGATGATGCCTTTGTCGATTACCTTTACTCCATTCAGCGTGACGCTGACTTCGCGACCGATCAGGCGGACGTCAATTGCCTGCCATTCCCCAATCTTCTTGCTGGGATTGCTGGTGGGCACCAGGCGGTAATACAAAGCGGCGTGGCCCTGCTTATGGGGTTCCTTGCCGAAGCTCTCCGCGATCTGTACTTCATAGCGCCCACGCAGACCAATGCCGCTGTTGGAATGGTCGAACAGTCGATATTCGGCGTGCAGATCGAAGTTCCAGAACTTGTCCTTAGATTCCAGGTTTTCGGACGGAGGGAAGTTGGTCAGCAGACCATTCTTCAGGCTCCAGCCGGTTTCTTTGTCGAGCGGAATCGTGAACGGATTTGCGATGCCTTCGCCCACCAGGGTGACGGTTTCGCCAGCAACCCAGGTGCCGTCGTCATGCTCGTGGATTTCCGGAGCTTTTTTCGCGGTGAACGAGATTGCATTGAAGCGACCTGGAGCGTCCGGCCATTCCTGCTTGCCGACCAGGGTGTCGCCTTCGAGCTTGGCGGTATACACGGCAGCAACTTCTTCGCGCTCTGGGGGCTCTTTGCCCGCATCGCGGATTGCTTTGCGCTCCTCGTTTTCTTTCTTGGCCACCTCGGGAATGTTCGAGCCCCATTTGCCCTTGTAGGTGAACTCCAGGGCTCCGCTATCCAGCACTTTGATGCTGGTAAGGGGGTACATGCCGCCGCCGGGAGCGCCAACAATCAGGCCATTGGCATCGGGAGACCCGACCTTGTTGAGTTCCACCCAACCGACCGAGCGTGGCCCGCCGGCGCTGAATTCGATGAGCCAGCGGCCCTCGTATTGGGCAGCGGACTTGGACGTATCGGCAGTGGGCGCCTTGGTGGTGGGGGCGCAGTTAAACAAACAGAATGAGGCCGCTAGAGTGGCCAGAATCGGGACGAGATGGGACCGCAGCATGGTGTTTGGGTCGGGATCCTTTTCGAATGGAAGTCAGTCAGATGCTATCCACAGGGGAGCAAGAACTTCCTGATCGTATGCAAATGGCATGCCGCACCGCAAGCCCGGGTTGGTGGCAACCTAGGTGGAGGCAGCGTTGCTCTATAGACCGTTCCTGGATTTGTGCAGGATAACCATATCGATGGCAAGCGGTAAGCATCTGCGGAGGCGTGCTAGCCTGAGGCGTGTCCAGTCCTACACCTGCCCGCCGCGTTGCCTTTGAAGTTCTCCTGGCTGTGGAGATTGGGGGCTATGCGGGAGATCTGCTCCATTTCCGAACGGCAAAACTTTCGAGCGCCGATGCCGCGCTAGCCCGGGAGATTGTATTTGGCGTACTGCGCCGACGCGCCCAGATTGACCTACTGATTACTCCCTATCTGCGGCAAAAGCTGAAAAAGCTGGATTTGGAAGTATTGGCGGCGCTCCGTATGGGCGTCTATCAACTGCTCTATCTGGAAAAGATTCCGCCGCATGCCGTAGTAAACGAGAGCGTGCTGCTGGTGAAAAGCGCGCGCAAGTTGTCGGCTGCCGGGTTGGTAAATGCCATCTTGCGTAAGGTGCAGGCCGCCGGACTCCCCTCGAACTGGCCGGACCGCGCCACGGAGTTCTGCCTGCCGGAGTGGCTGCTCTCCCGGTGGAGCCTTTCCTATGGGGAAGAGAAGGCGCGTGGAATTGCACAGGCATTTCTCGATAAACCGGAAGTGTTCGTACGTGTGCCCCCCGATGCGTCATCAGATGCCTACCCTGGCTGTGTGCTGGAATCCACGGAAGTTCCGGGCTGCTACCGGGTATTGAGTGGTAATCTCGCCGAGGCTGGATTGCGGCAAATGGATATCGGCAGCCAATGGGTGGCGACACAATTAGAGGCTGAGGTCGGGGATGAGGTTCTGGATCTGTGCGCGGCGCCGGGAAACAAAACGACGGTGATCGCGGAAAAAGCCCAGATCCGGGCTGCCTGCGACTTGCATCTGCACAGACTATTGGCGATGCCCGCGCCAGAACATCCACGCATTCAACTGGATGCCCGGGAGCCACTACCATTCCGCCGGCGCTTTTCGCGGATTCTGCTGGATGCGCCCTGTTCCGGAACGGGAACACTTGGACGAAACCCGGAGATCCGATGGCGCATCAGTCCTGAAGCAGTGCTTGAATTTCCAGCGATCCAGAAGCGTCTGCTGCGAAATGCGTTGGATGTTTTAGCGCCCGAAGGGACGCTCATCTACTCCACCTGTTCTCTGGAAGTTGAAGAAAACGAGGACATTGTAGAGGATGTGTGTCATGATTATGATGTCGAGGTGTTGCGTCGGCTGCCCGGCGAAGTGACCGGAGACGGGTTCTTTGTGGCTCGGATTCGCGCACGCCGGACCTGATTTCTGGTTTGGCCGGAAATAGAGGACGGGCCTCCAAGGGATGTCTTTCTCTGTGAACCGCAACATTCCGGAGAAAGGTATTCTCCGCAGCGGAAGCTGCCACAGAATTGCGAATGCGCACGGGGCGCGATCAGGACCGAATGCCGCACATACTCCCTTCCATTCTTTCCGCTGATTTTGCTAACTTGCGCCGGGACGTCGAACGCGTGGAAGCAGGCGGAGCGCGCATGCTCCATTTCGACGTAATGGACGGCCACTTTGTCCCCAATATTACCGTCGGAATTCCAGTGCTGCGATCCTTGCGCCGCGCCACACAATCCGTGCTGGATGTGCACCTGATGATTTCGAACCCGGACGCTTTCATTGGTGCGTTCGTGGAAGCCGGGGCAGACCAGATTTCCGTCCATCAGGAAGCTTGCCCGCATTTGGATCGCACATTGCGCGCGATTCAGGCTGAGGGCGCCAAGGCAGGTGTGGTCATCAACCCAGGTACGCCGATCAGCGTGTTACAGGATGTGCTGCACGTTACGGATTTCGTTCTGGTAATGAGCGTTAACCCTGGTTTCGGTGGACAGAAGTTTATCCCTCGCTCGATTGACAAGATCCGCGCTCTTTCGTCGGTGCGTGAGGCCGAAGGGTTAAGTTTTCAAATTGAAGTGGATGGCGGCGTGAATCAGTCGAATGTCGCCGATCTGGTTGCGGCGGGCTGTGAATGGCTGGTCGCGGGCTCTTCTGTTTTTGACTCCCAGGATGTCACTGCCACGTACAGCGCGTTACAGCGGGCGGCGGAGCAAGCGGCGCTGGTGCGGGCATAGGTAGGATAAAGCAAGCTACATTTTGTGTAGACCGAGGTTAGTGAAACCGAATGGCGAAGTGGAATCTAATTCGAACGACATTGGTGGTTGGGGCCGTAGCTGCGGCGTTGGTAGTTACCGGCTGCGGCCGGAAGCGCTATGACAATCCGATCACCAAAGACACGCTGCAACCCGATAAGGTTCTGTTTGACAAGGCCATCGCGGATTTGGAAAAGGGGCGTTATGAGGTCGCGCGTGTCACGCTAAACACGTTGATCAACACCTACGACTCCAGCGAATACCTCGCGAAGGCAAAGCTGGCCATCGCCGATTCCTGGTTCCGCGAAGGCACCACCAGCGCGCTGGTGCAGGCGGAAGTCGAATATAAGGACTTCATCCTGTTTTACCCCTCGATGGAAGAATCCGCCGAGGCGCAGGAAAAAGTCTGCATGATTCACTACAACCAGATGCAGAAGCCAGACCGCGATACCAAGCATGCTTATCGCGCCGAAGATGAATGTCGTCAAGTACTGCTGAAGTTTCCCAATAGCAAATTTGCGCCACGTGTGGAACAATTGTTGCGAAACGTACAGGAAGTGCAGGCCGCACATGAATATAGCGTGGCCGAAACTTACCTGAAGAAGGGAAGCCTGAGCGCGGCAACCAACCGGCTACAAGGCGTTACCGAGCATTTCCCGCTTTTCAGCGAGGCTGACTCGGCCCTCTGGCAACTCGCGGAATCTTATGGAACTTTGGGCGACCGTTTTGAAGAACGGACGGCCTCGGTGCTCAGCCGCATTGTCCGGGATTATCCTTTAAGCGAATACGCGGAGCCGGCGAAGAAGAAGTTGCAGGCCATGAACCGCGCGGTGCCCGAGGCTGATCCGATGGCGATTTCTCGCATGAAATACGAGCAGGAAAACGCCTTTACTCCTGGCTCGTGGGACAAGATGTGGGGCATTTTCAGCGGCAAGCCGGAAGTTCGTATGGCGGCAAAGAGTGGTACACCCGCTGCCGATACGTTCCAACCGACCTTACCGCTTAGTGTGCCGGGTGCAGCTGCTGCCGCCACGGGCGGCGCCGGAACGGGCGCCCCTGGCGCGGTTTCCGCGGATGTTAGCGTTTCCACCGTCCAGGATTCGACAGCTCTTGATACTCAGCCAGACGCTCGGCTGAACCGTCAGAATGCGAACGAAGGTCAGACGCAACCAGCGGCTGACGCTCCGAAGCCGCAATAGATTTAAGCCGTAGACCGGGGAGGGCCGATCTCGTGTCCACTTGTGGTAGGGTCCTGCTCGCGGATGATAGCCCCCATGCGCAACGCATGGGGGAGCGCATTCTGCGGGCGGAGGGCTTTGAGGTACTGACAGTCGCCGATGGCGAAACGGCAATCCTCCGGGTCCGGGATTTCAACCCTGATGTGGTCGTGGCGGACGCTTTCCTCCCTCTGGTTTCTGGCTATGATCTCTGCGGCTACATCAAGAAACAGCCACAGCACGTGCATGTCCGTGTTCTGCTCACGTCCACTGCGCTCGAGCGGGTGGACGACGATCAGGCCTTTCATGTGGGGGCCGATGGCCAGCTAAAGAAACCATTCGAGGCATCCGTGATGCTCAAGTCGTTAAAAGATCTGATTAGCGGTTCGGACAAGGACGCCAAGAAGAAGCGTAGTGGCTCTACCTTCGATCTTTCGTCCCCGGTGACAACGGATCACGACTCGCCAGCCGACGACATCGGTTCCCGCGAGAGTGCGCGACCAAGCGAAAGCGGGGTTTCTCCGCTGCAAGCTTGGCTGGAACAGCACGGTAACGACACAGATGACCTGAATGGCGGGGCAGACCTGGATCCGTTAAAGCTGAAAGAAGAGCCCGCGCCAGTTCGAAGAGTGGAAGCTGTGCGAGTGGTGGAGCCGCAGGATTCCTCCGAGCCCGCCCGCGCGGCGAAGTCCGGCATTTTGAGGGAACCGAGCGCCATGCGGGAAGAATCGCCTGTGGCCGAATCCCGAACTTTCTCGGAGCCCGTCAGTCTATCCAATCCGCAACTGCTGCGGCGTCCCGAGGACGAGCCCGAAGACCTCTCCCTGCGTAACAATCCCGTTGCCAGACTGCGAAACATGCCGCCTTCCCCGGCAGCACCTACGCGGGTACACAGCATCGATAACCGCGTTGCAGATAGCGACTCCGGGAAGCCGTCGGTCGTGGCTGGGTCCCGATCGTCCCTTGCCAGCTTTCTTGCCGACGAAACGAAGCCGGTTGATGAAACGGTTCCGCGGCCACCCGATGCGCCCCGCCAGCGACGTAGCCTGCTTGATGCGCTGGCTGAATTTGAAAGCGCCAGTGAGAGTTTCGACGAGCCGGACAGCCCTCATGGGGAAGTAATTTCTCCGACGGCTGTGCAGTCCCGGGAAATCCAGTCTCTCGAAATCGATTCTGTCCCAGTGGCGTCGCAGTCGGACGCCGCGCTGGTTGAGGAAACCACTGATTCTGCTTCTGTGGCGGACGAGGCGGGCTATGCCTCCGCTGCTTCCGTTGTGGACCTTTCTGACATCGAAGGTGATGTCGAAGAAGAGGATACTGTGGCGGAGCCCCCTGCCGCCTTGTCGGATGACGCTACGAAGAGTATTCCTGAAGCCGCTTTGGGTGCTATTGATGCCGCCGTCGGCGGAGCCGTGGCGGACGTTGTTTCCAAAATCAGTTTGGCGGATTCTGGTGTGCGCCTGGATGAAGAAGAGCTTCGCGCTGCCGTTGAGATTGCTGTTTCGGCAGCCATGCCTTCCATTGTCGAAGAGGTAACTCGTTGCGTTTCCCTTACCCTGAATGCGCGTTACCAGGAACTCCAGGAACGGCAGCAGGATCGCGCTTCGAAGTGAAGTGACGGTTTTTTAGGCTGAGGTTCGTCCTCTAGTCCATGGCTTGTTCGTTGAGGATACCCGCATTGCGTTTTCCGCCGGGGTGCGTGAAGCTGGAAACAAGGCCCCTGCGCGAACGCTGGCGATCGCCAGGAGCCGCGCGAGGGCAAGAACGGCCTCGGTGGATTCCAAACGTGTCCCCCATACTGGTCCGCATTCCACTGCCAGCGCCCAGACATTCGCACCGGAATCAACGCGCCACGGATCTGGCGAGTGAGTTGGTTCGTGCCCGGAAAGAGATACCATGCCTGACAATAGCTTTGACATCGTTTCCAAGATCGAGATTCCCGAAGTCCAGAACGCGATTCAGCAGGCGGTGAAGGAGATCGGTCAACGTTTTGACCTGAAGAACTCGAAGTCCAGCATCGAATTGATGGAAAAGGATACTGAGATCGCGCTAGCGAGCGCGGATGAGTATTCCTTGAAGTCCATTACCGAGGTGCTGGAACAAAAGTTGGTAAAACGTGGCGTATCGCTGAAGGGGTTGGACTACCAGGCCGTGCAGCCTGCTTCCGGCTCAACCGTGCGGCAGTCGGTTAAGTTGCAGCAAGGACTTGCCACCGAGAAGTGCAAAGAGATCGTCAAGATCATCAAAGACTCCAAGATCAAAGTGACGGCGTCCATTCAGGGTGATTCGGTTCGTGTCTCTTCGAAGAGCCGGGATCTTCTGCAGGACGTGATTCAACTGTTGCGGTCGCAGGACCTGAACATTGACTTGCAGTTCACAAACTATCGGTAGAACGAAATCGCTGTGAGAGCGGAAGCCACGGACTGGGCCTTGCCGCGGGGCTTTCGGTAGAAAAAATGGGCGATGTCTAGCCCGACATCGCCCGTAGTTTACCCAGGAAGTTCGATTGGGAACGAAATCCCTTCGTTCATTAAAGGGAAGCGATCTGGGGAAGCTCTTTGGATCATCGTGACTCCGGGGGCGCATCTTTTCCTTAAACTTTTTTCGCGGTTTGCTCGATTTTTCGTCACCACTGCATGGTTTGCCACGTAGCTAGGCCTAGGGGCGGAGTGTAGTGATCCGGACAAAGCCCAAATGCCCCTAAGGGGGTTAAGGGATGACGGGTTGACGAATGCTGAACCCACTGGCGTCTCTGACTTGCTAAAATTAGGAATTCGATGGCCACCCCCCGCCTTGGCCGTCGACAAGGGTGGCGGTTCGACGCCTCTCGATCACGGAGTCTTCCGGATGATGCTTTCTCCTCAACGTTGGCGACTGAAGACCTTGCGGGTCAGTATGGTCCTTCCGCTGTCATTCCTCTTTTTCTTATGCGTCGGTCCCGTCTTCAGTTGGCCGCTTGTGCTGAACGATCAGGGCTCCAAAGTGACGCTGGCCAAGCCCGACTACACAACCTGGGACTTTCTTCAAACCGGGATGCGCATCCCGGTCCGTATTGAACCGTCCGGGGAAGCTCCCATTCTGTGCACGCTGACCGCGCGGGCCAGCACATATGCGGATCGAGTGGCCAAGAATGTTCTTCTGAAGAACATTCAGGTGCAAGCGGTAGATGTGAACCAGGAAACACAACGTTCCGCAGTAGGGAAGGCCGCTCCCGAGGCATTGCGGGCATCGTTGGCCAAGTTGCTCGCCAGTCAAAACTGGACAATTGAGATGGCCGAAATCGTCGATGCCTTTGCCGACAAGAAGAATCTGCCGTCGGTGGAGATCAGTTCCGAAACACCACGTATTTTCAGTTCGACCAAACCCGCGATTCTTGTCCAGTTCGATGGGCCGCCCATGTGGCTTCCGGTCGCTGGCACGAAACTTTCCCACGGCGTGAATACGAACTGGGACATGTTTTACGACAACAAGAACACCTTCTATTACTTGTTGGCCGGTGATCTTTGGCTGGCGACCCATGATTTGTACAGTGGGGAGTGGGTTTTGCCGAAAACCCTTCCCAAAGAACTGCGAAGCCTTCCGAACACGTCCGAGTATGCATCTGCTAGGGCGACGCTCCCCTACACGGCGGATCCGAATCGAACACTCCCAGAGGTGTTCTATTCCGAGAAAGCGGCGGAGTTGGTGATTGTGAACGGAACGCCCCAACTGCGGGAGATTCCAGGAACCGATCTTTCCTGGGTGGAGAATACCGAGGCTGACCTGTTCTTTCATGCCGGAGAACGACGGTATTTTACGGTGATCACTGGGCGTTGGTTCTCTGCGGAGCGCATTGATGGGTACTGGCGCGACGTCACCAATTTGCCCGTGGGGTTCTCTCAGATACCCGGCGATCATCCCAAGGCGCGAATAAAGATTCACGTGGCGGGCACGGCGGAGGCGCAGAGGGAGGCCCTGTGGTCTCTGGTTCCACAATTGGCCCAGATTCGCCGCACTGAGGCTACCATTCAGGTAGATTTCGCGGGCAAGCCAAACTATGTGCCCATTGACGGCACCTCTCTGCTGCATGTGCCAAACGCCACAGTCCCGGTCGTGTCGCATGCGGGCAAGCTTTATGCCTGTTATCACGCTGTTTGGTTCCAAGCCGACGACCCGAAGGGACCATGGACCGTCGCGACATCGCTTCCGTCGGATATCTACCGGATTCCCTCTCGTTCGCCGGTCTATCATCTTTCCTTTGTACGTTTGGTGGATAGTGACAAGGACACAGTAACTTTCGGCTACACCGGGGGGTATGAGAACACCCTGGTCTACCAGGGGGCCGTGATCTATGGTCCGGGTTTTGATAACCCGCCAGCGCTGCAGTATGGCGCGTATACCTACCCGGTTTACTTTGCTCAGCCCTCTACCTATGGGGCGGGCGCCTGGTACGACGCGGAGCGCCATGTCTTTCTGCGGGGCAGACCGGGCTATGGCCCCTTTGGTGGATTCGGCGCCACCAGCCGCTACAACAGCGTCACCAGTCACTACTTCCGGCCCATCGCCCTCTTTGGCGCCGATCACAGCGCGGATCAGGAACTGGCCTTTCAGCCCTATACGGGTGCATACGGGAAACTGTCAGCGGACTACTCGCCTTACGCCCTATGGACGGCGGCGACGGTTCCCTGGAGCGACCGGGGTTCTTCGAAACGCCCCGGCCTGACGATTCAGGTGGGAAAACCTGTGCTGTCCTCCCCGGATGGCGCACCGTTGCCGTCAGAGGTGCAGAGCTTCCGGAACGGCAAGCCGTAGCCCGTTGTTCGGAGGCAGCTTTTCATGCGGTGACCACCCCGCTGTGGACCGAGCCGCCGTCTCAGGACGGCGAGCCAACCGCGCCGAAGGCATCGTTTTGATGTCCAGGTTGCGAGGTCCCCTGAGCAGCGGAGGGCGGGGGCATCGTCGGCGCCTGCGGCAGAACCGGATACGGTTGCGCAGGCATGGCGATCCACGCCACCAGGTAGGCAATAAATCCAACGCCAGTCACCAGAGAGATCACCAGCCACAATACCCGCATCAGGGTGACATCCATCTCAAAGTAGCGTGCGAAACCCGCACAGACGCCAGAGATTTTCTTTTCCCAAAGGGGGCGGCTCAAAGAACGAGGCACGCCCCATGGGGATGTATACTCCGGATAGGTTGGACGTCCGCAGTGATAACAGAAGCGATAAGCTTCCTGAAGCTGGGTGCCACATGAGCTGCAATACATGGGTTGGATGCTCCCTATTCCGATTTCTGGGCTGCGTTGGCGAGGATGTCGTCCGCGCTCGTCGATAGGTACGAATTTTTCTGGGAAAAGTTCCACACGTCGATCTGGCCACCGTTTTTAGGCGCGGGGTATTTGTTTGACTTGAATTCGGACTTCTTTATCAGAATTGTGGAAACTCCAGCCAATGCGTTGATATGCTTGGGTTGACGCTCGTCCTGTCAAGGGCGTCTGAAGGAGAACCTCGTGTCATTGGTAGCAGGAGTGGATCTTGGTGGAACTGCCATCAACTACACCATAGCGAGTGGAGATGGCCGGTTTCTGATTGAGAGTTTATGCGAGCATCCAGCGCGGTCTAAGGAAGGGCCAGAGGTCTGCCTGGCGCAGATCGCGGAAGGGTTGGAAATCGCGGTAAAGCAGGCAGGCGTCAGCCTAAGCGACATTGTGGTTGTTGGTCTGGATACCCCGGGCCCGGCGAGTTCGACGGGGGTGCTGAGCGCTGAAGGCTCCACCAATTTTGTGCATGCGGATTGGGCAGGCTTCGACATCCGCCACGGATTGTCCAAAAAACTGGGCAAACCGGTGACCTATCTGAATGACGGCAACGCGGGGGCCCTGTGGGGGCACTTTTCCATTTTTGGCGTCGACCGGGTAGCCACTTCCATCTCGGCGATCATTGGCACGGGGCTTGGTGGCGGCGTCATCGTCGAGGGGAATGTGGTCAAGGGCCGTAAAGGTTTCGGTGGTGAACTCGGCCACGTGCTGATTCCCTATCAAAGTATCCCCGGTACCGAAGGCCTTCATCCGGCCTGCAACTGTGGCCGTACGGGAGATCTGGAAAGCGTGTGTTCGCTAACCGGTATCGCCAACAGCCTGCTGCCCTATTTCCTTGCGAAGAACCCTGGCCATGAACTGGCAAGTGTGGATATTCATACTGCGGCCAAGCGGGTGCGCGGCATGGCAGAGCGGGGCGATGCGGTGTGCCGGGAAGTCTTCCGCGTGCAGGCAAATGCGCTCGGGTTGTTCTTTGACCAGATGATCAACACCTTTGACCCGGACGCCCTTATCATTGGCGGCGGCGCATTGGAAACAGGAGAGGAATTCCAGCATTGGTTCCTCGACCAGGTGCGCGCGGGAATGCCCACACAGCGGGAAGAGCAGGCCGACATACGTATTTACGTGATGCCAAATGGTGACTGCGCCGGCGCACGTGGCGCAGCTATTGAAGGTCTGAAGCTCGCGAAATCCGAAGGCTGGATACCCTAAGTTCCGCGCTAGACGCCATAGCCGGTGAGCCTTGTTGCACCGTAGGCGTCTCCCGAGTTTGCTTGCTTGAGCTTTTCAAGCGAACGATTGCGCAACCTCCATCAAGCAGTGCCCATTGCATTGATGGAGGTTGCCATGTACGTTGTCAGTTGCCGCAAAGACTTCACCTCAGACCAGAAACTCGCGTCAGATAATCTGGTTCGCAATTACACCAATCCGCATGACCCCAACGTCTTCCAGGACATGACCATGGACCAGTTGGTGGAGAAAGCCGCCAACCGCCATGTCTGTATCCTGGTGCATGGCTATCGTTGTCCCATGGAGAACGTGATGGCTTCCTACTGGGAATTGGTGACCAGTATGTCGGCGGAGGCAGTCGCCGGAACTAGTGGGTATGGATTGGTGGTCGGTTTCGCTTGGCCTGGGCGGACGACCAGTGTCGGCTACTTCGTCGCCCCCATGAATGCCAGGGCCGCTGGTCCGCGCCTGCTCAGTTTGATCAACGCCCTGCGTGGCGCAGCGCATACCGTGGATGTGCAGACTCACTCGTTGGGTGCGCGTGTCGCGCTGACGGCGCTCCGCGACTCCAAGAAGGTGTTTGTAGACAATCTACTGCTAAGCGCTCCGGCGGTGGATCATAACCTGTTAGAGCCCGACAAGGATTTCTGTGCAGCGCTGAATAGTTGTAACCGCTGCTTTGTCTACCACTCAAGGAATGATCGCGTGCTGCGTCTCAGCTACCCGCTTGCCGATATCTCTGGTGGCTTGAAGCGCGCGCTCGGGCTGCGCGGTCCTAGAAGCAAAGCCGTGACGTTATCCAATTGCCCCAATGCCTATGTTGTAGATTGCGCTACCAGAGTGAAGGACCATGGGGGCTACCGGAAGACGCCCTACTACTACCAGCACTGGCGTCGCGTGCTGAGCGGCGAGGCGATGAGCCGTTACGACGAACTAAGTTGAACGCTGCAGCCACGGTCACTAGCGTAGCTTGTCCAAGACATCCGCCAGATACCAGAAATCGACGCCGCAGCGTTGCAGCAGTTCCCGGTCCATAGCAATTTCCTTTACGGGTCCGTGAGCAACGATTTGGCCCTGGTGTAAAATCGCGATTTCCTGGCAGCAGCCGAGTGCGGGCAGAATGTCCTGAGAGGCGAGCAGCACGGTTCCTGGGAAACAGCGTATGGTCTCCATCAGGCTGCGCACCATGTGCGGATCGAGGTTGGCGAAGGGTTCGTCCAACGCAAGCACCTTGGGGCGCATGGAGAATACGGTGGCGAGGGAAACGCGACGCCGTTCTCCAAACGAAAGCTGTTGATTCAGGCGTTGCTCAAAGCCGACTAGCTGCATGGCCTCCAGCGCCTCGCGGACACGTTCCCTGACTGCTACTTCAGCCAACCCAAAGTTACGGGGGCCAAAGGCCACGTCCTCTTCCACCGTCAAATGGAAGAGTTGGTCATCGGGATCCTGAAAAACCAGACCGACGGCCTGCCGAATATGAGAGAGGTTTTCCGTGGAGACGCCATGGCCGCCAATGGTAACCCGCCCTTGTTGGGGCAGATGGATGCCGTTCATGTGAAGCAGCAACGTGGATTTTCCCGCGCCTGAACTGCCCAACAACGCGACCTTGCGGCCTGCCTGAACGTGCAGATTCACACCACGCAGTACGGCTCGATCTTCGCTATAGGCAAAGGACAAGCCATTCACGGAAACGGAGGTCTGGCCAATTATGTCAGAAGCTGGGTGGTCAGTTGGAAAAGAGTTCGTCATCAAGTGCTAAGCGCCGATCATAGCGCGACACGAATGGCCAGCGCGACGGCAGGTAACCATAGCTGCGCCAAGCCGGCCATGTTACCGAGCAACCTCCACGCGGAGCGCCTCGGCACAGAATGCGGAACGAGCGAGTAGCCGCGCGACAGCATGGCTTGGTGAATGCGTTCGCTACGATCCCAACTGCGCGCGAAAATCAGCCCGGTTTGTCCCGCATAACTGGCAAGGGCAAACCGCATACCTCCCGGGGAGCGAGAATCCCGGGCGAGATTCGTACGTTGCCACTCGTCCGTAACCAGAGCGCGGTATCGCTCCATGTGTTCCAGCACGGCGGTAACTGCTAGGGGCATGCCCAGGCCTCGCAATGCATTCAGAATTCCCTGCCAACCAAGAGCTTGGGTGATGGACACCAGCAAGGCCAGGGCGCACAGGCTACGGATGAACAGAGACAGGGCATCGACCCAGTACGAGGCAGCCAGCAACGACGTTCCGTCTGGCGATAAGCCCGCGATCCAAAGATCGAGTAGGCGGCTGAGTGGCAAGCCAAGAGAAAGCAGGAGCAGTGCCGGGCTCAACTGCAAAATCCGACGGATGATCGGCCACAGAGGAGCCCGCCAGATGAGCGCAGCGGCTAGAATCAGCAATCCGTAGAGGCCGAAGGCTCGCAACTCACCCAGCTGCTCCATGCCCACAATGGCGAGGGTCAACAGGACGGCGAGCAAGGTTACGGGCGTTGGGGAAAGAAGAGGCTGGCGCGTATCCGCTGAGGGCGACAATTCGGAGGATGCACTCATAGCAGGAGAGTGTCTACGATGCCGTCTTGCGCCTGCTGGTGTAGGCGGCAAGCAAGCCGGTGAGACCAAAGATGACGCTAAGGCCGATGATGATGCGATCTGTCATGCTACGTCCGGCTGGGGCGGCATCGCCAGTTACGTTGGGAGAACTAGAGGTTCCGGCAGCGGAAGAGTTAATCTTCACGACCTCCGACGCTTTATGACCCATTTCATCATCAATCATGATGCGCCATTCGCCATCGCGGTTGGGCATGAAGACGAAACGTCCTTCGGCGTCTGTTCTGCCGGTTTGAAACGCATCCCCTTTGGGAGATCCGTCCGTGGGTCCGATAACTTCGATACTCACGAAGCTGGCTTTCTCCGTACCTTCAAAGCTCACCTCCAACACAACCAAGCCGTCGACTTGGAATGTCTTTGTCTGCAGGTCGTGCGCAAAGGCGCTCAGGCACAGCGCAACGGTTACGACCAGTGGACGGAGCAGGGAACTCTTGAGCCTCATGAGGACTGTCCAATCTCCACGGCGTCCACTTCGACAGCGGCCACCGTTTTGGCTATTGGGCGTGGCATGGATACCGCAGTCAGCATGGATGGCCGGATTCTAGCCAGAAACGTAGTCACCATGCTGGCAAAAGCGCCCTCCGCCAAGCCCAGCAGGACGTGTAGACCAAAGAGCAAGAAGAGGCTGCGCCCGTAGCCCACTAACTGGAACTCCGTAACCACCAGCAACGCGGGAACCACCATTCCCAGCAGGCCAGCCAGGAAGGCTCGCAACGTTAGCGAAACGCCAGGGACACGGCTGACGGCATAGCCTGCCAGTGCTCCCATGCTCATGTTGGTGGTGTTCACCCCCAGGGTGAGCAGGCCGCCGTGCTGAAACAGGAACGTTTGCAGTAGCAGGACAGCAAGTACAACGGGAAGCGCACGCAACCCGAGTAGCATGCCCAGCAACCCGAAGAGGCTGAAATGCACGGATGTGCCCGCAATCGGAATATGGACCATGGATGCGACAAAGGTAGCCGCAGCCAGCATTCCCATTCGGGGAACCTCTTCGGATTCCAGTTTCCGGCTGGCCCAGGTGGTTGCGGTAAGTGAGACCACAAACCCGGCGACACAGGCGGAAACCGGCAGTATCCCATCAGCAATGTGCATAGTTACTCAGCAGGCAACGACAAAGAGCAGGACAACACATTCTTGTCGTAGTTCGATCCCTTTGGAGCCTGTTCTTCCACGCGCACCGTAAACAACACGGGTTTGCCTGTTGGCAGGGAATCCGCAATCACGTAGCCTTCCTTGTCGGTCTTGCCCAGAGACTTTTCGTTGTCTTCTCCCAGAACCGCGATGATCTCCAAGTCTCTAGCGGGCTTCCCTTTGCGAAACGCGCGAACCCGGCGGCCTTTCATGCCCTTTTCGTAGTTCAGTTCCAGGTCCAGCCCCAAGGCTTTGGAGCTATTGGTGGTACCGGTAAAGCCAATCCAGGCGATGCCATATTGGATGGATTTCATGCTGGCTTTGGCGCCGGGATGTTGGTCTTTGCCGCCGTCCTTCCAACCCGCGGCCGTCTGGCTGATGACTCCGCGATCTCGCACGTAGTAGACGCGCTTCAGCCCACGGTCCGCCAGGGGGGCTTCGAGCTTGAGCGCCTTACCGGCAGACTTGGCCTCGATTTCCTGTGGCCCCTTTGGGGTCTCCAGGTATACCTTCAGATACTTGGCGCCCGGAGCCTCTTCGCTTAACGGGAAGTGATGCCCATGCCCTAACTCCAGAACGGCTTGCGTTCCTGCGGCGTTATAGTGTGTTCTGACGAGCCAGGTGTAGTGCGCCCACACAGACGGTGCAAGCATCAAAATCGCGGCCAAGCTGAGGGTGGTGGTGAAGGCCTTCATGTTACCTCAGCGTATCACGAGTTTTAAATTCGTATGCGTGCTTTCCGTCGCATATGCAGTTCCGGTCTAGTCGGAACTGGAGGAGCCGCGGCCAGCTTTGCCACGCAGCCCGTCTTCCGCAATATTCAGTAGATAGCGGGCATAGTCGTTCTTGCCCAGATTCTTGCCGATACGCAGTAATTGCTCGGTGTCGATATAGCCAAGCTCCCAGGCAATTTCTTCGAGGCAACCGATTTTCAGGCCCTGCCGCTCTTCGATGCTCTGCACGAAATTGGTGGCCTGCAACAGCGAATCGTGCGTTCCGGTATCGAGCCAAGCCATGCCTCTACCAAGCACCTCGACGCGTAGTTTACGCTCGCGCAGATAGACGTTGTTTACGTCCGTGATCTCTAGTTCCCCGCGCGCGGAAGGCCGGATGCCCGCAGCGATCTCGGTGATGCGTTCGTCATAGAAATAGAGTCCGATGACGGCATAGGGGCTCTTGGGGTTTGTCGGTTTCTCTTCAATGGAAAGCGCCAAGCCTGAGGAATCAAACTCCACCACGCCGTAGCGTTCGGGGTCGCGCACCCGATAGGCGAAGATCGTGGCGCCTTCAGTCTGGTCAGCCGCGCGTTTTAGAAGATCGGGCAGACCGTGTCCGTAGAAAAGGTTGTCGCCCAGAACCAGGCAGGCCGGTTGGCCATTCAGAAAGTCTTTCCCAATCAGGAAGGCCTGCGCCAACCCATCAGGGCTGGGTTGTTCGGCGTAAGAAAACTGAACGCCAAAATCTTCTCCCGTTCCCAGAAGACGCTGGTAGAGAGGCAGGTCCAACGGCGTGGATATGATCAGAATTTCCCGAATTCCCGCCATCATCAGGGCAGAAATCGGGTAGTAGATCATGGGCTTGTCATAGACAGGCAGTAACTGCTTACTGATCGCCCGGGTCACCGGATAAAGACGTGTTCCGCTGCCGCCGGCAAGTACAATACCTTTCACGAAAAGGCCTCCGCAGGAATCGGGGAGCCGCATGCTCCCGCACCCTCCACATCGTAGCACCGCAGGTGTTTCCGGCACTGCGTTAGCCAGGCCCGGGTGTGCTGAGGGCCCTCGTATGCTTACGGCCGGAGTCAGTGCGTCATCACGAGCCCCGCTTTGCCATTTGGCTAGTCGTATCAAGGTCTCTAGTCATAGCCAGCCGGGTGTTTGGGTTCCTGATTGTAGTCCAGGCTGCCGCCCGTCAGACGACGAACCCCGCCAGCCCCGTGGCGTTCGGGTCGTTTGATATCGGGCACGTCTTTGTTCATCTCGTCGTAGAGCTTTTTCAGCCGTTCTACGACATCCGGGTGCTTCGTGGCGACATCATGCTGTTCCGCGGGGTCGTTTTCGAGATCAAAGAGCATCATCGCCTTGGGTTCATCACCACCGCGAACACCGGGGTAGCTGTTCGGATTAGGCTGTTCAAACTGGGCCATCAGCGTCAAACCGTCGGGGCCGCGCGGGTCCACCCACTCTTTCGCCTTGTCGGGCTCCTGATAGGGATGCCCCATGGTGGGTTGCAGCACATGTAGTTTCCATTGGCCGGAGCGGATGGTGGCAAGCTGTGCGGCAGACATGCTGAATAGCGCTTCATGGGGGGAAGTCGCGCCGTCTTCAGTCATCAAGGGCCAGATGTCTTTGCCATCCATCACGCGATCTTCGGGAGGCTTGGCGCCGGTCAATCTACAGATGGTGGGCAGCACGTCAATGACGCCCGCGTTCTGGTTGCACGTGCGTCCTGCGGAGATCTTTCCGGGCCAACGCGCGATGAAGGGTACTTGCAGGCCACCGTCGAAAGAACTGGCTTTCATCCCGCGTAACCCACCGGTGCTGCCACCGTACCAGGGCCCATTGTCGGAGGCGAACATCACGAGGGTGTTCTCCTCCAGCCCAAGACGTTTGATGGCGTCGAAGAGACGACCGCACTCGTAGTCCAGTTCTCGGATGACGTCGGAATAGAGGTCGCCTTTGGTTTCCGGGGTGTAGAATTCCTCGGAGGTCGCCAGCGGCTTATGCGGCATGGCATGGGGCAGGTAGAGGAAAAAAGGCTTGTTCTGATTGCGCTCCACGAAATCGATGGCGCGGTCTGTGTAGTCCCTTGTGATCCCAGTCTGGTTCACGGGATAGACGCTGACTTTATCGTCTTCCAGAATCTGCACCGGGCGCATGTCATTGGAATACAGAATGCCGTAGTACTCGTCGAAGCCCTGCGTGCGGGGCAGATACTTTTCGGTATGCCCCAGGTGCCACTTGCCGATGCACTTGGTGGCGTAACCCAGAGGTTTCAGCACCTCGGCGATGGTCAATTCTTCGGCAGGAAGCCCGACGTCGTTGATGTTGGCATCCGGCGCAGGGTTGAAGACCATGCCGCTGCGGAAGGGGTAACGCCCGGTTAGCAGAGAGCAGCGCGAAGGGGCGCAGTAGGGAGTGGGGACGAAGAACTTAGTAAAGCGAACGCCTTCGGCCGCCATACGGTCGAGGCGGGGCGTCTTGTGCGCAGTCGCTCCATAGCAACTTAAGTCACCATATCCAAGATCGTCTGCGTAGATCAGCACCACGTTTGGCAATGCCCGGTCAGAGGCATCTTTGCTTCTTCCGCAGGAACTAAGTCCCGTGGATAGTGCTCCCAAAGACAAGGTGGCCAAGGAGGTGTTCAGAAAATCTCGTCGGTTCATGATGCTTTCTTTGCTGCGCGGAAGGGGAAATGATAGGAGTTTGCGTATCCCCTGCGTTCCCGCTGGGACTTGCCCACCGGGAACGCAGAGGTGATTGCAGCGCTAGAAATAGAACTTCAGCGCCATCTGCATGGTGCGAGCTTCAGCTGTGCTGCTGATCTGCCCCACCAGAGCGTTGCCGATCGCGGTATTCGGATTTCCGAAGTTGGCGCGGTTGAACGCGTTGTACATTTCGGTCCGGAACTGGAGCCGATACCGTTCGCCGATGGGGAAGTTCCGCTGGATATTCAGATTGGTGGTGAAGGAACCGGGTCCAATCAGAATGCCACGGCCGGAATTGCCAAAGGTGAACTGCGGTTGGGCCACAAAGGCCGAAGTATCGAACCAACGGTCGATGGTGCGTTCGCTACTGGGCAAGTTGCCATCCGCGATGCGGTTCGGACGGTCACCGCTGCCACCCGCGGAGTTGGAAACACCGCTGGCCAAGGTGACAGTGACACGATCGCCAGAGGAGGCCGTCCAGACGCCGCCAAGATCCCAGTTGCCGAGCACCCATGATCCGGGGCCGGTGGTCAGGAACTTACGGTTCTTGCCGAAGGGCAATTCCCACACATGGTTGAACACCAGAATCTGTCGGCGATCTTCCGGCATGTTGCCCCACTCGCAGCGCGTGCAGCGCGCATCCTGCGGCGGCCCATTGCCACCACCGTTCACGTGGTTGCTGTTGGACATGTACTTGCCATAGGTATACGCCACGGAAGCGGATAACCCGGCAGTCATGCGACGTTCCGCGCGAATCTGCAGGCCGTGGTACTTGGCTCCACCGTAGTTCGTGCGGTAGCTCAAGTCCACCAACGCGGGATTCAGCGTGTAGTAGGGGCGGCGCAGGTTCTGGGCGCCAGCGCCAGGGAAGGACTGGTTCAGGTTGAGCGCTGTGATCAGCCCGGTGGTGCGCGTGCCAACGTAAGAAACGTCCACCAGGAAGTCTTTGAAGACCTCTCGCTGGATGCCACCGCTCCACTGCATCACACGGGTCGATTGCAGGTCATAATCCCAGGCATTCGGGCTGCCGCCGGAAATAGCGGTGATATCGCTGGGGTCTGGTTGAACAGGCGTAGCCACTCCGTTGGAGAGCAACGAGTTCGGCGCAGCGTTCTGGTCGGTGGCGATTACCTGCGAGAAGAAGAAGGGCAGGTTTTTGTAAAGCTGTCCTCCGCCTTGTCCGGCTTCCACATAGGACACACCATAGCCCGCGCGGAATACAGTCTTACGGTCTTCTGTCAGCATGTAGGTGATGCCCGTGCGCGGCGCGAAGTTATTCATGTCCATGTTGCGCAGTCGGCGGCTGGCGCCACTCCCCGAGGCAATCTCCAGTCGCGCGGTTTCTATGTTGAAGTTGGACCAACGGTCATGCACTTCGTGGGGCGGCGCCTGTACGTCATAGCGCAAGCCGAAGTTCCAGGTGAGCCGGTTGTTGACGCGCCAGGTGTCGTCAATGAAGGCTCCGAAGTTCCAGAAGCGCATGCCAAAGGTGCCGACCAGAATATTGCGATTCAGGTTGTTGTACGCGCCCAAAGCAAAATCCGCCAGGGCGGTGGTTGCTGCGGAGGTTCCAATTTGGCGAGTGAACTGGCCGTTGAACGCGAACGTGCCTCTAGTCGGAAAGGCAGAGAATCCGTTGAAGCGATGACGTACAAAAATGCCGCCAGTCTTCAGCGTGTGGTTTCCCTTGGTCCAGGTGAGCACGTCCTCAAATTGGAAGGAGGTCATCTGGCTGTTTTCCGGGAAGGTAGAGGAATCACCAATGGTCTGGTAACCCGTGATGTTCAGCGCCGGCAGACCGCCGGATTTATCGTTGATGTTGATGCCGGGAATTCCCACCGCGTCCGCCGTATTGAACTGGTTGTTCAACGGGGTGATGTTCTGGTCCCAACGCACCACACCCACACGCGCTTCATTCAGCAACGTAGGCGTGAATACCTTGATGTGGTTCAACACAACCGACTGGTTCCGGAGCGGGGTAGTGGTGCCCACGCCACCGCCGGAAGTCGACAGGTATTCCCCGATAGGAATATTGCCAGCATTGCCCACAGGCAACACGCCGGGAGTTTCGAGATTGGTGTCGTCGAAGCTGTACTTCACGAAGAAGCGATCCGCCTCGCCCAGGTTCTGGTCCAGACGGACGTCGAACTGATCGGTGCGCTGCTTGATATTCGGGTTGAAGGCAAAGTTTCGCGTTGCTCCGGGTAGTGTCGGCTCAGGCAACAGCCCCATCAATGCACGAGCCGCCGGATCAATACGCGACAGCGGAATACGATTGCCCGCAAAAGGGCTGCGCACGTTGTTGACGACTGTTTGCGGATCGTAGATGGTGGCTCCAAAACCCGAAAAATCGCCTGTCGTCACCATGTTGCGCTGTGCCAGCGTGGGAATGGTGGAAATCGTGGAAAGCGGCTGACGGACACGGATTCCCTGGTAGTCGGCAAAGAAGAATGTCCGATCTTTGCGGATGGGGCCGCCCACGGTGCCACCAAATTCGTTGCGGCGGAAGGCAGGCCGTTCTACGCCAGAGCGGTTATTGAAGAAGTTGTTGGCATCGAGTTTGTCGTTGCGCAGAAACTCATACAGACTGCCGTGCAGACCGTTTGTGCCGGACTTGGTCTGCACAATGGTAATGGCCCCGGCGGCAATGCCGTATTCCGCAGTGTAGTTACTGGTGAGAACGCGCATTTCCTGAATGGAGTCGACGGTGGGAACCATGATGAGTGTGCTCAGCCAGAGGTTCCGGTTCACCATGCCATCAATGAAATAGCTGTTGTTCTGTGCGCTTGACCCGTTGACGCTGATATTGGCGTTGCCTCGCATGGCGTACGGGGACGTGGTGAGATTGCCGCTGGATCCCGTGGTCGCCCCTGGGCTCAACAGCAGCAGGCCGGTGAAGGTGCGGCTCTGCAGTGGAATCTCCACAATCTTTTCGTTCGTCACAAGAGACGACACCATGGCGGTCTGCGCTTGCAGAAGTGGTTGCGTCTCGGTGACTTCCACCGTCTGCTGCACGTCGCCCAGGGTGAGCGTCAGGTCGACGGTAAGGGCATCGGCTGCGGAAAGCCTGGTGCCGCTACGAACTAGCCGTTGAAAGCCCTGCGCTTCCGCGGTAATCCGGTAGGGGCCGGTAGGTAGCGAATAGGCTACATACTGACCCTGGTTATTTGTCGTAACTTCCCGGTTGAAACCGGTTGCTTCATTGGTCAAAGTGACGCGGGCATTGGGAACCACAGCTCCCCCCGCATCGAATACCACGCCCGCGATCGAGCCATCCAGACCTTGTGCCGTGACCCAAAGGGCGAACGGCGACAGAGCCAGAAAGACAGCAATCATGATGGAGGCTAGGCCTCGTTGCTGCATAAAACCCCTTCCAGACACGGCAACAATGCCGCGTTTTCAAAAACGAGTAAATTGATCGTTTAAGTGGACTATAGCATGTGGCAACACAAACTCATGCTGCAGAATCGCCCCGATGTTATCGGAAGGATCCATCAGGGAGTTACAGGGGGGCTCTTTCATCCCGTTAGCTCTCACCGAAAATTCTTGCCCCGCAGCTCCCATAACCCAGTGAGTTTGTATGCTCCACTCCCCTAACTTTGGAGAGATCTTATCGTTGTATGGCGTTCATTGATAGTGAATTTGCGTGATATGCGTGTGAAATGCTAGGGGAAATGCAATAAAAAGATGCAAGGTTAGCCCGCAGAGCAGAACGTTACACGGCCACGTTAACTGGGTTCGTTCGGCCTATAGGCTCCAAAGACCTTGGCATTGGGTTCGTTTCGTCAACCGTGATGTTTGGCTGTGTGGCGAGCTACCAGCAGAAAACCGGATTGGTGGAACAGCGAGACCAATGGAACTCGTAGTGGTCTTGGAGAGAGCAAAGATTTTGGAGAGTCCGAAGACGCTAGCTTCTGAAATCCATCGGTTGTCATGCCGCAGAGTAGAATCTTGAGGATTTCCCGCGTAGTCCCGAGCAAAAAATCATAGCCCAGATTGATATACTGGCCCAGACAAAGGGGAGATGTATGCCTAGTTCTCTGACACGACGCACCTTTTTCCAGGGCGCGGCCTTCGCTGCTGCGGCAACGCAGGTGATGGGCGCGAACGACCGAATCCGTCTGGGCCTTGTTGGGCTCGGCGGTCGCGGTATGGCGCACTTGCGCAATTACATGAGCATTCCGGACGCCCAAATCGCGGGGCTCTGCGACGTGAACCAAGCCGCGCGCGAGCGGTTTCAGGCCGAACTCAGCAAAGGCAACAAGCCCAAGGCGAATGAGTTCAATGACATGCGCAAGCTGTTCGAGAACAAGGAGATCGATGCGGTCTCCATGGCGACTCCGAACCATTGGCATGCGCTGGGAACCCTCTGGGCCTTGGAAGCCGGCAAGGATGTCTACGTCGAGAAGCCGGCCAGCCACAATATCTATGAAGGAAAGCGGATGATCGAGGCTGCCCGCAAGTACAAGAAGATGGTGCAAGTGGGTTCGCAGAGCCGGACCACTCCGCACAAGATCAAGGCCATCAAGATGCTGCACGATGGCATTATTGGCGACGTCTACATGGCCCGTGCACTGTGCTTCAAGCGTCGTAAGTCGATTGGCAAGACTCCTCCGAAGGCGACGCCGCCGGGTATCGATTGGGACCTGTTTTTGGGACCAGCCCCCATGCGCCAGTTCACTGACAATCGGTACAAGTACAACTGGCATTGGTTCTGGGACACCGGCAACGGCGATATTGGCAACCAGGGCGTGCATGAAATGGACATCGCCCGCTGGGGTATGGGCGACATCGAGTGGCCGGAGACCGTCGAGTCAAACGGCGGCAAGCTGGTCTATGACGACGACCAGGAGACCCCGAATACGCAGTTTGCGAACTTTCGTTGCAAGGGCGGCAAGTTCATTACCTTTGAGGTGCGCGGCTTGCCCTCCGGACCAGAAGCCGGTCTACCGGTAAACGGTCAGAATACGGTTGGCAATGTCTTCCTTGGCAGCGAGGGCTGGATGTGGCTGGATAGTGACATCGTGCAGGTCTACAAAGGAGAGAAGAGCGAAAAGGTTCTGGATGAGAAGGAATCCGGCGGCGCTGGCGCCAAAGAGCACATGCAGAACTTTCTGGCCGCATGCCGTAGCCGGAATCACAAAGAACTGACGGCCGAAATTGAAATCGGTGCGCTCTCAGCAGCTTGGTGCCATATGGCGAACATTAGCTACCGTGTGGGACGCGGCTTGCAGTGGGATGCGGCATCGGGAACCTTCAAGGGAGCTCCGGACGCGAACAAGATGCTGACGCGCGACTACCGGAAGCCCTACGTGGTGTAGTGTCGTTTCCGAGATAAAGACATCATTCGGTAAGTACCCACGACCCTGAGTGTCAAACCCACCGCCGTTTAGCGCGGCTCGGGAGCGGCAGTCAGGGTCGTCCATTTTGAGACCATCACGCGTAGCTCCTCCATGCGGATTGGTTTGGACAGAAAGTCATTCATGCCGCCGCGAAGGCACCGGTCCATTTCGTCCGGTGTAGCGGAGGCGGTGAGCGCAACCACGGGCGTTTTCAGTCTCAAGTCTTCGCGAATGCGGCGGGTACATTCAAAGCCGTCCACTTCGGGCATCTGGCAATCCATCAGCACCAAGTCAAAAGACTGATGCTGCGCCGCCCGTATCCCAGCCACCCCGTTGGGTGCGATGGTTACCTGACAACCAAAGCTCGCCAGAAGCCTCTCCGCCACGCGCTGGTTCACGATGTTGTCTTCCACCAGAAGTATACGGATGTTGCTACATGGCCGGTTGACATCATTCTTCGCCACGCGCAGGGCGGCAGCCAGATTTGCCAGACCTCGTACGTTTTCATTTCGGCGCAACAGCTCATCGAGCAGGGAATAGAACGCAGATCGCCGCACGGGTTTGCTGAGCCAATGCAGTTGCCGCAATTGCGGGATGTTACGGGCGCTTCCCGTTTTTGTGAGGGCGATGACGTGGGCCCCTGGCCGTTGGCTAAAGCGGTCTAGGTCGCTATCGACTTGCATCAGGTTCCGGGAACTGGTCATGTCGGCATCGAAGATCAGCACGGCAGTGGGACGGCCGTAGTTTTCCGGCGTCGGACCTTCGGACAAGGCGGTTAAGGCTGAGAAGAGATCCGGATAGGCGTTTGTACGCATGCCAACTGCGGTTGCCAGTTCCTGAAGACTCTCTCGCAGGAGCGTCCCAGCTACGATGGTGATGGTTGCTCCGCGCAGCCGAATGGGCAAGACAGAGGGTTCAACCCCTTCCTGGGCCGGGAAGGGCAATTCCACGGAGAACGTGGAGCCCTGTCCTGGCGAACTGCGCACCCGGATGCTTCCACCCATCAGCTTGCAGAGTTCCTTGCAGATTGATAGCCCGAGGCCGGATCCGCCGAAGCGGCGGGTGGTAGATCCATCCGCCTGTTCAAACGGTTCGAATAGCCTGTCTATTTGATTCGCGGCAATGCCGATGCCCGTGTCAGTCACCGCAATGCGGACCCTTTTCTGCAGATTGCACGCGTCCCCGCGACAGCCGCCAGAGTCCGTTTCCGCGAGCATGGCGCGGATAGAGACGTATCCCGACGGTGTGAATTTGATGGCGTTACCGACAAAATTCTGCACGATTTGCCGAAGACGAATGGGATCTCCCCAAGTTTTCTGCGGAAGGGCAGCGTCAAAGAAAAGCACGATGTCCAGGTTTTTCTGTTGCGCCAACGGCGCACTGGTCACGATGAGATCTTCCAGCAACTGATGGAGGTCAAAGGGGATGTATTCCAACTGCACTTTTCCAGCCTCAATGCGAGAAAAATCGAGGATGTCACTGATGATTTCCATCAGACTTTCCGCAGAACGTAGCAGGGTTTCTGTGATCTCTCTCTGGTCGGCAGTCAATGCGCTTGCCAGAAGTAGGCTAGCCATCCCGAGAACGCCATTCAGGGGCGTACGGATTTCGTGACTCATGGTCGCCAGGAAGCGGCTTTTGGCTGAGTTTGCTTCTTCCGCGCGTGTCTTCTGGATCTGAAACTCTTCCAGTAGCTCACTCAGTCTGCGGCTGTGCTCTTCCTGGGCGCTGCGTGCGGATTCCAGATCGAGCACCAGCTTTTCCATCTCCATCTGCTGCAGGCTCCAGTGGGTGACATCCTGCAACATGCCCGCGACCACGCCCGCACAACTCGGGTCATCCCGTTCGGCAACAACGCGAATCCAACGCCGCCGCCCATCGACCGTCGTCACTGGAATGGTAAGGTCGGTGTCTAGCCCTTTGCGTAACGTAACCCGGATCGATGAAACAAGCTCGCGTCGGCTCTCCCGGTTGGACACCATACGCAGAAAGAACCAAGGGCTGCTTGTCCGGTGTAGCACCGCTTCGGGCAATTCAAGAATGCGAATAACGCCTTGGGAAAAACAGCACTGGTTGGACTCCGCATTGTAGTCCCAGACCGCAATGCCAGCTCGGCGCGCGGCACTACGCAGGTGACGCAAGCGGTATTTTCTGAGAATGCCGGAAATCTTCGGTACGCCTGCATCTGTGGGGCTTTCCGCGTCCGCGGGTGCGGGTACAGGCAGAGCCGTAGTATTCCCTGCTATAGCTGGTTTCGCGTCGTACTCGCTTGTCGTCGGCTTGTTCTCAAAAGAAGCGGGCTGTAGTCTTTCCGCGGGGATTTCCAGACTCTGTTCTTTGTCCGCTAGAGGACTACCCGTCTCTGACTTCGGTTTTGGCTTGCTAGGCATGGACCCACGCTGAGGTCCATATCGTCCGGTGAGCGGAAATCCTGAAAGCTCAGCGCGTATGCGCCGAGGCGTGGACCTCCCGAAGGCTGGAACGGCGTTTACGCTGGGGCCGCCGCTCCTAAACGAACACCACGCAAACGGGTGTTTCTATGCTTACGGACTCTCCGGTGAATTGCAGAAGACCCGTAGCGGCGTGAACACGGAAGCTACCGACGGAACCGGATTTCTGGTTGGCGACGAACACCCAGCGACCAGTGGGCTCCACGGCAAAGCTCCTGGGAATCTCGCCTTCCGTGGTGACGAAGCCAATGTGCCGGAGCTTCGGGGAACTGCTATCGAGCGCGAGAACCGCAAGGGTGTCGCTACCTCGATTAGACGCGTAGATGACGTTCCCGTTGGGGTGTAGCTCGATCTCTGCGGTGTAGCTGGTTCCATCAAAGTCTTCGGGCAGGGTGCTTGTGTGTTCGACGGGTGTCCAAGCTCCTGTTGTGGCGTCTATGGAAAACACGGTGATGGTGGAATCCAACTCGTTGATGGAATAGGCAAGGGGACGGGATGGATGTTTGATGACATGCCGGGGACCCGCACCTGGCTTTACCGCGACGGAGGGCTGGGTTTCCCATGGCGTAAGTGTGGCGTCGTTGGCCAACTGATAGTGGTAGATCTGATCCGTGCCCAGGTCGGCAACGTGGACGAGGGTCTGCTGACCGACGCTGCTGAAACAAACCCCGTGGGCATGGGGCTCTTTCTGTCGATTCTGGTTCGGCCCGCTACCTTTGTGCTGGATCAAGCTTACCGGGCTCGAAAGGCTGCCATCTTCCAGCAGTCGGTAAGAGACGGTGCTGCCGCCGCCATAGTTGGCTGCGACCAGCGCATTGCCTTTGGGCGCCACCAACAGATGACAGGGACCGTCACCCCGCGATGCCATGGCGTTGATTTCCTGCAGCCGACCCATTTGTGCATCCAGGGCAAAGGCTGTCACGGAACCACCCGGTTCGCCCTGAAACTCGCTCAGCTCGTTCACGGCGTAAAGGAAACGCTTGTTGGGATGCAGAGCGAGAAAGGAAGGCCCCGGGGTGGCCGCCGCGAGTTCCGGAGCATCCATGCGCCCGGTCTCCACGTCGTAGGAGACGCGGTAAATCCCTTTGCTGCCGCTGCGTGTGTAGGTGCCCACGAAGGCCCATTTCTTTTCACTCGGCGCAACTTCCTGGGGGGCGGGCTGGCAACCGGAAAGCGCCGACAACATCGCCGCGCCCGGCGCTAGAAGAGAAGATGCGAGTGCCTGACGGCGAGATAGTGTTTGCGGCATTGGCATCATTATGGACGAATTCCCGCCGGACGAATAGCGCGGTTGGTACTCAATCATTTCGCGCGATACGGTCCCTGTCGGTTTGGTTTTGCGGGCCCAATTACTTACCTCTGTTTGGCAATTGCCGCAGGGCGTTTTGCCCCTTGCGCGAAAAATCCACGCTCTCCGCCAGAATCCGCATAGCTTCCTGTGGGGCGTGGAAGCCGGTGGAGTTTTCGGCTTCGACGAAGTCCAGATAGAACTGTGCCTGTCGCTGGAAGTCGCGCGCTGTGGTCAGCGCGGCGTCGGTGGCGCCGTTGGTCTGCGCGGCTGTGATATCGCTGATCAGATCCATCAGGGCGTCCATGGCCATGTTGCGGGCGTTGAAGAACCGGGTCTGGATCTGCTCTACGCGATCCTTGATTTCCTGTTCCGGGAAGCGATGGCAACCCTGGCAGGCCCGGTTGATATTCAGCATGGGGCTGCGCACATGGTGGTCAGAAATCTTCATACCCCCTTCGCGTTTATAGGGCATGTGGCAATCCGCGCAGGCGACCCCGCTACGCGCGTGAACACCCTGGTTGTACATTTCGAATTCGGGATGCTGCGCCTTAAGCGTCGGCGCCCCCGTCTCCTTGTGGGTCCAATCCCGGAAGCCTGCTTCATCGTAATAGGCAAGGATGTTCTGCACCTGAATGCCCTTGCTCCAGGGATAGGTAAGTCGCTTCTCGTCGCCCTTGAAGTAATATTCAACGTGACATTGCCCACACACGAAGGTACGCATTTCCTGAGCCGTGGCCATTTTGTTGACGTCGTAATTCTGAATGCCCTCGCTCGCTTTGTAGGCTGCGATGCCTTCGATGAACGCGGGTCGAGTGACACGGAGCGCCATTGTCTGGGAATCATGACAGTCGATGCAGGATACCGGGTGTTTCGCGAGCTTGGTGGCTTCCTGATAGGGCATCTTGTTCATCGCGTCGAACCCCTTCATGATGTCTCCGTCGCCCAACTTCTTGTAGATGTTGTAGGTGGAGGCGTGGCAGTTCAGGCAGGTTCCCGGCTGCTTAAATTCCGTAACACGCCGCGTGTCCCGCTGGTCCTGCAGCATATACGCGTGGCCACGCTCTTCACGGAAATCGATGCTGAATGCGTAGCCGGCCCACATCTTCACCAGGCGCGGATCTTCCTCGATCTTGCTCTGGGTCATCACCACTTCTTTGGCTGCATTCGGCGGCGCCACGTGAATGGCCTCGGAGCCACCGTATCGGGTGCGTTCCATATCGACGGTGCGTTTGTAGGCATCGTAATGTAACGGAAAGTTCTTACCCCATACGGCGGGGTCGTCCGTGTCATCGGTGATTTCTACCACGCGGATAAACGGGTTACGCGCTTCCTGTTTACGTTCGAAGATGTTCAGCAATAAAGCGCTCACGCCAACAGTGACAATCGCCGTTGCAACAATCACGCCAATGAGCATGCGGCTCATTCTGCCCGTCGTTCCTGGTCTGCCTGCATCGTTGGTCATGTTCATGTTCCTTACGCAACCCGCGGAGGGTATTCTTGATGGCCCGCGGCCTTACTGGTGGCCTACGCGGCTATGACAGGGAATGCAATCCACGCCCGGTGCGTGGCCACGCACTGCCTCCATGGCCGATGTCATTTCCTGATGGCACTTGGAACACGCGTTGCGTGTAACGCCGTAGTTGAATTGATTGATGTGGATGTTGTCCGGGAAATGGCCGGTGGTGAAGGCCAGGGAATGGAAGAAACCGTTGCGCGCCTTGGTGTAGTATTTCGGAACGAAGCCAGCCGGGCTATGGCAGTCGTTGCAGACGGCAACGTGGGCATGGCTGCTCTTCATCCATCCCGCATGTTCATCGCGCATGACATGACAGTTCACGCACGCATTGGGATCGTTGGTGAGATAAGACGCACCTTTGGCGTAACCGAAAGTGAAGACGCCAACGCCAGTTAGCAGCCCTACACATACCGCGAGCGTCGTCCACAACGCGGTGGATGTGCGGCGTGCTCTCCAGATTGGCGCCAATGGTTGTGGGGTTCCCATCGAACGTCCAAGCCTGTATGCACTCGGCGGAATCTACTCTGGTAGATCCGCTGATCCTGATGCCCCTTCCCATGAACGGAAGAAGCAGGATGTCAGGCCATTATACAGAAAGATGCGGAACTCTTAATCCGCTGATTGTGGAATTGCAGTCAAGCATCTGGGTCGCTCAGACGACTGGCCTGGTGGAATCGAAAGTGTGGCGGTGTTCTCTTTCGATTTAGTCGTATCGGGCCCTGTCACAACTTATCTGACCTGCATAAGGGCGTCGTCGTATGCAAGGGCAACTCCTATGCGGAGAGTTTCAGGCCGACGATACCAGCGAGAATCAGGCACATGCTTGCCACACGCAGAGGGGTGGCGGCCTCGCCCATCAAGAGGATGCCGAGGATGAAGGCTCCTACAGCGCCTATGCCTGTCCAGATTGCATAGGCCGTGCCCATGGGCAGATGTTTCATGGCAACCGAAAGCAGCCCAAAGCTGATGATCATGGTCACCAGGGTAATGATGCTAGGAAGGGGTTTGGTGAAGCCTTCGGAGTATTTCATGGAGGTAGCCCAGACCACCTCGAAAACTCCGGCGAGAACAAGATAAATCCAATACATCGCGGCGTACGCCTCTACTTTCTTGAACTTCGCTTCGTCACCAAGGACTAGCAAAGCTGGAATGCGGGGCCGTCCCCATGTGAAGCGTTCGGCGCAGGCCGTCCTGCCGCTTATATCTACTTTTTATTATACGAAGCGTCGCATGCGATGAAGAAAACAGTATATAGGAGGCCTGATTCTCCCGTTTCCTTGTCTTGCCAATTCGATAGACTGCTTTTCAGTTGTGGCGACTACCTACCAGACGTGGCATCGATCAGTCATGAATGAACGGATGAATTGCCTAGATAAAGGCATAGGGAATGGACTCATGATAATCCGAAAGGCCTTTTGTCTGCCATCGTTCCTGCGTGCAGTGCTGATGGGCGCGTTACTTTCGAGTGGACCTGTGTTTGCGCAGTCGGATGGGGAAGACAAAAGGGAGAAGACGCCCTTGGCGTTTCAGGGCAGCTTCCGCACGCGTCTGGAAGACTGGGATTGGTTTAGTGAAGGCAACAACAGCCGCTACAACTTCTCAGGGAATCTCCTACGACTTTCCGTAGGTCAGCGTGGGTCCCATGTGGATTGGAAGGTTGAAATGGCGGCCCCTCTCCTTCTGCGTCTTCCAGATGATGCCGACGCCCAGGCCCTATGCCCGTATCCCGTTTTTTAATCTGATGAACAATGAAGATATCCATGCAGGCTCGCTGTTTCGTCCGCATGCCCGCATGACGATCAACGCCGAAGCACATCAATTGAATCTGAGCGCTCGCAACGATCTCTGGTATCAGGGCGGCGGTGTGTTCCAACCCTGGACCTTCGGCTACGTCGGACGGCAAAGCTACGGGAATCGTGGGCTTGCCAACCTCTACGACATCAATGTTGACGTGAAAGTGACGAAAAACCTCTCCCTCAGTGCTTACTTTGGCTACATCAAAGGGCGCGGTGTGGTTCGCGCGATCTATCCCGATGAACCAAATGGGAGCTTTGGTTATCTGGAAGCGACCGTCAGGTTTTAGGCGACCGTCAGGTTTTAGGCGACCGTCAGGTTTTAGGCGATAGTCAGGTTTTAGGCGATAGTCAGGTTTTAGCCGTCAGACCAAGTTTTAGCGCGTGTGCTTCGGGCTGCGAATCATTCAGATGCGGACCCGTCGCTGCCAGATGGGCTAAGGTGAGATACAGTGCCTCACGCAGATACAGTGCCTCACACAGTTGCTGTGCATCAGGCGAATACTGTGCATCAGGCAAACACGGCCGTTTACGCATTGTGCCCGGTTGTAGCCGGGTAGATCCGATTCGCGCACGCTCAGCGGTATCTCCAGAAACCGTTCCCGTGTTCCGCCGTGTTTGTTGCTTCGTCTGCGTGTGGAGATTGTTACTGACCCTGAGGTTTCCATGCTTAGTTTGAGAACACTTTACCTATCGCTGGCGTCCCTGGCTTTTCCTGCGTTTGTCTACTGCGCGGAAGCAGGGCAGCACGGAGACCATGGTGCGATTGTCGTTGAGTTTCTGCTGAGTTTGGTTGTGATTATTCTGGCAGCCAAGCTGGGCGGAGAGATTTTCGAGCGCATGAACCAGCCGGCGGTGCTGGGCGAACTGGTGATGGGCATTCTTTTGGGAAACCTAGCGTTGGTGAACTTTCACTACCTGGATTTTCTGAAAACCTCTGACGCACTCGCCATTACGGCAGAAATCGGCGTGGTGATTCTGCTCTTTGAGGTGGGTTTAGAGAGTCATCTGAAAGAGTTGCTGGCGGTCGGGTTCTCCGCGCTGCTTGTGGCGGTGCTTGGCGTGATTGCGCCGATGTTCCTGGGCTATGGCGTTTCCTACTTGCTGGCGCCTGACTTGCCCTGGTACGTGCACGCCTTTGTGGGCGCTACGCTAGCGGCTACCAGCGTCGGCATTACGGCGAGGGTGTTGAAAGATCTGCGGCGCATGGATACGAAAGAGGCTCGCATTGTGCTGGGCGCTGCAGTGGTGGACGACGTGCTTGGTCTGATCGTGCTTGCGGTCGTTTCCGGCGTGATTGCATCGATTTCGCAGACCGGATCCGCCGCCGTTGACTATGGAGCCGTCGGTATCATCGTCGCAAAAGCAGTGGTTTTCCTGGCTGCGGCCGTGCTTCTGGGCCGGTTCATTCATGTCCGTTTGGTGAACTTTGGACAGAGCTTCAAAGTTGCGGGTATTCCCTTGGCCATTGCCATCAGCCATTGCTTCCTGTGGGCGGGGCTGGCGGGTCTGATTGGCTTGGCTCCGATTGTGGGCGCTTTCGCGGCCGGTTTGGTGCTGGAACAGTCCGATTATGACGAATTCACCAGTCGGGGAAATGACACCATCGAGCATCTGATTCACCCCATTTCCTCGGTGTTGGTCCCGATCTTTTTCGTGGTGATGGGCATGAAAGTGGACTTAAGCGTTTTTGGTTCGGGACGCGTATTGCTTCTGGCTGCCGCGATCACGGTTGCGGCTATCATCGGCAAGCAGGTGTGCTCGCTCGGCGTGTTGGAAAAAGGGCTCAATCGCCTGGTGATTGGCGTCGGCATGATTCCGCGCGGTGAGGTTGGTTTGATCTTTACCGGTATCGGCGCAAGTCTTGTTGTGGGTGGTGCGCCGGTGCTAAGCGCCGAGTTGGTTTCTGCTCTGGTGGTGATGGTGATGGTGACCACGGTGGTGACGCCACCCCTGTTGAAAGCGCTGTTCGCACGCCAAGCTGCCTGATTCTGGAGCGTTTGCCAGCGAGCAAGGCGGACGGGGGCGGTCTTTTCGGGGGCGGCTCCTGTGTTACCCTGTGTGGTGCAAGCACGTTACAAAGCTAGAGAGTGTCCATGCGTTTGATCCTTCAATCACTATTCCTTTCCGTCTGCGCGGTTGTCGTCCTTACGGGCTCTACCCTTCAAGCCCAGAACAAGGTGGGCGTCATCAACGTACAGCGAGCCGTTCTGGAAACCGCCGAAATCAAGAAGGCCCAGGCCGAACTGGAAGCGAAGTTTAAGCCGCGTCAGGATGAACTCGAAGCTGCCCAGAAGGAACTGATGGACATTCGTCGTCAGTTGGAAGGCGGACAGAACCTGACTCCGGCGCAGCAGAGCGATCTGCAGGGCCGCGGTCAGTTGATTGAGCGACGTGCCCAGCGTTTGCAGGAAGATTTGCAGGAACAGGTTGGCCGGGACCGTGATGCGGTGCTTGGTCGCGTGGGCCAGCGCATGCAGGAAATCGTGACCAAACTGGCGACAGAGAAAGATCTGGACGTTGTGGTGGAAGCCAGCAACGCGCTGTTCTTCAAGCCCGCGTTGGACATCACCACCGAAGCCATTGGGGCTTACGACAAGACCTATCCTGCCAATTAGTTTCCAGGTTTAGAAAGATGTAGCCCCACACGGAACTTTTCCACTCCGTGTGGGGTCTCTTCTTGTAGAGCGTTATGAGCGATTACCTTTCGAGCTACGGCGTCAAGGATGCACAGCGCGAACGTCGGCGCAATCGGATTCTGATTAGTGCTTTGGTTATCGCTGTGGTATCCATCTCCGGGTACTTTTTCTTCCGCACCTTCTTCGAAAAACAAACCATGAACCGGTTTCTCGCCCTGCTGAAGGAACGCAATTACCCAGCAGCGTACGAGATGTTCGGTTGCACCCCAGATGCTCCCTGCCGGGACTATTCCATGCAAAAGTTCCTGGAAGATTGGGGTCCGGGCAGCGCATGGAGCGATCCGCACTATGCTGAGATCGTGAAAGTTCGGTACTGTGGGGATACGGTGATCTTTAACATGATGTTCAAGGGAGACGACCTGAATATGGTCGTCAACAAGGCGAACCAGCACATCGGCTTCGCTCCTTGGGCGACGTGCACCGGTACAATCGTGCAAATGGAAGTGGAACGCTAAGTCAGTCGGTCTTCTTCATTTCGATTTCGTACAATCGTAGGGTTCTGGAAATCAGAAGCTAGTGGAGAAGCTGCGCCTTAGCCCAACTTGGAACGCTATTCGGGATCGTTACTACGAGACTCTGAACGGCGACGTCTGCGCTCGCGAGATTTGCGAGTTTGTGAACGGAGTGGTGCGTCTTGGTTTTGAAGAATTCCAGGACCGTTCTCCTGTGCCGTTGGCTCTATTTGCTGTCGGCGGCTTCGGTCGCGGTGAGCTTTTTCCCTACTCTGACATCGATCTGCTCTTTCTGCATCCCACCGAAATCGATCCCAAGACTGTCGCCTGTGTCGTCGGACCACTGATTCAGCAGCTTTGGGATTGCGGCGTGGAACCTTCCCATTCCGTTCACAGCCTGCGCGACGTGGTGCGTTTCCAGGCTGACAATACCGAGTTCTACCTGAGCCTGCTGGATGCGCGGCCGCTTGCGGGTGACGCTGCGCTGATCGATTCCTTCTGGGCGGCCCGCGATACTTTGCTGCGTGAAAAAAGCGGACGCATCGTTGAGCGCTTGTTTGACCTGCTGGACGGTCGTTGGCGGCAATATGACTACACCATCCATCACCTGGAGCCGGATGTGAAAGACGGCCCCGGCGGATTGCGGGATCTACAGTCTTTGCGATGGCTTTCCACGTTGAAGGGCGAATCTCCATTTTGGGATGAACCCCGACGATGGCCTGCGTTTGAAGCAGATATGCAAAGCCATCTGGCGGCGACCCGCTGTTTCCTGCACTACCAGGAAGGCCGCAACCAGAATGTGCTGCGCTTCGATGCACAAGACGAATGGCTAGAGTTGCTCTCCCGGCGTGGCGTCGATTCCAGCCAGTGGACGCGAGAGCACTATGTGAAAGCGCGCACGGTTTTTCGCGAACTCGGGCAGTGGGTAGAGCGCTACAGCCACCCGGGCACCGCTCTGCAGCGGGGGATTGAGCAATGGCGCGCACGTCTGAGTAACTCGGATTTTCTGGTAAGCCGCAATCTGGTGCATCTGAAGGCGCCGACCCAAGTGGCGCAACGCCCGGAACTGGCGATGAAGCTGTTCGCCTTTCTGGCTCGGCACGGGCTGAGCGCATCAGAAGGGACATTGGCCCGTCTACGGGATGCTTTGCCCGAGTTTGAGAATCTAGTGAGGCGCTGGAGCCACTCGGACGAGTCCTCGGAATCAGGTATTGCCGAGGTCCAGGGATTCGGGCGACCAAAGGACGCCGCACTGCGGGATGCGGGCCAGGATTCGTCCGATAACATCCCCACATCGAGTCCGTTGGCGCGCATGTTGTTGGAGATCTGTGCGCTACCGCATGCGGATCAGGCCATCCGTGCGATGGAGGCTTCAGGCTGCCTTTCCGCGATCCTTCCGGAATGGAAGGGCATCGCCTGTCATCTGGTGCGCGACTACTACCATCGCTACACGGTGGACGAACACACCTTGGTATGTATCGACGCAGCTTGCGAGTTGATGCGTGGCAAGAAAGATCTGGACCCGCGGATGCTGGATATGGCGGAACAGACCGCGTCCGGCAATTTGGTGGTGCTGTCGCTGGTGTTCCATGACCTTGGGAAGAAAGATGGCGTCGAGGGGCACGCCGAGCGTTCGCGGGATATGGCAGCTGAGGCCATGGCGCGGATCGGCTTTGACGCCATGACAACGCAGACCGTGCTGCTGCTTGTGGAACAGCATCTACTGCTGTCCCACGCGATGCGCACGCGGGACCTGGCTGACCCCGCCACCGGGACCGAGATCGCTAGCGTCGTCGGCTCACTACCCACGCTCCGCATGCTGACCATGCTGACCTATGCCGATATCCGCGGCGTCTTTCCCGGAGCTCTCACCCCCTGGCGCATGGATCAGTTATGGAGCGCATTCCGCATTGGGCAGCTTTCGCTGGAAGATAGCATTGCGCGGGAGCGCATTCATCCGGCCGGGCACTATTCCCAGGAAGAGTTGCACTATTTGGAGGGGTTCTCCTCCCGCTATACGCGTCTGTTTCTTTCGGGGCATGTCCACGCGCATTTTGCGCTGTATCAGGAGTTGTTGGCTGGGCGTAGCGCTCTCAAATTGCGCAAAGTGGAAAGCAGCTTTGAAATTACGGCAGTTTGCTACGATGCCCCGATGCGCTTCGCGGAGGTAGCCGCTCTGTTGGCGGGCATGGGTCAGAATATTCTGCTGGCGGATGCCTTCCACAATGCACACGGCGTGGTGCTATTGCGGATTCGTTTTGATGATCCGGGTCGCAGCCTTTCTCTGAATCCATCAGACCAGGAGAGTTTGAAAGCGCGCCTGGAGCGGGTGATTTATCAGAACGAACCGGCTTCTTCCGTGATGCCGCGCCGGGGCCAGCCAAAACTGGCCCGCCGTCATCGGCAGTTCGAACCATACGTTTATTCCCGCAATGATGTTTCGCCAACGCTTACGATGTTCGAAATCGGCGCAGCGGACCGCCCGGGCCTGCTTTATGACATCGCTCGCACTCTGGCCGAACACGGCTGCAATATCGACGTGCTGATTGTGGAAACTCGCGCCCACCGTGCCTTCGATACGCTGTATGTGCAGAAGGACGGCAAAGAGCTAACAGCCCAGGAGCAAAGCGACGTGACGTCGGCGCTGCTGGCTGTGCTGCGCGCCACACGCTAGAGCCGATTCGCGCCCTGGAAGCGCAGATGGATTGCAAGAAACCTGATATCTTAGCTCAAGACGTAGACTCCAACCGCCTGGAGTATAGACTGCCGTAGCACCGGGTAGCGCTTTGATCCCGCTAGAGAATAGATACGAATCCTTGCTTGAGGCCGCAGAGTCTCCACAACCGTGGGCAGACCTGATTATCGTTCTGATTCCGGCATACCGTCCATCTAGCGAATTGTTGCGCGTCGCCGAAGCGCTTACGTCTTCATCCAACGACCTCCACCTCATTCTTGTGGATGACGGAAGTGAATCTCCCTTTCAGTCTGTGTTTGAGGCCGCCTCCCGATTGCCGCGAACCCACGTGGTGCGACATGCGGTGAACTTGGGGAAGGGCGCGGCTCTGAAATCGGGCATCAATGCCGCACTCACGCTGTTTCCTGGCTTGGTCGGGGTGGTGACCGCCGACGCGGATGGGCAGCACCATCCGGATGACATCATTGCGGTGGCAAAATCTCTCCAAAAGCATCCGGATGCGGTGGTGCTGGGAATTCGGCACTTTGGACGCGATGTTCCCTTTCGTAACCGGATTGGCAATGTCTTTACTCGGAACTTGGTGCGCCTGCTGATTGGTAAGCGGCTAACGGATACCCAAACCGGGTTGCGCGCTTTGCCGAGAGCGGTGCTGCCGCACCTGTTGCGGATACCCTCCAGCGGTTACGAATTCGAACTCGATATGCTGATTACGCTGAAGCACCACGGCGTGGAGATTCGTGAGCTTCCCATCCGCACCATTTACGACCATCCGGGACGGCAATCTCACTTCAATCCTTTGTTTGATTCCATGCGTATTTACTTCGTTCTGATGCGGTTCAGCGCTGTCTCGTTGCTGACGGCAGTGCTCGACAATGCCGTCTTCATCGCGTCCTACTGGCTGGGTGGAAGCATCGCGCTGTCGCAGATTTTGGGTCGTTGCGTGGCGGTGTTGTTCAACTACGGGGCAGCCCGAAGCGCCGTCTTTCTATCCAATGAACGCCACCGGGTCATTCTGCCTCGTTACCTGGCATTGGTGTTATTCAGCGGACTTCTGTCTTACTCATTGATCCGCGTTTTGGAGACCTACACGGCGCTTCCGGTGATCTGGGCAAAGCTGCTCGTGGAAAGTACGCTCTTTCTGGTGAATTTTGCGATCCAGCGTGACTTCGTGTTCACCAGGAGGCAGCCAGCCCCAAGCGTGGCTACGGATTGGGATCACTACTACCGCAGTGTGCCTCCGACAGCTCGACTAACGCGCCTCTACACTTCTCGTGTTCTGACCACGGCACTGCAACGCTTCGCCGGGCCTAAGGTGCCAGTGCTGGCGGAAATCGGTGGCGCCAACAGCTGCTTTTGGGATGCCATCGAGCGTGAGGTGCAGCCCGGTCGGATGCACATTGTGGACCAGAATGAGTATGGCCTGGAATTGCTTCGGCGACGATTGAAAGCAGGCCAGGATGTCCATTTACACCAGCAGGATTGCCGGACAATGGCGTTGCCGGAACCCGTGGATGCCGTCTTCAGTATTGGCCTGATTGAGCATTTCGATGAACAGGACACACGCGAAGCGACACAAGCTCATCTGCGTTTGCTGCGACCGGGTGGCGTCGCTGTCATTTCGTTCCCGACACCTACGTGGCTTTATCGTGTGGCGCGCGGCATCACCGAATCGCTTGGCCTTTGGAAGTTCCCAGATGAACGCCCACTGCAGCGCGGGGAAGTGTTAGCCGCCATGGAGGGGCAGGCTGATCTGCTTTGGGAGAAGACCCTATGGCTGCTCGTCTTCACCCAGCATATGGTGGTTGCCCGAAAGCGGGAGACTACCGCGTCAACCAGGGAGCATATGGCGGAATGAGCCGCGCCAATCGCCCCTCCCACCAACCAAGTCTGAAGAAGACTCGTGCCGCCAACCCGTTAGCGCTGCTCTTTCGGCGGTTGCGAGCCGTGGAAGAGCGATATCTCTATCCGGCAATTTTCTGTTTGCTCAGCTTGTGCATGGGGACTGTCGCCGCCTTCACCATACCGCCGCTGCAGGTGCCGGATGAATGGGCGCACCTTTTGCGAGCGGTGGACACGGCGTCCGGTCGCTGCGTGGCGCAACCCGATGCAGGGTACGACGGCGCGATTTTGGAACTGGAGGACACGTTTCGGGCGCCGCTGGAAAGCATGACGCCGCTTGCGCAACAGAAAGCCTTCGCCTATCTGAAAGATCCCGCGCAGCATGCGCAGATGGGCCGCCAGCCGGGGCCGTCAGAGAAACCTGCTGCGAACTTGTATAGCTGCGTACCCTACATGGCTTCCTCCGTGCCTTGGCTGCTCAGCAAGCCTTTTGGGATTGGCAATGTATCGGCCTTTTATGCCGGGCGCTTCGCCAACCTCCTCGTCTATACGGCGCTTACCGCAGCGGCTCTAGGGCTCCTACCCACCATGCGGTTGGGGCTGCTCGTAGTTGCGTTGTTGCCCATGACGCTGCAACAGGCTGCATCCTATTCTGCGGACTCCCTGGCGCTCGGGCTGTCCTTTCTGTTTCTCGCACTCTGCCTGCACTTCGCTTATTGGCCAGGGGTGCTGCGGTGGCAGCAGTGGTGCGCCCTTTGTGCGGTGGCCTTACCGTTGACGCTTTCCAAGTTCAACGTGTTTTTGCTGCTAACGGCCATCCTGATCCCTTCAGCCCGATTCGCTGGCCGTAAGCATAAGGTTGCCGCAATCGGGCTACTCCTGGGCCTATGTTTTGCTACCGCTGGTGCATGGCAGGCACTGAACCAAGGGAACACGCAGCGGTACGCCCAGTTTAAAGAGAGTTTTTCCATTCACCTGGATCAAAATGCCGCCTTTCTACGTGAGGACATTTTGGGAACGGCCGTTCTGTTGGGACAGACCTTCGTAGTTTGGTCCAAGTCCTATCTAATAGGGATGGTCTCTATCCTGGGACATCTGCAGCACTGGCCTCCCATGGAGTGGACCGTCGCACTGCTGTGTTTGATGGTTGTCGCCGCTGTGCTGCCGGATGGCGGTCCAAGGCCTAATGGACGTCAAAAGTTGGTGTTATTGGCCGCGTTCGTATGCAGTCTGGTTTCCATGCTGCTGCTTCTTTTTGTGTTCGAAACCGACGCGGAAAGGCTGGCCTTAGCCCGTGCGCACGATACGGATATCAGTGGCGTGCAGGGGCGCTACCTACTGCCAATCGTTCCGCTGTTGTTGTTGGCATTGCCAAAGATTCCGGAACGCTGGCGGATTTGGCCGAATGTGCTGCCAGCCGTGGCGGCTGTTGTGCTACTGGTGGGCGCGAACCTCCAGATCTTTGCATTCTTTGGCAACGTGTACGGCAACTATCGGAACCATCTGGTGGCAGTCGGGCCGCTGGATGGCAAGTTGGTTCACACCAAGGAGGAACCGCAGCTACTTTTCGTGATAGCGCGTGGAGTGCGCTACATGGTCAGGGACGACAAATGGTCTAGGCAGTATGGTTTGCGTCAGCCCGAGGATGTCGTGGAGCTACAGGCAGCGGAGTTAAAAGCAATTCCTCAAGGTGAGTCTATATCGAGTTTCCAGGCGACCTCTGGGCGCGCATTGCCCCTGCCGTGGGAAACGGCGGCGCGCCGCTATGAAGGACAGTTCGTTGCGTCGGAAGAAGACCCGAGCAAGATCTTCCTGGTGGAAGGCGGGGCCCGACGTCCACTTTCTGCCAAAGTGCTCGCTGCGCATCCGGGGCTGCATGAGCAGCGTCGCGTGATTTCCACGGCGGAGTTCGTGAGTCTGCCCTTGGGCGGGGTTGTACATCCGGAGCAGATGCCGATCATCCAGCAGTAGCCGTCGCTTAGGGCGAACCGCGTTTCGTCCTGACACCATCTATCGTGAGGCGGAACCGGCACCGTGTCCCGGCTCTGCTTGCGGTGATCCGTCGCGTATACGACCGGATGAACTCCAAGTCAGTCCCAGTAATATTCCCCGGGCTCGTGCAGACTGCGTGGTGGTGTGCGTGCCGATTTCAGGTAAGCTTCCATGCGCGCGAGCACTTTGGGCTCCTTCGCTGCCAAGTCAGTGCTCTCGGTACGGTCTTTTCGAAGGTTGTAGAGTTCGAGAGGCCCGTTCGGCGTGGGCCGTACAATCTTCCAGTCTCCATTGCGAGCCGCTTGCATGGGGATTTCATCTGCAAAGCGATTTTCCTGGGCGACCCAACGGGGTAGTTCCCAGTATTGCCACTCGGGTTTCTTGGTCTGCGTTTTGCCAAGCAGGGTAGGCGCGACGCTGATGCCATCAATGCCTGCGGGCGGTCTGGTTCCAGCCATCTCCGCCAATGTGGGCAGCATGTCACAGAAACTCCAGGGAAGGGAACTGGTCTTTCCCTTGGGAACCTTGCCCGGCCATCGTGCCACCAGAGGCGTACGAATGCCCCCTTCGTAGAGGTTCTGCTTGTGGCCTCGGAATCCTCCGTTGGTGTTGAAGAAATTCTCACCAATGATGCCCATGGCGCCACCGTTGTCGCTGGTGAAGATAAACAGCGTGTTGTCCTCCTGTCCTAACTTCTTCACTAGGTCCACCATGCGTCCCACTTCCCGATCGAGGCGCGTGATCATCGCGGCGTACGCAGCTCGCATTTCGGGTTGGTCCGCATAACGGGATTTGGGTCGGGAGAAGCCTTTCTCCGGGAACTTGCCTCGATATTCCGCGAAGGAATCTTCCGGCACCAGCAGTTCCCAATGCGGCATGGTGGACGGGAAATAGCAGAAAAACGGCTGCTTCTGGTTCCGCTCGATAAAGGCCAGGGCTTTGTCGGTAATCACGTCCTGCGAATAGGTAGTTCCCCGCTTGCCGTCGTTGCCTGGCAAAGGAAGAAGCTCTTCGTTCTGCACCAGGACCTTGGGGTAGTAGTTGTGCGCGTGCACCTGGTGCAGGTAGCCGACGAATTCATCGAAACCTTTTTTGGGCGGCGCGCCTGGAGTGCCGCGATCACCCAGGCCCCACTTTCCGTAACCACCAGTGGCATAGCCCGCTTGCTTCAGCACCATCGCCATGGTGACATCGCCTTCGGCGAGTGATTGCCCGCCTGTGTTGCCACGTACGCTCGTATGGCCCATGTGGTTGCCGGTCATCAGGCAACTGCGGGATGGGGCACAAACGGTGCAGCCAGCATAGGCATCGGTAAAGCGAAGCCCTTCCGCCGCCAGACGGTCGATGTGCGGGGTGCGGATTTTGGTCTGTCCATAACAGCCGAGGTCCCCGTAGCCCAGATCGTCGGCCATGATCAGGACGATATTGGGTGGCCGGGAACCCTGCGGAGAAGCAGGGGCAGCCAAAGACAAGCTGGCGGCGAGGCCGGTTGTCTGGCCAAGGAACTGTCGGCGAGAAGACTGATACATAGCAGACATCCTACACGGATTCGAAGCCGTGCGTTTTTCGTAGTTAGTGAACGTCGTTACTGAACCGCCACTGGGGGCGCTGGTTGCAATAAGAAAAGAGGCGTCCCTGCCAGCGGCTGAGACGCCCCTTCATAGTCTGCAACTTCTACCTTGAATGCCCTATGGGCACCATAGTGCGCTAGAAGTCATAGCGTAAGCCGAACTGCATGGTGCGCGGCTGGTTTAGCGTGCGCGAGTAGTTGCCGAAGGTGCCAGGCATCGAAAGGTTCATGGACATGCCGTATACGTCAAAGCGCACCGTATTCAAAAGGTTGTACGCTTCCCAACGGAATTGCAGCCGGTGACCTTCCGCCCAGGGCATCTCAAAGCTCTTGGCTAGGTTGGTATCCCACTGGAACACGCCGTCACCCCGAAGGACGTTGCGCACTCCCACCCCACCGGGTAGTTCGGGTTCGAAGGCTGCGTAGGCCGCCGCGGGGTTCCGGAAGATATTGGGGTTTCCCGCTGCGCTGGTGTAACTACCTGTTTCTGGTAGCTCGTCAACGACGCGAGCGTTGCCAGATGATTGCCAGTTCGTGGGCCAGGCGAAGCCATTTCCTGGGGCAATCGGGAAGCCTGAGGTTGTGCGCAATACAGTAGCGAGTTGCCAGCCACCCAGCACGGCATCCACAAAGCCGTTGGCATCGCCCAGGAAGCGCTGTCCCTTGCCGAAGGGCAGGCCATAAACGGCGCTTGCGGCAATCTGGTGCGTGGTGTCAAAGTCAGACACGGCGCGGAAAAGCCGAGGATTCCAGGGGTTTGCAATCATGCTACCTGCGACGCGCGAACGCTCTGGCATGGATGAAAGGTCGATGGATTTGGAGAAGGTGTAGTTGAAGTCCACCAGATCTCCGTTCATCCACTGTTTGCGGGCATTCAACTGCAGCGCATGGTAATCACTATTTCCCATGTTGCGCCAGGCAGCCAGAGAAGAGTATTGGGCATTGACTTGAGAATTGGGGCCAGATGCAGGTCCCCCCAGGAAGGTATCCATCGCCCAAAGCGCCCCTGTGTAGTCCGGAGCCGAGCCAGAGAAATACCGGTAGGCCGCCTGGGTAGCCGTCAGGCCGCCACCCGCGAGATTCGAATAGTTGTTCTCGAAGAAGGGGAGTGCCGGTACGCTGCTGACAGCGGTTCCCGCCAAACCCAATCTGGCTAGAGTGGTTGCCGCATCAAAGTATGTCTGGCCACTTGCCGCGTCCTTCAGGTTGGTCGGCATGGCCAGATCCGTTTGCGAAAGCAGTCGGCGACCCAGCCGACCCACATAGCCAGCCTGCAAGAACATGCCACGTCCGAAATCACGCCCGATGTTGAAATTGAGCGTCATTGCGTAAGGAGGCACAATGCTGTCGTCTACGTAACTCTCAATGGATCCAGAATTCGGGAAGGTTACCGGGAAGCCGGCAGGAGGAGCCGGAGCTAGAAGGCTGCCGGGAATCTGATTGACGCTGGTGAAGCGCGGGGCATTGGCCACGGTTAGCTGCCCTGGCCGGTTGGCGACTGATGTGGAAAGGCCAAACGAGAAAGCATCGGCGCGTTGCATGATGCTCTGCCCCATGTTGTCGTAGAACATGCCGGCGCCTGCCCGGATGGATGTCTTTCCTGCCTCGCCGAAGAGGAATCGGCCGAGCCCGCTCTGGAAAGTGGGAGACCAGGCGATTCCCAGGCGTGGTGCGAAATTTTTCTTGTGATACGGGTAGAGCGAGCGCCAACGTGGATCGCTCTTGTTGATGTAGGAAATCGAGGGCGCTTCGGATTGGGGTCTGCCCTGCTCAGCAAGATAAGCACGCAACCCAAACCAACTGCTCAGCGGGAGATCAGAGGCAAGTTGTTGGCCGTTTGCCTCTTCGATAGGTGGCATCAGACTCCAACGTAGCCCTGCGGTGAGGGTGAGGTTGGGGCGGATTCGCCAGGAGTCCGAGACGAACAGCTCATACTCATTGTTGTGGAAGTCCCGGTGCACAGGGGCTCCTTCGGGCAATGCTGTGCCATCGACCAGATAGTTGTAGCGCGCCTCACCCTGAGTCACCAGGCCAAGCACCGTGGCCGCGGCGTCGCGGAATGTACTCACGAAGCCTGCGTTCATGTTCGTGAAGGGGGCGGAAAGGGCTGCGCCGGAACTCTCCAGATAAGAAGAATTGATGACCGCGCTGGAGAACGAGTTTCCGTTGTTCAAGCGGTTGTTGCGGATAAACCGAAGCTGCGCGCCAAAGCTGAGCGTATGGTTTCCCTTCACCCATGTGGATGTGTTGGAAAGTGCATGCACAGGAATCAGACTGCGGGAACTGCGGTTGGTTCCTGTGTAGGAACTCAGTGATCGGAAGAGCACCAGGGGTGAGGTGGCGATACCGGAACTTTCGACTCCCTGACGCGTTAGCCCGTAGCGGAAGTCATTGACGAACGAAGAGGAAATGACGGATGTCAGGCCGGTGGCGATTCCCTTCGAGTTATTCAGGTCGGTGTTATTAGAGATCTGACCAGGAAACTGTGCGGCTCCGCTCTCGCGATCGTTCTGTAGGTTGCCGCGCACAAAAAGGTGGTGGCGTCCCTCCTGATCGATGTGGAAGTCACTTTTGGCGGTGTAGGTATTCCAACGAAGGCCGATGGGCGACACGAAGCGATACCCCGAAACGTTATAGCCGTCGCCAACGGAGGCAGAATTCGGCAGCGGATACTTCTGCAATTCCGCTAGAACGGCCTGGTTCACGCCACGCGGGTCGACTGCCAATGCCAGTTGCTGCGGAGAGACCGAGACGATGTTTCCATTGCTATCGGGATAGCGCAGAATGCCTTGACGCATTTCCGCAGTGGGCACCCAGCGCAACTGCACTTCATCACTGGCGTCCCGGCGGTGTTCCCAGTTTCCGAAAAGGAACCAGCGGTTCTTCACCAGTGGGCCGCCCAGGGACACACCACCCACATTGCGAATGAGCTTGGGGGGAGTATTTTCCGCGCCGGATGCCAGCTGCGATGCTTTCAGAAAATAGTCGTTGGCTGATGTCGCGTTGTTGCGGTGAAACCAGTAAGCAGAGCCGTGCACGTTGTTTGTGCCGCTCTTGGTGATCATGGCGATCTGTGCGCCGGAAGACCGGCCCTGTTCTGCTGTCGCATTCAGGGTGGTGGTGCGAAATTCCTGCACCGAATCCAGCGTGATGCGCAGCACGGATGTAAAGGGATAGCGGCTTGTCTGGTCGTTGACGTCGATGCCATCCAAGGTGATGTTGGATTGATCGTTGCGGGATCCATTAACATTGCCACTGCGGGCATCGCTGACATCCTGCGAGGATGAATCATCTTCGCGGACGTAAAGTACGCCGGGCTGCAGGGCGAGCAAACCCACCACGTTGCGGGCGTCGAAGGGTAACTGCAGAATCGGCTTCGAGCCCACAGCGTTGCCAAGCGATGCATCAGAGATGTTCAGAGGCGTCAGCTCCGCCGATACTGAGACACTGTCGCTGGCCGAACCAATCTGCTGGAACTGTACATTCTGGGTTGCCGGCTGGTTCACCAGCAGGCGAAGTTCGCTGACGAGGACGTCGCTAAAGCCGCTGGCCGTGGCGCGCAGTTCATAGGGTCCGGGAACGACCTGCGCGAAGGAATAGGAACCATCTGCATGGGAGATCTTGGATCGGCTGGCCTGACTGGCCGTATTCGTTAAAGTTAGATTTACCCCTGGGACCACCGCCCCTGTGGAGTCTGTAATCGTGCCCTGAAGGGAAGTATGCGCCTGCCCCATCAAGTGAGAGGCAAACAAAACAAACAGGACGACAGCCGTCCCAACGCTGCGAATCATTCCAATCTCCTGCGGCGACTGCAGATTTAGACAAGGTTCTGTCCCATCGGCGAAGCGCCATCGCCCCACCGCGTGTTCTGTGCCGCCAGTAGTTCCACAAGTACTCTTCAGTGTACGAGCAGATCCCATCCGCAGTTCATGGATTCAGTACTGATTTCTAACAGTTGCGAAATCAATTTTTCTTGCTGCGACTACATCCCCTATCGTTAGCGCGATGGGGTGGCTGCGTAGTGCGGACAGACACCTAAAAACGAAGGGTGTAGCGCAAGGTATCCTTACCCTGCAAAAGCACCGGCTGCACCTTCTTGGGTCCTTCGATATCTACGGGTGTTCCCAGAGAAATGTTGAGTCCGGCGCCCTCGATCTTCAGCTTGCCGTTCGTCACGCCGTCTCGTTTCGCATCCAGACTGCCGTTGTCGGGAATGAGCAGCGGAATCTGTTCTACAAAGTCGCCGGGGTGCTGAATTTCCACGTCAATCCGGTTTTTGCTTAGAGTCAGCTTCTTTGTTCCGGAACCAAGTGTGTATTCCAAGAACACATCGCCTTCCGGCATCGAATTGGGGCCAAGTTTCAGCTCCACTTCTTTTTGATCTGCAATGAACTTGGGAGAGAGCCGGGTGCTTTCGTAGACGTCCTCTGAGCCGGAAGGGCGGGTGCCCCAGGCCAGATTGGCGTTCCCTGGCTGGGCCAGCAGAACTGTACCGTCGCTATGCGAACGAAGCAGCGTAAGCCCAAGCGTCTGCCGTGGCCGCGCGCTTTCCCCAGCGGCGAACATCATGTAATAGGCTCCTGGGCGATTCGCGTAGTAGAAGAGCGTCTTGGTCCTGTTGTCGTACTTAATGTGGTTAAAGGGATGCGGATCCGTGGAAGGTAACGCGGTTAACGCTTCGCGGTAGCTTTCCATCGATACCGGAACCATCTCGTGTCTGCGGTGCAGAAACACATAGGGGCTGTAGCCCTCACTCTCGCCAACTTTCAGCTCCGGCAGGTTTGGCCACATCGACTGCAGACGTTTTCGTTCGTCGGAGATCCATTTGGAACGAGCCGCATCGTCCAGCACAAAAATGCGTGCAAGCCGGATGCTATCGGCAAAAGGCGATCCGTTCCGGTGCGGCATGCCAGCCTTCAGATCGTAGTAGCTGCGGGAAGTGGTGGTGTTGACCGAGGCGTTCAGATAGAAACTGTTTTCGTTCTTTTCATAGGAGGCGTTCCACACCAGCCAAACGTAATACTCCTTCAGGGAGTCCAGGAAGTAGTGTTCCAGGCCCGTCCCTTTGGCATAGAACCATGCCATGCGCATGCTGCTGAGATACACATCCAGCGTTGCTCCCATATCCGGGCCGTTGGCCTCGTAGTAATAGCCGACAGGGCTTTGGAAATCACGGATGCTAGATCGCAGACGAGTTTCCAGGGTGTTGCGAATCTCTTCATCAGGATAGAGCTTCAGATAGGCCAGCGCGCCTGCCCAAACCATCGAGTACTTGCTGGAGGATTGTTTACCCTCCTCGTAGAAGTCTGCGCCGTAGAGCACTGCCAAAATTGCCTTGCGTTCGGCTAGAGCAACAGCCCGAAGCAAATCTTCGTTCACCGCCGGTGCGTCCTTCTGCTTCAGATAATGCAAGGTCTCGCCGATGAACTGCGTGGCGGCGGCGGTGGCTTCCAGATCCCATTCCCCGTTGCCGGTCTGGCTGAATTGCCCTTCGGGTCCTTGCAGGCTCATCCAGTACGAAAGCGCCGCTTCCAGGCGTAACTTCAACTGTGGCGTGCCGTACCAGGGATTCCAGGGCCGTTTCTGCGTGTAGAAATAGGCAAGAGTGATGATGTTTTCCATCACCCGGGCGTTTTCCGGACGGTTTTCTTCTGCGGGGCGCCAGACTGCGGCCCGGATAAAACCACGATTCGGATCTTCTGGTTCCACTGCTGTGGCAATCTTGTGGAAGTTGGCGACGTAGTAGGGCAGGTCGATTTCCGACTCATCGAAAGCCTTCAACCCAATGGCCTTCATATCGGCCGGCGGCACTAGGTCCCAGAACTGGGCAGCCATGGGCAGCGCCAGAAACAGACCCAGAAGGGCCACG